>Ga0335074_10009045_pt1 | contig 13875 bp, 14 predicted proteins | sample Lox_Sample_23_FD_206715 | JGI IMG/M metagenome (GOLD analysis project Ga0335074, IMG submission 206715) | Soil microbial communities from Loxahatchee National Wildlife Refuge, Florida, United States - Lox_Sample_2.3 | ecosystem: Environmental > Terrestrial > Soil > Wetlands | place: USA...
GGAATCGTTATCGGGCAATGTCGAAGCGAATCCCTAGGTCGTCCGCGAGTTTTTCGAGGCCGTTCCAGACCTTGGCGTGTATGGGTATGCCGTGCTCGAGGTGGTAGGCGGTTTTTTCGAACTCGGGCTCGCCGGCGACGTAGATCCGTTCCTGCCCCGGCGCCTTGGCGCTGTCTTTGAAATACCGCAGCTCGGCGTCCATATCGCGTTTGAACGCGGCGACGTCGCGAAACCCATCGATGCGAAACGCAGCGAACCAGTGGGAAATTGCGCCCTCCTTGGTGTCGGTGACTACCGGCAGCGCCGGACCGAAGGCTCCGCCGGAGAGCACCCCGCACAGAATATCGACCAGCAGCCCGAGACCGTAGCCCTTGTGTCCGCCGCCGTTCGTGCCGAAGCCGCCCAACGGAAGCAGCGCCCCGCGCAGCGCTTCGTCCGGGTCGAGCGTCATGTAGCCGTTGGCGTCGATCGCCCATCCCTCCAACAGCGGCTTGTCCTTGCGCTTGTAGACCTCGAGCTTGCCCTTCGGAACCGTGGTGGTGGCGAAGTCGAGAACGAACGCGGGCTCCTTTCCGGCCGGGATGGCAAAGGCCAACGGATTGGTACCCAGCAGCACGTCGCGTCCGAACGTGGGCGCACCGTATTTGACCGAGTTGGTCGAGGCCACGCCGATCATGTCGCGATCGAGCGCCAGCATCGCGTAATACCCCGCGATGCCGAAGTGGTTGGAGTTTCGCACTCCGCCGAAGGCGGCGCCGTGCGCGGCGGCCTTCTGCAGCACCCGCTCCATCGCCATCTTTCCGACGGGATGGCCGAGTCCGTTGCCGGCATCGTAGACGACCGTCGATTCGGTTTCGCGAACGATCGCGTAGTTCGGCTTGGGATTGAGGTGACCGCTGCGGATGCGGCCGACGTAATACGATTCCAGACGAGCCACGCCGTGCGATTCGATCCCGCGCAAGTCGGCAGCGACCAGCACGTCGGCGACGACGGCGGCGTGCTCGCGGGCGACTCCCGAACGCTCTAGGACCTCGATGACGAAACGCTCGAGCTTGTCTCGCGTCGCGAGATGGTACTCGGTGGCGGCAGCGGCGTCGGCCAAAACTCTCTCCCCGTCTGGGTAACGAAACGTGCTGGCAGCGTCATTCGCGCGCCGGCCCCGGGCATCCTCAGGGTGGAACGCGGCGCGCCGCGAATTGGATGGCGATGCAGCCGGCTCCTAGCGGTTACGAGGGAAGCGATCGTCCATCGGCCTCGATCTACGATACCTGCATTCGCTGCGGCCTTTGTCTGCCCAGCTGCCCGACGTATCTCGAAACCTTGACGGAAACCTCCGGGCCGCGAGGCCGTATCAGCTTGATCAAGGCAGTAGGCGAGGGGCGGCTTCCGCTGCTGAGTTCCGGCTTCGTCGAACAAATGTCGCAATGCCTGGATTGTCGTGCGTGCGAGGCCGCGTGCCCGTCGGGCGTGCACTACGGCCAGCTGATCGAGACGGCGCGCGCGCAGATCGTTCGCGCGCAACGGCCGCAGCTGTCCGCACGAGCTCGCATGGCCCGCGGCTTGCTGTTGCGCGCGCTCTTCTCGGACATGCGGCTGATGCGCGCCGCGGCGATCGCGTTGCGAATCGCGCAACGCACCGGCTTGACCGCGCTGGCCGGCTGGTTCGGACTGGGGGACCAAGCCAAACTCGCACCGCGCATCGGCGATCGCTTCTTCGAGCCGCACGACCGGCGCTGCGACGCGGCGCCGTCGAAAGGAACGGCATTTCTGCACGCTGGGTGCGTCATGCAGGTCGCGTTCCCCAACGTTCACGAGGCGACGGTCCGGATGCTCAACCGGTCCGGTCTTTCGGTCGTCGTTCCGAGCGACCAGGGCTGCTGCGGCGCGATCGCCGTGCACGCCGGGGAAATGGATTTCGGACGCGAGCTGGCCAAGCGAAACGTCGCCGCCTTCGAACGCAGCGGCGCCGACGTCTACGTCGTCAATGCCGCCGGCTGCGGCAGCGCGCTCAAGGAGTACGGCGAGCTGCTGGCCGGGGATCCGCAGTGGGCGGCGCGCGCGGCCGCGTTTTCGCAGCGCGTGCGCGACGTGACCGAAGTGCTGGACGCCATGCCGTTCGATTCGCGCATCGGGCAGTTGGACGCGATCGTGACCTATCAAGAGCCTTGCCATCTGGCGCACGCGCAACGCGTTACCGCCGCGCCGCGCCGGCTGCTGGGGCGCGTACCGGGGCTGCAGGTGATCGAAATGGACGAGAGCGCGGTGTGTTGCGGGAGTGCCGGGATCTACAATCTCACGCAGCCGGAGATGGCCGCTCGTTTGGCGCGGCGCAAAATCGACAACGCGTTACGAACCGGCGCCTCGACGATCGTAACGGCCAATCCGGGTTGCGCGATGCAGCTCGCGGCCGGCTTGCGCGCCGCCGGACGCGACGTTTCGGTGAAGCACGTGGTCGAGGTATTGGACGAAGCCTACGCTGCTTACAAGGTCGCCGCGACGCGGTCGTGATCCGCGCGCGCGTCCTCGCGCGAGTAATAGACCGAGAAGATGCGGATGAGCCCGGTGATGTTGAGCAGCCGGAGAATCGGGCCCTCGCGAACGACGACGCGAAGGGATCCGCCGTGCTCGTTGGCCCGGCGGTGGGCTCCGATGAGCGCCCCGAGGCCGGTCGAATCCAGAAACTCGAGACCGGTGAGATCGACGATGATGTCTTTGTTGCCTTTGTCGGCCGCGTCGACGAGCGCGGCTCGAACCGTCGGCGACGTCGCAATATCCAAGCTGCCGCGCAGGACGAAGACCAGCGTCTCGCCCGCGTCCTCGGTCTTGAGATCGATGCTCAGTTCGTCGTGGGACATGCGGCGGTAATTAGCAACGCCGGTGTGGGGGACCTGCGCTGTCATCGCACGAATCGCGATGCCGCGTCGTCCCAGCGCACCACGAAGTCCGGGTGCAGGTGAACGCCTCCGATCCACCGATCGATCGGAGCGGCCTCGAGCCAATCGCCGTCGCCGGCGAGCACGCGCCGCCCGAGCGCGGTGGGCGTTCGATTTCCGGGCTCTCCCTCGATCAGCGGAGCCTGGCTCGCGGCGAGATCGTCGAGCACGCGCACGAAGGCGGCATCGCCGAGAAACGAGGCTTCCTCACGCGCTTGAGCGCGCCGGAACAGCTCGCCGTCGGTGCCCAATCCCGCCGCGACGGCTTGCAATGCCTGGCGTTGCGAGCGTGACAGGCCGTCGCTTCTCCACGGGTATTCTTCGCAGAACCGCAGCATCGCCGCGCGCAAGAACGGGAGGCCGATGGCATCCTCGCGCGCGGCCTCGTGCAAGGCCTGCGGATCCTGTGAGGTGACGCGCGCCCAGGCGCGCGCCGCGGACTTGTAGGTCGCCGCGGTGACCGCACGGCGGCGCGGCAAAAGCGCCGAAAGCTCTTCGACCGTCATCAATCCGAGATAATGGTCGCTTTGCACAAGGGAGACTGCGCCGGGTTCGAGGTCGAGAGCTTCGAGCGTGGTCAGCACTTGCAGGATTTGCAGCTGATCGTACAGGTCGTGCTCGAACCACAGCACGACCTCTGCGAAGGTCGACGCCCGGCGCAGCAGCGCGTCGCGCACCTCGAAGTCGTGGAAGATCTTGATCGGAGGGCCGAACCCGCGTTCGGCGAGATAGCCGGCGCGCAACGCGCTCAGCGCTTCCAGCGGCAAGTCGGCAACGGGCCCTTCGTTGAGCGAATCGCGCCACGCGAGATGCGTTCCGGCGATCCCGGCCTTGCGAAACAGATACAAGACGGAGTCGCCGTTGGTCACGTGGAGCGCCGCCGCGCTGCGCGCGCTCACGCGCTCGACGCCCCGCAGCAGTCACGGACCGATGCTGGGGTGGCTGGATTCGAACCAACGCATGGCGGAGTCAAAGTCCGCTGCCTTACCGCTTGGCTACACCCCATCGGCGGCAACGGTGATTATCGCCTGGAGGACGACGCCCCTGTCAAGCCGACAACCCACGGCACGTCGAACAGGTCGCCCGCCGCGGCGCGGCGGCTGTAGCGGAGCGCGAGGACGAGCCAGATGCAGAACAGGAAGGCATCGATCGTCAGCGCGATGGCGTAGAGCCAAATCGTGGCGCCGACGTCGCCGACGAGCAAACTGATGAGGAGCGGCCAGGCCAGGGCGGCGAACCCGATCGCGCTCGAAAGGATTCCGAACCAGAGGGCTTGGCGCATGTGAAAGCGGTACCAGGAAGACGCCGTGTCACGAGGAGCGATGCGGTCGTAGGCCGCCAGCGGCCAAGCCAAATAGGCGATGGACGCTAGGCGCGCCTCCTCGGCCGGGCGCTCGCCGCTGAGCGTTACCGTGTCGCCAGCAGGCGCTTCGCACCCACGTAACGGGAAGCCCAATACGCTTCCGAGAGTTTGCTGACCATCACGCCGTGGCTCGAACTGGCGTGCACGAACTCGCCGTTGCCGATGTAGATGCCGACGTGCGACACCCCTTCGGTGTAGGTCTCGAAGAAGACCAGGTCGCCGGGACGCGGGCCGCCGACCGCCGGCCGTCCGACGTCGTACTGAGCGTCGGCCGTGCGCGGCAGACTGATGCCGAACATGCCGAAGACGTGCTGCACGTAAGCGGAACAGTCGAAGCCGGCCGGCGAGTCTCCGCCGAAGACGTACGGCGTACCCAGAAAGCGCAGCGCGCTGCGGGTGAGTTCCTGGGCGATCCGCGACGTGCGCGCCAGGATACCCCCGGCAAAGCGCCCGATGCCGCCGCGATGGCGGGTCGGCTCGGTAATGACCAAATGTGACGTCCAGGCGGCGACGTCCGGGCTGACCGCCGCAGGGGCGGTCGAACTCGACGCGGTTTGCGAATACGAGGCGCCGTCGATTCCAGACTGAGCGGCTTGCCCGATCGCCGGCGAACCGGCAATCAACAGGGCAAACGCCCCGACAGCTAACGCTTGACGCAAGAGAAACTCCTCTTCCACAACACTTGCGAGGTTAGTTGACGGGTTCGGGCGCCGGACCGGCTCACTCACCCCTACCGGGAAATCCCCCGCTCGAGGTCTCCGAAGACCTCGATTCAGCGATCTTGTGCAGGCGTAGTAATGTATCGGAATCCCCCGTGGATTCCGGGTTCAGCGCACGTTAGGTTTGGGTTAAGCGCCCAATCTCCTCCTCGATTCGGGCAGCAATCCGAGCTGCCACTTGCTCGACCAACTCGCGGTCGTCGCCCTCGGCCATGACTCGAATAAGCGGCTCGGTTCCGGACGGTCGTATCAAGAGCCTGCCGGAGGAGCCGAGTTGCGCTTCCCCGAGCGCGATCTCGCGGCGCACCTCGGCGCTTTCGAGCGCCGCGGCGCCGGGCGCCCGCACGTTCAACAGGATTTGCGGAGCGACGACGACCTCCGCGACCAGGTCGTGCAGCCGTCTGCCGCAGCGGGCGATAACGCCCAGCAACGTCACGGCCGTCATCGGTCCGTCGCCGGTGGTGTTCTTGCGAAAGTCGATGACGTGGCCGGACTGCTCGCCGCCCAAAACGTATCCGCCCGAGCGCATCTCCTCGAGCACGTACCGATCCCCGACGCGCGTCCGCACCAGGCCGATCCCGTGCGCGCGCAGCGCCCGCTCGAAGCCGATGTTGCTCATGACCGTTCCGACGATCGCATTTCCGCGCAGCTCGCCGCGTTCGCGCATGTCGCAGCCGATCGCGAACATCACGTGGTCGCCGCTGACGACCGCGCCGGTCTCGTCGACGAACAGCGCGCGATCGGCGTCGCCGTCGAACGCGACGCCGACGACGTTCGCGTCCCCGGCCTGGGCGCGCGCGCGCACCGCCGCCTGCAGTGCGCTCAGATCCGTTGCGCCGCAGCCGACGTTGATACGCGCGCCGTCGTCGGCGCAATGCAGCTCGGTCACGGCGGCACCGAGCTTGCGCAGCACGTACGGAGCAACCGCGTAGGCGGCGCCGTAGGCACAGTCGACGACGACGTGAAGGCCGTCCAACCGGGAAGCGCCGTCACCGAGTTCGCGATAGTAGTGCCGCGCCAAGTTTTTCGACAGGGTCGCGACGCCGATCTCGGTGCCCGTCGGCCGCGGAAGGTTTTCGGCGCCGATCCGCGCCTCGATCGCGTCTTCGATCTCGTCCGAAAGCTTGAATCCGTCGCTGCCGAAAAACTTGACGCCGTTGTCGGCGATCGGATTGTGCGAGGCGCTGATCATGACGCCGGCGGCCGCGCGCTCGGCGCGCGCGACGCAGGCGACGGCCGGGGTCGGAACGACGCCGAGCGCGACGGCGTCGCGACCGACCGAGGTGATTCCGGCGATGATGGCGGCTTCCAGCATCGTTCCCGAAAGCCGGGTGTCGCGTCCCACGACGATCGGGCGGTGGCGGTCGCTGCTGCTCGCCAGCACGCTCGCGCCGGCGCGCCCGATGCGAAAGACGAGTTCGGGCGACAGTTCGGTGTTGGCAACGCCGCGTACCCCGTCGGTACCGAAGAGCCGGCTCACTTCTTGACCGGCGTCCCCGCGACGAACTGCATCGTCACGCGTACGAGATTCGGGGAGACCACCAGGTTGCCCAGTTCTTCTCCTCGCGAATCGACCGGTACCGGACGCACCATGGCATCGAACGTGCCGGGTTGGGTTGGAAGCGTGATCGCGACGCGCACCGCCGTGACTTGCGCGAGCGTCGAGGTCGGCCCCTGCACGATGACGCTGGGCGGTCGCAGCAAAGAACTTCCGACGACGACCCCGTTGGGTTGCGCGCCGTAGTGGACGTCGACCGGGAAAGCGCGCTGCTCGATGCGCTCGATCGACAGCGTCACCGATGCCGGGCTCAGGCTCTGGACGGCGACGTCGGGCGCGACCAGCGTTACCGGAACGTTATAAACGCCGACGCCTTTGTTCGATAAATCGAGCACGGCTTTGACCTCGTCCGGCTTGACCGGCGATTCGCCCGGTTTGGGTTGAATCGTTACGATCGCCTCGCGTTCGGTGAAGTGCGCGACGTCGCCGACGGGAAGATTCGCCGGCACGATCGGTACCGCTAGTTGCTGGTTGAATCGCGCCGCCGCCACGATGGGATTGGTCGCAAATCGAAAGTACGCCCAGCCCACGATCGCCAGGGCCAGCGCGAGGAGCTTAAGTCCGAAGTTCTTGCGGATGATCTGCACGCGGTTTCCCTCGCTCGCGTGCCGAACCCAAACGCGAGCGCAGATGCGAGACGACGTCGTTGCGGAGCTGACGCTGACGTCGAGGCGGTCGCGTCACGGCGAGCAGCATCTTGCCGAGGCGCTGCTCTTCCTCCACCGGGCGCGAGAGCTTCCCTTGGCGCGCGATGGTAATGGCGCCGGTCTCTTCGGAAACGACGACGACGACGGCGTCGGTCTGTTCGGTCAGCCCCAGCGCCGCCCGGTGGCGCGTTCCGACCCGGACTTCGGCCAGCGACTGCTCGGCCAGCGGCAAAAAGCATCCCGCCGCTTCGATCGTGTTCTCGCGTACGATGGCCGCCCCGTCGTGCAGCGGCGAGCGAGGCATGAATATCGCCAGCAACAGTTCGGCCGAGAGGCGTGCGTCCAGCGCGGTGCCGCTCTCGCAGAACTCCTTGAGACCGCTCTGCTGCTCGATGACGATCAGCGCGCCGAGCTTGTTGCGCGACAGCAGAAACGCTGCGTGGGCGAGCGTGGCGATCGAGCGATCTTCGGGGCGCGCCCACGCGGCCGCTCCGCCGTCGGCGCTGTCCATCCGAAAGAGCCCGCCCCGGCCGATCTGCTCCAGCGCACGGCGCAGCTCGGGTTGAAAGACGATCGGAATGGTTACCGCGGCGCCGACGACGATGAGTCCGAGGATCGTTCCGAGCAGAACCAAGTGCAGCAAGTTGGCGATGCCGAGCAATCCGACCAGCACCAGGATGCCCATCAGAATCTGGACCGCGCGGGTTCCGCGAATGAGCAGTAACAGGTAATAGATGAGGACGCTGGTCGCGATGACGTCGAGGACGTCGGACGGGCCGACGTTGGCGAAGAGCGCGTTCATGCCAGTCCGGCCCGTTCCACGAGCGTTTCGAGAACCCGGTCTTCGGCGATTTCGGGCGACTGCAGCCCCTGCGCGGCGATGCGCGTCGCGACGTGGTGCGGCAGCGGGCAGAGCAGTTCGGTGCGGCGGCTGCAGTTCCAGCGTGCGAGCTCGACGTCGACGGACGCGAGCAGCAGGGCCGGCGCGGTCGTAGCGACATTCCACTCGATCGCGACGGCGCCGGCCGCCATGGCGCAATCGACGACGCCGACCGGCCGGCCCTCGCCGCCGAGCGCGTGCGCCAGCGCGGCCACCGCCTGGGGTTCCGACGGAGCGATTTCCAGTGCGACGATCTCGGCGTCGCGTACCAGCGCTTCGCCGGGAAGTGCGGCAGCAAGCCACTCGAGGTCGGCCGGCCGCGGGAGCCCGGCAAGTCCGTAGGTTCGCCCCAGCCTCGCTTGCTCGCGCCACTCGATCGTCCCGCCGCGCGAATTGACGCCGGCTTCGACGGCCTTGCGAGCGGCGGCGTCGAAGTTTGGGCCGGTGCGAATGGATACCCAAAACACGGTAGAGACATCGTTACACGCAACGGCGTTCCATTCTTGCGCGCGGAGTGCGTTCTGACGCAGACGCACCGCGCGCTGGTCGTTGCGACGGGACGCAACTCGGCGTGGATCGCCATCGACGGCGAGCACGCGCCGCGCATCGCCCAACTGCGCCGGGCCAGCGGAAAGCGCTCGATGCCCGTGCCCGGGGACGTCGTCCACGCCCGGATGCTCGAAGACGGCCGGACCGTGGTCGATCGTGTCGAGCCGCGCGCGTTCACGCTCACGCGGCGTTCGGCCGACGGAAAATCGAAGACCATTGCGTCCAACGTCGATTTGCTGATCACGGTCACCGCGCTGGCCGATCCGCCGCCGCGCTTGGTGACGCTCGATCAACTGCTGGCTTTTGCCGAGCTCGAGGAGATCGCTGCGGCCGTCGTGTTCACGAAGCCGGATCTGGCCGATCCCGCACTGGCGGCTGCGCTGGCCGCGACGTACCAGTCGTTAGGATATGCAACGTTGGTCATCAATCCGAAACGAGGCGAGGGCATCGATGAACTGCGCCGCTTGATCGCGGGGCATCGCGCGTTGCTGTGCGGCGTGTCGGGCGTCGGGAAAAGCTCGATTTTCCGCGCCTTGGGCGGCGAGAATGCCGTCGGTGACGTCTCGCGCCACGGACTGGGACGGCAGACGACGACGGCGGCGCGGCTCTACCGCATGGACGAGGGATTCCTGATCGACAGTCCCGGCGTCAACGAATTCGGTTTGGGGAAGATCGGCGCCGACGAGTTGGCCGGGGCATTTCGCGAGCTGCGCGCCCTGGTCGGAACGTGCCGCTTTACCGATTGCTCGCACGTGCAGGAGCCCGGTTGCGCGATCAAAGACGCGGCCGTCGCCGGAAGCGTGGCGCCGAGCCGTTACGCCAGCTACGCGAAGATGCTCGCCGCGCCGACGTAGGTCGCAGACCGCAACGCATCCGGATTGTTGGACGTTCGCTTGCCAGGGGGCGATGCGAAATATGAGAACACAACGCCCCTCTCTTTTCCAACCGAGGAGTCTCCCGCATGCGTTTTTCGTCCGTGCAGCGCTGGGCTGCCGTATCGTTCGCCGTTGCGCTGTCCGCGTGTGCCGGCAATCAAGGCATGGTGCCGTCACAAAGCGCCGCGGCAGCGCTGATGCCGCAGACGGAAGCCCTTCTCCCCGGGGCAACCGACGCCGGTTTTCCGTTGCCGCTGCTCGAGCCGGATAAAGCCATCAAGTGCGACTTCGGGTCGACCTTCTGGTCCTTCGGCGGCCCGTGCTTGGAGCAAGCCGTGACCAAATCGGGAGGCACGTTTGCGCTCGGTACCTACAAAGGTTTGAAAGCCGAAGTCAAGATGAGCGCCAGCAACGCGAAGGCCGGCGCGATCTTCGTCGTCGGCGAAGGCACCAGCGATGCCGACATCACCGGCACCTATGCCGGCGCAAAGTTTCCGCTGTTCGCTTCGAAGGGGGCTCCCTGCTACGCGGTTACGGCCAAGGGAAGCGACAAGCCGGCGAAGTGCGTCGGAAAGGGCTTTCTCTACATGATCGTGACCAATCAGGGCAAGAGCACCGTGACGTTCAAGGGCACGCCCGCCGTGACGATCTCCGGCAAGTTGCCGGGCACGAAGCGCTGCGAGATCGACGGGCTCGTCTCGGCCGGCGCGAAGGGCAAATTCGGCTGGGCGATGCTGCCCATTTACGGCGTTCCCAAAGCCGGCAGCGTGGCGTTCGCCTCGGCACCGAGCACCTTGGCGTTCAAGAGCGGCTCGGCATACATCTTCGGTTATAGCTGCGAGTAGGCTCCGGCGGCTCGGGCGAAACGGGGGGTGGACACCTTCGGCGGCCGGCTGGTATACTAACCGCCGTTGTCCGCCTCCCGATCGACAGGAGCACGTTCTTGCCCAACATCAAAGCCGCGGAAAAGTGGTCGCGGCAGACCGAGAAGCGCAGCGTTCGCAACAAGGACGCGAAGAGCCGTCTGAAGACCGCCTATAAGAAGGCCGTTGCCGGAACGGGCGACTCGGCCAGCAGCGTCGAGAGCCAGTTCGACAAAGCAGCGGCCAAAGGCATCATTCACCCCAACAAAGCCGCCCGTAAGAAGTCGCGGCTGGCGCGCGCCATCGCAAAGGCCGCGACCGCGCCGGCGAAGCCGGTGAAGACCAAGGCCGCCAAAGCGGCGAAGCCCGCCGCCAAGCCCGCTTCGAAAAAGACCTCTAAGAAAGGCTAGCCTGTCGTGAACGCGCCCGATCCGCGCGAGGCGTTTCTCGCGACGATGGGGCGCGAACTCCATCGTGCGGGTATTGCAACCGACGCGATCGAGGAGAGCCTTACGCAGCTCGCGCGTTCGGTCGGGCTGCAAGCCCAGGTCTTCGCACTTCCCACCTATATCACGATCGCGCTAGGTCCGGATTGGAACCAGCGCACGGTCATGATGCGACTGGATCCGGGGCGCGTCAGCCTGCGGAAGATCGCACTCCTCAACGAAATCTACGACCGCCTCAGGGGCGGTCGTATCGATTTCGAGGCCGCCACCAAGCTGCTCGACGAAGTCGACGTGCGTTGGCCCGGTCTGCCCGCGTGGTATGAGATTCCGGCGCTTACCTTGATTGCGATCGGCGTCGCGCTGATTCTCGGCGGCGGTCCGCGCGAGCTGGGCGTTTCGGCGACGATCGGTTTCGTGACCGGAGCGTTGAGCGTGGTCGCCTCTCGCAGCCCGGTCGTCACGCGGCTGTTCGACGTCGTCGCCGCGTTCCTGGCGACGCTCATCGTGGCGGCGTTCATTCATTTCGTCGGCCCAACCAACGTCTACGTCTCGATCGTGGCCGGAATCGTCGTCCTTCTGCCCGGCTATACCCTGACGCTCGCCCTCCACGAACTCGCCAACGACTTCCTGGTGGCGGGCATGGCGCGTCTAGGAAAGGTGCTCGCCGTTCTGCTGGCGTTGGGGTGCGGCGCGTTCCTGGCGTTGGCGATGGTCCCGTCGCTGCTGCGCGGCGGGGCGCTGCACACGCATCCCGTTTCGGCGACGTGGTGGTTCGTCGCGTCGGTCTGCTTGGCGATCGGGATGTCGATCGACCTGGACGCACGCCTGCGCGACGTTGCCTGGGTCTTTGCCGCGAGCTTCGTCGCGCTGTTGTGCACGCACGTGCTGAGCGCGACGTCGGCGCACGCGGTAGCGCCGTTCATCGCGGCGTTCATCTGCGGAATGGTCGCCAACGTCGGCGCGCGCTTTCTGCGCGTTCCGCAGGCGATCATGCTGGTACCCGCGCTGATCGTGCTCGTGCCCGGCAGTCTGAGCTACGAGAGCCTGCTGTTCGCGTTCACCGACGACGTCAACGGCGCGCTGATTCTCGCGGGCAACGCGATCGTCGCCGCGATCCAGCTGGTTGCGGGACTGCTGCTCTCGCAGCTGGTCCTGCCGGCCTCCGCGTTGCGCTTGCGGCAGGGCTCGCGCCAGGTCCGCTAGCGCGCTGCGGGCGCGTTACGGATCGACGTTGATCGCCAGCCGCGTGCGGCGGTCGCCGCGTGCCAGGGGCAGAATGCGCTCGCGAATCGCGCTCCGCGTTGCGGCGCCCTTACGCGTGCGCAGCGCGAGGCGAAAGCGCCACTCGTCGTTGAGCCGCGCGATCGGATACGGTGCCGGTCCGAGCACGTCGACGAACTCGAGCGGCTGCAGCTCCCGCGCGTAACGTTGGGCGGCCGTCTCGGCGGCGCGCCGCGAGCGCGAGACGACGCCGAGATAGACGAGACGCCGCGCCGGCGGGTATCCGAGTTCGGCGCGGTGCCGCAACTCCTCGGCGGCGAAGCCTTCGTAGTCGTGATCGGCGGCGAAGCGAATGGCCGGGTCGTGCGGCACGTAGGTCTGCACGATCGCCTCGCCGGGTCCGGTGCGCCCGCTGCGCCCGCAGACTTGCGCGATCACGTCGAAGGTACGTTCGGAAGCGCGGAAGTCGGCGACGTGCAATCCGAGATCCGCGGCTATCACCGCCGCCAGCGTCACGGTGGGAAAATCCAGCCCTTTGGCGACCATTTGGGTGCCGACCAACACGTCGGCTTCGCTTTCGAACTCGCGTAAGATCCGGGCGTGGTCGCCGACGCGGGTCGTCGTGTCCGAGTCCATCCGTACGACGCGCGCCGCGGGGAAGAGCTTCGCAACCTCGGACGCCACGCGTTCGGTTCCGATTCCGAACTCGCGGATCGACGCGGTGCCGCAGGCCGGACACGTCGCGGGGATCGGGGCTTGAAAATCGCAGTAGTGGCAGCGCAGTAATCCTTCGCCGCGATGCGCCGACAGCGAGACGCTGCAGCGCGGGCACTGGGGAACGTGACCGCACGTACGGCACAGCATGAAGCCCGCGCTGCCGCGCCGGTTTACGAACAGCACGCTCTTCTCGCTGCGCTCCAGCCTCGCGCTCAGCGCCTGTACCAAGGCAGTGCTGAAGACGCGCCGGTTGCCGGCCTTGAACTCCTCGCCGAGGTCGACGATCCGGACGCTCGGCATAGGTGCCTTGGTCGCGCGTTCGCGCATCTGCAGAAAACCGATGCGGCCGGCCCGCGCCGCCGCGTAGCTCTCCAGCGACGGCGTGGCGCTTCCCAGCAAGAGCGTCCCGTTCTCGCGGCGCATGCGTTCGCGAGCCACGGCGACCGCGTGGTAGCGCGGCACGCCGTCCTGCTTGTAGCTGCTTTCGTGCGACTCGTCGACGATCGTCAGCCGAACGTCGCGCAGCGGCGCGAAGACGGCGCTGCGCGCACCGACGACGACGTCGACCTCGCCGCGGCGGCAGGCTTGCCATGCGTCGAAACGCTCGCGGTCCGAGAGCGCCGAATGCAGCACCGCGACGCGGTCCCCGAAGGCGTCTTCGAAGCGCCGCGCCGTTTGCGGTGTCAGCGAGATCTCCGGCACCAGCACGATGGCGCGGCCGCCGTCGCGGAGCACGCGATCGATGGCGGCGACGTAGACGTAGGTTTTCCCGCTGCCGGTCACTCCGTAGAGCAGCGTCTCGGAGTGAGAGCGCGCCGTCAGCGCCTCCACGATGCGCTCCAGCGCGGCCTGTTGCTCGGCCGTCGGCGGCGGCTGGGCGTGTGCTACGTGCGCCGCGCGCTGCCGCCCCGGCAGCACGTCGCGCTGCCGGATTGCGCCGTTGGCAACGGCACGGGCGATGACGGCGCTCGAAAACCCGGCCAGCACGGCGTCGGCGCGCGGCACTCCGCCTGCGCGTTCGGTGACGAACCGCACCAGCGCCTGTGCCTTTTTCCCGCGAATCGGCGCGTCGCCGGGATCGAGCACTGCAATCCGGTATTCGCG
>Ga0335074_10009047_pt1 | contig 13873 bp, 11 predicted proteins | sample Lox_Sample_23_FD_206715 | JGI IMG/M metagenome (GOLD analysis project Ga0335074, IMG submission 206715) | Soil microbial communities from Loxahatchee National Wildlife Refuge, Florida, United States - Lox_Sample_2.3 | ecosystem: Environmental > Terrestrial > Soil > Wetlands | place: USA...
GCTCGGCCAGGGGGCGCCCGCCGAGGCGGCCATGACACGCCGGCTGGTCATGCTGACCGGGCCCGGCGGGCCGCTTGCGCCGCGGCGCCTGCTGCGCATCGTCCCCGCCCCGGACGGCGGGCGTCGGATCCGCAGGTTCACCCGGCCGGCTTCCCGTCGATCGCGGCCCGCCCACCGCCGTCGCTACCTTCTGCTCGGGACCATGTCGCTGATCGTGGCCCTCGGCACCGCCGCGTTCACGGCGGGTGGCGGGGGGCAGGCGGCGCCCGGGCCGAGGATCACTCCGCCGGTGGAGCTCTACAGCGTGCAGCACGCCATCATCACCGGCGAAGTGCCCGTGTTCCACCCGTCTGACCCTGACGCTTCGCAACCGTGAGGTCCGCGTGCCCGCGCATCGCCGCGCTGTGAGCCGTCGCCGCCCGCGCCGGCCGCCCCTGCTGCTCGTGGTGGCGCTCGCCGTCGTGCCCGGCTGCGTGCTGACCGCGTGCAGCGCCCAGTCCGCTGCGCCCCAGGCTGCGACGGCCACGGCCAGCCGGGCGCCCGCCACCGCCGTACGCGGGGCGGCCCCGCACAGCAACGCGCGCGCCGTGAGCCTGCTGACGGCGGCGGCGCGGGCGGCCATTACCACGTCCTACCAGGGCCAGGAGCTCGTCCTGCGCTTCGGGAGCAGCGGTGAGACCGTCCTGGTGGCGGACATCTGGCACGTCAGCGGCGGCCAGACGGTCACCCAGACCCTGCCCGCCGGGACCTACCCAGGCGGCGCCTCGTACGTGTCCTCCGACACCGATGCGCAGGCGCCCGAAGGCGTGCTCGGCGTCACCGTACCGCTCGTGCGCCTGCTCGAGGCGCGCTACGTCATCGTGTACGCGGGATCGGGATCGGTGAACGACCGGGCGGCGCAGGTCGTCGAAGCCCGGCGCGGCGACGGCACGCTGGCCGCGAGGTTCTGGCTTGACGACGCGACCGGATTGCCGCTCGAACGGGTCGTGTTCGGCCCGGCCGCGAACGTGATCAGCCAGGACATGTTCGTCAACGTGCGGTTCGGGAACCTGGCGCCGGTGCACCCGCCGGCCGGCGGGGTGGCCGAGCCGCAAGGGCCGTGGACGGATCCGCTCTCGCCCGGTCAGCTCCTCGCGCTGCGCGCGAACGGATGGCTGGTCCCGGCCGGCCTGCCGGGCGGCCTGTCGCTGTTCGCCGGGGCGAAGACGCAGACGAGCACGGGAACCGCGGTTGACCTGGGTTATTCGGACGGCCTGTCCGTGGTCTCGCTGTTCGAGCAGCGGGGCAACCTAGCGCCCAAGCTGGCCGGCTGGCAGAAGACCACCGTGGACGGACACGTCATCTACGCGGCGGTGCCGGATCAGCGGTCCCTGACCTGGTCGAGCCGTGGCATCGTGTACACCGTGATAGCGGACGCGCCTGCGCAGACCGTGACCGCCGTGGTCGGCGCGCTGCCGCACGACACGCCGCCTGGCTTCTGGAAGCGGCTGTCGCGCGGGTTCGCCCGCATGGCGTCCTGGATCAACCCGTTCCGCTAGGCAGGTTAGAGTTGATATGCGATCCCCCCGACCTGGATGCCTGACGGAGAGCTGAGCGTGTTCGACCTGTCGATCTCCAAGCTGCTGGTCCTGGCTGTGATCGCGCTTGTCGTCTTCGGCCCCAAGGAGCTGCCCAGGGTCGCGGCCCAGGCCGGGCGGGCGCTGCGCGACCTGCGCAAGATCGCCGAGAACGCGAAGAATGACCTGCGGGAAGGGCTCGGACCAGAGTTCGCCGACTTCGATATCGAGGACCTGAACCCTAAGCGGTTCGTGCAGAAGCACCTCTTCGACGACCTCAACGCGGACGTGGCCGCCAAGGCTACGATGGCGGCGCAGTCCCCGCGGCCCGCCGCCGCGCGCACGGCCGTGCTCGCCCCGGGCGAGCGCGCCCCCTACGACCCCGACGCGACCTGAACCCGGCGCCTACCGCGGGGCCCTAGGGGTCAGGCCCAGGTGACGCCCGGCCAGCCCGCGGCCGCGGGCGCCGAGGTCATCGGCGATCTTCCTGAGCGCGAGCGCGGCGGGGGAATCCGGATCGCCGAGCACGAGCGGAACGCCGCTGTCGCCGCCCTCGCGCAGCCGGACGTCGATTGGCACCTGCCCGAGCAGCGGCACCTGCGTCCCGCTGAGCCTGGTCAGCGCGGCGGCGACCGTAGCCCCGCCGCCCGAGCCGAAGATGTCGGTCTGCTCACCGCAGTGCGGGCAGACCAGGTAAGCCATGTTCTCGATGACCCCGGTGATCCGCTGATGGGTCTGCGAGGCGATCGCGCCGGCGCGCTCGGCCACCTCGGCCGCGGCGAGCTGGGGGGTCGTCACGATCAGCAACTCGGCCGACGGAAGCAGCTGGGCGACGGAAATGGCGACGTCGCCGGTACCCGGGGGCAGGTCGAGCAGCAGGACGTCCAGGTCACCCCAGTACACGTCGGCCAGGAACTGCTGCAGGGCCCGGTGCAGCATCGGCCCGCGCCAGACCACGGGGCGGTTGCCGTCGGTGAACATGCCGATCGAGATGACCTTCACGCCGTGCGCCGACGGCGGCATGATCATCTTCTCGACCGGGGTGGGCCGCCCGGTCACGCCGAGCATCCGCGGTACCGAGTGCCCGTAGATATCGGCGTCGACCACGCCGACCTTCTGGCCGGAGGCCGCCAGCGCGGCGGCCAGGTTCACCGTCACCGACGACTTGCCCACGCCGCCCTTACCGCTGGCCACCGCGTAGACACGGGTCAGCGACGACGGCTGCGCGAACGGGATCTCCGGCTCGGGGCGCCCGCCGCGCAGCTGGGTCTGCAGCGCCCGGCGCTGCTCGTCGCTCATCACGTCCAGGTCCACCCGGACCGTGGACACGCCGGGGAGCTTGCCGACCGCCGCGGTGACCTCACGGGTGATGGTGTCCCGCAGCGGGCACCCCGCGACGGTCAGCCATACGACGACGCGCACCGCCCCGTCCACGCTGACCCCGACGTCCTTGACCATGCCGAGCTCGGTGATGGGCTTGCGGATCTCGGGGTCGAGCACGCTGTCCAGCGCGCGGGTCACCTGGTCGGTGGTGGGCGGGAGCACGGGCGGGGAGGTCATGGCTTCATGTTACGAATCCGCATCGTCCCGCGCGAATATGGCCGAACGGGCCGTGGGTGCCCCGCATAGCAAGGCGGCTGCGACCCGAAGGCGGCAGCCGCCAAGCCGGATGCACATGTCAGAAGGGCGAGTTGCTGACGACCTCGCCGGTGGTCGGGTTGAGGATGACCGGCTGGAAGTGCGGGAAGGTGTCGAAGTCCAGCACGCCGCCGGGCGCGTCGAGGCTGCCGGAGATGGCGTCATAGGAGCCGTTGCCGAGCCGCTGTCCGCCGAGCCAGTTGTCCTCGATGAACCTGATGATCGACGCGGTGTCGGTCAGGTTGTTGCTGACGTAGTTATCGCGCGTCCAGGGCGAGATGACCAGGAGCGGCAGCCGCGGGCCGAAGCCGCAGCGGTCCTGGGCGGTGCCCAGCGTGGTCGGGACCGAGGTGCAGATCGACTCGTCCTCACTCGGGTCGTTCGAGCCGTTGACGATCGGCGGCGAGACGTGGTCGTACCACCCGTCGGAGTCGTCGTAGGTGATGATGATCGCCGTCGAGGGCCAGTACCTGGACTCCTCGATCTGGTTGATCGTGTTCACCACGAACGTCTGCTCGTCCAGCGGGTCGGAGTTGCCCGGGTGGGCGTTCTCGTACGCCGGCGGCTTGAGGAAGCTGACGGACGGCATGTTCCCGTCCTTCAGCGTCTCGTAGAAGTCCGAGAGGTCGTACTGGTGGTTGGCCTGGTCGGTGTGCCCGATGGCCGCCTCCGACGTGGGCGGGAGGTGCTTCGGGTTGGACGTGGACGCGTAGAACTGGAACGGGTCGTGGTGCGGCACGTAGTCGGTTTCCTCGATGCCGCCGATGTTCTCGTGCTCCGAGCCGCACACCTCATAGCCGTCGGCGGTACCGGTCGGCGCGAACCCGCCCTGGAACCAGCCCCAGCTGACGTTCCTGGCGTTGAGCAGGTTGCCGATGTTCTGGCCGGTCATGACCCCGACCGGGCTGGTGCTCGTGTGGTTCGTGTCGGAGCAGTCGTCGTAGGCCGGGTCGATGTCGCCGAAGATCGTGCCGAGGTTCGCGGTGTTGCCGCCGGCGTAGGCGACCGAGCCGGGGTCGGTCACGTGCGCGGCCGTGGTGGGGTCGGCGGCGGTGGAGCTGACCGCGTAGCCGCCGCCGTCGTTGCCTGAGATCAGGTTGAGGGCACCGGGGCTGGACGGCCCGAAGTCGGTGTCGAAGTTGTTGTCGCTCATCGCGTAGTTCTGCGCGTAGTTCCACAGCGCGGTGACCGTGTTGCCGTCGTAGTAGTCAAGGACCAGGCCGGGGGCGCCGTAGACGATGGGCTGCCCGGTGCAGGTGTCGTGCTGGGTGTCCTGGACGAACATGTCCATCTTCCCGCCGTCGACCGCCTCCTGCTCCGGCTGGTAGTTATGGTTCTGGGAGCAGGTGAGGGCCTGGCTGGGGCTGAGCCGCTCGGGGTTGTAACCGTCGTTGGGGTTGTCGGTCAGCAGCGGGCCGACCGGGCCGCTGGGGGTGATCGACGCGTACAGGCCGTTCACCGTCGGGGTGCCCGGCTTGGCGTGGAAGGGGCTCCCGTTCTGGTTGGTGGCATACGGGTAGGTGCCGAAGTAGTGGTCGAACGACTCGTTCTCGTCGAAGATCACCACCAGGTGCTTGATCGGCGTCCTGGTCGCAGGCGCGAACAGCCAGCTACTCGGCGCGCTGGTCGCCGGGACGGCCAGCGAGTTGATGCCGACCGGCGAGGCGCTGGCGCCGGCCACCGAGGCCCCTACGCCGATGCCCGCAGCCGTGACGGCCGCGGCCGCGATGGCCGTGTAGTACCTGACTCGGCTCCGCGGCTTGCGGCTACCGCCCGCCGTGGTCGGGCCTTCGCCCATGTCGCCCTCCTGGAGTTACTGACGTCGGGTCATCGTGTCCGTGGCGCGGGAACAACCTCACAGGCCCAAGAACTTGGCATAACAGGATGACACAAGAACGCACTAAACCTGACCATCCGGGAAACGAGCGGTCAAGAATGGGTCAAGATCCGCAAATCGCGCGCCTAGGCGAGCAGCCCGCGGGCCAGATAGTCCCCGCCGTCCGTCACCCCGGGCAGGGCCAGGAAGTAGCCGCCGCCGAACGGGCTGATGTAATCCACCAGCGGCTCGCCGATGAGACGAGTCTGCACGGCCTCGAACTGCCGTTTGATATCCTGCTGGAAGCAGGTAAAGACCAGCCCGATGTCCAGGTTGCCCACCTGGTCGATGCCGCGGTCGTAGTTGTACGCGCGCCGCAGGATGCGGCTGCCCGCGGTCTGCGGCGTCCGCGGGTTGGCCAGCCGCATATGCGCGGTGAGCGGGATCACGGCCCCCTCGGGATCCTGGGCGTAGTCCGGGGTGGCGAAGATGCTGGTGGCGTCGAGCGGGTAGCCGGTGGCCCGTCGCCGGCCGATCATGTTCTCCTGCTCGGTGATGTCCACCCGGTCCCAGAACTCCACCAGCATCCTGATCAGCCGGACGACGAAGTAGCTGCCCCCGGCCGTCCAGGCCGGCTCGCCCGCGGTGCCCGGCTGGATCCAGACCAGGCGGTCCATCTCGGCCTGGTCGGCGGTGTCCGGGTTGGAGATGCCGTCCATGAACCCGAGCATGTTGCGCGAGACGGTCCCGCTCGGGCGGGGCGGGCTGGAGAAGCCGTCGATGCGCCAGAGCGCCTGCATCCCGCCCCTGGTGTGCCTGGCGATGTCGCGCAGCGCGTGCATCACGACGTCCGCATTACCCCCGCTGAGTTGAACGACCAGGTCGCCGCCGACCTGGGCCGGGTCCAGGTCGTCATTGGGAAACGGCAGCATCGGCGTCAGCCCGGCCGGCAGGCGGTCGGCCAGGCCGTAGCGGTCGTCGAACAGCGTGGATCCGACGCCGACGGTCACGGTCAGCCCGTCTGGCACTACGGTCGGGCCAAGCACCCCGGAATCGGACGGCGGCCCTGCGATGCCGACCGGCGGCGGGGTCCCGCCCGCGGTCAGGAACCCGGCCCGCGCGGTGATGGCCTGGAACAGGTCCACGAGCTCGGCGCGTCCCTCCGCCGTCGCGTTGAACGCGATCACCGCGGTCTGCCGCTGCGGCTGCGGCAGGATCCCGGCCTGATGCGCGCCGTGGAACGGCACCGGCGGGAGCAGCCCCGCCGCCGCGTTTTCCAGCGCCACCTCGCCGGCCGACGCCGGGCGCGTGGCGCGGTAAGCGTAGCCGCCGGCCACGCCTGCAACGGCGCCCGCAGCACCCGCACCCAAGGCGCCGCGCAGGAACGCCCGCCGGCGCGGCGCGCCGGGCGCGGCTTCGGTCGGCTCTGGTCCGGTCGGCTCTGGTCCGGTCGGCTCTGGTCCGGTCGGCTCTGGTCCGGTCGGCTCTGGTCCGGTCGGCTCTGGTCCGGTCGGCTCTTGCGGTTCGGACATCACGTGATCCGCGGTTCGGTGATGGCGGCGATCGGTGCTAGTTCCTCCAGGGCCTGGCTGCAGGCCGAGTCGATCTGCTCGCGGGTGCTGATGCTCAGCTGCGATACGGGGACCCACTGCCCGTTCGGCGTCTTGGTCCGGCTGAGCAGCGAGTCGAGGCGGTCGAGCCAGGTGTAGACGGCGGGCAGCCCGGCGTAGCGCGCGGCCAGCAGCGGGTGCAGGACAGTCAGCAGCTCCCTGGTACCGGTGATGTTGGCCTGCGTGGTGGCCAGCGTGGTGCCGCTGCCGTAGTCGTCGTGCCCGGTGAGCTGGAATTCCAGGGCGTTCTCCAGGATCTCGTGGGTGCGTAGCCCGAGGTCGAGCAGGTCGATCTCCATGGCGGGCCAGGCGGCCCGCAGCGCGTGCACGTCGGCGTCGAGCGCGTCGGCGACCCCGCTCAGTTCCCGGCTGCCCTGCCCGTGCCACAGGCCGTACTCGAGCCGGTAGAAGCCGGTCCACTGCGGGGAGCTCACGCCGCCCGCCAGCCCGTCGGGCCGGCCGTCGATCTCGGCGTCGAAGGTGCCGAACGCGTCGTACGCCGCGCCGAGCCGTTCATAGGTGAGGTGCGCGGGCAGCCACGCGGCTCGCGCGGCGGACAGGTTGCCGCTGCGGACGTCGGCGGCCAGGGCGTCCGCCTGGGTGACCAGCGTGGCCAGGCCCGCCGCGACGTACGCGTGGTACACCCGGGCCGGGCCGTAGAGGTCATCGTTGGTCACCGGGAGGATCGCGGGGGTGCCAGGCGTGCGTCCGCCGATGACGACCGTGGGCCCGGTCATCGGGTCGAAGTCCTCGAACAGGCAGCGGAACGCGTAGGCGCCCGACCCCACGTCCAGGCGCATCGGGCTGGTGGTTTCCGGGCCGAGCGCTTCGGCCTCCGCGTACACCGCGCCGTCGGCCGGGTTGACCAGGTCGACCGTGGCGGCCTCGGACGAGGAGTTGTAGATCTGGAACGTGTACCAGCCGGGGCGGGCCAGGTGCCAGTTGCCGCCGCAGCCGCCGTTGTTCACCGAGATCAGGTTCGCCGGCGGCGTGCTGCCCCCGCAGGCCGCCAGGAGCCCGGCGGACACGGCCAGCACGGCGGTCAGCGCGGCGCGTCGCACGGTCGGCATCCTTAAGAGCCTTTTCGGTACATACCGGGGGTAAGCGGAGCATCGACAGCTTAGGCGCGCCCGGGCGCCGTCGTCATGATCTGGGTCGCATGCTTGCCCGAACGTTCACCGGCCCGTAGCCTCTCGTTCGCCACGCACGGTTATCCAATCGGCGGAACAAGCGGCGCTGTTCGGCAAGAAAGCGCCCAAGCGGCGTTATTTGGCGAGAATACGAAGAATCGGACGATCAATAATGTCTCGGGCCTAGAACACCCCAACCGGTGAGGATTTCCTCGAGGCCCTCCGTGGCCGGCAGGTTACCGAAATCGTCGGCGTCCACCCAGCGGGCATCGGCCGCGTCATCGCCCGGATTAAGCGTTCCGCCGATGACGGTTGCGGCGTAATCCCTAATGTCCAGGACGTCGCCGTCCCCGGCGGGCCGCCGGACGCGGCCGAGCAGTCGCCCCGCCTGGACGGCCAGGCCCGTTTCCTCCCGCATCTCCCTGGCCAGCGCCTCGGCGTCCGTCTCGCCCGGCTCGACCCTCCCGCCCGGCAGGGACCACAATCCGGCGCCGGGCTCGTGGCCGCGTTTGATGAGCAGCAGCCGTCCCTGTTCGTCCGTGATGACGGCGCCTACGCACGGTATTAGATGACCCGACACACGGTTAATTATCCGTCTTGCCGTAAAGAGCCGGCAAGCGCGGTAACGTCCGCTCTCCGGCGACGATCGCCATGGTCAGGCTAACGGGAGCGACGTCAACGTTTCGATTTGGTCACGTCGGATAGCCAAGTCAACCTCCGGCTTGAATCAGGCGTCTCATCTTTGGTAAGAAATGCATGACCTGGCGTAAGCCAGTAGCTAAGGCGTTACCCCCAAGAGGCTTCCGGGTTTGCTCCCGGGTCTTCCCCTTTCTGGCCGCATGACCGGTCAGGTCGGCCGTTCCCGTCCTGGCCAGCTCGGGACAGCCGTGCGCAGGGTACGGCTGTTTAGGTTCCATGAGAGGAACTGCTTCATGTCCATCAGGAGCAAGGTTCTCGCCACCGCGGCGACGCTGACGATGATCGGCGGCGTCGGGGCGGCGGGGGTGCTCGCCACGACGACGTCCGCGTCTGCGGAAACCCCGTCGTGCGGGCTCAGCTGCCTCGACATCTTCAGCCAGGAGTTCGGTCACCACCACGACCCGGGCTTCGTGATTGATGTCTACCAGCAGCACATCAAGATCGGCCAGCCGATCATCCTGTTCCGCGAGAGCAACGCCGACCCGGCCGAGGACTTCCGTCCGGAGTTCCAGGGCACGGTGGCGGACTTCTACGCGGCCAGCATGGTGACCGCGGCGTTCGCGCTGCACTACGGCTGCCTCCCGGTCGGCAGCGCCGGCACCAACGCGGACGGGAACTTCCCGGACTGCTTCGGCACCCAGCTCAGCTTCAATGACCCGGCGTTCGAGATCGAGTACACCCCGAACGGCGTGTTCAGCGGCCTGTGCGTCGGCGTGGCGAGCACCGCGGTGCAGGAAGAGGGCGTCACGCTGCAGGAGTGCGGCGCCTCGTCCAAGACGGTGTGGGCGATCGACCTGTTCGACCAGCCCTTCGACGCGTTCGTCACCGGGTACGCCCCGCTGATCAACGGCTCGGACACCAACTTCTCCCAGCCGTACGTGCTGAGCTACCCGCAGTCCGGTTACCCGACCGACAAGCCGCGTCCGCAGCTCCAGGTCGACAACCTGACTGGCTTCTCCCAGGGCTTCCCGCCCACCATCATCCTGAACTACCCCACCGTTCCTGAGTACCAGCTGTGGGGCGCCGACCTCGGCGGCACCGACATCGGCGTCTGAACCTGACGGTTCAAACCTCGATACTGAGTTAACAGTGACGCCGGGCCCAGACGGGCCCGGCGTCACTGTTGTCTATGCGGTGTTTGCGCAGGTCGCACGCCACGGAGCCGGTTCTGCTGTCAACAGGCAGAGCTAACGTTGTCAAGACATGGAGCTAACGTTAAGGTCTCGATTTCATTACGCAAACCCGGCATTGCCGGGCGGGAACCTCCCGTCGGCATGTAGCGTCTTTCCTATGGGATAGGAAAGGGACAGACGGTGCACGAGTAGCCAGTGTGTCTCGATCCAGGGTCACCGCGGGCCTTGCAGGGAACCGGCGCGGCGGCCTCGCCCGGCAGCCGTGCGCAGGGTGCGGCTGCGAGGTTCCACGGGAGGTACTGCTTCATGTCCATCAAGAGCAAGGTTCTCGCCACCGCGGCGACGCTGACACTGTTCGGCGGCGTCGGGGCGGCGGGGGTGCTCGCCACGACGACGTCCGCGAACGCGGCCACCCCGTCGTGCGGCACCAGCTGCGTCGACATCTTCAGCCAGGAGTTCGGTCAGCACAATGACCCGCAGTTCCTGCTGGACGACTACCAGCAGAAGATCAAGATCGGCCAGCCGGTCATCCTGTTCCGCGAGAGCAACGCCGACCCGGCCGAGGACTTCCGTCCGGAGTTCCAGGGCACGGTGGCGGACTTCTACGCGGCCAGCATGGTGACCGCGGCGTTCGCGCTGCACTACGGCTGCATCCCGGTCGGCAGCGCCGGCACCAACGCGGACGGGAACTTCCCGGACTGCTTCGGCACCCAGCTCAGCTTCAATGACCCGGCGTTCGAGATCGAGTACACCCCGAACGGCGTGTTCAGCGGCCTGTGCGTCGGCGTGGCGAGCACCGCGGTGCAGGAAGAGGGCGTCACGCTGCAGGAGTGCGGCGCCTCGTCCAAGACGGTGTGGGCGATCGACCTATATGACCAGCCCTTCGACACCTTCGTCACGGGGTACGCCCCGCTGATCAACGGGTCGGACACCAACTTCTCCCAGCCCTTCGTGCTGACCTACCCGCAGTCCGGTTACCCGACCGACAAGCCGCGTCCGCAGCTCCAGGTCGACAACCTGACCGGCTACACCCAGGGCTACCCGCCCTCGGTCATCCTGAACTACCCCACCGTCCCCGACAACCAGCTGTGGGGCGCCGATCCTGGCGTGTGAACCTGACGGTTCAAACGTCGATTCTGAGTTAGCAGGTGACGCCGGGCCCAGGCGGGCCCGGCGTCACTGTTTTTCTATGGGTGCCTGCCCAGGTCGCACTGCATGAAACCGGTCCAGTCGTCAAGAGGCAGACCTAACGTTAAGGTCTCGATTTGATTACGTCGGTAAAATCTGGCGGTGTCGGCGGCAACCTTCCGTGGGCGTGCCGCGTCTTCCCTATCGGGTACGAACGGGACAGACGGCTCACCAGTAGCCAGCTGGTTCCGATCAGGGCACCGCGAGCCAGCAGGGAAGCGCCGCGGCGGCCTCGCCCGGCAGCCGTGCGCAGGGTGCGGCTGCGAGGTTCCACGGGAGGAACTGCTTCATGTCCATCAAGAGCAAGGTTCTCGCCACGGCGGCGACGCTGACACTGTTCGGCGGCGTCGGGGCGGCGGGGGTGCTCGCCACGACGACGTCCGCGAACGCGGCCACCCCGTCGTGCGGCGGCAGCTGCGTCGACATCTTCAGCCAGGAGTTCGGTCACCACCACTCGCCGGGCTTCCTGCTGGACGTCTACCAGCAGCACATCAAGATCGGCCAGCCGATCATCCTGTACCGGGCCAGCAACGCCGACCCGGCCGAGGACTTCCGTCCGGAGTTCCAGGGCACGGTGGCGGACTTCTACGCGGCCAGCATGGTGACCGCGGCGTTCGCGCTGCACTACGGCTGCATCCCGGTCGGCAGCGCTGGCGTCAACGCGGACGGGAACTTCCCGGACTGCTTCGGTACCGACAGGACCTTCAATGACCCGGCGTTCGAGATCGAGTACACGCCGAACGGCCAGTTCAGCGGCCTGTGTGTCGGCGTGGCGAGCACCGCGGTGCAGGAGGAGAAGGTGACGCTGCAGGAGTGCGGCGCCTCGTCCAAGACGGTGTGGGCGATCGACCTGTTCGACCAGCCGTTCGACGCCTTCGTCAAGGGGTACGCCCCGCTGATCAACGGGTCGGACACCAACTTCTCCCAGCCCTTCGTCCTGACCTACCCGCAGAGCGGTTACCCGACCGACAAGCCGCGTCCGCAGCTCGAGGTCGACAACCTGACCGGTTACACCCAGGGCTTCCCGCCCTCGGTCATCCTGAACTACCCCACCGTCCCCGACAACCAGCTGTGGGGCGCGGACTCCGGCACCAACGTCTAAGGACGATCCGGAATCCACCTGAGTAATCCGCGACGCCGGGCCCAGACGGGCCCGGCGTCGTTGCTATGTGCGCCCGTGCCGACGCGATACCCTCGCAAGGGTGGGCCAGCAGCATCACCGCCGAAGCCCGGCCATCTGCCCGCGATGCGGTAAGCCCGTCCAGGAGCCGACCGCATGGTCCAGCGCCTGGCGCTGTGACGTGCACGGCGAGGTCCCGCCCCTCCGCCCTCCCTACAGCCCGTCCAGGGAAGGCCTGGACGGGCTGCTCCGCGCGCCGGGTGTTCCGGCCTGGCTGCCCTGGCCACTCCCGGCCGGGTGGCTGGTGACGGGGTTCGCGGGCGCGGGAGACGAGCGCACGGGGACTCGTGCCTGCGTGATCGCGCTGTCCGGCCCGAACCCGCTCGGCGGGCCGGCCGACATGCTGGTCGTCGCCGAGGAGCCGGGCGTCGGCCTGGGCGCGGCCCTGGCGGGCCTCGATAGCGTGGACCCCGGAGCTGGGTTCGCCTCCGCGCCCGCGGTCGCCACCGCCACGTTCGGCAAGCATGACTTCCCGCTGTGGCAGGTTGACTCGCCGGACCGGGCCACCTTCGCGGGCGAGATCAAGGGCCACTGGGTCTGGCTCGTGCTCTGGCCGGATACTGCGGGCGCCCTGCTGGTCACCCCGATCGTCCTGCGGGACCTGCGTGACCCGGGCCAAGACCTGGACCTGCCGTTCGGCGCCCCCTCTCCCCGCCTGCCGGCCAGCCGGGGCTGACCCGACGCGATGCGCGCGGACCTGCACGTCCACAGCAGCGCCTCCGACGGGACGGATGCCCCGGGCGAGGTGATGCGCCGCGCGGCGCTGGCCGGGCTGGACGCCGTGGCGCTCACCGACCACGACACCGTGGCCGGGCACGCGCAGGCGCGCGAAGCTCTGCCGCAGGCCCTCACGCTGCTGCCCGGCATGGAGTTGTCGTGCCACCTCGACGGCCACAGCCTGCACCTGCTGGCGTACCTGTTCGATCCCGGCGAACCGGAACTCGCCGGGCAAACCCGGCGCATCCGCGAGGACCGGGAACTCCGCGCCCGCGCCATGGTCCGCCGGCTGGCCGACCTCGGCGTCGCCATCAGCTGGGACCAGGTGGCCGCCATCGCGGGAACGGGGGTGGTCGGCCGTCCCCACGTCGCCCGCGCGATGGTGGACAGCGGAGCCATCGCCGAGCCCGGCCAGGCCTTCACCCGCGACTGGATCGGCGAAGGCGGCCGTGCCTACGTCGGGCGGTACGCGCTCGATCCGGTCCGCGCGATCGGCATGGTCCGCGCGGCCGGCGGGGTGACGGTACTCGCCCACCCCCGCGCGGGCCGGAGCTGGGTGGTGCCCGATGAGCAGATCGCCGGCCTGGCCGGAGCGGGCCTGGCCGGGGTGGAGGTCTTCCATCCCGACCAGCCCGAAGCGCAGCGAGCGGCCCTGCTCGGCCTCAGCCGCGATCTCGGCCTGGTGGCCACCGGGGGCAGCGACGACCACGGCCGCCTGACCGGTCACCGGATCGGCTGCGAGATAACCAACGCCGATTCCTGCGAGGCTCTCGTCGGCCAGGCCACCGGCGCCAATCCGATAAGTCACGGTAAACCTATGAAATGATGTGCACGGCTGATACCAGGCCGTCGGCCGTCTTGCCAGCGACGACAACCAAACGAGCAGCCTCTGCGTCTTTTTGATGAGGCTTGTGGACAGTCGTACCAGGAGGAAGGTAGTTCATGTCGATACGGGGCAGGATCATGGCCGCCGCGACGGTGATAACCCTCGCCGGTGGGGTCAGCGCCGCTGGAACCCTCACCGCGCAGGCAGCCACGCCATCGTGCTATGAGCATTGCACCGAGCTCTACACCCAGAAATTCAGCGACCTGTTCATCCTTGACGCGCTGCTCCAGAAGGTCAAGGCCGGGCAGCCCATCGTCCTGTACCGAGCCAGCAACAGCGACGCGGCGGAAGACTTCACCGTCTTCGAGTCTGCCCGGGTC
>Ga0335074_10009048_pt1 | contig 13873 bp, 12 predicted proteins | sample Lox_Sample_23_FD_206715 | JGI IMG/M metagenome (GOLD analysis project Ga0335074, IMG submission 206715) | Soil microbial communities from Loxahatchee National Wildlife Refuge, Florida, United States - Lox_Sample_2.3 | ecosystem: Environmental > Terrestrial > Soil > Wetlands | place: USA...
CCCGCACCAGGGCGGCACGCTACCTCGGCTACGAGATCATCGCGCAGCACGACGACGCCAAGATCACCCGGGGCCGCCGGTCGGTCAACGGCGTGATCGCGCTGCGCGTGCCGCGTGATGTGATCATTGCGAAATGCGCCCCCTGCCTGCGCCACGGCAAGCCCGAGGCCAGGACCGCGCTCTGCAACCTCGACGACTACGACATCGTCGCGGCTTACGGGGCCGAGTACCGGGGGATCGTCCAGTACTACCTGCTCGCCACCGATGTCTGGCGGCTTTCCCGGCTCCGCTGGGCAGCCGAGACATCGATGCTGAAAACGCTGGCGGCAAAGCACTCCTCGACCGTGACGGCGATGGCGGCCAGGCACAAGGCCAAGATCGACACACCGCACGGGATCCGGACCTGCTTTGAGGCCCGCGGCGAACGCGACGGCAAGCAGCCACTGGTCGCACGGTTCGGCGGGATACCGCTCGTACGGCGCAGGACAGCGGTCCTCACCGACCGCGCCCCCGCCCCGGTACTGCCCTACCCCGTCAAAGAGCTGACCATCCGGCTCCGGCGGGGCCGATGCGAGCTATGCGAAGAACCGGCAAAGGTCCAAGTTCACCAGATCCGCAAACTCGCCCAGCTCGGCAAACCCGGGCCAGGCCTGCCCCCGTGGGCGGCCCTCATGGCCAGGAAACGGCGCAAGACCCTCGTGGTCTGCCACCCCTGCCATAACACCATCCACCACCGGCAGCCAACCGCCACCACGGCGTAGATCACTGGAGAGCCTCGTGCCGGGAAACTGGCCCGCGGGGTTCGGAGGGGAGTCACGCGGCAAAGGACCTGCCCAGCAGACACCTCGCCGCGTGGCTTACCCGGTTAGCCGTTGCAGCCACAGGAGCACCCGCTTGCGCACCCGCAAGCTCTCTCGCCCGGTCGTCGAGGCCTCAGACAGCGATCACCCCGGACGCGAGCCCGCTACTTGCCTTGGTAGACGGGGGGCCGTCCCCTCCGCCTCAGCCTTGCGGCCCTCGATGAAGTCCTCGGTGTGGAAGAGCCCGCCAAACTGCCCATCGAGCTTGGCGAACGCCGCCGCTTCGGACTCGTCGATCGACAGGTGCGCGGACTCCAGCGTGGTCTTGATGCCGAGCGGCCCGCACGCGGCGATCTTCTCGGCCAGCCCGATCCCCGCTTCCAGCGCCTGGGCCGGGTTGGCGGCGATCTGCTGGATCACGCCCATCCGATAGGCCTCCTGCGCGCCCCAGTGCTCGCCGGTGAGCATGTAGCGCATGGCGTTCCCCATCCCGCTTCCCGCGGAAACCGGATGGTCGAGCCGCCGCCAGGAAACCGTCCGTGCGTGTTCTCGTCCTGGCCGAACCGCACGTCGGCGCTGGCCACCCGGATATCGGCCACCAGATGCAGTTCGTGGCCCATGTTCCAGGTATCGCCATGGACAACCACGACCAGCGGCTTGCTGAGCTGCTGGGTCCTGCCGAAGGGATCGAGCATGCCATCGTTCACCGCGAACGGCTTGCCAGTCCTGGCCAGCGGTGCGAAGGCATCCACGTCGATGCCCCGCGAGAAGTTCTCGCCGTGGCCGAAGAACACCGCTGCCCGCAGGCTCGGGTCATTGTCGAAGTCGTAGTACGCCTTGGCCAGGCCGAAGAAGGCGTCCGAGTCGAACCGGTTGCCGGCCTGGGGCCGGTTCACGCCGATCAGGACGATCCCGCCGCGCCGCTCGACGGTGATCTTGGCTTCGGGAGAGAGCGGAATATCGGCCATGCGCCCTTTGTCGTTGAGCTTGGGAATGGCCATCTCACACCTCGCCGGCGATGGGGCACGAGCGCTGCGGCCTCGCGGACGGTCATGAGCGAGTCCACCAGGACAGCGTCGCGGGCACCGAAGATGAGCGTCGAGGTGGTCGGATCCCAGGCCGGCCGGTCACCGACCCGGGGCGCCGGAGCTTTGCACGGCTTTGACGGCGCGGCGAATACGTCGTAACTGAGCGCAGGTCGGCTGGCTGGCATGTCAGCTCCTAGCTGTGCGGGTGCGGGCTGGTCACGCCCGTCGGGGCGCCGGCGTGACCAGCTGATGGTTGTCGTAGTCGATACCCAGCCGGTCGAGGCCGAAGCCACCCAGGTGATGGCCGCCGGTCGCTCGAGGGGACCGAGGGCCGGGTGACGGAGCGCAACGGACGGCGCTCCAAGACGCTCGCCAGACTCAACGTCACTTTCTGTGATTAGCTCAGCTCCTGGCACACGCACAATCCCGCCGATCGGCGCGATCGCCGGGCGCGTGAGGCGCCTTCTGCGGTGGCGGAAGATCTGGGCGATCTGCGCGCTCACAAGCGCGGCGTGGACCCGGCCATGCACGCTGTGAGCGGACGTCAGGAGTACAAGAGGTAGGCGAGGGCCATTCAGGCGGTCAGCGCGGGCTTTGCGTCGAGAGTGACAGCTTCCGCCGAAGGGTCGTAATCGCGTGGATCTCCCTCCAGTGCGAATGCGATGGCCGACGAGGAGTCCCGGCCGCCGGGATGCGCGCAGCCTTGACCATGCCACAACTGGCCATTGGTGCCAGGCTGGCCACGGCCATCGCAGCCCACACCGGGCCCTGGACACCGTCGGCGGCTTGCCATACCGCCACCATCGCGCCATCGCAGCAGGCCCGCCGCGTTGTGCGGGCCGGATTGTTCACGCTCCGACGATTAATGCCGCGACGGCACCTGTCTTGCCGACGGCGCGCCCGGCTGGCCTGGCGGCGCATCAGCTCGCTGGTCACTCGGCGGGCGTCGGCGTGCATGAGCGGCGGGAGGGGTTTAGCTGAGGAAGAACTGCTGGCAGATCAGGAAGATGTTCATCCCGACGATCATGACGGCGCAGCTCCAGGCGAGGATGGTGGTCACGCGGCGGCTGACCTGGGCGCCCATCACGTCGCGGCGGCAGGTGAGCATGACCAGCGGTACCAGGGCGAACGGGATGCCGAAGGACAGCACGACCTGGCTGAGCACCAGCGCCTGGGTGGGGTTCATCCCGACCGCGATGATGGTCAGCGCGGGGATCATCGTGAGCCCGCGGCGGGCCATGAGCGGGATGCGGAGGTTGACAAAGCCGGCCATCACGATCTGGCCGGCGTAGGTGCCGACGCTGGAGGAGGAGGCGCCGGAGGCCAGCAGCGCGACCGCGAACGCCACCGCCGCCGTGCCGCCGGCCAGGCGTCCCAGTTCATGGTGGGCTTGCTGCAGGGTGCTCAGGCCCGACAGGGCCGGGGTGTGAAAGAGCCTGGCGGCCACGGCGAGCATCGCCATGTTGACCAGGCCCGCGAGCCCTAGGGCGATGATCACGTCGGTGCGTTCGAAGCGCAGCACGCGGCTGCGCTCGCGGTCGTCGCGACAAGGCACCCGGTCCTGGGTGAGCGCGGAGTGCAGGTAGATCACGTGCGGCATCACGGTGGCACCGATGATCCCGACCGCGAGGTACAGCGAGCTGGTGCCGTCCAGGCCGGGGATCAGCCCGCCCAGCGAGCCGTGGGCGGAGGGGCCGATACGCAGCGTCTCATACAGAAAACCCAGGAAGATGATCCCAAGCAGCCCCGTGATCACCAGCTCAAAGCGGCGGAAGCCGAACCTCTGCAGTCCGAGGAGCCCGAACGCGATCACGCCCGTCATCAGCCCGGCCGGAAACAGCGGTACCCCGAAGAGCAGGTTCAGGCCGATCGCGCCGCCGAGGAACTCGGCGATGTCGGTGGACATCGCCACGATCTCGGCCTGCACCCACATGCCCCAGGTCAGCACGCGGGGATAGTGCGTGCGGAAGTTCTCGGCGAGGTTGCGGCCGGTCGCGATTCCCAGCTTGGCCGACAGGTACTGGATCAGCATCGCGATGAGGTTCGCGGCCAGCACCACCCACAGCAGCAGGTAGCCGAACTGCGCGCCGCCCTGGAAGTTGGTGGCGAAATTGCCCGGGTCGACGTAGGCGATCGAGGCCACGAACGCCGGGCCAAGCATCGCCAGCATCGCACGCAGCCGGCCCTTGCTCAGCAACTGCTCCAGCGCGCTCGGGATCCCGGCCCCCGCCTCGGGCAGCCCGACGGGTACGCAGGCGGCCGCCCCATCAGGCGCGGGCACGAGCGCGCGATTAAACATTCTCATCAGGTAAGTTCCCCGGATCGCCGGGTGAGATCGACGTCGCCGAACCAGCCCCCGACCTGTCCATAGCGCTGCGGAACCAGCGCGCCGTAACCACTACCGGTGACAGCGCCGACAACCATGCACATCTCCTGGCAGATGAAGGCCATCGCGAACAGCACCGGAATGAGCGGCACGAAGAGCCCCAGCCCGTACTGCGCGCCGTCGGAGGCGTAGGCGATCATGCTCGGCCCATCCTTCTCCCCGGGCATGGCAAGGATCCCCGGACCCGCGAGCAGCCACAGCAGCAGCCAGCGGTTGCTGCGCCCGCGAGCCTGACGAACGCGCGAGCGGTCCTGCGACCGTGCGGTGTCCTCTCCGGTCAGCGGCGGCTGCAAGGGGGCAATAGTCACTGGTCCGCCTCCAACGTGATGGCGGTCGTTACGGGTGCGACATGCAACCCATGCGGCAATTGCCGATGTTCCATTTCATGTACGCACAGATTGAATAGCATCGGAGAATCCTTTGTTGCCCGCTGACGTCCAGCGGCTTGACTATGCAGTTGTCGACGCCGGTGCCGAGCCTGGTTGCCCGGTCGTCTATGGCGTCGCCGGTCGTGAGCATGAGGATCGGAATGCGGACCGCGGCTGCGCGGTGCGGTGCGCAGCCGTTGCTACCGGACGATGATCGGCTTCCCCTTGTTCGCCGTGATCGCGGCCGTCGTCGGCTGGTCCAGGTTCAGGTGGGCCTGAACGAGCTCTGGAGGGGTCAGCGCCAGCCACTGATTCAGCGAGACGTCAGCGAAGCGGCTGCTGCGGAACATCTCCAGGAACCGCAGTGGCTGCTCGCCGGTGTTCAGGATGTAGTGGCCCATCGCGAACGGGACGTAGCCGACGTCGCCGGCCTGGTAGTCGAAGGTCCTCGCCTTGCCGCTCGAGGCGAACACGGTCATCTGACCGCGCCCGGAAATGTAGTACTGCCACTCGTCGTTGGTGGGGTGCCAGTGCAGCTCCCGCATCGCTCCCGGGTCGAGCTCGACCAGAGCCGCGGCTATCGTGCTCGCAGCCTGGAAGTTCGAGGAGTCTACGATCCGGACCCGGCCGCCGGGAACCTCCACCGGCTCCTGCTCGAGCAGCCGCCAGGTCATGCTCATCGCCTGCCCGGCCGGCCCGCGCACAACATCGTCGGCCAGCGCCGGCGGCACCTGGCCGGCGAAGATGTACCGCTCGTGATCAGGATCCTGCGGGATATTCGCCAGCGCGGACTGGCTGACGCCGAGGTTTTTCGCCAGCACGGCGAGGGGCGTGTGCTTGAACCAGTCGGTGAGCAGGAACGTCTCGTTCTCGGAGAACGCCCCGTCATCGAAGACCAGCAGGAACTCACAGCCCTCCGCCAGCGCCTGGATCGAGTGCGGCAGGCCGGCCCGGAAATTCCACAGGTCACCCATCTTTACGTCGTCGATGAAGTTACGGCCATCCTGGTCAATGCAGGTGATGCGGGCACTCCCGGCGAGCATGTACGCCCATTCGGCCTCCTTGTGCCAGTGCAGCTCGCGGATCGCGCCCGGCTTGAGGCGCATGTTCACCCCGGCCAGTGTCGTGGCGACCGGCAGCTCACGCACCGTGACCTCACGCGACCAGCCGCCGCCCAGCAGGCGGTTGTGCGCCGCCGAAAACGAGAACTTCAGGTTCGGGATCGTGCCAGCGTCGGTGTCCGGTGATGCCAGCAGATTGGGATTCTCCCGCTCCAGCGGCACATTATGCGGCCCCATGATGGACGCGCCCTGACCATCACGGACGGGCTCCGGAATGTCGGTTTTTGCCTGCTGCGCCATTGTGGTGTGGCTCCTTTGATATGGCGGCGGAACCTAGCGGTCACGCCAGGCCCGCGCGGATCATCTATGGGTCAGCTCCTTGAGCGCCCAAGCGCCTTCCAGGTTGTCGCCGCGGCATTGGCGCGGCAAACCCACACCGTGGTGTCCAAATGACAATGCCATAGCAAAGCCATTCCGGTATCGGTTAGGCCACTTGAGCTTTGTAAACGGCTGGCTGCCAGCTCAGCCACAGGGCCGCGGCAGGACTTCTGATTCCACTTCCGCACCTCGGGGTCCACTGCCGACCCAGGCTTTCATCTCCACCCGATGGCAGCCGGTCATGCTCGGGGTGTCACAGCTGAGAGCCGGACTGAGATCACGGCCCGGCAGGCTGGCCATCACTCGCCGGCCGCCGCGCGCACGCGCGAAAGTGTCGACCGCGGCTTCGCGCAGAACATCCTCGGCGCGTTCTTGCTGACCCGCCTGCTCGAGGAGCGCATCCTCGCCAGCGCGGGTGATCGCGGTAGGGTCGGCGGCGCACCGGCTGCTGAAGAGCGCCGACGTCGATGCGCTCATGCGCCCCGGCACCGCGGACCCGCGAGTGGGCAGCGGCCAGAGGGCCACTACCAGATGCGCAGCTACCAGACCGCCAAGCTCGCGGTGACCCGCGAGCAATCCGGCGGATGGCGCGACAAGAGAAAAGCCTGCACCGGACAAAAGGCGCGCCCAGAACCGGTTGATCTGCGCATTCCCTTCAAAGTACAGGCAGCAAACCGCCAAAGCGCGTAGTCGGCGATCCGGCGCCACACCAGGCTCGAGCCACACTCACGCTGGGTAACCTCACTAGCCGGCGGCCTGCGCACCAGGCCTCACTGCCGTAGCGCGAGATCCGCCTACGCGCACCTGAGGTCGTGGTGTTCTTCTGCCTCAGATCCCACGATGAGGCTGCTCCGCGCACCCACCATGGCCATGAGACCGTCAGCACGCCGACCTTATTCGTTCCAGTCCGGCGTCCGGCGACGTGTGTCCGTGCTCCGCGGTGGGTGCGATAGTCATGCGCTTGGGGCTGCGCGACACTGCTTCCATGGAGACCGCCCAGAAGATCGCCAGCGAGAGCGAACTACGCGCGATCGCAAATGCGGGCGCCGGCTTCGTCGTGGACCCGTTTAACCGGCGATGGCACGTCGCGGCCTGCGCGCGCATCCTCGAGATGACGGTCGGCGAGCCGAAATGGTTCGCCCCGAACCGCGCTGCGCTGGATGTGTACCTGCGGCAGCGGCTCGCACGGTACCCGACCGCCAGGCCGATCTTGGCTTGCAGGACCTGCGGCGGGAGCGCGCCCTCGCCGCCGGAGCGCGGCGCGGTGGCAGGCCCGCAGCCGCGGCCTCCGCTCCTGCGGCGCACCGGAAGTGGCTTTGAGATCTGGGCCGATGATTACGTCCGCAACGAGTCGACGGCCGGGTCGAGTGCCGGTCTTCTTCGCCGACTGATCGCCGACGAGGTCCGCGCCCTGCGCGGGCTAGCCGGCCGCGTGCTGCACGCGGGCTATGCCGGCCAGCGCGGGCGCGGAACTGACGTGGAGAACCTGCTATTCAACAACATCGACCAGAGTCTGTCGCTGTTCAGCGCGGCGGGCCGTCTGGGTGTCCGGTTCGAGGACCTCGGTCTCATCGCCCCACCTGCACCCGGCCTCACGCGCCGGCGAAGCTTCTACAGCTACCGCCTCGCGGAGCCACAAGAGCCGTTCACTACGGTCACCGCGGGCCCTGTCATCTGTCGCGTTCCTGAGGCGATCGTGCCGGACGGGCCTGCACGGCTGGCGGCGCGTATCTGGCTCGCGGTCCGCCGGGCGCGGCCGCCGGGTGGCCCCGGCACGCCACCGGGGGACGGCGACTTCCTGTTGAGGATCGCCGTGCACGGGCTGCACCCGGCAACGAGCATCAAAGCGATCGTGGACGGCGCGACGGCGGCCATGCAGCGTGACGATCCCGACCGGGTGACAGATGCGATCACCCGCATGGCGGCGCTGCTGGGCGCCGGCGCTGAAGAGCTGCTCACGCTTGCGACCTCGGGTGATGCTCCCCTGGGATCGCGGTCACGATCAAACCCGACGTCGAAGGAGGGTCTTTTCACGCTCGACGGCGCAGACCAAGTGCGCATCACACCCGATGACGACCGCTGTGTCGCTGCCGAAGTGGTGGCTGCGTTCGGCCACGGCCTGCCGCGTCTGGCAGTCGAGGTGCATTCGGCGCAGCGCCAGTTACTCAGCCCACGTCGCGCGTTGTATGCGGGTGCTGGTCTGGGTGTCGACCAGGAACGCCTGGCCGATCTCCTTGGGCGACAGACCGCACAGCCATCGCAGGATCAAGGTCACGTGCGTCTCGCGGTTCAGGCCGGGGTCGCAAACCGCGAACATCATCGCCAGCTGGCTGGCGCTCTCGGCGGCCGGGGCCAGTGCCGCCTCGATCGTGGTTGTGCCGGGCCTCCCGGAAGGCGACGGCGACCGCGTCGCGGGCGAGGTTGGTGAAGGGGGAGGAACCCGGTGGCCCAGGTGTGGATGCCGGGGGTGTGCCTGCGTGCCGGGCGGACGGCGGCTAGCTGGGTGCGGATGATCCACCTGGCCCGGGCGCTGAGGCTGGGCTGCTGTGCTGGCATGGGTGCCTCCTGGCGGGTGATGCGCGGTCGCCGGGCAGCCAGCTAGCGCGCTGCGATGCGGCACCGGCGGAGCGGGCCAGCGGCTCGGGCTGCCCGATGTAACTACTTGCTAAGCGTATACTATGAGCGTATAGTTTCGCCATGAGCGTTCCGATGACGCTGCTGGGCCTGCTGGAGCGGGAACCGAGCCACGGCTATGACCTCAAGCGGGATTACGACGCCTACTTCGGCCGCGGCAAGCCGCTGTCGTTCGGCCAGCTGTACGCGACCTTGGCCCGGCTGGACCGGGACGGCAAGGCGATCGCCGGCCCGGCCGAGGCCGGCGGGGGACCTGACCGCAAGCGCTACGCGATCACCGGTGCGGGGACCACCGACGTGGAGCGGTGGCTGTCGGAGCCGGCCCCGCCCGAGCCGGGCCTGCACAGCGTCCTGTTCACCAAGGTGGTGCTCGCGGTGATGCTGGGCCGCTCCGCCGCCGGTTTCCTGGACCTCCAGCGGGCGGCGCACCTGCAGCGGATGCATGAGCTGACCGAGCTGAAACGCAGCGACAACATGGCCGAGGTGCTGCTCGCCGATCACGGCCTGTATCACCTGGAGGCGGACTTGCGGTGGATCGATCACACCGCCGCCCGGCTGGACCAGCTCGCCCGGGCGGTGCGGCGGTGAGCGCCGGCCGCCAGCCCGCCGTGGTCGGCCAGGCCGGGGCGATCATCGAGGCGCGCGGCGTGGTGAAGTCGTTCGGCCAGACCCCGGCGCTGCGCGGCGCCACCCTCAGCGCGGCGCAGGGTGAGGTCCTCGCCGTCATGGGCCCCAGCGGGTCGGGCAAGTCGACGCTGCTGCACTGCCTGGCCGGCATCCTGGTCCCTGACGAGGGTGAGGTGTGGTTTGCCGGGAGCCGCCTGGATACCCGTTCCGAGGCCGAGCGCAGCGTGCTGCGGCGGGACCGGTTCGGCTTCGTGTTCCAGTCCGGTCAGCTCGTTCCCGAGCTGACCGCCGAGGAGAACGTGGCCCTGCCGCTGCTGTGGTCTGGCACCCGCCGCGGCCCGGCGCTGGCCCGGGCCAGGGCGTGGCTCGGCCGGCTTGGCCTGGACGGGCTGGAGCGCCGCCGGTCCGGGGAGTTGTCCGGCGGTCAGGCGCAGCGCGTGGCACTGGCCCGCGGCCTGGTCGCCAGGCCGGATATCATCTTCGCCGACGAGCCGACCGGCTCCCTGGACTCGGTGTCGGGGGAGCACGTGATGAGCCTGCTGACCGACGCTGCCCGCCAGGAAGGCACCACGGTCATCCTGGTCACCCACGAGGCCCGGGTCGCCGCCTATGCCGCCCGGCGGGTCATCGTCCGCGACGGGACCGTCACCGCACTCGACGCGGTCGCGCCGTGATCGGCCTCGGCCTGCGCCTGGCTATCAGCGGCGGCCGGGAGGCCGTCATCCGGCTGGTGGTGCTGACTGCCGCGGTCGGGCTGGGCACCGGGCTGCTGCTGATCGCGGTGTCCGGTATTAACGCGGTCAACAGCCAGAACGACCGTTATGCGTGGTTCTTGACGGGTAACCCGGGCGTGCCGTCGGGTTTCGTGAACCCCCATCCGGGGTCCCGCGAGGGGACCACGCCGGAGATCTCGGGCAGCACGTCGGCCTATCCGCTGTGGTGGCTGCTCCGCGACGACGTGTTCGACGGGCAGGTCATCTACCGCGTCGACGTCGCCGTGACCGGTCCGTCGTCGCCGGTGCCGCCCGGGATACCCCGTGATCCCGGGCCGGGCCAGTACTATGCCTCGCCGGCGCTGGCCGCGCTCCTGAAGGCAACCCCGGCCAGCGAGCTCGGCGACCGTTACCCCGGCCACCTGGCCGGCACGATCGGCGGCGCCGCGCTGCCGTCCCCGGACTCGCTGGTCATCATTGTCGGGGACACCGCCGCGCAGCTCGGGCAGGCACCGGGGGCGGTGCGGGCCACCTCAATCTCGGCCACACCGCCGAGCGGCTGCAGCGGCGACAGCTGCGTTCTCGGGCTGGGTATCGACGCGAAGGGGCTGGACCTGGTCCTGCCGGTGGTGGCGCTGGCGATGCTGGTTCCGGTGCTGGTCTTCATCACGACCGCGACCCGGCTGTCGGCCGCCCGCCGCGAGCAGCGGTTCGCCGCGATGCGGCTGACCGGCGCGGTGCCCCGGCAGATCTCGGTGATCGCCGCCATCGAGTCCACGGTGGCCGCCGCCGGGGGCATGGCCGCGGGGTTCGGGATCTTCTTCGGGCTGCGCGGCCCGCTCGCGGCGATTCCGTTCACCGGCGAGCCGTTCTTCCCCGGCGACCTGTCGCTTCGCCTGCCCGACATCCTCATCGTGGCGATCGGCGTGCCGGCGGCCGCCGCGGTCGCGGCCCGGCTGGCGCTGCACCGGGTGCACATCTCCCCGCTCGGGGTCACCCGCCGGGTGACCCTGGAGCCGCCGGGGGCATGGCGGGTACTCCCGCTGCTGGCGGGCCTGGCCGAGCTCGGTTTCTGGGTGATGCGCGGCGTCCCGAAGGCCATCCCCGGCCAGGTCCAGGCGCTGCTGCCCGGATTTGCCCTGGTCATGGCGGGCCTGGTGCTGGCCGGCCCGTGGCTGACCATGGCCGGGGCGCGGATCATGGCCCTGCGGACCAGCCGCGCGCCGACGCTGATCGCCGCGCGGCGGCTGGCCGACAATCCCCGGGCCGCTTTCCGGGCGGTCAGCGGCCTGGTCCTCGCGCTGTTCATCACCACCGTGGCCGCCGTCACCATCAGCACCCAAGACGCCAAGGACGGGACCACGCAGGTCGGCGGCGCCACGGCCAGCAACATCCTGGTCGACATGAACCAGGGAAGTTTTACCCGCGCGGCGGGCTACGAGGTGCACCCAGCACTGGGCGCCGCCCCGCCGGCCACGCTGCTGGCGCGGCTGCGCGAGATCCACGGCGCCGGCGCCGCGCTCGTGCTCTACGCGGACCCGGGCCTTACCCTCCCCGGTACGGGCAAGATCAACCGCCACCGGGAACGAGACCAGGCCGGCCTGGTCTCATGCGCCCAGCTCGCGAAGATTCCCGCCCTCGGCCGCTGCCCCGCCGGGACGGCGGTGGCCGTCGTCGACACCAACATCGGCGACACGGACCTGGCCACGACCACCTGGCCGGCCGCGCACGTTTCCGCCCAGCGCCTGGACAGCCTCGGCGCACTTGGCATTTTCGTCGCCACCAACGGGTCCACGCGGGCGGTCGAGCAGGCCCGCACCCGGCTGGAGACCGCCTACCCCGACGCCAGCGGGCCGGCCACCTTCGCGGAGGCCAGCATCCACGCCTCGTGGCGCGACGTCATGTACCGGCAGCTCGCCGACGTGGTCATCCTGGTCAGCCTGCCGGTCGCCGGCTGCACGCTGGCGGCGAGCATCGCGGCCGGGCTGGCGGACCGTAAGCGCCCGTTCAGCATGATGCGCCTCGCCGGCGCTCCGCTCGGCGGGCTCCAGCGCGTGGTCGCGCTGGAAAGCGCCGTGCCGCTGCTGGCAGTCGCCGCGGTCGCGATCGGCACCGGCTTCGGCGTGTCCGCTATGTACGCGACCATGCAGCTGGCGCACCCGCTGGTGGCACCGGACGCCTCGTACTACCTGCTCACCGCGGCCGGGATCGTGGTCTCCCTCGGCATCATCGCAGCCACATTCCCGCTGCTGCGGCGCATCACCGGCCCAGAGGTGGCGAGAAACGAATGATCCCCGTGAGGACCTGTCCCCGTCGTTGGCCACATGCTGCCCGCCCTTGCACGGTCAGCACGCCTGCGGACGCCTGGCGCGTTCTCTCGGTAGAGGAGCTGTCGGCTCTGCCGGCCGCCGCGCTGGCGTCCCAGCTGGCTGAGGCGTACCAGGTGATCGGAAAGCTGACCGCTCGGGTGGGGCAGCTGTCGGCGCAGGTGGAGCAGCTGGAGCGGCAGGCAGCGCGGAATTCCCTGTTGACTGAACAACGGGCAGTGTTTCCACAGTTGAGCGAGCTGAGGGCGGTTTCCGCCGATACGGTCACCGGTCATGATCGGAGAGCCGGAGCGGGATCTGGCGGCACTGGTGGTGCCGGCGGTGGGCAAGCTGGTGAGTACCGGGAACCGGTATGAGCCATTCCGGTTGATCGACGCGGACGGGGCGGTGGCAGAGCCGGTGACCGCCTATTTCCGGGATCTGCTGGCTGCAGGCCGTTCGGAGGCGACGGTCCGTTCGTATGGAATGGACTTGCTTCGCTGGTTCCGCTTCCTTGACGCGGCCGGTGTCGGGTGGGATCGGGCCAGCCGCATCGAGGCCCGGGACTTCTGCCGGTGGCTGCAGGCTCGCGGCAAGCCGGCCGCCTCCGGTGCTGCCCGCAGGCCTTATTCACCGTCGGTGCGGGCGCATTCGGAGACGGTGCTGCGTGCCTTTTACGCCTTCCATCTGGATATGGGCTCTGGCCCGGTGCTCAACCCGTTCCCGCTGGACCGGTCGCGCCGCGGAGGCCGGCCGCACGCCCATCACAACCCGATGGAGCCGCGCCGCAACGAGCGCGCTGGGTTGTACCGGCCCAGGGTGCCGTCGCGGATTCCGCGCAGTATCCCGGACGAAGAGTTCAACGAGATCTTCGCCCGGCTGCCGTCCCACCGCGACCGGGCACTGGTGGCGTTCTATGTGTCGTCGGGGGCGCGGGCCTCGGAGCTGCTGTCAGCCCGGCGCAATGGCGTTGATGCGGGCAGGCAGGTGATCACGGTGGTCCGCAAGGGCACCCGCGAAATCCAGCAGCTGCCCGCCTCGGCGGACGCGTTCGTGTGGCTGCGGTTGTATCAGGTGGAGACCGACGGTCTGCTTCCGCGGGGCTCCCGGCAGCCGCTGTGGTGGACGTTGCGGCGCCCGTTCCGGCCGCTGACCTACCACGGCGTGCACCGCATGTTCGAGCGCGCCAATGAGAAGGCGGGCACGGGCGCGACCTTGCATTCGCTGCGTCACACCGCCGCCTACCGGATGGCCGAAGATTCGTCGCTCCCGCTCACCGACGTCCAGTGGATCATGGGTCATGCTCAGCTGGCCACCACCCAGGTCTACCTGACCCCGCGCAAGGAGGATGTGATCCGCCGGGTGCTGGCCCATCATGCCGAGCAGGTCCGGCAGGCAGAAAGACGGGTCCGGCCAGGCCCGGCACCGGGTTACCGGCCCGAGACGCTGGATGTGCTGTTCGGGAACCAGACGCCGTGACGACCCAGGAAGTGCCGATCGCGCTGGCGACGGCCGGGTGGCAGGCAGCCCGTGCCCGTTTCCCGGCGCGCCCGGTGGCGGCGGACTGGCCGG
>Ga0335074_10009049_pt1 | contig 13873 bp, 12 predicted proteins | sample Lox_Sample_23_FD_206715 | JGI IMG/M metagenome (GOLD analysis project Ga0335074, IMG submission 206715) | Soil microbial communities from Loxahatchee National Wildlife Refuge, Florida, United States - Lox_Sample_2.3 | ecosystem: Environmental > Terrestrial > Soil > Wetlands | place: USA...
CATGGCAAGTTGCGCGGCTGCGTCGGCTACGCTTCGCCCATGAAGCCGCTTTGTGAAACCGTGCGGGACGTGGCAGCGCTGGCGGCGGTGCGCGACCAGCGCTTCCCGCCGGTCGCGGCAAAGGAACTGGACGCGCTGGAGTACGAAATCTCGGTGCTTTCTCCGCTACGCCCGGTACTGGACATCAAGCAGATCCGCCTGGGCACCGACGGGTTGGTATTGAAACGCGGCGACAGCGAGGGTCTGTTCCTGCCGCAGGTGCCGATCGAAGAAGGGTGGGACCGGCATGCCTATCTGGAGGAGTTGTGCGGCAAGGCCGGTCTGCCGCCAGGCACGTGGAAAGACGAAGCGGCCGATCTGTTTTCGTTCACGGCGCTGGTTTTCGGCGAGCATCCGCCGCGGATAACCACGTGGGCGCCGCGTTTACCGCCGCCATCAGCAGGGCTGTATTCCGGAATCCAGCCAGGGGAATGAGCCACGCGCTGAAGACGATGGCTCCCAGGCAGGAACCGGCCAGATCGAGGGCATAGAGGGCGCCGGCGTTGGCGAACAGTTTCGCGGCCACCGGAAATTGATATCCGCCGAGTGCTCCGGAAAGGAATGCCAGCAAGGGAAAGAGAATCCTGCCGGCGGCCTGGGCGGGGGCCAAGGCAATCAAGATGCAGTATAGAGTCAAGGGCGCGAGGGCCGCTGCGAGTTGCGTGATGGCCATCGCGCGCATCGGTCGGCGCGGCGGGAAGCGCAGTGCGCGCCAGCTGGCCGCCGCCATTCCGGCCATGAAGGCCGCGGTCAGAATCGCCAGTTGCTGGTAGACGTAGCCGTAGATGGCTTGGAAACCCAGCAGCAGCAGCATTTCGAGGCCGATCATGGTGAAGCCCATGGCGCTGACCGAGAGGCCCACGCGTCTTCCGGCGCCCAGCGGCACGGCGAACATCGCGACGCAGATCATCAGCGCAACCCATAGACCGGTGTAGCGGCCGTGAAAACGCGTGTTCCACAGGATCTCGTCGAAGTAATACGCGATCGGCGCAAAATCGCGATTGACGGGCGTAGAGGCGTGCGGCAGGATCTGGGCGGCCAGATCCCGCATGCGGTCGGCGGACATACGGAACGGCAGGTAATATTCGCGCACATAGCTGGTCTGGAGGTGGCGCGCGCGCAGCCGCGCCAGCAGCGCCGGGGCATCCGCAGCCAGGATGTACGCGGCGGGGCAGGCGATGAAATGCACGGTCTCACCGGGAATGACGGCAATGTGCGGAAACACGGCGCCAAGGGTTTTATAGATGCATCGCAGAAAGTCCCCGCGCTCCGGGCTGATGTAATTTTCCGACGATGGGAAGGCCACCGTCACCACCCCGCCGGGAGCCAGCTTCCGCGCGGCCTCGCGAAAGAATTCGAGGGTATAGAAGCGGTTCAACTGCGCGGTCTGTGGTTCCGGCAGGTTGATGATGATGGCATCGTAGCGGCTGGGAGTGGCGCGCAGGAACAGCCGGCCATCGATATTGCGGATATGCACGCGGGCGTGATTGGCCTGGAGCGCGGCCCATTCGCGCGGGAATTGGGTGCGGGCGAGGTCCAGGATAGCGGGATCGAGTTCCACATAATCGACGCTTTCCAGGCTGGGATGAAGCAGGGCTTGCGTCACGCTGCCGTTGATGCCGCCGCCGATCAGCAGCAAGGTGCGCGGCGCGGGGTGCTCCAGCAGCGCGAAATGCACGGCTTCTTCGGCGGCGGCGGGATCGGGTACGTTCGCGATGACCAGGCCGTTCTCGAAGAGACTGGCGCCATCCTCGGTGCGCACCACGGCCAGGTTGCCATAGGGCGAATTGCGCACTGCGGCCAGATCGAAGCCACGCCACTCGAACGCGCGCGAAATCGATTCCAGGCGCGGCAGGCCGATGGGCACCAGCAGTAGCGCCAGAATCGCGGGACGGCGCGCCAGGGCCGCGGCTGCCAGCAAATTCATCGCCGCCAGCAGCGCGGCGATCTGAAAAGGGGTGCCATAAGGGATCAGGACCAAGGTAGCCAGCAAGCCTCCCGCGCCCGCGCCCAAGGCTTCCAATAAATAGACCGATCCCGCATCGCGCAAGCGCGCGGACGCCGGAAAAAGGCCGCCGGAAAGAAAACAGAACAAGCTGAGGCTGGCGCAGGAGACCAGAAACATAGCGCCCGGCCCCAACATTTCGCCCGGGAGCGCGCCCAGCAGGGTTTTGGAGGCGCGCACGGCATAAATCGAAAGCGGCAAGGCGCCCGCGAGCAGGCATTCGAGGGCCGCCATCAAGACGCGCGGACGCTTCACGCGCGCGGCGAGTCGTCCCAGCACGCCGCTGCCGAGAGCGGTCCACAGCAGCCAATTGGCCAGCATCATCCCGAGGGAGATTTCGTTGCCGTAGAACACCACCATCAATTCGCGCATGAGCACAATCTGCGCGATGAGAGCGGTGAATCCGGTCAGGATGATGGCGGTGGACAACATGACGGCACACTGATGCGCAGCTTCTCGAAATCCGGTGTACCCACGCCGCGCGCGGCGGCCAGTTGGAGATACGGCAAGGCGGAGGCGTCCAGGTTCCACCAGGCGCGCGCGGCCCAGGCATCCAAGGCCACCGGATCGGTTCCCGCGATCAACGTGCGGGCGTTCACCACGTCTTCCAGGTTGCCGCCGGTAGGTCCGTTGCGCACCAGCACGCGCCAGGCATCCAAGACGGTCAAGGTGGGACGCAAGAACGCGGCCAGATCGGCCAGGCATTCGTGAATGCGCTGGTGCAGACGGCGGCGCTGACCACCCAGAATTCCGTACAGATTCTTGATCCCCAGCGAGACCCCGCAAAGCGAGTGCTGCTTGGCGATGGGGATATTGATCAATTTGTCGGCATTCAAGAAAGCTTCGAAAACAGGCCACACGCCCAGCACTTCGCCGGCGAGATCCACTTCCCGGAAGCAGCGCGGTTCGGGCAGGACGACCCTGGCGCCGGCGGCCCGGGCGGCCGCGGCAATACCGCTGCGCGCGAACACCCGGGGCGCATCGTGGATGCTCACGTCGCTCACCGTGACGGATTTGGCGCCTGCCTCAAACGAGAGCCGGACCATCTCCGCGACCACATCCGGATTGGTATTGGCGGCCTGCTCCGGCGCGCGGTCCCATGCCATATTGGGCTTGATCACCACCACGTCACCGCGCGAGATGAAGCGGTGGATACCGCCCAGGCCGCGGATGACACGCCGTAGCAAGGCGCCCGGATTCTCGTCGCGGGCGAAAGCCAGCACCGGCAGGGCGGCATCCGCCGGAACAGTGAGATCGTGATGGAAGCGCGCGGGGGGCGGTTGGGCGGCCGGCTGGTCGCGGCTGCGCAGCCACCCAGCGCCCGCGCCCACGACAGTTGAGCATCCGCCAAGCTGGAGGATGCGGATCAGCGCATCACGCCGGGTGTTCGCGCCGGTTTGGATCACGGCAAGGTTCCGCCTATATCTTAATTCAGCGCCGCCTCCGGCGCGATGCGGGGTGATGGCGGGGGTGGGTGGGAGTGGCTCGCTCCGCTCACTTCCAGATTGGTTTGGGCCATCCGCGTGAATGGGCGTGCATCCGCGGCTAATTAGTTGCCTGGTACGGCGCTATCTGGTCCGCGATCTTGGCTTTGTCGCCCACCACCACGATGGTCATCTTCGATGGGACGATGTAAGTCTCGGCCATCGCTTGTATGTCGGCGGGCGTCACTGCCATCACTTTGCGCACATATTCGGACAAGTAGGAGCGATCCAGCCCCTGCGAATCGACGAAATGCAACTGCGCGATGATGGCGTCGGGGCTGATCGTGTTGCGCAAGACGAAAAGGCCCGCCAGGTAATTCTGAATCCCCTTCAACTCCGCTTCCGATGGCGGCTCTTTGCGCAGCCGGTCGATCTCATAGAAAATCTCTTTGAGCGACGGCCCGGTGACCGCCGTGGTCACGTCCGCCGACTGCAGCCAATAGGCCAAATGCCGCCGCGTGGCGACTTGGCTGATGGGCGAATAGGTGTAGCCTTTCTGCTCGCGGATATTGCTGGTGATGCGCGAAGCGAACGATCCGCCCAGCAATGTGTTCATCACGTCGAGTTTGACGTAATCCGCACTTGCCGGACTCGCCACCGGCAGGCCGATCAGCAGGTTCGATTGCGCCGCGCCGGGCCGGTCGATGAATTGAAATGAGCGCGCACTCACGGGCTGCGCGGGCAGATCGGGCTCGGGCGAGCCTTTCTTCCATCCGCCGAACGCCTCTTCGATGGACTTGCGCAGATCGCCCTCCAGCTTGCCGGCGATATACAAGTGCGTACGCGCGGCATCGAAATTGTTTTGATAGAACGCTCGCACGTCGGCGACGGTGTAGCCTTTTAGCTCGCTTTCGGCTGGGAACATGCGGCCGTACGGATGATCCGGAAACATCGTTTTACGAAACCGTTCGCTGGCCAGCGATCCCGGCTCAGATTTCTCGATGGAGAGTTCGCGCAGCAAATCCGCCTTCAGCCGCGCGACTTCGGATTCCGGCAGCAACGGCGCGGTCAGCACATCCGCCAGCAGCGTCACGAACTTTGGTCCGAAATCCGACAGCACCACGCCGCCCACGGAAGTGAAGTCCGCACCCGAATCGATCTCGATCTGTCCACCCATTTCGGCTGCTTCGCGCGCCACCTGTTCGGCGGATCGCGTGCGCGTGCCTTCCTTCATCAGATCCGCATTCAACTTCGACAGCCAAACCTGGTTGGCCGCTTCGTCGATCGCGCCCGCCGCCACGAACGCGCGCATCGCTACCTTGGGCACCGCGCCATACGGCACGATGGTCACCTGCATGCCGTTCGGCAACGCGAAATCGGTAGTGGCGGGCAAGTGGAACGGCTTGGGCGGCGGACCTTGCGGGGGCGTCTCCTTGGGACCGGCGAAACCTTCACTCGATAGGACGGAAAGCATAATCACGCTCCACAGCAGTTTCATTTGGATGGCTCCTCATGCGCATGTGGTTCGGCATGTGCGCCAGGCTCGATCAGCAGCACCGTGCGATTCCCTTTTCGCAAATACTCGCGCGCGGTGCGCTCGATCAATTGCGGCGTTACTTTGTGAAACTCCGCTTCCAGGCTGTCGATCCTGGCGGGATTGTCGTCGAACAACGCGTAGCTGGCCATCAGATCGGCGCGCCCGAAGCCGCCGAACTGCGCCAACGTATCGTAGAGACTCGATCGCAACTTCGTCACGCTGCGGTCAAGCAGGCTCTGATCGATGAGTTTCGATTGCAATCCGCCGATCACCGCATCCACGGTGGACATGATCTGCGCGGGCTTTACTGTGGAGTCGTGGAACAGCGAGACCGTCCAAAGCATGGGACCGTCGTAATCGAACATGTTGCCCAATTCATTGATGGATCCGGAAACGCCGCCGGTGTATCCGTGTTTCTTGACGAGTTCCTGGTACAGCAAACTGTCGTCGCCCTGCACCAGCATCTGATCGAGCAGGCCCATGGCGTAGTATTCGGGCGAATTGCGCGGCGGCATGTGATAGGCGAACGCCAGCGCTGGACGGTTCGCCAGCGGATCTTCACGCGTGGCGGTCTTTTCCCGCTCCTGGCGCGGCTCGGTAAGATCTGGCGGCGCCGGCAGCTTGGCGGGCGCGATGCCGTCGAAATATTTGGCCACCATGGCCTTGGCTTCCGCCGGATCGAAATCCCCGACGATCGCCAGCGCGGCGTTGTTAGGCGCGTAGTAAGTCTTGAAGAACGCCTGCACGTCGCTAAGCGTGGCGGCTTCGATGTCTTTCAGCTCGCCGTAAAAATTATGTGAGTTGTACCAATTGCTGTTGGCGTATTGGGGCATCCAGAGCCAGGGAAATCCGCCATAAGGCTCGTTCAGAACGTTGACCTTCACTTCGTTCGATACCACGCCTTGCTGGTTCTTCAGGTTTTCTTCGGTGATGGCGAGGCCCTTCATGCGGTCGGCCTCGGCCCATAGCGCCGTTTCGAGCTTATTGGAAGGCAGCAACTCGAAGTAGTTGGTGAAATCGAATCGCGTGGAGCCGTTGAGCACCCCGCCATTCTGCTGCACCAGCTTGATGAATTCCATCTTGCCCAGATTTTGCGAGCCTTGAAACATCATGTGCTCGAACAGGTGCGCAAAGCCGGTGCGGTCGCGCGGCTCGACGCGGAATCCGATGTGATAATAAACCGCCACCACCACCGTGGGCGCGGTAGTATCGGGCGAAAGAATTACGCGCAGTCCGTTGGGCAGCTTGTAATAATCGATGGGCACGGTGAAACCTCCAGGCTCTTTGGCGGCGTGGAGCGCCGGAAGCGCGGCGAGGCCGATGAGGCAAGACGCGGAGATCGCGGCAAAAAAACTGCGCATAAATGTGGGACGCTCCCCTTTCGATTACGGTAGCATGAAGGACGTCCCCAGCAGCGCCCGGCAGGTGCGGCACTGGGCTATGATGACGTCGTGGACAAGCGCTATCAGGTGTTTGTCAGTTCAACCTTCGATGACCTCCGCGAGGAGCGCGCCGCGGTCATAAGCGCACTGCTTCAGATCGATTGTTTTCCCGCCGGAATGGAGCTTTTTCCAGCCGCTGACGACGATTCGTGGACCTTGATCAAGAGCGTCATCGACGATTCAGATTACTACCTCATTATTCTGGGCGGCCGGTACGGAACGCTGGCGGCCGCGTCCGCCAGGAGTTACACGCACTTGGAATATGAGTATGCGCTGTCCGTTGGAAAGCCGACGATCGCGTTGCTGCATTCCAGCCCTGGCTCCTTGCCGGCCGACAAGACCGAACGCGACGACGCGGGGCGCAAGCGTTTCGACGATTTTCGCGCCGACCTGCGCAAGAAGAACTGCAGGCTCTGGAGCGATCGCGGCGAGTTGACGGCGGCGGTGTTTACGGGAATTCAGCATCTGAAGAGAACGCGGCCGGCGGTTGGATGGGCGCGGGTCGCGGAGACTGACGAGAGGCTTAAGGACGAACTGCTGCGGGTGCGCCGCGAATTGGACGAAGTGAAGGCGGGTCTTGAGGAGGCCAGAAGTCATAACGAGCCCGCTGGTACCGAAGACCTCGCCTTCGGGCCGGAGAAAATGGGCATCGCTGTCCAATCCTCCTATGGGGAGATCCTGGCCTTCGACGCCACATGGGAGGAGATCGTCAGAGCAGTTCTTCCGCTGACGTTCGGCGCCGGCATCGAAGACCACGTTATCGTGGGCGCGCTGGTCTCTGTGGCGCGAGAAAAGGCCGAGCAAGCACAGAAGCCCTTTCCGCGGGAGTTCTGGGAAGAACCGACAGTCCCTCGCAGCTTGCTGAGCAAGGTCATCAACCAGATGGTTGCGCTTGGCCTGATCGAGGCAACGCCCCATCCGCTCTCGCCGGCTGTCACGTTGTATCGCGCGACGCCCTACGGCGCACGCGAGGGCTGCCGCTTGGTGGCGGTTCGGCGAGGTGTAGGAGCCTGAGGTGAACGCCGTACGCAGAGAGGGGCGGACGCATGGTGGTTAAGAGGCCGATCCGCGTCTACGCCGACACGTCAGTGTTCGGAGGCTGCTTCGACGACGAGTTCCAAAGTGGCAGCGAGCGGTTCTTCGAGGAAGTCCGGCAGGGCCGCTTCGTCTTGGTTATCTCCGATGTTACGCTCGACGAATTGGAGCTAGCCCCGGAGGAGGTGCGGAATGTGCTTGCTGGAGTGCCCAACGAGCAAATTGAGGTCGTCAACACTTCGCCCGAATCTACGGATCTTCGAGATGCATACCTGCAAGCCGGAGTCGTGGGCCCGGCATCAAGCAATGACGCGGCGCACATCGCGGTGGCCACAGTTGCCAACGTGGATTTGGTGGTGAGCTGGAACTTCAAGCATATCGTTCATTTTGAGAAAATAGGAGGGTATGCGGGAGTGAACAGCCTGCGCGGCTACCGGAGCCCCAGAATCCATTCCCCTCGCGAGGTGATCACAGAGTGAAACTGGCGAAAACAATTGACTGCGTTGCAATGAAGGCGGAGATACAAGAACGGCTGTTGCGCGAGGTTGCCGAATTCGGCGAGGACGAAGCCCGACGAAGGCGTGCGGAGCGATTGTCGCGCGACCCGGTTCTGGGTCGGTTCGCCAAGCCAAGCACGGCGCCCAAGGAGCACATAGGCACTCGCTAGCCGCGCTGCACCAATTCCGATGAAACGTTGGGTGTGGCTCGAGGTTTTTTATCCCCCGCCGACGAACTGCACGATCTCGATCTTCGCGCCATCCCCCACCGCCGTCGCGTCCCAATCGCGCGGCTTCACAATGCGGCGGTCGAGTTCCACCGCCACGCGCGCCGGATCGAGCGCCAGCGATTCGAGCAATTGGCGGATCGTCTGCCCGCCAGGGATGGATCGATTCTCTCCGTTGACGGTGACTTGGATCTCCACGTTGGTTGACACTGTTCTTCGGCAACCATTATAGTCAAATTTAACCCTGATGAACCTCACCGCTCCGGAAACCTGGTGGCCCGTCTTGCTGCAGGGGCTCATTGCTATGGCCGTCGCCGGCGGCATGATCGGAATTTCCTATATTCTGGGCAAAAAAATCCGGAACCGCGTCAAAGATACGCCCTATGAATGCGGCATGACGCCCACCGGCAGCGCGCGCGAGCGCTTCAGCGTGAAGTTCTATCTCGTGGGCATGCTTTTTATCCTTTTCGATATCGAAGCCGTCTTTTTATATCCGTGGGCGGTAGTGTACCGCGAGCTGCGGCTGTTCGGTTTTTTTGAAATGTTGATCTTTGTCGCGCTGGTGCTGGCCGGTTTCTTTTACATCTGGAAGAAGGGCGCGCTGGATTGGTCCGGCGCGGGCCGTCCGCCAAAGCAGTAATTTCAAATCACAAAATGCTTCCTGAAAATTTGAAAGAAAACCCGACGGCTGCGGCTCTTGAAGCGTTCGACTCGAGCGCGATTGTTACAGCCAAGTTCGACCGCAACGAGCTGACCGTCGAGCTGGCGCCCGAAAAAATCACCAGCGTTTGCGGTTTTTTGAAGTACGATCTGCGCTTTCTGCGCTTGAGCACCATTACCGGAGTGGACTGGTATCCCACCGAGCCACGTTTCGAAGTGGTCTATCATCTACAGTCTTTGGACCGGAACGAGCGCTTGCGCTTGAAATGCAAGTTGCCTGGCGCCGATCCGCAAATCGATTCCGTCACGGAAGTGTGGCGCGGCGCAAACTGGTACGAACGGGAGACATTCGACCTTTTTGGCATTCGATTCCGCAACCATCCGGATTTGCGGCGCATTATGCTGCCGGAGGATTGGCAAGGGCATCCGTTGCGCAAGGATTACTCCGTGACGGGTGACCGGGTCTGAGGCGAACAAATTGAGCGATACTCTGACACCTGAAGTAACTACGCCGCCCAGCGAACAGCCGTCCGCGACCGGCAAGCGCAGCCTGACGCTGAACATGGGACCGCAGCATCCGTCCACGCACGGCGTGTTGCGCCTGCAACTGGAACTGGATGGCGAAACCATCCTCAAGTGCCAGCCGGATATCGGGTATCTGCACACCGGGATCGAGAAAGAATTCGAGGTCAAGACTTATCAGCAGGGTGTCACGCTGACGGACCGCATCGATTATCTCGCGCCGCTCTCGAACAACCTGTGTTACTGCCTGGCCGCCGAAAAGCTGCTGGGCCTGGAAATTCCGCCGCTCGCGCAGTGGACGCGCGTGATGCTCACCGAGCTCACCCGGCTCAACAGCCACCTGGTATGGCTGGGCACGCACGCCATCGACATCGGCGCGATGAGCGTGTTCCTGTATTGCTTCCGCGAGCGCGAAGATATTCTGCGCATTTTTGAGATGTACTCGGGCCAGCGCATGATGACCAGTTACTTCCGCATCGGCGGTTTGGCGCTGGAACCTCCGCGCGGCTGGCAGCAGCGCGTGCGTACGTTTATCGAAGCGTTCCCCAGCAAGGTGGATGAGTACGAAGAGCTGCTCACCAACAATCGCATCTGGATCGGACGCACGCGCGGCGTCGGTTATATGGCGATCGAGGACATGCTGGACCTGGGTGTCACCGGACCGATGTTGCGCGCGGCCGGGTTGAAATGCGACATCCGCAAAAACCAGCCGTATTCGAGCTACGAAAAGTTCGACTTTGAAATTCCCACGCGCACCGAAGGCGACGTTTACGCGCGTTACCAGGTGCGCATCGCGGAGATGCGGCAGAGCGCGCGGATTGTCAAGCAGGCGCTCGAAGGCATGCCCAGCGGGCGTTGGACGGCCGACGCTCCGCACGTCGTGTTGCCGGATCGGGAGAAGATGAAGACGCAGATGGAAGCGCTCATCTACCATTTCAAGATTGTGACGGAGGGGTTCCGCGTGCCGGAGGGCGAGGTCTATCAAGCTATCGAATCGCCGCGCGGCGAAGTTGGATACTACATGGTCAGCGACGGCACCACGCATCCGTATAGAGTGCATGTGCGCGGCCCGAGTTTTGGCAATTTACAGGCCGTGCCTAAAATGGTAGTCGGCACCCTGATTGCGGACGTGATTGCATCGATCGGCAGCATGGATTTTGTGTTAGGAGACTGCGACAGGTGACTGCTACAGGGTTGTGGGTGGCGGGTGGTGGGTGGTGGGGTGTAGCCGCCGCGCTCGATGCCGCGCCCACGAACGGTGTTCCCCACCACCTACAACCCACCACCCACCACCGACTATCATGACCTTTTCGACGAGCCTCGAAGCTAAGTTCGCCAAGCTACTGACCAGCTACCCGCCGGGCCGGCAGCGGTCGGCGATGATTCCCATGCTGCTGTACGCGCAGGATGAGATTGGATCGATCACGCCTGAATTGATCGAAGAAGTGGCGCGGCGCACGGGAGTTACTCCCCTGCAGGTGGATGAAGTTATCGGCTATTATTCCATGCTGCATAAGAAGCCCATGGGTAAGTATCATGTCCAGGTCTGCACGAATATCAGTTGTCTGCTGCGCGGCGGCATGGAACTGTGGGAGCATGCGTGCAAGAACATTGGGGTGGGCCATAAAGAAGTGACCGCCGATGGCCAGATCTCGCTCGAAGAAGTGGAATGCATGGGGGCGTGCTCGTGGGCGCCGGCTGTTCAAGTGAATTACGATTTTCATCATTTTGTAACTCCCGAGAAATTCGACCACCTGATCGCGAGCTTGAGGAAGCTTCAATAGACTGATGCTATATAACGAACCGCATCCGCTCGAAACCAAGGTGCTGACGCGCCGCTTCGGTCTGGAGAACTCCGCTTCCATCGATACTTATCTGGCCACCGAAGGTTATCAGGCGTTCGAAAAAGCCGCGGGCATGAAGCCCGAGCAGATCATCGAGGAAGTTAAAATCTCGAACCTGCGCGGCCGCGGCGGCGCGGGCTTTCCCACCGGCATGAAGTGGAGTTTTGTGCCGCGCACGTCGCCCAAGCCGAAGTACATCGTGGTGAATGCGGATGAGAGCGAGCCGGGCACTTGCAAGGACCGCTTGCTAATGGAGAACGATCCGCATCAGTTGATTGAAGGCACGCTGATCGCCGGCTTGGCGGTGGATGCGCACGCGGGTTATATCTACATTCGCGGCGAGTATCGCTATCTCATCGAGATTATGGATAAGGCGATCGCCGAGGCTTACGCGCACGGTTACCTAGGCAAAAATATTCGCGGCACGGGCTTTGATTTCGACTTATACACACATACCGGCGCGGGCGCTTATGAATGCGGCGAAGAGTCGGCACTGCTCGAGTCACTCGAAGGCAAGCGCGGAATTCCGCGCATCCGTCCGCCCTTTCCCGCGGTAGTGGGCGCATTCCAATGTCCCACGGTATTGAATAACGTGGAGACTTACTGCGCGGTGCCGCCCATTATTCGCGATGGCGGCGCGGCGTTCGCGGCATTGGGAGTGCCGAAAGCCGGCGGAACTAAGTTAACTTGTCTGACGGGCCATGTGAACCGTCCAGGCGTTTATGAGTTGAAGCTGGGTTTCCCGGTGAAGACCATGATCGAGGAAGTCGGCGGCGGCGTTCTCGGCGGCAAGAAGCTGAAGGCGTTTATTCCCGGTGGGTCGTCATGCCCGGTGCTGACCGCCGCGGAGTGCGAAGGCTTGACCATGGATTATGACTCCATGGCGAAGGCCAAAAGCATGCTCGGATCGGGCGGCGTGGTGGTGATGCATGAAGATACTTGCATGGTGAAAGCGCTGCTCCGGATCATGCGGTTTTACGCCCATGAAAGCTGCGGCTGGTGCATCCCGTGCCGCGAGGGAACCGCATGGATTCGCAAACTGCTGCAGCGTTTCCACGACGGCATGGGCCAGCGCAGCGACATCGCGCTGATCGGCGATCTGGGAAAAAATATGTTGGGCAAGACCTTTTGTCCGCTGGGCGATGCGGCCGCGTTGCCCACCATATCCATTGTCGAGAAGTTCTATCACGAGTTTGAAGATCATTTGAACGGCAAGCCGTGCCCTTATGAACATGGGGCAGGTTCCCAGCTTGCGGCGGGATCTCCGCCCGCCCTCTTGGAGGGACAACCATAGCAACAGGCGGCCTGTGAGGTCGCCGCAGGCCGCGGGCCTGCCCCACAAATCATGCCTGACTTAGTCAATCTCACCATCGACGGACGCGCCATCCAGGCCGCCCCCGGCACGCTGCTGATCGACGCCGCCAAGCGCAACGGCATCGAAGTGCCCGCTTTCTGCTATTACGAAGGCCTCACGCTGCAGGCTGCTTGCCGCATGTGCCTGGTGGAAATCGAAAAAATGCCGAAACTGATTACGGCATGCACTCAGCCGGTGGCCGAGGGGATGGTGGTGCGCACGGAGACTGCGCAGGTGGCGGCCGCGCGCAAGTCGATGCTGGAGTTTCTGCTCTCCAATCATCCGCTGGATTGCCCGGTCTGCGATAAAGGCGGCGAGTGCGAGCTGCAGGACATGACCTTCCGCTACGGCGCGGGCGAAAGCCGCTTCACCGAAATGAAGGTCCACGTGGACGAGAAGCAGTGGTCGCCGGTGGTCTTCTACGATAACCCGCGCTGCATTCTGTGCTACCGCTGCGTGCGCATCTGCAACGAGGGCATGGGCGTGAACGCGCTGGGTGTGATCAATCGCGGGGTGGTTTCGGAAATCGCGCCGAACCAGGGCGATCACCTGGAGTGCGATGAATGCGGCATGTGCATCGATATCTGTCCGGTGGGCGCGCTCACCAGCGGCATCTATCGCTACCACACGCGTCCGTGGGAGATGCAGCACGTCGGCACCATTTGCACGCATTGCTCGAATGGGTGCAAGACCACGCTGGGCGTGCGCAACGACGAAATCATTCGCGGTAACAATCGCGATCACTCCGGCATCAACGGCGAGTTCCTCTGCATCAAGGGACGCTACGCGTTCGATTTCTACAACCATCCGGATCGGCTGCTGGCGCCGCTAGTGCGTGTGGACGGGAAACTTCAGGAAACATCCTGGTCGAAGGCCATTGAGGTTGTCGCCACGAAGTTCAAGGAAGTTGTGGCGCGCCAAGGCAAATTCGGCGTGATCGGTTCCAACCACACCACCAACGAAGAGAATTATTATCTGCAGAAGTTCGCGCGCAAGGTGTTGGGCACGGGCAATATCGATCACCAGCGCACGGGAGATGTGCCGGCGCTGCTAGATGCGTTGAGCGGCAAGACCGGGAAGCTCGCCACCACGGCGGATCTGTACACCAAGAAGGCGGTGCTCGTTATTGCCGCGGATCTGGCCCTCGAACAGCCGTTCCTTTCCTTCCAGATTCGCGCCAATTACCGTCATCATCAAGCGCATGTTTACGTGGTCACCGCGGGACCGGTGCGCGAAGATAAATATGCCGCGGCCAGCGTGCGCGCCGCCGCCGGCGCGGAGTTCGAC
>Ga0335074_10009051_pt1 | contig 13872 bp, 10 predicted proteins | sample Lox_Sample_23_FD_206715 | JGI IMG/M metagenome (GOLD analysis project Ga0335074, IMG submission 206715) | Soil microbial communities from Loxahatchee National Wildlife Refuge, Florida, United States - Lox_Sample_2.3 | ecosystem: Environmental > Terrestrial > Soil > Wetlands | place: USA...
ATGGCGAGCGCGCGGCGTACCTCGAGGTCGCCTTTGAATGGCGCGCGCTGCAGATTGAAGCCGTAGAAGTAGACGCCGAGCTCGGGCGCAATGTGAAGTTGCGTGCCGAGATGGGCGCGGATCCAGCCGTACTGCGCCCGCGGGATGACGTCGGTCATATCGAGCTGACCGGCACGGTAGAGCGTCAGCTCCGCGTCCTCATCGGCGGTGATCAGATACTTCACCCCATCGAGACGGGTGGCGGCGTCGTTCCAGTAGTCGCGATTGCGCGTGAGGTAGATGTAGGAGCCGTGCACCCACTGCGACAGCACGAAGGCGCCATCCGACGGTAGATGGCCCGCGCGGGCGTAGGCGCCGCGGTCGTTGGCGAGGGTGACGGGGTTGACGGGACAGGTGCTGGGGTGCGAGAGCAGCGCCGGCAGATAGGGCGCCGGGGTGCGCAGCCGCACGATGACCGTGTAGGGACCGGGCGCGAACACACCGAGGCTGTCGGTCGGCTTGCGGCCCGCGACGATGTCGCTCGCGTTGTCGATGACGTTGATGACTTCGGCGTACTGCGAGCCGGTGGCGGGATCGACCAGGCGCCTCAGGCCTGCCACGAAGTCGGCGGCGACCACCGGCGAGCCGTTGGACCAGCGGGCGTCGTGACGCAGCGTAAAGGTGTAGGTCTTACCGTCGGCGCTCACCCGCCATTTGTCGGCGATGCCGGGCGCCACTCTGCCCGACTTGTCGAGAGTGGTGAGTCCCTCGCAGATATCGCGCAGCACGCGTTGCGCCTCATCGGTGCGCGCCTTCTGCGGATCGAGAGAGTCAGGCTCCGCGGCGAGGCCGCGCAGCAGAATCGCCCCGCCGGGGGGCGCTGCGGCCCCGGGACCGGTGTTTTGCCGATGCGAGCAGCCGCCGAGCGCCGCGAGCGCGAGCAGCGGGACGAGGAGCGCGCGGGTAGCGCTTCGCATTGAGGTCAACTACGCGCCGCGCAGCCGATGCGCATTGATCTCTTCGCGTAAAGCGAGCGCGGCGCCCCGCGCGGCGGAGGCGAAGTCATCGCCCGCGGAAGCGTAGAGAATTCCCCGCGAGGAGCTCACGATGAGGCCGGTGCCCGCGGCGGTCTGCCCGTTGCGCACGACCTGGGCGACATCCCCTCCCTGCGCACCGACGCCGGGGACGAGAAGCGGCATGTCGCCGACGATCCGCCGGATCTCGGCGAGCTCCCTCGGATAGGTCGCGCCGACCACCAGCAGACAGTTGCCGCGTGTGTTCCAGCGTCGCGCGGTCAGCTCCGCCACGACGTGGAAGAGGCGTCGGTCGCCGTCGCCGACTTCCAGATCCTGAAGATCGCGCGCACCGGGATTCGAGGTGCGACAGAGCACCAGGACGCCGCGATCCTCCCAGCGAAGGAAAGGCTCGAGCGCATCGCCGCCGAGATAAGGGTTCACGGTGACGGCATCGGCGCCGTAGCGCTCGAAGGCCTCGATCGCATAACGCTCGGCGGTGTTGCCGATGTCGCCGCGCTTGGAGTCGAGAATGACGGGCACGCCGGGGTAGGCGCGGTGGATGTAATCGATGGTGCGCTCGAGCTGGTCCTCCGCCTCGTAGGCGGCGTAGTGGGCGAACTGCGGCTTGTAGGCGCAGACCAGCTCGGCCGTCGCGTCGATGATGGCCTTGTTGAATTGGAAGATCGGCGAGGGATGAGCCGCGATCTGTCCGGGGAAGCGCTCGATCTCCGGATCGAGTCCGACGCACACCAGCGAGCCGCTGCGGGCCCAGCTGGCGGTGAGTTGGGTCAGGAACGCGCTCATGCCACGCGCGTGCGCTCGGCCGCGAGGCTGCGCTTCTTGAGGTGCACCAGCAGCAGCGTGACGGCGGCCGGCGTGACGCCGGGCACCCGGCCCGCCTGGCCCAGGGTCGCGGGCCGATATTCCGCGAGACGGCTGCGCACCTCGTGCGAGAGCCCCGCCACCCGGTCGTAGTCGATATCCGCGGGGAGCTGGGTCTCCTCATTGCGCCGCTGACGCTCGATCTCCTCGCGCTGGCGCTCGATGTAGCCGGCGTACTTGGCGCGGGCTTCCACCTGCACCCGCACCTGCGCGGGAATGCGGTCATCGATGCCGCCGTAGTCCGGGACCCCGGCAACCTCGAGCAGGGCGTCATAGCTCACCTCGGGGCGGCGCAGGAGCTCGAGCGCCGATACGTCACGCGCCAAGGGACCGCGGAGCACCCGCTGCGACCACTCCTCGGACACCGCATCGGGATGGAGGCGCAGCCTCTCGAGCCGCTCGATCTCGTCCTCCGCGAAGCGCTGCTTCGCCTCGAAGAGGCGCCAGCGCTCATCGTCCACGAGGCCGAGCCGCCGTCCGACGGGCGTCAGACGAAGGTCGGCGTTGTCCTCGCGCAGCAGCAGCCGGTGCTCGGCGCGGCTCGTGAACATGCGATACGGCTCGCGCGTGCCGCGCGTCACGAGATCGTCGATGAGCACACCGAGGTAGCCGTCGCTGCGCTTGGGCACCCAGGAATCGCGCTGCCGGCAGGCGAGAGCTGCATTGATTCCCGCGACGATTCCCTGCGCCGCGGCCTCCTCGTAGCCCGTCGTGCCGTTGATCTGGCCGGCGAAGAAGAGACCGGCGAGCACGCGCGTCTCGAGCGAAGGCCGCAGCTCCCGCGGATCGAAGAAGTCGTACTCAATGGCATATCCCGGGCGGGTCAGATGCGCCTGCTCGAAACCCGGAATGCTGCGCACGAGCTCGTACTGGACGTCGAACGGCAGGCTGGTGGAGATGCCGTTGGGGTAGATCTCGTGGGTCTCGAGGCCCTCGGGCTCGACGAAGATCTGGTGGGAAGTCTTGTCCGCGAAGCGGAAGACCTTGTCTTCCACCGACGGACAATAGCGCGGGCCCACACCTTCGATGGCACCGGTGAACATCGGCGAGCGGTCCGCCGCCCGGCGAATGATCTCGTGCGTACGCTCATTGGTATGAGTAATGAAACAATCAACCTGCTTTGGATGCTCTTCGGTCCGCCCAAGAAACGAAAATACCGGCAGCGGATCGTCGCTCGACTGACGAGTCATGGCCGAAAAGTCGAGCGTCCGACCATCGAGCCGGGGTGGCGTGCCGGTCTTGAGGCGCCCCACGCGAAGCGGCAGCTCCCGCAGCCGGCTCGCCAGCCGATTCGAGGGTGGATCTCCCGCTCTTCCGCCTGCGTACTGATCGAGGCCCACGTGAATCCGACCGCCGAGGAAAGTGCCGACGGTGAGCACCACGGCGGGCGCCTCGAAGGCAATCCCCGTCACCGTCACGACACCCTTGACTGTCTCACCCCCGATGAGGAGGTCCGCAGCCTCCTGCTGGAAGATCGAGAGGCTCGGCTCGCTCTCGAGCCGTGAGCGGATCGCCCTCTTATAGAGCTGGCGGTCCGCCTGCGCGCGCGTCGCCCGCACCGCCGGACCCTTGCTGCCGTTCAGCGTTCGAAATTGAATGCCGGCACGATCGCTCGCCCGCGCCATGGCGCCGCCCAGCGCGTCGATTTCGCGCACGAGATGGCCTTTGCCGATGCCACCGATTGCGGGATTGCAGCTCATCTGACCGAGCGTCTCGATGCTCTGCGTGAGCAGCAACGTGCGCACGCCCATGCGCGCGGCCGCCAGCGCCGCTTCCGTGCCGGCATGACCGCCGCCAATGACGATGACATCGAACGACCGGGAACTGTGCATCGCCAGTATTGTAGAGCCCGGCGCCCCGTGAACAAGCGCGACCTCCACATCCGGCGCGATTGCCTTATCCTCTCGCTTGAATTGAGCCTGCGCACCGCACTGCTGCTTTGCTGTGTCGCCGCGAGTCCGTGGATGGCGTGCCACGCCGCGACCGCCGCGCGGCTGGCGCTATCGCCCTGCGAGCTGCACGAAGCCAACGATCTGAGGCTCATCCAGGCCCAATGCGGCCGGTTGCCGGTGCCGGAGAATCCGGCCGCACCCGGCGGGCGGCGGATTGCGTTGCGGGTGGCCGTGGTGCCCGCGATCAGCACCCGCAAGCGGCCCGATCCGCTGTTCGTGCTGGCCGGTGGGCCCGGAATGGCGGCAACGTCCTTCTATGCCAGTGTCGCGCCGGTGTTCGATCGCATCCGCCGCGACCGCGATCTCGTGCTCATCGACCAGCGCGGCACTGGCGGCTCGAACGCGCTCGACTGCGAGTCAAGCGAAGAGGATCTGTACGAGAGCACGACGGCCGAGATCGATGCCGAAACCGAGCGCTGCCTGAGGATGTTGGGCGCGCATGCCGATGTGCGCTTCTACACGACGAGTCTCGCCGCCCAGGACCTCGACCGCGTGCGCGCGGCGCTGGGGTATGAGCGGATCGACCTCTATGGATCCTCCTACGGGACGCTCGTCGCGCAACAATACATACGGCGCTTTCCGGACAGGGTCCGCAGCGTCATTCTCGATGGCGTGGTGCCACCCCAACGGGCGCTCGGCGCGCTGAGCGCGCTCGATGCGCAGGCCGCGCTGTCGAGCATTTTCACCCGCTGCGCGCAACAGCAGGCATGCCATGCGCATTTCGGCGATCCGGCGGCGGCCTACGAGCAGCTGCGGGACGAGCTCGGCGATCATCCGGTGTGGGTCGATCTCACCGACCCGACGAGCGGTGAGCCCTATCGGCTGCAGTTCACGGACTATCAGCTCTCGATGGTGCTGCGGCTCGCAAGCTACACGCCGGAGCTCGCAGCGCTCCTGCCGCTCGATCTGCACGAGGCCGCGGCGGGCGGCAATTTCGCGCCGCTCGCAGGACAATTCCTCCTCATCGACCGCGTCTACGGCGAGGCGATCGCGGAAGGCATGAACGACACGGTCATATGCTCGGAGGACGTTCCCTTCTACCACGTCAGTGCCGAGCAGCGCGCCGAGCTCGCCGCGACGTTCCTCGGCACCTCGCAGCTCGACGGGCTGGAGGCGATCTGCAGGATCTGGCCGCGCGGTCCGGTCGATCCCGACTTCCACCAGCCGCTGCATTCGGACGTGCCGGCGCTGCTCCTATCGGGCAGCGACGACCCGATCACCCCGCCGCGCTACGCGGCGCAGGCGGCGCGGGGATTCACTCGCAGCCTCAGCCTCGTGATCCGCGGCTTCGGACACGGGCAGCTCACCGATCCCTGCATGGCCCGCGTGATGGCGCAGTTCATCCGTCGAGGATCGGTGTCGGGGCTCGACACCGCCTGCACGCGCCACCTCGCGCCCATGCCGTTCTTCCTGACACGCAACGGACCGGCGCCTTGATCGAGGCCGCGGAAGCGATCGGGCGTGTCTTCGCCAAGGAATTCCGTGAGAATCTGCGCGACCGGCGCACGCTGATCTCGGCGCTGGTGTTCGGCCCGCTCCTGGGCCCGGTGTTGATCGCGAGCATGCTGTCACTGAGCTTCCGCGGTTCCGCGGCGCAGAGTGACCGGCCGTTGCTGACGGTCGCGCACGCCGAGCGTGCGCCAAACCTCCTGGCGTACCTCCGTCAGTACGGAGTCAGGATCAGGACGGTCGAGCAGGATCCGGTGGCCGCGCGGCGCGAGGTGGCCGCTCACCGGAACGAGCAAGTGCTGCTCATACCGCCCGACTTCGGCTCGCGCCTGGCGGCGGGGCGACCCGCGCCGCTGCTGCTCTTTGCCGATGAATCCAACACCGAGAGCGCGCGCAACGTGCAGCGGATCACGGCGCTCGTCAACCAGTACGGCGCAACCCTCGCGCGCCTGCGCCTGGTCGCGCGCGGCCTGGATCCGCTCCTCAGCCTGCCCATTGTGCTGCAGCCGGTCGATCTTTCGACCCCAGCCGGCCGCTCCGCCCTGGTGCTAGGCGTACTGAGCTACCTGGTGCTGCTCACCATGTTGATGGGCGGCATGTACCTCGCGATCGACGCCACCGCCGGCGAGCGCGAGCGCGGCTCGCTCGAGCCGCTGCTCACGCTGCCGGTCCGTCGGGAGGAGCTGATTTACGGCAAGATCCTCGCAGCGTGCGCCTACATGGCGCTGTCGCTCGCGCTGACGGTAGCCGCGTTCGCGGTCGTGCTGCCGTTCGTCGGCTTCGAGCGCCTCGGCATGAGCCCGGCGTTCGGCCCGCGGGTGGCGGTGGAAATTGTGCTCGCCTGCCTGCCGCTCGTGCCCGCGGGCGCGGCGCTGATGACTCTCGTCGCCGCCTCCACCCGCAGCTACCGCGAGGCGCAGACCTATGTCGGGCTCATCCTTTTCGTGCCGACGCTGCCGCTGGTCTTTGCCTCGGTGCGCGGGTTGCAGCCGCGGGCGGCGCTCATGGCGGTGCCATCGCTCGGCCAGCACTTCCTCATCCTGAGCCTGATCAGGATGCAGCCGCTGCCGGCCTCCTATGTGGCGTTGTCGGTGTGCTCGACGCTCGCATTGGGAGTTCTGTTGGTCTTTGTCGCCGGGCGGCTCTATCGGCGCGAACGTCTGTTGGGATGAGCCGCGCGCAGGGCGTGCAGATACCGGTCGGCGAAGGCCCGCGCCTCGACCTCGAAGCGATTGTTCCAGTAGCCACGGCGAAGGCACTCCACGCAATAGCGCGCCACCGTCAGCTCTCCCGGCTCCCACTGCCTGAGCACGTGACAGAACTCGTGCAACACCAGCCAGGGATCGGCGAAGAACTCGTGCGCCGAGCCGCGCAGGTAGATGCGCCGGCGGCGGGTGGTGGCGATGGCACGCGGATGCAGCCGCGCGTAGAGCGAATGCTCGACGATGCGCACGTGGGACACCGGCTCCCCGAGCACGGCCTCGAGGGCCGTGCGCAGCGCATCCGGAAGAGAGACCTCGCGTCCAGTGCGCACGATTTTCGGCGTGTAGAATAGCGCCATGCGGATACTCCTGGTGTGCGCGCTGATTGGCGCGGCGACCTCGCTCGCCGCCGTGCCAGCGGCCATCCCGGGCGGCAGCGCCCCCGGCCCGCGCCCGGCCACCCTTCAGGTCACGGGGATGGCGCGGGTTTCGGAAGCTCCCGATCGAGTCTACATCGACATCGGCGTGACGACGCAGGCGCGGCGCGCGGAGACGGTCGCGACGCGCAATGCCGCCGGCGCCGCCGCGGTCATCGCCGCGGTGAAGCGGGTGGCGGGCCCCACCGTGCAGCTCTCCACGACCGAATACTCCGTGAGTCCCAGCTTCCACTATCCGCGCGGCGGCGGCACACCGACGATCGTGGGCTACACCGCGAGCAACGTGGTGCGGGTGCGGCTGGATGACCTGACGCGGATCGGCCGCGTCATCGATGCCGCTACCGAGGCAGGATCCAACACCGTGCGCGACATCCGCTTCGCGCTGCGTGATGAGCAGGCGGCGCGGAGCGAGGCGCTGCGAGAAGCGGCCCTGAAGGCCCGCCAGGATGCCCAGGCACTGGTCGCTGCCCTGGGCCTGCGAGTCGTCCGCATACTATCGGTAAGCGAGCAAAGCCCGGAGATCACGCCCGTTCCCATTTACGCCCAGGCCATGGACATGCGCCTCGCCGCCGCGGCCCCCGCGACGCCGGTCGAGACCGGGTCGATCGACGTCAACGCCACCGTCACCCTGAGAGTGGAAGTCGCCCCCGCCACGCGCTAGGCTGTCGCCGGCAGAGGTTACATGGGCGCGCTCGCCCGAACGGCCGCAGACCCGTTCGGGGCAATGGGGGACAAACCATGATCACCGTGCGTCACCTGCTCGATCGCAAGGATCGGGCTCTTTTCGGCATCGCGCCCGAGGCCCCGGTGCTCGAGGCGGTGCGGATGATGGCGGACCGTCATGTCGGAGCCCTGCTCGTGATGCGTGGCGCCGAGCTCGCGGGCATCGTGTCCGAGCGCGACTACGCCCGCAAGGTCGTCCTGCTCGGCCGCTCCTCCGCCGACACGCCGGTCTCGCAGATCATGAGCTCGCCGGTCATCAGCGTGACGCTCGAGAATTCGGTGCAGGACTGCATGCGTCTGATGACCGAGCGCCGTATCCGTCACCTGCCCGTGGTCGAGGCCGGCGGCGTCGTCGGCATGGTGTCGATCGGTGACCTGGTGAAAGCCGTCATCGAGGAGCAGCAACAGACCATCGCGCAGCTGGAAAGCTACATTCACAGCTGAACAGCAGCCGGCTGCGCCCGCCGGTCGCGATCAGCGCGCGCTTCGCCGCCGCTTCTGCCGCCCGATGTGCTCCTTCCACGCGGCGGTGCGGTCGCGAATGAAGTCGCTCAGCTCCGCCGCCGAGGCCGGCGCCGGGACCGGTGGATCCTCCGGGTAATGCCCTTGCTGATTGCGGACCGGCAGGCGCGCCACGAGCGCGGCCTGAATCCTATCGAGTTTGGTCGGCCTCGAGGAGTTGGGATGCGCCGTGGAGGATACCGGCGCGAGCACACCGCTCAGCGGATCATCGGTGCGCGGCCTGGCCAGGCTGACGACATCACCCAGCGACGCCGCGGCGCGGTCCCGACCGGTCAGCGGCTCCGTGCCCCAGCGCTCGGAGATCGTCTTCAGCACGGAAGTATGATCGATCGGCCCCGAGCCCCTGAAGACCGTGCCGGCGGCGATCAGGGGTGAAACCAACACCGCCGGCACGCGCAAGCCGAAGCGCGTGAAATCAAATCCGTACTCGCCCACGGTCCCGTCGCCGGGGGGAGTGGCGCTCGATGGCGGCGCGACGTGATCGTAGTTTCCGCCGTGCTCGTCGTAGGTGATGATGAGCAACGTGGAATTCCACGCCGTGCCGCCGCGCAGCGCGAGGTAAATGTCGTGCAGGAACTGCTCTCCCTTGGCGACGTCGTAGTTGGGATGCTGGCTGTTACCGGCCGCATCCCAGCTCGGCTCGAGAAAGGTGTACGCCGGCAGTGTGCCGGCCGCCGCCCGCTGCTGGAAGTCGCGGAAGTGGCCGAAATGGCTGTCGTCCGCCGCCGTTGTATCGGGGAAGCTGTGCCGCGTCAGGGGATCGCGGTTGTAGCCGTAGATCGCCCAATCGATTCCCTTGCCGGAGAGCCTGCCGAAGATGGTGGGGCAGGTGTACACCTTCGGCGTATCGTCCAGATGACCCTGCGAGGTCGCCGCCGCGGCAAAGGCGCGGTTGGGCAGGGTCATGGTGGGCACCGAGGCGAACCAGACATCACAGACGGCATAGCCACGCGCCAGGCCGCAGAGGACCGGCAGCAGATCCGGGGTGTACATGCCCATGATGTTGGAAGGCTGCGTGCCGGGCAGGGTATCGCTATAGTGCCTGGCGAGATCGGAAGCGATGGCGGACTCGAAGTTGATGACGAATCCGCTGTTGTCGGGCACGGCCCCGGGAGCCGGATCGTCGGTCGCGAAGAGCTGGTAGTTGGTGTTGAGAAATCCCTCGCCCGGATCCGCACCGGGCATGAGGTAGGGATGCGGGTCGGCGGGCTGGATCGCACGCACACCGACCCGGCGACCGGTGCCATCGGGATTCCACTCCTTGCCCGTCAGGCCGTCGAACGGCTGGCCGGCGGGCGAGACATTGCCGCGATCGGCGTAGAGATACCCGAGCAGGTGATCGAAGGAGCGGTTCTCGAGCATCACCTGCACGATGTGCGCGATTTTTCCTAGCTGGTTCGGCACGGAATCCTCCTCGTGTCAATTCGTCGCGCCTGCGCCCGGCGGCGAGCTTATGCCGCCGACATGACGGCCGCGTGAACGAGCCGGCCGGTCGGCCGCTCAGATTTCCGCCACCGTGGAATGCTCACCGCTCTGCGCGCCGCTTCGGCCCTGGAACACGACGAGCAGCGGAATCACGGCGAGGGTGGCGATCATGAGAAGCTTGTAGTCATCCATATAGGCGATCACCTGCGCCTGCTGCGTGATGAGCGCATCGAGCGCGGCGCGGCCGGCGGCGGAGAAGGGATTCAGGGTCTGGGCGATGACCGGGCTCTCGAAGTGCCGGTTGACGGCGGTGACGTACTGGCTGATGTCCGCGTGGTTGACCTGCGTGGTGCGCGCCAAGAGCGCACCGACGATCGAGATGCCGATGCTCGAGCCCACATTGCGCGCCAGGTTGTAGAACCCGGCGCCCTCCGGCCGGATACCCGGTGAGAGCGTCGCCAGCGAGACCACACTCAAGGGGGTAAAGAGAAACCCCAGTCCGACGCCCTGGATCACGCCCACCCAGATCACGGTCCAACTCGAGACGTCCGGGGTCCACCCGGTCATCAGATAGAAGGACCACGCCGAGAGCCCGAGCCCAAAGCCGAGCAGCAGCCGCGTGTCGGTACGCCCCATGAGCTTGCCGACGATCATCATCGCGCCCATGGTGCCGATGCCGCGCGGGCCCATGACATAACCGGCCGTGATCACCGGGTAATTCATGAGGTCCTGCAGATATGGCGGTTGCAGGGCGAGGGAGGCGTAGAAGGTCAGGCCGACGATGGCGACAAAGAGCACGCCGGCGCTGAAGTTGCGGTCCCTGAAGAGCGCGGGCCTCAAGAAGGGCTCGCGGGCGGTGAACATGTGCACCAGAAAGACGTAGAACGCCGAGCCCGCCACGACCGCCTCGGCGATGATCTCCTTCGAGCCGAACCAGTCGAGCTCCTGACCCCGATCGAGGAGCACCTGCAGCGCTGCGATGGCGATACTGAGGCTCACGAAGCCGGTCCAGTCGAGCCGCGCTGCGCCACGCCGCCGCGCCTCGGGCAGGAAGAGGCTCATGCCGATGAAGGCGAGCACACCGATCGGCAGATTGATGTAGAACACGTAACGCCAGCTGTAATCCTCCGTCAGCCAGCCGCCGAGCACCGGGCCCAGGATGGGCGCCGCCATGACCGCCATGCCCCAGGCCGCCATCGCCGACCCGTGACGCTGCGGCGGATTGATGTTGAGGAGCACCGTCTGCGAGAGCGGCACCAGGGCGGCGCCAAAGAGCCCCTGCAAATAGCGGAAGATCACGATCTCGGTCACCGACTGCGCCATGCCGCAGAGCATGGAGGTGATGGTGAAGCCGACCACGGAAACGATGAAAAGGCGCTTCAGGCCGAGCCGCGCCGTCAGGAATCCGGTGAGCGGGGTGGCGATCGCCGCGGCCACGATGTAGGAGGTGAGCACCCAGTCGATCTGGTCCTGGCTTGCCGCGAGGCTCCCCTGCATGTGCGGCAGCGCCACGTTGGCGATGGTCGTATCGAGCGACTGCATGAGCGTCGCCAGCATCACGCAAAGCGTGATGCCGCCGCGATTCGGCGTGCTCGGACTCAGCTCCTCGGACATTCCCAACCGCCATAGGCACAGGGACGTGCCCAAAGCAGCGCTGGGCGGGGCAGGAGCCCCGATCGAGCGCTCATAGAATAGACCAGCCGCGCGCGTGGCCGGTGTGGATGCCGACCTCCGCGCTCATCCCGGCGCGCAGCGGCGGCAGGTCGCGGTCGCTCGTATCGACGGCGATGCGCACCGGGATCCGCTGCACCACCTTCACCCAGTTGCCGCTCGTGTTCTGCGCCGGCAGGAGCGAGAACTGCTGCGCGGCCGCCGGACTGATGCTGGCAACGGTGCCATGCCAGGTTTCACCGGGATACGTATCCACCGTCACCGTGACCGCCTGCCCGGGACGTACATAGGTGAGCTCGGTCTCCTTCGGGTCCGCATGCACCCACACGTGCGCGGTGTCCACCAGATAGAACCCGGTGACCGAGGCCGCGAGATAACGGCCCGGCTGGATGGAGGGCACGCTGGTCACGATGCCGGCGAACGGCGCGCGCACGACGGTGTGGGCGAGCTCGCGCGCCGCCTCGTCCCGGGCGGCGAGGGCGCTGAGATACTGCGGGTACTGCTCGACGGGGCCGGCGGGATGGCCGTTGAGGTCGGCCGCGATGCCGGCGAGCTGCTGATCGAGGGACGCGAGCGCCTGTCGCGCGCTCTCGAGGTCGCGATGCGCGGTGTCGAAGCCGGTGCTCGAGACGACGTGCACACGGGCAAGATTCTGCGCGCGCCGGAACAGCAGTTGATTGTAGCCGAGATCGTACTGCGCCTGTGCGATCTTCGCCTGCATCTGCCGATAGCTCGCCTGCAGGGCGAGCAGGCTGTCGCGCTCGGCGGCGAGCTGTGCGTCGGCGCGATCGAGCGCGTAGCGGTATTGCGCGGCGCGCAACGTGTAGAGCACCTGGCCGCGCATGACGGCCTGATTCTCCTTGACATATACCTGATTCACGATGCCCGAGACGTCGGTCGAAATACCGACCGTGTTGGCTTCCACGTAGGCGTTATCGGTCGTGATCGTGCCTCCGCCCAACGCGTAGAGGACGAAGGCGACGATCAGGATGACCGGCAACGCCACGAGCAACACGGCCCGCAGCCGCCGGCGGGTCGCCGAAGGTGGCGCGTGTGCTGGCCCGGGTGTCGGTGAGGGCGCGTGCACCACCGGCGCCGGAGCTCCCGAGCTCCCCTCCCTTGCCGCCGCTCGCTCGGTGATTGCGGCGCCAGCCGGCCCGAGGCCGTTGTGCGCGAGCAGACTGGCGAACTGCGCCTCGTCGAGGACGTTCTGGCAAACCAACAGGCTGCAGCGGATGTGATCGCTCAGGTAGGCGCCGCTCGGCCCGGACCACCAGCGCCCGATGGCGCTCTGGCGCCGGTGTCCGACCACGACCAGATCGGCGCTCACCTGCTCGGCGTAGGCGGCGATCTCCCGCGCCGGCTCACCGATGACGAGCTTGCCCGAGGCCTGAAAGCCGAGCGCCGCGAGTCGCTCCATGCCCTCCTGCAGCACGCGCTCGTAGTCCACCTGCTGCTGAGCGATGCCCCCGCCTCCGACTCCCTCGCCCAGCTGGGTGCCCGCGGCCTCGCGGATCACCGACAGCACGAACACGCGCGCTCCATACCGCCGAGCCAGCAACGCCCCCTCGCGCAGGGCGGTGCGACCCTCGATGGAGCCGTCGTAGGCCAGGAGAACCCGCTGGTACATCCTTCTTGCCTTTTTTGTTGGGATCCGCAGGCGCGGACGGAGAGAGTCCTAGCACATTCGCGAGCCGCCGGGCTATTTACCTATGCAGAAGCTGCCGAAAATCCTGCCCAGCAGATCCTCGCTGGTGAACTCGCCGGTGATCTCGTTGAGCGCCTGCTGCGCGCCCCGAAGCTCCTCGGCGACCAGCTCCCCGGCGCGGCTCTCCCGCAATCGCTGTTCGGCCTCGGCCACCTGACGCCGCGCGCGGCCGAGGGCTTCGAGATGTCGCTGCCGGGCGGAGACCGTGCCGGCCTCCACGGTCAGATATCCCATGCACGCTTTGAGGTGCGCGCGCAGGGTGTCCATTCCCTCACCCGAGAGGGCGGAGAGCGCCACCCGCGGCGGCCCGGTGATCGTGTCGGCGACCGGGATGCCACGCGCGAGATCGCATTTGTTGAGCACCAGGGTCACCGGCACGTCCGCCGGCAGGCGACTTCGCTCCTCGCTGTAGGCCGCCGCCCCGGGATCATCCACCGCATCGATGACGAACAGCACCCGGTCGGCGCGCCGCATCTCGGCGTGCGCCCGTCGGATGCCCTCGGCCTCGACGACATCGGCCTCTTCCCGCAGCCCGGCGGTATCGAGCACGTGCAGCGGCATGCCGTCGATGTCGATCCGCTCGCGGACGATGTCACGGGTGGTTCCCGGGATGGGCGTCACGATGGCCGCGTCATAGCCCGCCAGGCGGTTGAGCAGGCTCGATTTGCCCGCGTTGGGCCGGCCGGCGATCACGACCGTCATTCCCTCGCGCAGCAACCGCCCCTGCTGCGCGCAGCGCGAGACCGCGTCGAAGTGATCCTGCACCCCCTGGAAGCGCTCCTCGAGCTCCCGGTCGGCGAGAAAATCGATCTCCTCCTCCGGAAAATCGATGGCGGCCTCGACGTAGCTGCGCAGGTCGATCACCGCCTCGGTGAGGCCGCGCACCATGGCGGAGAATTCGCCCTG
>Ga0335074_10009052_pt1 | contig 13871 bp, 15 predicted proteins | sample Lox_Sample_23_FD_206715 | JGI IMG/M metagenome (GOLD analysis project Ga0335074, IMG submission 206715) | Soil microbial communities from Loxahatchee National Wildlife Refuge, Florida, United States - Lox_Sample_2.3 | ecosystem: Environmental > Terrestrial > Soil > Wetlands | place: USA...
TGTGGCACACGCGCCCCAACTGGTGCACGGTCGCGTTCGGGGGTTGTGGCACACATGCCCCGATAGACGGGGGCTGTGGCACACGCGCCCCGAACAGGCAGGAATCGTGCTGTAATTCGCTTATGCAGTTTGATAGTTACACAGCGGCTGGGGCGCATATTGCCTGCTGGATGGCTAATAATCCGGCTTCGGACCCGGCCGCCCTGGGGGCAGTGCTGGCCGGTTACGACGTGCACGAGCCGCTTGTGACCTGGCGGCAGATCCGGGCCCTCGAGCCGTGGGCCGGGTGCCTGCGGACGGTCTTCGAGGGCGCCACCGAGGCCGAGCGGGCGCAGCAGGCCGACGCGCTGCTCATCGCGGCCGACTGCCGCCCGCGGCTGGTCCGCCACGCCGACGGCTTGCCGTTCCATCTGCACTACGCGCCGGTCCGGGCCGGCCTGGCGGCCCGGGTGCGGGCCCTGACCGCGGGCGGGCTGGCGCACGTCATCGACGACGGCTCGGGCTTGCGGCTGCGGGTCTGCCAGCGGGACGGCTGCGAGACCGCGTTCCTTGACGTCTCGCGCAACGGGCGCCGGCGGTTCTGCTCGCTTCGTTGCGCCAACCAGGTCAACGTGGCCAACCACCGGCGGCGCCAGCAGCGCGCAGCCTGACATCAGGCTTCATATGTAATGGTTGAAGTACACAAGACTATTACGGCAGGCTGGGTCGCGTGGTTCCAGTAGCCGATGCCAGCCCGCGTCGCGCCCCGTCGGGTTCGGGGGCCGGGACGGCGGCCGGACTGGCGGCCGTGGTCATCTGGGGCATGGCGCCCGTGGCCACCCGGGCCCTCGTCCTGCAACTGGCGCCGTTGCCGTTGCTGGTGATCCGGATGGGGGTGGCCGCGCTCGTGCTGCTCCCCTGGTGCGGTCCGGTGCTGCGCCGTCCCGCGCGACGGTACGTTCCGCGGCTGGTCATCGCGGGGCTGCTGGGCATGGTCGGCTACAACCTGCCGGTCACCATCGGGCTGCAGTGGGTGCCGGCGTCGACCGCCGGGCTGGTCCTGGCCAGCGAGCCGGTCTGGCTGCTGCTGGCGGCGGCCTTCCTGGGCGAGCGGGCCAGCCGCCGGTGCTGGGCCGGCGCCGCGGTCGCCCTGGCCGGGGTGGCGCTCCTGGCCGGGCCTGGTGTCCTGTCCTCCCGCGGCGGCATGAGGGAACTGGCGGGCGTGAGCCTGATCGCGCTCGGTACCGTGTTCTTCGCCGCGTACACCCTGGTGCTCCGGCCGGCGAGCCGGGCGTGCGGCCCGGTGCCCGCCACCGCCGCGTCCACGGTGGCGGGCAGCCTGTTCTACGCCGCGTTCGCCGGGACCGTGACGCCGTCTCAGCTCGGTCGGCTTCCGGCCGCCGCGTGGGGCGAGCTGGCCTTCCTGGCCGTGGGCAGCATCGTGGTGGGCATGCCGGCCTGGAACCTGGCCGTAGCCCGCCTGCCGGGCCAGCGGGCCAGCCTGCTGCTGTACCTGGAGCCGCTGGTCAGCGTGGCCGGGGCGATAGCGCTGCTCGGCGAGCGCCTGTCGGCTGACCTGGTGGCGGGCGGCGCGCTCATCCTGGGCGGCATCGCCGCGACCTGGATGCCCGGGCCACGCGAGAGGCACGAGTATTCCGCCTCGACTCCCGCCTCGTGAGATTCAGCCGCGCGGACCCGCACCGCAGCCGCGTCGGCGTCATCCGTCCCCGGATGCGGCCCACCACGTTCACGTTCTGGAGTGTTCCCGGCACCGACCTGCCCGTCAGCTGGACCGAGGTACGGCGCCGGATCGCCGAAACCGAGGCCCGCCAGGCGTAGGACGACGATTCACCCAGACGGCGCGCTTGTGCATTTGCGTTGCCGACCGGATTGCTAGGCTTTAGCTGGGAGTCTTCTCATGTAGCGATAATCATGGTCGGCACGGTGAGGACCGCGCGGGGCGGCAGGAGGTCCGAGATGGGCAAGGCATTCGCGGATCGCTGGGGGGTGCCGGTCCGGGCGGGCAGCGCCGAGGCGGTGGGCCGGCTCGACGAGGCCGTCGAAGACCTGGCCGCGCTGGCGGGCGACCCTGTGGCCCGTGCCGAGGCGGCGGTCACGGCCGACGACAGCCTGGTCCTCGGCCACATCTACCGGGCCTATCTCGCGCTGTACGGGACGAAGGCGGAGGGGGTCGCGACCGCCGCCGAGATCGTCAAGAAGCTGGACGAGGCGGTGCTGGGCGAGCGGGAAGCCCACCACCTGCGCGCGGCCCGGTCCTGGGTCGACGGCGACTGGGAGGCCACCGCCCGCTCGCTGGAGCGGGCTCTGCTGTGCCATCCGCGGGACCTGCTCGCGCTCAAGGTGGCCCAGGATCTGTACTTCTTCCTCGGCAACCGGCTCGAGCTGCGCGATGTGGCCGCCCGGGTGCTCCCCGCCTGGCCACGCGGCCTGCCAGGCTGGGGGTACGTACAGGGCATCTACGCGTTCGGCCTGGAGGAGAACGCGGACTACCGGCAGGCTGAATCCCGCGCCCGGGCCGCGCTTGACCACAACCCCAGGGACGTGTGGTCCGTGCACGCGCTGGCGCACGTCTTCGAGATGGAAGGCAGCCAGCGCGACGGCGTCGATTTCCTGACCGCCTCGGCCGGCGACTGGTCTGGCAGCTTCTTCGCCGTCCACAACTGGTGGCACCGGGCCCTGTACCACCTGGAGCTCGGGGAGACCGACGAGGCGCTGCGCCTGTACGACTCCCCCATCCGGGCCAGCCGGTCCACCGAGTGGCTCGACGTGGTGGACGCCGCCGCCCTGCTATGGCGGCTGTCGCTGGTCGGCGTCGACGTCACCGGCCGCGCGGCGCAGCTCGCGGCCGACATCGACGACCTGGTCGGCGAGCCGGTCTACATCTTCAACGACTGGCACGCGGTGATGGCCTTCGGCCTGGCCGCAGACCATGCGCGGGTCGAGCGCGTGATCCTGGGCAACCGGCACCTGACCGCGCCGACCAACCGGAAGGCAGCCGAGCGAGGGGGCCTGGACCTGCTCGGGGCGTTCGGCGCGTTCGCGGCGGGCCATCCCGACCGGGCCATCGACCTGCTGATCGACATCCGGCCGCGGGCCAACGTGGTCGGCGGCAGCCACGCGCAGCGCGACATCATCGACCTGACGCTGATCGCCGCGGCCGTTCGGGCCGGTGATGACAGCCTGGCCCGGGCCCTGGTGACCGAACGAGTGGCGCGCAAGCCTTCGGCCGAGGCCGCCGCCCGCCAGCTGGTGGCCGCGAACGGCGGCTCGCCCGACGCCCTGCGCTGGTAGCCCGGTTCCGCCGGTTAGCATGCCGCATGGATGAAAGCCATGCGGGTCATGAACACGCGGGTCATGTACGCGAGGCCTCCGACCGCGCCTGGCTGCTGGCGACCTGGCCGTTCATCCGCGGTGAGTTGCCGCCCCCGCCGGCCCGGGTCATCGAACTGGGCTGCGGGCCGGCCGGCGGGCATGTCCCGGCCCTGATCCGGGCCGGATACGACGCGACCGGCGTCGATCCCGAGGCTCCCGAGGGCCACGCGTACCGGCGGGTCGGGTTCGAGCAGTACCGCCCGGACGGCCCGGCCGACGCGGTCGTCGCATCGGTTTCCCTGCACCACGTCGAGGATCCCGGGGCAGCCCTGGACCATGTTGTCGAGGTCCTGCGCCCGGGCGGCGTGCTGGTGGTCATGGAGTGGATCTCGGAGGACTTCGACGAGGCCACGGCGCGCTGGTGCTTCGAGCGTCAGCTCCGGGGCCAGGCTGAACCGGACGCGTGGCTGGGCGGGCTCTACGCCGGGTGGGCCGAGTCCGGGCTCGGGTGGGACGCCTTCTTCCGGGCCTGGCTGGACGAGCACGGCCTGCACCCGGCCGCGCTGATCCGCCGCGAGCTCGAGGCCCGGTTCGCGGTCACCCACCTGAGCACCGGGCCGTACTACTTCACCGACCTGCCGGGCACCGACGCGACCGCCGAGCAGGCCGCCATCGACGCGGGCCAGGTCAGGGCCGGGTGCCTGCGGTACGCCGGACGCGTCCGGTAACGACCCGGGCCCGGATCTCGCGGCCAGCGCGAGGATCCGGGCCCGTGATCGTCTGGTGTCAGTGCACCATTTCCAGTTCTTCCAGTTCGCGAGCCTGCTCGGCTTCGGGGATACCCGCCGTGGCCCGGCGGACCCGGGGCAGGAGCAGCGCCGCGGCGGCGGCGACGGCCACCGCGGCCCCGCCGACCCAGACCGCCGGGGCCAGGCCGGAGACGAACGCCGGGCCGCTGAGGTAGCTCCCGTGGGCGGAGAACACCGCGCCCAGCACGGCGATCCCGAACACCCCGCCCAGCTCGCGGATCGCGTTGTTCGCGCCGGAGGCGATGCCCTCCTGATCGCGGCGCACCGAGCCGAGCACGACGTTGGCGACGGGCGCGAAGAACAGCGACATCCCGATGCCGGCGATCACGAAGGCCGGGACCAGCGTGGTGTAGGCCACCGCAGGGCTGGCCACCGCGGCCAGCCAGCCGAGCCCGATGGCCTGCAGGGCCAGCCCGGTAGCCAGCAGCGACCGTCCGCCGATGCGGTCGGACAGGGCACCCGCGATGGGCGCGATCAACACCGGCATCCCGGTCCAGGGCAGGGTCCGCAGTCCGGCCTGCAGCGGGCTGTAGTGCTGAACGACCTGCAGGAACTGGGCGAGCAGGAAGATCGAGCCGAACATCCCGAAGAACATCAGCAGCGATGCCGCGTTGGTCATGGTGAAGCCGCGGCTGCGGAACAGGTACATGGGCAGCATCGGCTCGCGGGCCCGCAGTTCCCAGGCGATGAACCCCGCCACCAGCAGCGCGCCGAGCGCGATGGGCGGCAGCACCGTGGCGCTGGTCCAGCCGTGGTCGTTGCCGCGGACCACGCCGTACACGATGCCGAGCAGGCCCACGCTGGCCAGCACCAGGCCGGGCAGGTCCAGGCTGGTGGCCGGCCCGCGGCTCTCGGTGAGCCGGGTCCAGGCGACCGGCAGCAGCACGATGCCGATCGGGACGTTCAGCCAGAAGATCCACTGCCAGGACGCGCCCTCGACGACGGCCCCGCCGACCAGCGGGCCGATGGCGATCGCGAGCCCGCCGACGGCACCCCAGGCGCCCAAGGCCAGGCCGCGGCGCTGCGGGGTCACCGCGGCCGACAGCAACGTCAGGGTCAGCGGGATCACCATGGCGGCCCCGACGCCCTGCACGGCCCGCGCGACGACCAGGGCCCCGATGCCCGGCGCGAGCGCGGCGGCGGCCGACCCGGCGGTGAACAGGGCCAGGCCGATCACGAATATCCGGCGGCGGCCGTACCGCTCGCCGAGCGTGGCCCCGGTAAGCAGCAGCACCGCGAAGGTGAGGGTGTAAGCGTTGACCGTCCACTGCAAGCCCTGGAGCGAGGCGTGCAGGTGATCGCGGATCGAGGGCAGCGCCGTCGTGACCACCAGGTTGTCGAGCGAGGCCATGAACAGGGCGGCCGAGGTCACGGCGAAGGTCCATGCGGTACGGCTCTTCGCGGTCATGATCTTCCCTCCTAGGAAGTGAGTAGTCACTAACTTCTTGGCTTAAAAAAAATTACGCGGGCGAGTTCTTGGGGCACCAGCTGGTCCACCGCTCGTCGACGGCGGGCAGGTCCATCGCGGCGGCCACGTTCATCAGCATGCCGACGGCGAAGAAGTCCACCACGTCCTGGAACGGCAGCCCGGTCAGCCGTTCGATCAGTTCCCACAGCTTCTTGAACCCGGCGCGGGTCGCGGCCCGGATGTCGGGATCGTCGCACGCGGCGTAGGCCTGCATCTGCAGCAGGAGCAGAGTGCGGTCCTCCAGGAGCCGCTCGTAGGCGTCAGCCATCGCCATCTTGGCTTCCTCGCCGGTGAGGTCGCCAGCCGCGGCGGCGAAGGCGTCCTGCACCCGCCGGAAGCAGCGCTCCACCAGCTCCACGAACAGTGCCTTCTTGGTCGGGAACAGGCGGAACAGGTACGGCTGGCTGATCCCGGCCCGCCGGGCGACGTCCTCGGTGGAGGTGCCCGCCAGGCCGTGCGCGGCGAACTCAGCGACCGCGGCGTCGAGGACCAGCTCGCGGCGTTCCGCGGCGGGCATCCTCTGCTTGGCCTGGATCATGCGTACTAAGTTAGTGATGACTCACTACTTTGTCAAGCGGGGTCGCCGAAGTCAGGCGGGCCCTGCGGCAGCCGTTGCCTCCTGGCGTGGTGAAACCCGGCAGTCGTTGCCTCCTGGCGTGGTGAAACCCGGGGTTCACTGCGTTCTATGGTTGTGAAACCCGGGGTTCACGGCGTTCAGGATTCAGCCGGCCAGGGCGTCGTAGATGGCCTGGCCGTATTCGGCGCTGCGATCGGAGCCGACGAGACCGGGCCCCATCTTGTTCATCATGTAGGAGATGGTCATGCGGCGCCCGACGTCCATCACGATCATGGAGCCGCCCCAGCCGCCCCAGTAGCAGATCCTCTCGTCCGGGATCCAGGGCAGGATATCGAGCTGGGGCAGCCCGTAGCCGATGCCGAAGCGCAGCGGGACACCCAGCACGAGGTCGATGCCGTTCTGCTGCTCACGGAAGATCAGGTCGATGGTGTCCTGGCTCAGCAGGCGGATGCCGTCGACCTCGCCGCCGCGGGCGACGGCCGACATGATCCGGGCCACCGAGCGCGCGTTCGCGTGCCCGTTCGCGGCGCCGATGTCCGCGCGGCGCCAGCCGGGCGTGTTGGCGATCTCGGCCGGGACGAAGGGCCCGGTCAGCGTCCTGACCGTCGGGCTGAGCGGGTCGAGCGTGGAGAAGTCGAACGGCAGCGGCGGCGGCGGGATCACGGGCGAGATCCGGTCCCAGTCGCTCTCCGCGGCCCCGATCTGGAAGTCGGCGCCGAGCGGTCCGGCCATCTCCTCGGCCACGAACTGCTTGAGCGTCTGGCCGCTGATCCGCCGCACGATCTCGCCGACCAGGTGCCCGTAGTTGAGCGCGTGGTAGCCCGAGGCGGTCCCCGGCGGCCACCACGGAGCCTGGGCCGCCATCCGGGACGTGGCCGCCGCCCAGTCGTAGAGGTCCTCCGGGACGGCGGGCTGGTCCAGCCCGGAGACCCCGGAGGAGTGCGACATGATGTGACGGACCAGGACGTCCTGCTTGCCCTGGGCGGCGAACTCCGGCCAGTACCGGGCGACGGGAGCGTCGACGTCCAGTTCGCCCCGGTCGACCAGCATGAGCGCCGCGAGGCTGGTCACGGTCTTGGTCGATGACCAGACGTTGGTGATGGTGTGCTCGGACCACGGAACCGTCCGGGCCTCGTCGGCAAAGCCGCCCCACAGGTCAACCACGATATCGCCGTCGATGTCCAGGACCAGCGACGCGCCGAGTTCCTCGCCCGAATCCAGGTTCCGTGCCAGCGCGGCGCGCACGCCCTTGAACCGGTCGTCACACTTGCCAAGTAGATCCGTCATGGTGGTCATCTTGCACGTCAGCAAGCTCCAGGGCTAGAGCCTGCATGACCGGCTAAGCGGAGGGCTCACTACACTTGGCCCATGGCGCGCATCCAGGTCGGTGACAAGGCGCCCGACTTCACCCTCCCGTCGCAGTCCGGGGACCAGGTCCGGCTGTCCGACCGGCTCGGTGAGCGGGTCGTCGTCTTGTACTTCTACCCCAAGGACGACACCCCGGGTTGTACCGCCGAGGCGTGCGCCTTCCGCGACAGCCATGAGGTTTTCGCCGAGGCCGGGGCCGAGGTGATCGGGATCAGCTCGGACTCCGCCGACCGGCACGCCGCCTTCGCCGGGCGGCATAACCTGCCGTTCACGCTGCTCAGCGACCGGGGCGGCCGGGTCAGGAAGAGCTACGGCGTGCCCCCGGTGCTCGGCGTGATCCCGGGCCGGGTCACCTACGTGATCGACCGCCAGGGCGAGGTCCGCCACGTGTTCAGTTCGATGACCCACATCGATCAGCACGTCGGCGACGCGCTGGCCGTGGTCCGGCGACTGCAGGAGGGGCAGGCGTCCTGACGCCGCCCGCCCCGGGGTCCGCGAACCCGGGGCGGGAAACCCTCACCGCGGCTGTCCCCGAGGCCGGCTCCCGCTCGTCTGGAGGGAAGGAACCAGCCATGAGGAGGACGGCGATGAGTCGGGTCATAGTCATCGAGTTCGTGTCCCTGGATGGAGTCATCCAGGATCCGGACGGCAGCGATGGGTCCAGTCGGGGAGGATGGGCGTTCCGGTACGGCCGGGAAGCGGTCGCAGGCGACAAGTTCCGCCTGGGCGAGGTCCTCGACACCGGGACGATGCTGCTGGGCCGGCGTACCTGGCAGCTGTTCGCCAAGCTCTGGCCGGGCCGGGACGATGAGTTCTCGGCCAAGATGAATGCCATGCCGAAGCTGGTGGCGTCGCGTTCCCTGGACCGGGCCACCGAATGGCAGAACTCCGCCGTGCTCGAGGGCGACCTGGTGCCCACGGTGCGCGAGCGCAAGCAGGCGCACGACATCGTGGTCACCGGCAGCGTCAGCGTCGTGCGCACGCTGATGGCCAACGACCTGGTCGATGAGTACAGGCTCCTGATGTTCCCGCTCGTCCTCGGCGCGGGCGAGCACCTGTTCCCGGACGGCACGCGGCCGGTAGACCTGACCCTCACCTCGGCCCAGGCCGCGGGCCCGGCCGTCCGCCTCATCTACCGCCGACCGTGAATGTATTCCCCGGGTTACCATTGGTGATCTGTGGAAAGGACTGTGCACAAGACGGTGGATAACCTCTGATAACTGCGGACAACCGCCCGTGTTCTGTGGACAGAGTGTGGATAGAAAAAAACTCGCCGGGATTTTGCCGCAAACCCTTGCGCGACACCCGCCGGCGCAGTAGAAATACTTTCACCGCTGGAAACGGGTACCGCTCCGGAGGAAACTCCGGGGACGTGGCGGAAACCGGGAAACCGGTATCTGTGGCGGGTACGCGGCACCAACGGGCGGCCTGCGGGGCCGGGAAAGGCCAGGTAACTGGCCGACCTGGTCCGGTGTGGCCTGGTGAGGCCCCCTCCATCTCATACATGGAGGGGGCCTTGCTCTATTATGCCCGGCAGTAGTACTTTCGCCGGGAGCCAATGAGGAGCGGCGAATGACTATCACTGCACGGCCCGCGCCGAATGCCGCGCCCGTACGCCTTAAGGTCCGCAAGAATATTGATTCCCTCAGCGCGCAGGAACTTTCGGACTTCCGCCGGGCGGTCAAACAGGCCATGGCCCTGAATGATAAGCGGGGTTTTGAATATTTCGCCGGCTGGCATGGCGTGCCGCTCGGCTGGTGTCAGCACCATGACCCGCTTTTCCTGCCGTGGCACCGGGCTTACCTGTACTGGCTGGAACTCGCGCTCCAATCGGAGGTGCCCGGCGTGACGCTGCCGTGGTGGGATTGGTCGAAGAGCGCAGGAATTCCGGCGGCCTATTCCAGCGCGCAGGCGGACGGCGATGACAATGTGCTCGCGAAGGCGGCTATCAACGTCGTCAATGCCACGCACAAATCCGGCTGGCCGACCGAGACGTCGCGCGCCCCGGGAGAGGTACCTAATACGCCTGCGCCGCCGTACCAGCAGGAGTGGGCCTACGCGATGAAGGCCACGACCTATGCGGATTTCAGCCAGCGGCTCTGGACCGTGCACGACACCCTGCACGTCTGGGTGGGCGGCACGATGGGCCAGGTCGACTGGGCCGCCTACGATCCGATCTTCTTTGCTCATCACGCCAACGTGGACCGGGCGTGGCGGATCTGGCAGGCGGCCAACCCCGGGGCCAATCCCCCGGCCAACATCCTCGACCAGTCACTTCAGACCGATCCGGCCATGCAGGTGCACCAGACGCTTGATGTCCACCAGCTCGGGTACGAGTACGCTGGGACGCAAGCGACCGTTCCCGGGAGCGCATGATGCAGCGCTGGACCTCTCAGGCCCTGGCGGTGCCCCCGCGGACCAGCTGGCAGCGGGCTGATCTGGAGTTCGAGGGCGTCGAGCACGATGGCGCGTCCTTCGTGATGCACGTCTTCCTCAACAACCCCGATGCGGGCGAGGCCACCCCGCGCACGCCCGAGCAGCGGTACGCCGGCTACCTGACCGTGTTCGCCCACGGCGACTGCTGGGGCGATGTGGGCCACTGCGACATTCCCGAGCCGGTCAGCGCGTTCGACCAGCGCCCGCCCCACCCGCTGACTCCCTTCGACGCGACGCTGGAGATCACCCAGGCCCTCGACGCCCTGCCCGACGACACCGGGGAGATCACCGTGACCGTGCTCGCGTTCAACAGGGACGGCGACACCGACGGCGTGCTCCGGTTCAAGGAACTGACGCTGCTCACCTACGCATAGCCTGATCTGGGCGGGTAGGAGGAGAAACGCGGATCTGGTCGAGGCACTGCGAGACCGCCGGCCGTTCCGTCTGCCTGTGATCTGGGTTTCCCGGCGAGGGAGGCATCGAGCTGACAGCATACGAAAACCCGGCGCCGGTCGAAGACAGGCTACGAGCCATCCAGTCGATCACCGACGCGGCCCTGTCCCGCCTGGATGACCGCGATCTGCTGGCTGAGCTCATCGATCGGACCCGAGACGCCCTGCAGGCCGACACCGCCGCGGTGCTGCTGCTCGACTCCCCGTCCGGGCAGCTGGTCGCCACCGCGGCGGCAGGACTGGAGGAGGAGGTAAGCCAGGGGGTGCGCATCCCGGTGGGCCGGGGGTTCGCCGGCCGGATCGCCGCCGAGGGGCGGCCGGTGATCCTGGACCATGTCGACCACTCCACGGTGCTCAACCCGATCCTGTGGACCAAGGGGATCAAGTCGATGATGGGAGTGCCGATGGTGGCCGCGGGCCGGGTAACCGGCGTGCTGCATGTCGGCTCGCTCACCGCCCGCGAGTTCACCAGCGACGACATCGAGCTGCTGGAACTGGCCGCGGACCGGGCCGCGGCGGCCGTGCAGTCCATCACCGCCCAGACCGACCGCGTGGCGGCGGCCGCGCTGCAACGCAGCCTGGTTCCTTCCGCGCTTCCGGCGGTGCCCGGAGCGGAGATGGCCGCCCGCTACATTCCCGGCAGCGGTGCCGTGGGCGGCGACTGGTATGACGTGTTCACCCTGCCGTCGGGGGAACTGTGCGTGGTGATGGGGGACGTGGCCGGATCCGGCCTAGCCGCCGCGGTGATCATGGGACGGATGCGCAGCGCGCTTCGCGCCTACGCGCTGGAAACGCGCGACCCGGCCGAAGTGCTGGCCAGGCTGGACCGCAAGATGCTGCACTTCGAACCCGATGCGCTGGCCACCGTGCTGTACGCGGTCATCGACCCGGCGCTGGACCGGATGCATGTCGCATTGGCCGGGCACTTCGCCCCCATCATGGCCCGCCCCGGGCAGCCCGCAGAGCTGACCGAGGTCACGGTAGGCCTGCCGATCGGTGTTCTGCCGGGGGCGCAGCGCCCGGTGAGCACGGTGAAGATCCCGCCTGGCGCGCTGCTGTGCTTCTATACCGACGGCCTGATCGAGCGCCCGGGCGAGGTGATCGACAGCGGGCTGCGCCGGCTATGCCGGGCGCTCGCGGCAGAGCTTCCCGACACGGCCTGTTCGGCGGTGATGGGAGCGCTCGTCGGTAGCCAGCCAGCCCGGGACGACATCGCCTTGCTGATCATCCGGCGCCAGCCTGCGGGCGGCTGACCCTCAGGCCTGCTTCCTTCGCTGCCAGAGGGCCACGGCCCCGATCACCAGGCCACAGGCAGTCATCGCCTCGGGCCAGTGACGCCGCACGACCTGGCTGTGCCTCACCTGCGCCGACACCTCGGCCACCCGGCTCCGGGCCCTGGCCTTCACGTCCGCCTTGGCGGCCAGTTGGTCTACCGTCTCACCGAGGCGCTGCCGGGTCTGCTCGATCTCCTGCCGGACCTCATCCGCGGTCATCGCTGCACCCTTTCCCTGATCTCCCCGACGTCGGCCCGGACGCTGGCCACGGCTTCGGTAGGCACGGGCGGCGCGGCCCGGTGCAGGCGCCGCCTGCCCAGCGCCGCCGCGCAGCCCGCGGCGGCCAGCAAGGCCGCGCCGACGATGAGCGCAGCCAGCCAGGCCGTCACGGCACCGCTGATGGCGATGATCGCGCACGCCAGCAGGCAGCCCACGCCGTAAGCGGCCAGCGCGCCGGACATGCCGAACATCCCGGTGCCAACCGCGGCTTGCTTGCCCTTGCTGGTCATCTCCAGCTGGGCGAGTTTCAGCTCATCGCGGATGAGGGTGGAAACCTGCTCGGACAGCATCTTGACCAGGTCGCCCGTCGAGCGCTCCTGGTCACGGGGAAGCTCGGCCATGCTCGAACGTGCCACGATTCGTCCCTTCTTCTGGATAAGGCCCCTGCGCTACCCGGCTGGCCGCGGGTCGAAACGCCTGGTGCGCGGTTCACGTTTGACCACGGCCCGGGCAGGTAGCAGTCAGCCGGAACAACAGAGCGTGACCGTAAAGGAGTTCAGCCGTGCGCGACGACGGGCCTGCCGTGCGTGAGATCACCGCCGCTGTCTATGTCATCCCCCTCGATGCGCCGGAGGCCGATGGGACGCTGACCTGGGACCAGACCACGATGGTGCTGGTCTGCGCTCGGGCCGGGACGGCCCGCGGCATCGGCTGGACCTACGCGGCCGCCGCGGCGCAGAACGTCATCGCCGACGTGCTGGCCGGCGCCGTGCTCGGCCGCAGCGCCCTGGACGTGCCCGCGGCGGCCGAAGCCATGGCCCGTGCGGTGCGGAACATCGGCCGCCCCGGGATCGCAGCCACCGCCATCTCGGCGGTGGACATCGCGCTGTGGGACCTGAAGGCCCGGCTGCTGGGCTCCACGGTGGCCGGGCTGCTGGGCCAGGCGCGGGACGGAGTCCCGGTCTACGGCAGCGGCGGTTTCACCAGCTACGACGATGGCCAGACCCGCGAGCAGCTGGCTGGCTGGGTGGGCAAGGACCGGATACCGCGGGTGAAGATAAAGATCGGCGAGAGCTGGGGCACCCGTGCGGACCGGGACCTGGAGCGGGTGGCCCTGGCCCGCGAGGTCATCGGGCCGGACGCCGAACTCTACGTGGACGCCAACGGCGGCTACACCGCGGGGCAGGCCGTCCGCGTCGCCGACCGGCTGACAGAGTACGGGGTGACGTGGTTCGAGGAGCCGGTGTCGTCGCAGGACCTGGCCGGGCTGGCCGCGGTCCGGCGGCAGGTCCGGCCCGACGTGGCCGCCGGGGAGTACAGCTGGTCGCTGGCCGACTCGGCCCGGCTCATCGACGCGGGCGCGGTGGACTGCCTGCAGCTGGACGTGACCCGCTGCGGCGGCATCACCGAGTTCCTGCGCGGCTCGGCCCTGGCCGCCGCGCGCAACCTCCAGGTCTCCGGGCACTGCGCCCCCAACCTGCACGCCCGGGTCGGGATCGCGGTACCCAACCTGCGCCACGTCGAATACTTCCACGACCATCAGCGGATCGAGCGGATGCTCTTCGACGGCGCCCTGGACCCCGCAGGCGGGATCCTCACCCCAGATCCCGATCAGCCAGGACTCGGCCTGACCCTGCGCGAACCCGATGCCGAGCGCTACCGGCGCGGATTACGGGCGGCCCGAGGCCGAGAAGCCCGCGGCGGCGAAGGCGGCTTCGGTCAGTGCGTCGGCCAGCGCGGCCCTGCGCCCGGACCTGTCGGTAGCGGCCAGGAGCACCATCGACGCCGCATGGATGGTGTCGACCTGCCCGCCCGCCGCGAACACCGCGGGCCGCGGCGCGATGGCGGTCAGCGCCGTCTGGACCAGGTGCCGGGCACCGAGCAGCTGCGCTACCCGGCAGGTCCGTCGGCTGGGGACCCGCCCGGTGGCCAGGCGGATCGTCCGGCCGGGCGCCA
>Ga0335074_10009054_pt1 | contig 13870 bp, 15 predicted proteins | sample Lox_Sample_23_FD_206715 | JGI IMG/M metagenome (GOLD analysis project Ga0335074, IMG submission 206715) | Soil microbial communities from Loxahatchee National Wildlife Refuge, Florida, United States - Lox_Sample_2.3 | ecosystem: Environmental > Terrestrial > Soil > Wetlands | place: USA...
CCCACGGTGGCGGACGCGATCACCGGTCGGCGCTCGGATGTCGGCATCGCCAAGGCGGAGACCGGCGCCGCCGGACATGTCGCATCCAACCGGCCTCTGGCCGCCTGAACTCGAGCCGGAGCCTGGCCAGCTAAGAAGCAGGACATCATAAGCCGCACTGATCTACCAGACAGCGGGGACCGCGGCCCGCGGCCAGGCGCGCGCCTTGTTCGCCTGGGCGGGCCACGGCCAGCTTCTGACGCTGGGTCAACCACCGTGACGGACCCGGGTCCGGCCAGGGTCGTTTACGGGCGCGATGGCATGGCCCCGGGGGGCGAGGGTGGATTGCAGCTCAACGTGAGCCCGCGTTCCTAAATGCCGCATTGATCGGCGACGGCATAGCAGGTAGCTGAGGCTGGCTCTCGGGCCTTAGCCTTCGCCCAGCACAGCGCGGATCACGTGCCGGGCGTTGTGCGCCATCGCGGGGTTGGTCCTGCGGTAGTACGGCAGCGCGATCAGCGCCTGCGAGAGCGTCCGCCCCCGGCCGCGGATCCAGGTCGCGTCGTCCACGGCCAGCACCCCGCGGAAGACTTCCCTCGCATCGCCCGGCAGCAGATTCCACGCCGGGAACAGATCGCAGGCCGGATCGCCCACCCCCGCGCACCCGAAGTCGATCACCGAGGCCAGCCGGCCACCATCAGTGAGCAGGTTGCCCGGCATCAGATCGGCATGCAGCCACACTGGCGGCCCGTCCCAGCCCGGGGCCCGCAGCGCCTCCTCCCATACGTCGGCCGCCGCGTCGCAGTCCACGTGCTCCTGCGGGATCCCGCGGAGTTCCTTGATCGCCGCCCGGGTCGCCGAATCGAGCGCCGCCCAGCCGGTACATGGCATTGACCGTGCCGCCGGACGGCCACCACTTCACGGCCAGCCCCGTCCACTGAGGAAACTGCCCGGCGATCAGCCTCCGCACAAGGTCATCATCAAAGGGGTGCATACCGGGATGCATGTGCCCCGTGCTCACAGCACGTCATCCGACCACCGCAGGCCGGTCGGCGTCAAACGCCGTTCTGGCCGGCCATATCGGACCTGGCTCAGACTCGCGCGGTGTCCTTGCTGAATCGCCAGACCGCGCCCGCGGCGAAGATCGCCAGCCACGCGATGACGTTGACGACCCAGGTCCAGTCCACGCCGCTGCCGAGCAGCGGTGCGTGCACCAGCTGGTTAAGCCCGTACTCAGGAGACCATTTGGCGATGTCCTGGATGGTCTGCGGGAGCAGGCTGATCGGGATGAACAGGCCGCCCACGAACGCGAACAGCGACATGATCAGGCCGAGAAGCTGCGGGACGGCATCGGCGGGCACCAGGAACCCGATGAACAGCCCGAACGCGGCGAACAGCAGCGAGCCGATCCAGACGCACAGGGCGCTGACGATCCACAGGTAGGCAGGCATCGAGGCCTTGTGGGTCAGGATGCCGCCGACCACGTTCACGACCGTTATCGGAACGAGCCCGAGAACCAGCGCGGTCGCCACCTTCATGCCGATATAGGCGGCAGGTGATAGCGGCGTCAGCCGGAGCTGCCTGCTCCAGCCCTGGGCGCGCTCGATGGAAACCCCCGCGCCCGTGTAGGTGGTCGAGAAGATGGCGCCATAAAGCGCGAGGCTGATCAGAACCCACGCCGCGTAGTTCCCGTGGCCGTAGTTGCCTGTCGTGTTCGCTTTATTCAGCCCGAAGGCGAAGAAGAAGATGACCGGGACGATGACCGTGATGATGACGGCGCGCGGGTTCCGCCGCAGCCGGTGGATCTCCAGATTCAGCGCGGTCAGGTTGAAGCCGCCGAGGACCGGGGGCCGTCGGCTGCTCAGATCTGGTACTGACGTTGTGGTCATCCGATAGCTCCAGTGTTCACGCTGTCTGGCTCGGCGTCGTCGCCGGTTAGGGCGAGGAATGCGTCCTCGATGCCGCGAGCGGTGATTTCAAGGTCCCTGGCCGAGGTACGCGTCAGCAGGTACCTAGCCACCGCGTCGCTGTCGTTCGCATGGATAAGGACGGTCTCGCCGCGGATGTCCACGCTGTCCGCGCCGGGAATGGCGCGGAGCTCAGCCTCGCTGGCCTCGGCCATGGTGACCCGCACGGTGCGGCCCGCCGACATCGCCTTGATCTCGGACGCGGTGCCGTCGGCGATCTTCTGCCCGTGCCGCAGCAGGATGATCCGATCGGCATAGGCGTCCGCTTCCTCCAGGTAGTGCGTGGCGAACAGTACCGTCCTGCCCTGCTCCGCGTCCTTGCGGATCGAGGCCCAGAAGGTGCGCCGCCCCTCGACGTCCATCCCGGTGGTCGGCTCGTCCAGGACAAGCAGTTCGGGGTCGGAGACCAGTGCCATGGCGAATCTGAGCCGCTGCTGCTCGCCGCCTGAGCACTTTCCCACCCGGCGGTCCGCGATCTGGGTGATTCCCGCCCGGTCCAGTACCTCGGCGGCAGGCTTGCGCTGCGCGAACAGGCTGGCGGTGTACTGCACGGTTTCCTTGACGGTCAGGTCCTTCAGCAGCCCGCCCGTCTGCATCACCGCCGAGACCAGGCCGCGGGTGACTGCCTGCCTGGGGTGCATGCCGAAAACGAGCGCCTGCCCGGACGTCTGCCGGGACAAGCCGAGGATGATGTCGATGGTGGACGTCTTGCCCGCGCCGTTGGGCCCGAGTATCGCCACGATTTCTCCCGACGCGATGCTCACGTCGACATCCCTGACCGCCTGCACCTGCCCGAAATGCTTCCTGACGCTCTTCAGCTCAACGGCGAGCGGGACAGCACCTGTCATCGCCCCAGTCTGTCAGGCCAGGGTCAGCTGCCGCGAATCGATCGGATTGCGCGTTGAGGCGTACGTCCGAGACGCCACTATGGCGGACGCCTCGGCGATCGCGGTGCTCCCAGGCCGGTCAGGCCTCCTCGGGGCCGGTCTCGAGGAGGGGACCGCCTGGCTCTAGGTGGGTGCGGGTGCCGTCGTGGTCGAGGATGCACAGGATCTCCGCGGCTCCCTCGAGCACGCCGAACGCATGCGGCTCCATCGTAGAGAACTCGGCCGCCTCGCCGGCCCGGACGAGGATGGTCCGCTCACCCAGCCGCAGCACGATGGTGCCGGACAGGACGGTGAACCAGTCCCGGCCCGGGCGGACGCGCAGCCTGGCGGGCACCTTCCTGGTCACCCGCAGCTTCGCGATCGTCATGCCCCGCGGCGCACCGGTCCGCGACAGCAGCCAGGTCGTCATGCCTCCTGCCTCGTCCTGGAGCGGCCTGATCACCACGTCGGCGTCGTCGTCGGACTCCACCAGCTGGTCAAGCGTGATGCCGAGTGCCCTGGCGATCGGCGCGAGCTGATCCAGGGCAATCCGCCGGTGACCGGTCTCGATCCGGCTCAGCGTGGACGGGCTGAGGTAGCTCCGGGCCGCCAGCTTTTCCAGGACCGGCACTTCCTCCCGGGAGATCTGCCATACGACCGCCCAGTCGACACTGAAGTTACTTGTGCACCGCCGGGTTGCGGAACGCTCGGATCTGGCGCCAGGCCACGTCCGGGTACCGGTCTCGTATGGCATCCGGGAGCGCGCTCGCGATTGCACCTAGCAGAAGCAAGCGGTAGACGACCGCGTCCCGCAGCACCCGGTCGTCATCCCAGTGCTTACGGCTGATGCCATCTGGGTACTCACTACGGCGCGTGTGCTGTCTACAAGGTCGGCGACATAGAGCTCGTCATGCCGCGTACAGGACCTGCGCGGCGGCCAGGACCTGATCTCGGATGACCCGGTGCAGGCCCTCCTTCGGGACTAGGTCAACAGGCCGGCCGAACAGCTTCTCCAGGTCGTCTTGCAGAGCGAAATAGGACATACCGCCAGGATCCCATCTCATGCAGATAATCTACGCCGGGTCCGGGCCTAGGCGGCGGACTGCCGGAGCGGATCCGTGCCGGGTAGGTTGATGTCATGCCGGGCCGGATCGTGCTGTACGGGGCCACGGGCTATACGGGTGCGCTCACCGCGCAGGCGATGGTCGCCAGCGGGGCGCACCCGGTTCTGGCGGGCCGTGACCGAAGCCGGCTGAGCGCGCTCGCCGCCCGGCTCTCGCAGGCAGGCGACGGGACCGAGCTGGAGACGGCGGTCGCGGCGGCGGACGGACCTGGGCCGCTGCGGGACCTCATCGGGGCCGGTGACGTGCTCGTGTCGACTGCGGGACCGTTTATGAAAGTCGGCCGGCCCGTGGTGGCCGCGGCGGTGGATGCGGGCGCGGTGTACCTGGATTCCACCGGTGAACCGCCGTTCATCCGCCAGGTGTTCGAGGAATTCGGTCCGCGCGCCGAACGAACCGGTGCGGTGCTGCTGACCGCGTTCGGCTACGACTTCGTGCCGGGCAACCTGGCCGGAGCGCTCGCGCTCCGGGCCGCCGGGCCCGCCGCGACCCGGGTACAGGTCGGCTACTTCGTTCGCGGGGACATCCGGCGGGGAGCGAGCGCGGGCACCCGCGCATCGGCGACCGGCGTGCTGCTTGAGCCCGGATACGCCTTCCGCGGCGGCCGCATTGTGAGCGAGCGGACCGCTGCGCACGTCACCTCGTTCAACATCGACGGCACGAAAAGGGAGGCCTTCTCCCTTGGCTCATCAGAGCATTTCGCGCTGCCCAGGCTTCGGCGGGCACCCGGGGCAGACGCCGTCTCCGCGCAGCCGCTCACCGACGTGGGCGTCTATCTCGGCTGGTTCGGCCGCGCTACTAGGCTCGTCCACTACGGCTCAGTGCTCGCCGCGCCGGTAGGCAGCCTGCCCGGTGTGCGCCGGGCCCTGGATGTGTCGGCCCGCCGGATTCAGCGCAGCAGGGCCGCGCCCGCCCCTGCCGAGGCCATCCGCTCCGACGTGGTGGCCGTGGCCCGCGATCCGAGCGGCAGGGACCTGGCTGTAGTGCACCTGACCGGCGGGGATCCCTACGTGTTCACCGCGTCGATTCTCGCCTGGGCGGCGGGCCAGGCGGCCGTCGGCGGCGTGCAGCCCGCGGGCGCGCTCGGCCCGGTTGAAGCCTTCGGCCCCGGCATCCTCGAAAGGGCCTGCGCCGACGCCGGATTTCATCGCGAGCGCGCCTAGTCGCGGACAGGCGCGAGAGCGGTTGATGTCTCCTGCGGGTCGGGCTTCAGGAGCGAGACTCTGCGCAGGCCCGCAGATCCGTTAGAACTCGTGGATCTGGTGGGGCGAGCTCACCAGACCAGACGCCAGGCTCGGAGGCGCCCAGCAAAGTCGATGTCCTCGTAGTCCAGGCTGTGCTCGGACGGCCAGTGCAGGACAGGGCCTCGGCGCGGCCAGCTTAACCCGTCGGCGAACCGCTGCAGCGCCTGGCCAGCCGCGCGATCTGCGCCTCCTGCGCGGTCAACTGTACCGCGGTGGTAACGCTGCCCACCGTGCTGGCCGGGATGACTTGCGCCGTGCTGGCCGAATCTGAGGATCTCCTCGCGTTCTGCCTTCGGTACCGGCGTGCCGAGCTGGTCCGGCGAGATCAGCGGCCAGATCTCCTCCTCCAGGAACCGGGTGAGGCGTTCTTCCCGCTGCGTCGCGGATGGAGCGGACTTGGCTTGCAGGACCTGGCGCAGGGCGTACCGGATGGCTCCGCTGGCAGGCAGTCCGGGTGGTTCTGACGCTTCCCATTGCCCCCACTCGGGCCCGCCTTCATCTGACCCCGCCCAAATCGGCGCTGGACACCCTCCGGACCAGGTCATCGCCTGGAACATCGCACTGGCACCGCCGCGCCAGCCCGAGGCCGCCCCGGCTTAACCTCGCCCTGCCATGTGCCGCCTGGTCAGCCGATGACCTCGTCGTAGGCGTACTGGTCGGTGGAGGCGTTCCAGAATTCTGTCACTCTGCCGTCGCGCAGGTGGAAGACGTGTGCTTCGTTGACCTCGACGCTCCGGCCGCCGCGGCTGGCCGTGAGGACCACTAGCGCGACGCCGTGCTCGTCGTCGGCCAGGACGGTATGAATGTCGGCGCGGAAGGTTCCCCCGGTGACCTCCATGAGCTTGCCGAAGAACCCGTAGACCGCGTCCCGCCCGTGGTAGTCGCCCGATGTCTGATTCCGCCCGGCATCGTGCCACACCAGGTCCTCCGCGAACAGGTCGTTGAGAACGCCGAAATCGCCCTTGGCGAAGGCGGCGTAGCCGTCCCTGATGCGAACTGCGTTAGGGTGCTCAGTCATGGTCGTCCCCTCCTGGTCGCCGACGGGTGAACAGCCGGTCCCTGGATCAGGGTTGACCTGACGCGCCCCGGCACGTTCCCTCCGATGATGCACTCGCAATTCTCAACAGAGCTCGATGAGGCGTCAAGGCTTCCCACGTGCAGGATTCCGGCGGCCGGAGATCGCTGACCGGGCCGATGCGCATCGGCCTGGTGGTGGCCAGCTGTCCCGCCGACACCTTGGTGAGGATCGGCTGGCAGGGCGCCGGGAACTACCACGACACGGCGGCTCGCCTGACGGTGGTGCTGCGGTCCTGGGAGGAGCGGTTAGGGGCGACGGTGCTGCGCGTCGGATTCGACACAGTGGACCTTCTCGTGGAACGGCCAGCCCCCGGCCAGCAGGCGGCGCTCGCGGTCGCGGCTGAGCACTTCGCCTTCTGCCCGGACAACATCTACCAGGGTGCCGGCTCGATATCGCAGTACGCCCGGGAGCTCACCGGGGCCACCCGGTGGTCTTTCTGGCAGGACTAGGCGATGCGCTAGTGGCCTGCCTAGGCTGCTGCGAGGGTTGCACCTGCGTCGTCTCGCCGCACCATTGATCACGGCGGCGCTCGACTGCCGCCGCCGGGGTGGATCACCGCGCGGCGGCTATGACCTGTGGACCCGCGCCACGCAACTGCCGGGTTGACCAGCTTGGCTGTCGGCGGCGGGATCAGTTCAGCCCGGTCCAGAGGTACTGGACGGCGATGGCGGTGGCGAGGATGCCGACGGTGCGGCGGATCAGGGTGTCGGGGAGCCGGGACTGGATCCGGGCGCCGGTGTAGCCGCCGATGACGCCGCCGATGCCCAGGGCGATGCCCGTGGGCCAGTTCGGGGCGACCGGGCCGTGGCTGATGGACAAGACGGTGAAGGTGATCACGCCGCCGAGGGAGGTCACGAAGGTGGAGGCGAGGGCGGCTGGGGCGACTTCGGCGGCCGGGCGGCCGGACCCGATCAGGATGGGAGCCAGGATGGAGCCGCCGCCGATACCGTAGATGCCGCCGGCGCAGCCGGTCAGGGCGGCCAGGCCGATCAGCACGGGGGCCGGGATCTGGCGGGCCGGATGGTCCGGGTCGTGGTCACGGGTGGACCGGGTGGCGGCGAGCCATAGTCCGATTGGCAGCAGCAGGCCGGCGATGAGCAGGTCGAAGGTGCGGGGGCCGGGGACCAGTTCGACGCGGATGATGGATCCGGTGATCACGCCGGGCAGGGTGCCGGTGATCAGGAGCAGGGCCAGCCGCCCGCCGGTCTGGTGCTGGCGCCGGTACCGGTATAGCGCGCCGGGGGTGGATACCACGTTGTAGAGCAGGTTGGTGGGGGTGACGGCCGGGCTGGGCGTGCCAAGGACGCTGACCTGGAACGGGAGCAGCAGGACCGCGCCGGAGATGCCGGCCGGGGTGGCGACGGCGGAGACGGCGAAGGCCGCCGCCAGGGCCGCGGCCTCGGTCCACCCGGCGCCGAGCACGTGGCCACAGTAACCGGCTCCGTGCCGGGAGCACACCTGATGACTGGTAAGTTTGCGCAGGTCAAACCCCACTAGCGGCCCGGGCGTGCTCGGCCCGATGGTGGCTGGGCGGTTTCACCTCGCGGTCGCACAGGCCCTTGTGACGTGGCGCCGTGCTTGTTTTTCAGGCGGGCTCTGGTGCCGCAGGGAAGATACGGAGGCTGCCGGAGGGGACCGTGACGGTGATCGGGTCGCCGGGCTGCAGGTGTAGTGATTCGAGGTCCCGGTGCAGCAGGAGCACGGTCAGCGGCGGGTCGGCGGCCAGGGCGATGCGGGCCAAGGGCCGGGTGGGGAGGATCTGCGCGGCCGGGGCGGTGAAGGTGGCGGCTGCCGGGGTGTCGGCGGGGGGCGTGCCGAGGAGCAGGTCTTCGGGCCGGTAGAAGATGCGCACCGGGCCGTGGGTGCCTGGCGGCGCGGCGCTGGGGAGGTGGAGCTGGCCGGTGGTGACGGTGCCGGCCTCGGCGGTGCCGAGGCCGAGTTCGGTCCAGCCGAGCAGGCGGGCGGTTTCCGGGTCGGCGGGGGTGGTGGTGACCTGGCGGGCCGGGCCGGCCTGGCGGAGCTGGCCGCCGGTGAGGATGGCCAGGTCGGTGCCGATGCTCAAGGCTTCGTCCCGGTCGTGAGTCACGTGCACGGCGGGGATGTCCAGGGAAGCCAGGAGCTGGGATAGCAGGGCGCGGAGGTCTTCGCGGGTGGGCTGGTCGAGAGCGGACAGGGGCTCGTCGAGCAGCAGCAGCGCGGGCTGAATGGCCAGGGCCCGGGCCAGGGCGACCCGCTGGCGTTCGCCGCCAGACAGCGACCGCGGCGAGCGGGCAGCCAGCGGCGGGATGCCCAGGCGGTCCAGCAGCGGCTCGGTGCCGGGGCTGGGCGGCTGGCGGCGGGCCCGGGGCCCGAACCGGATGTTCTCGGCGACGGATAGGTGCGGGAACAGGGCGGCGTCCTGGAAGACCAGGCCGATGCGGCGCTGTTCGGGAGGCAGGGCGGTGATGTCGGTCCCGGCCAGGCGGATGGTGCCGGCACGGTGCGGGCGGAGCCCGGCGATGGTTTCCAGCAGCATGGTCTTGCCGGCCCCGGACGGGCCGAGGATGGCCAGGACCTGGCCGGGGGCAATGGCCAGGCTGACCGAGCCGAGGCGGAAGGATCCGGCCTGCCCGGACAGGCCGTCAACGGCCAGGCCCCGGTCAGCTGTAGGCACGGTTGATCCGGGTCAGCAGGCGGCCCGAGGCCAGGGTGCGGAAGACCAGGAAGGTGGCCAGGGTGACGATCAGCAGGATGACGGCGGCCGCGGCGGACTGGGTGAGCCCGGATTGCAGGAACAGGTTGTAGATCTCGACCGGGGCGGTGGCCGGGTAGTAGGCGATGATCACGACCGCGCCGAACTCGCTGATCGACCGGGCGTAGACCAGGACGGCGCCGGTCAGCACGCCGCGCAGCCCGAGCGGCAGGGTGACGCGGCGGAACGTGTGCCACCGGGTGGCGCCCAGGCTGCGGGCGGCCTGCTCCAGCCGGGGGTCGATGGCCTCGAACGCGACGCGGGCGCTGTTGACCGCGAACGGCACGCTGACGAACAGCATCGCGGCGATGATGCCCAGCTGGGTCCCGTAAAACGAGATCCCCAGCCGGCCAGCCGGGCCGCCGACCCAGCCGGTGCGGCCCAGCAGGAACAGCAGCGCTATCCCGGCCACGGTATGCGGCACCACCAGGGGCAGGTCGACCACTGCCTGGACTAGGCCGCGGCCGCGGAAGGTGCCGCGGGCCAGCAGCCAGGCCAGCGGCACCCCGAACACGGTCGCGATGACGGCGGTGATCGCCGCGGCCTGCAAGCTGAGCAGCGTGGCATCGCGGACCGCGGCCGTGGCGGCGGCCTGCCGCAGACTGCCCGCCGACGAGGTGGCCGCCAGCCGCACGATCGGCAGCACGATGAAAGCCAGCAGCAGCCCGCCCGCCGTCCACATCGCCGCGCCGAACCAGCCGCCCGGCCAGCGGCGGGCCCGCGGCCCCGCCGGGCTCATGGCCGGTCAGCCACCGGCGGCGGGCCACGGCGCGGTCAGGGCCTGCAGCGAGGCCGGGAGGCTGGCCCGGCCGGCGGCCAGCGCGGGTGAGATGACGACGAACCCGTTGCTGGCCATGATGGCCTGGCCAGCCGGGCTGAGCACGAAGGTGATGAATTTCTGGCCCAGTGCCGCATCCGGCGCGTTGCTGGGAATAGTCAGGCCGTAGATGATCGGCTTGGCGGTCAGCGCGCCGAGCGACCCGGCGTTGATGGTGACCTTGGCGTAGGCGGCGGCCATGGACGGGTCGGACAGGTTGATCTGGGTCGGCAGGGCGATGTATTTCAGGTGCTCTTCCAGCGCGTCGGACCGGTAGATGGCCAGGTAGTCGATCTGGCCGGATTGCAGGGCGGCCAGCAGCGAGGTCTCGGTCTCCGCGACGGAAGAGTCCGGGGAGTTCGCCAGCACCGCGGCCGACAGGCCCGGGTCGTGGTAGTAGCCCTGGGCGAGCTGGAGCATCTGCAGGATCTGGTAACCCGACGGGTCGGCGGCGGGGTTGGACCGGCCGATGTGCACGCCGGGCTCGGCCAGCACCTTGTACCAGTTCGACGCGGTCAGCTGGCCGGCGCCCTTGCTGTGGCTGGTGTAGGCGAAGGTGATCTGGTTCGACACGAACCCCACGTACCACGCCGCGTGCGGCTTGGCCGGGTCCGACATCAGCTCGGGGATCAGCGAGTAGTCCGCCACGCCGAGCACGTCGGCGGGCTGGCCGAGCTCGGTGATGTCCTTGATATCGTCTGCGCTCGCGCCGAACTGCGAATGGATGGTCACGCCGGGGTTCTGCTGCTTGAAGGCCGCCAGTTCCGCCGTGAACGGCGTGTCCAGCGTGCCCGCACCGAACACGATCAGCGTGCCGGTCGCGCCGGCCGGGCTGCTCGCGCTGCTGGCCGGGCTGCTGCTCGTGCTGCTCGTGCTGCTAGTGCTGGTGCTGCAGGCTGCGGCCAGGGCCAGGACCAGCCCGGCGGCCGCCGCTAGCCCGTAGCGGCACAGTGTGCGACTCATCGCTGCCCTCCTGCTTCTGTAGTAGTACAGATGGGTGCAGAGCCTAACAGCGGCCCGGGCGAATGCGGCGGGGACGAGACCGCACTGCAACCCCCGGCGGTAGCATCCGGGCATGGCGCGGTACCTCCAGGTCAGCAGCGACATCGCCGAGCGCGTCGCGGCCGGGGTGCTGGCGCCCGGCGAGGAGCTGCCCAGCATCCGCCAGGCCGCGCAGCGGTATGACACCACGGCTACGACCATCGCCCGGGCCTGGCGGCACCTGGCCGACGCCGGCGTGATCGAGGTCCCGGACCGGGCCCGCGCCCGGGTCGCGGCGGCAGGTGAGGCTGCGGCCCGGCGCCTGCTCGGCGGGCAGCCGGCGCTGCGCCTGGCCGGCAGCGATGACCCGGGCCTGGATATCGCGCTGCGCTGCGCCGGGGCGGCCGTGACCACAGTCGGCGCGCGCGGCAGCTTCCACGGCCTGACCCGGATCTGGCGCGGCACCGCCGACGCCGCCGCCATCCACCTGCGGCACCGCTCCGGTGACGGCAACAGCCCGTTCGCCCGGTCCCTGCTCCGCGGCCGCCAGCCCGCGATCATCCACCTGTGGCGCCGCGAGCAGGGCCTGCTCGTTCCGCCGGGCAACCCCGGCCGCATCACCGGCCCTGCCAGCCTGCGGGGCCTGCGGATCGCACGGCGGCCGTTCGGCACCGGGACACGCGTCCTGCTCGACCGGCTGCTGGCCGACGCGGGCATACTGCCTGCCTCAGTCACCGGGCCCGACGCGGCCTCCCACCTGGAAGTCGCCATGACCATCGCCGCCGGCCAGGCCGACGCCGGGCTCGGCGCGCGCGCCGCCGCCACCGCGCTGGACCTCGGCTTCATCCCCCTCACCTGGGAAGACTTCGACATCGTGCTCAGCGGCGATGCCCTGCCCGCCGCCGAGCCGCTGATCACCGCACTACGTGACCCGCACGTACAGTCCTCGGTGGCATCCCTCGGCGGCTATGACCTGTCCCGGGCCGGCGTCGTTCACCTGCTCGGCTGACCAGCGGGACGGATCCCCGCGGGCGCAGCCCGGCCGCCGACATGGACGTCACCACGATCGAGCTGTTCAAGTCATGGGGTCGCTGAGAATGTCGTGCAGCTCGGTTAGCGCGCCGTTGCAGCCAAGCTCGGGGATTTTCTCGCAAGCCGCTCTGGCTGCGAATCACCCGGTCCGGGAGAGCGTGGGCGTTCCACGCCTCGGAAAACGGACATGGTGGCGGCTGCTCCGCTACTTCACCCTCGGCGAGGCGTCGGGCGCGCGGGCCGGCTTCCTCGCCCAATCCCCGCAGGGTCCCGGCTGCACCGCGGTGGTCGATTGCACCGTGTAGTACCGTTCGCCGGCCGCGGGGTCGAAGCAAGCCACCCGATCGGCGGACCGCAGGCCGGCGGAGCATTACCTGGTGAGTGCGTCCAGGGCGGCGACGTGCGCCTGCGCGTCGGCGTCTCCGGCCAGTGCCCGCTGGGCGACGAACCCCAGGATGATCGACGCCAGCAGCTGCGCTACCGCCTCGGGGTCGGCGGAGAGGTCGAACGTCCCGGCCTCCTGCCACCGGCGTACCGTGTCGGCGAGCAGGTCGCGCTGGCTACGGTAGGCGGCGCGAGTGGTTGCCTTGAGGCCGGGGTCGGTCAGGGCGTGGCTCCAGCCGTGAAGGGCGGCGAGCAGCCGGTCGATGCCGTCGCGCTTGTCCTGGCCGAACTCCGTGATGGCGCGCAGGAGCTGGTCAATGAACTCGGGGAGCGGTGGCGGCGCGGGGTCTTTGAGGATTGGCATGAGCTGCCGGCCCATCGCGGCCGTTCCCTCGGTCACGACCGCGCTGATGATGTCGTCCTTGCCCTTGAAGTAGCCGTAGACGGCGCCAGTCGACAGGCCGGAGCGGGCGATGATCATCTCCATCGACACGGCTTCGAGGCCGTGCTCCTGCAGGCATGTGCGGGCCGCGTCGAGGATCTGCTCGCGCCTGGCCTCCCGGCGCTCCTCGGTGATCTTGGGCACCGCATTACCGTACCACAAAAAGAAGGAATGTTCCCTCTTGACAGCGCGGCGCGTCGAGCGCATTATCAAAACGAACATTCTTTCGCTTAAGGAGAACGTTATGTCCAGCGAGGTCCAGACCAGGAGCTGGCAGGTCCGCAACACGATCGAGGCCATCCCAGGCCCGGCCCGGCTGCCAGGCCCGGTATCCCAGGTGACCGGCGCAGACCCGCGGCGGTGGCTGATCCTGGCCGTCGTTGCGCTGGCCCAGCTGATGGTCGTGCTCGACGCCACGATCGTGAACATCGCCCTGCCCTCAGCCCAGCACGCCCTGCACTTCTCCGATATCGAGCGGCAGTGGGTGGTTACCGGCTACGCGCTCGCGTTCGGCAGCCTGCTGCTGCTCGGCGGCAGGCTCACCGACCTGATCGGCCGGAAGGCGACCTTCATCGCCGGTCTGGCCGGCTTCGCCGCCGCGTCTGCGGTCGGCGGGGCCGCGGGCAGCTTCGGCATACTCGTCGCGGCCCGCGCCTGCCAGGGCGCCTTCGGCGCGCTGCTCGCCCCGGCCGCGCTGTCACTGTTGACCACCACGTTCGAGGGCACGAAGGACCGGGGCAAGGCGTTCGGCATCTTCGGCGCCATCGCCGGGGCCGGCGGGGCGGTCGGCTTGCTGCTCGGCGGGCTGCTGACCCAGTACCTGACCTGGCGCTGGTGCCTGTACGTCAACCTCGTCTTCGCCGCCGTCGCGTGCGCTGGCGCTGTCGCGCTGTTGCGCCGACAGCCCGCCGGCGGCCGGCCGCGGCTGGACCTGCCCGGCCTGGCGACCGAGTTGGGTGGCATGTTCTGCATCGTCTACGGCTTCTCGAACGCGGCCAGCGACGGCTGGCACGCGGCGGTGACGTGGGGCTTCCTCGCTGCCGGAGCGGTGATGCTTACGGCGTTCGGCTATATAGAGATGCGAGTCAGGCAGCCGCTGCTGCCGCTGCGGCTCGTCCTAGACCGCAACCGGTCCGCCGCCTACCTGTCGATCCTCGTCACGGGCGCCGGAATGTTCGGCATCTTCCTTTTCCTCACCTACTACCTGCAGGAGACGCTTGGCTTCAGC
>Ga0335074_10009055_pt1 | contig 13869 bp, 15 predicted proteins | sample Lox_Sample_23_FD_206715 | JGI IMG/M metagenome (GOLD analysis project Ga0335074, IMG submission 206715) | Soil microbial communities from Loxahatchee National Wildlife Refuge, Florida, United States - Lox_Sample_2.3 | ecosystem: Environmental > Terrestrial > Soil > Wetlands | place: USA...
GCGGGCGTGCGGCGAGTAGGTCCAGCGCAGTGAAATCTGCCGTCGGCCGTCAGCGCTGACGGGCGTCCTGCGGTCGGCCGTCCTGGCGGTACCCGGCCTGGCGGCACCCGGGCTGGCGGTACCCGGGCTGGCGATTCCGGGGCTGGCGATTCCCGGGCTGGCGGTGGGCGCGCTGCCGGGGCCGGCGCTGGCGGGGGTGGCTGCCGCTGGGCTCGGTCCGGTCGGCCAGGTCGCCTCAGCCAACGACGGCTGCCGGGTCCGTCCGCGGCGTGGGCACCGACTCGAGCAGGCTCGCGATCACATCGTCGGACTTGACCTGGCGCACCCACAGTTCCGGCCGCAGCGTGATGCGGTGCGCGAGCGCGGGTACGGCCACCTGCTTGATGTCGTCCGGGATGGCGAAGTCGCGGTGCGCGAGCAGCGCCTGTGCCCTGGCCAGCTGGACCAGTGCGAGGCCGCCACGCGGACTTGCGCCGACCTGGATCTGATTGTGATCACGGGTGGCCTGGATGATCGCCACCACGTACTCGAGCAGATCCGCCGACACCTCTACCTGCTCCAGCGACGCGCGCATGGCGATCAGCTCAGTGTCAGTGGTGACCGGCTGCAGTGTTGCCGTGTCCTGGCGGCGGTCCAGCCGGCGCTGCAGCATCGCCACTTCGTCCCCGGTCGCCAGGTAGCCGAGGCGCAGCCGCATTAGGAACCGGTCGAGCTGGGCCTCCGGCAGCTCGTAGGTGCCCTCGTACTCGATCGGGTTGTCAGTCGCCAGCACGACGAATGGCTTCGGCAGCGGCCGGGTCACGCCGTCCATGCTGACCTGGCCCTCACCCATGGCCTCGAGCAATGCGGCCTGGGTCTTTGGTGGCGTCCTGTTGATCTCGTCAGCCAGCAGCAGCTGGGTGAAGACCGGGCCGGGCCGGAAGACCATCTCGCCGGTCCGCTGGTCGTACAGCGGCGCGCCGACGACGTCAGAGGGAAGCAGGTCCGGCGTGAACTGGATCCGGGCGAAGTCGAGGCCCAGGGCGGAGGCGAAGGAGCGGGCAATGAGCGTCTTGCCCAGGCCGGGGAGATCCTCGAGCAGGACGTGGCCACCAGCAAGGATGCCCATCAGCACGAGTTCCAGGCTCCGCCGGTGTCCCACGACCGCGCGTTCGATCTCCGCCAGCACAGCGGAGCTGCGCTCGGCGGTCTGGGCCGGGGTCCACGTCGGTTCGGTCATAGCCGCTCCAGTCGGTCGATGATGGCGGTCAGGGTTCGTTGCGGGATGCCGGGCTGGCGCTGGTCGGTCACTGCGGGCCGCTGCGGGTCGAGCCAGGTCCACAGCGACTGGCCATGCCAGCCGGCGTCGAGCACGCGGCGGGCGGCCGCGGGGTCGGCGTACAGGTTGACGTCGTGCCGTTCCGCCAGCCGAGCGGCCAGCAGGTGCTGCAGTCCGGGCCGGACCTCGGCGTCGTAGACAGCCATGGACCTGGTCGCGTCCTGCATCTGGCTGCGCTTGCGCCAGAAGCCGAGAAAGCTCGTGCGGCTCTGGCCGTGCCACCGCTCCTGATCGATTAGCTGCAGGGACGCCGTCGGAAGCAGCACGGGCAGCAGCACGATGCACAGTACCGCCCAGCCCGCTGCGGTATAGGTGGCCAGGCCCAGGCCGCCGTACAGGTAGATGCCCAGGCAGCTGCCGACGATGAGAAACGCGGCAACGCCGAGCTCAGGCACGCACGCTGCCCAGCCGTGGCGGGTAGCGGGCGCGTCCGTCCTGGCCGGTCCGTTGCTGGAGGGCACCGTCACGGTCCGGCTCCCTCCGGCGAGCGACCGGCGAGTCCGGCCGGCTCCGCGGCAGCTCGGCCGGCCAGCTCAGCCGAGATGGCGTCGAGCGCCTCCCTGGCGTCGTCCTTCACCGTGCCGGGCAGGCCGTGCGTCGAGTATCTGGCCTCGTAGAACAGCACCGTCAGCCGGCCGGCCGCCGGACCCCGGAGCAGCCCTGATGCGGTCGCTCGCCCGAGTAGCTCGTCCGGTGTTTCCGCGACGGTCCGAGCCGTGCCGACCTGGGCGAGGCTGCCTTCCATGGCGACGTAGCAGGCAATGATGGCGGCTCTGGCGTCGTCGACGGCGTGCAGCGCTACCCGGCCGGACTCCACTGCCTGGCGCAGCTCCTCGACCTCTTCGACGTCGGCATCCTCCAGGAAGCCCGGGTCAAGGCCCGGCCGGCGCCGCATGACGAGCAGCACGCAGATGACGATCGCCGCCAGCACGACCAGCGCCAGCAGGCTGTACACGAGGTCGCCGATCGGGAACGGCGCCACCGTGAAGCGATGGACCTTCGGCACCTTCGGGTGCTTGGGCGGCTTTCCGGTGCCGGTCAGCGCCCGCAGGATCTTGCTCCGTTGCCTGGTGCCGACGAGGTCGGCCACGGCGATGATCAGGATGCCGGCCATGAGGATGGCGGTGATCCACTGCAGGATCTTGCGCAGCACCATGGCCTGATGTCCGGCATCCGGCGCGCGCCTGGAGCGCACCACGAGCACGGTCTCCAGCACGGCCAGCACGACTTCGGCCGCGATGCCGAGCCCCAGTGCATCCCGCCGCAGCGGACCGTGGCCCGCCACAGCCGGGGCGCTCACGCGCACTCCGGCCATGACGACAAGGAGCAGGACGGCGGCGATGATCACGCGGGCGTAGCGCCCGTCGAGGCCAGTCGGACGGAAGGCAGCAAGGCGGAAGCCAGGCGGCGGACGGTCAGCCGATCCGGAGTTAGCCGGTCCGGGGTCAGCGAGCACACGCGCCGATCCGCCCCCGGAGTCCCCGTTAGCCACCGCTGATGTCCTCAATCCCGGCCGAGTACGTCAGGTCTGGCATCTTACGCAAATCATATCGTCTCGCAGGTCACGGCATGCTACACCGGACACCGCAAGGAGTCGTCACAGACTCACCACGGGGATATCGAATCATCCTTCCGAGCGATGACGCACGCTGCTCGCACCCGGGATGGTAGTCCTCGGACCAGGGGGTCCGACGCCGGCTGAGGCCGGCCGATTCGGAGGAATAGTGATCTCGCAGACAATGCCGGAGGCGCCCGGCCGGGACGGGCCGCCCGCGCCCGGCGCGGTCGTGCAGACGGCCGGACTGACGAAACGGTACGGGACCACGGTCACGGCGCTCGACCAGCTGACGATCGTGGTGCCGCCTGGCGTCACTGGCCTGGTCGGAGCCAACGGGGCGGGTAAGTCCACGCTGATCAAGATCCTGCTTGGCCTGCTCGACCCGACCAGCGGGACTGCCGCCGTCCTTGGCCATGACTGCGCCACCGACGGCTTCGCCATCCGCACCCTGACCGGGTACATGCCCGAGCACGACTGCCTGCCGCCAGATGTCACCGCGACCGAGCTGGTCACCCATCTCGGCCGGATGTCCGGCTTGCCGAAGGCGGCTGCCAGGGAGCGCGCCGCTGACTCGCTCCGCCACGTCGGGCTGTACGAGGAGCGGTACCGGCAGATAGGTACCTACTCCACTGGCATGAAGCAGCGGGTCAAGCTGGCGCAGGCGCTGGTAGGCGATCCGCGGCTGCTGCTGCTCGACGAGCCGACGAACGGCCTCGACCCGGCCGGCCGGACCGCAATGCTGGATCTGATCGCGCGGATTGGCTCCGAGTTCGGCATCGCGATCCTCGTCGCCTCGCACCTGCTCGGCGAGATCGAGCAGATCTGCGACCACCTGATCGCTATCGACGCCGGGCAACTGCTGCGCTCCGACTCGATCAGCTCGGTCACCAAGGCCAGCGCTGCGCTGCTCGTGGAGGTCGACGAAGGCGTCGAGGCGCTCGCGGCAGACCTGGCCAGACGCGGCCTGAGTCCGGTCCCGTACCAGCGCGGCCTGCTGGTCCAGCTTGCCGGTGATCAGACGTACGACCTGGTTCGCGACAGCGTCGCCGCCCTCGGACTGCCGCTCAGCCGGATGGAGCAGCGCAGGCACCGGATCGAGGAACTGTTCCGCGCGGACCCATCGGTATCCGATCCGGCCGGCGCTGATCCGGCCGGCGCCGATGCGATTGGCTCCAGCCCGGTCAGCGCCGGTCCGGTTGGCGCTCAGACGAACGGAGTGACCAGTGGCAGCTGACACCGAATCCGCCCAGCCGGGGCAGACCACCCCGGCCGCGGCCGACGGCGGCGTGATCCACAACATCGGCTACCGGCGTTACGCCGATGCCCGGCTCGGGCGCGGCTCGATCTTCCTGGCGCTGACCTGGCATAGCCTGCGGGCGGCCTTCGGGCTCGGCCGGGGCGCCAAGGCAAAGATCTTCCCGGTGCTCCTGTTCGTCATCATGTGCCTGCCGGCTGTCGTCAACGCGGTCTCACTGGCCACTAACCCCGGCCAGGGCGCGATCGTCAGCTATGACGACTACATTCCGTCGATCCGAGCCGTCGCGATGCTGATCTTCGTGGCCCTGGAGGCTCCCAACCTCGTCTCCACCGACCTGCGCAACCACATGCTGCCGCTGTACTTCGCCCGCCCGATCCGGCGGATTGACTACCCGCTGGCAAAACTGGTGGCGTTCGTCATCGCCTGTCTGCTGATGATCGAGATCCCGCTGGTCATCCTGTACGTCGGCAACGTGACGCAGGTGCATGGCGCACACGCGGTCTGGGAACAGACGCTGCAGTTCGGGCCCGGTCTGCTGTACGGCGCGGCCTGGGCTTTGCTGCTGGCCAGCATCGGCCTGCTGCTGGCCTCGCTCACCGGAAAGCGGGTCTTCGCGATCTGCGCGGTCGGCATCCCGCTGTTCTTCAGCTACATCGTGGCGCACACGCTGTCGCACGTCGGGCAGCAGGCGTTCCGCGCCGTCCCGGTATGCGCAGGCCGGGTTGTCCGCAACGGTGGTCAGGTTATCTGCCTGCATCCGGGCTTCCACCCTCCTGCGCTCGCCAGCCTGGCCGGGCTCATTAGCCCGTTCACGCTGCTTGGCGGTGTGCTGCGCTGGCTGGCGGCGCCCAACTACACCGAGGCTGGGAATCTCCAGGCGACCGTCATCGGCCAGTACGGCGACATTTACGGGCTGGTCTTCGTCCTGCTCACCGCGGTGGCGATCGGCGCCCTGCTCCTTCGCTACCGGAAGGTTGGTGTCGCGTGACCGCGATCGAGCTTCAAGGTGTATCCCGCTGGTACGGCAACGTAGTGGCGGTCAACGACATCACGATGTCGATCGGACCCGGCGTCACCGGGCTGCTCGGGCCGAACGGCGCGGGCAAGACGACGATCCTGCACATGGTCGCGGGCTTCCTGATGCCGTCGCGCGGTGAGATCAGCGTGGCCGGCCACAGCACGTGGCGGAACCCCGGCATGTTTCGCCTGGTGGGCGTCGTGCCCGAGCGGGATTCGGTGTACGCATTCCTGACCGGGACCGAGTTCGTCGAGGCGAGCGCGAAGCTGCACGGGCTGCCTGACCCGCAGAGTGCGGCCCGGCGGGCGATCGGCCTGCTGGAAATGGAAGATGCGCAGGACCGGAAGATCTCCACCTATTCCAAGGGCATGCGGCAGCGGATCAAGGTGGCGGCAGCGCTCGTGCACGACCCCGAGGTCGTGCTGCTGGACGAGCCGTTCAACGGGATGGATCCGCGGCAGCGGCTGCACATGATGGACCTGCTGCATGCCCAGGGGGACCAGGGCAGAGTCATTGTCTTCAGCTCGCACATCCTGGAAGAGGTCGAGCGCCTGTCCGGCATCATCCAGGTGATCGTCGGCGGCAGGCTGGCGGCGTCCGGCGACTTCCGGGCGATCCGCCGGCTAATGACCAATCGCCCGCACGTGTTCGTGGTTCGCTCGTCCGACGACCGGGCGCTGGGCGCGGCGCTGATCGGGCGCCCGGCGGTCAACGGGATTGAGCTGACCCAGCACGGACTCCAGGTCCGGGCCTCCGACTACGGCACCTTCACCCGGGAGATCGCCAGGATCAGCCGGGACCACGGCATCCGGCTGACGCAAGTCCAGCCGTCCGACGAATCGCTGGAAAGCGTGTTCACCTACCTGCTGGCGGCCTGATCATGACTCATACACTCACCCACGCGCAGACGGACAAGCCGATGCCTGGCCTGCTCAACGGCGTGATCATCCGGCTGACGCTACGGGGCGCGCTGAGCCGCAGGCGGGCACTGCTCTTCGCCCTGCCGGCCATCATCCTGATCGGCATCTCCGCGCTGCTGAAGGCGAAAGCTCACAGCCCGGTCTGGCCGCCGGAGGTTCTGAGCATTCTCGGCTACCTCATCCTGGCTCTGACCGCGCTGATTGTCGGCGGGAGCGTGATCGGTGCCGAAGTCGACGACGGCAGCATGCTGCATCTGCTCGCGACACCAGTCAGCCGGCGTGCGATCGTGCTCAGCAAGTACCTTGTGGCCGTCGGGCTGACGATCGTGTTCGCCGCCGTTCCCGAGTACCTGGCCGGTGTCATCGCGACCGGGGCGGCCAGCCACCTCGCGATCGGCCTGTTCGTCGGCGCGCTGGCTGGAGCCGTGATCTACAACGCGCTCTTCGTGCTGCTGACCGCGATGTTCAGCCCGGGGGCGGCGCTGGCCATCGGGCTGTTGTACATCCTGGTCTGGGAGAATCTGCTGGCGAGCCTGGTGCCGGGGGTCGGCTTGCTGTCCGCCGATCACTACAGCCTCGCGATCGCGAACCGCATCGCGCACAACAGCGCGCTGCACGCGAACGTCAACTTCGGCACCGGTGTGGGCATGGGCGTGGCGATCACCGCGCTATCGCTGGTGATAGCCGTCATCAGTCTGTCCGGGTTCAACGTCACCGGCGACGCCGGCTGAGCCCCGGTCCTGCGGGCCTGACCCTGCCGCGGCCCTGCCGGCACGGCGCTGCTGGACGCGGTTCCGCTGGACCCGGCTCTGCGGGGGCTAGCCGGGTCTAGCGGGGCGTGTCCTGGTCCGGACGGAAGGCCGGGGCATGGCCGGGGATGATCACCTGAGCGACGGCGAGAATGCGTGCGCGGCTTGCCGACAGGAGCGCGGGATCCGGCGCATAGGGGTCGTCTGCCGGGCCGCTGGCGGTCCACCACGCATGGGTGCACGCGTGCACACCATCCGCTGTCGCGGCGAGTGTCGTGATGTCCTGCGGCGTGTGGCCCGGCGTTGCGATGAGCACGACCGACGGGCTGAGCTCGAAGCCGTCGGCGTCGCGGTCAATCCACCGGTCGCCGTCGTAGATGGCCTGGTAATCGTGGATGCGGGCGGCCGGGAAGAGGGCGGCGTTCACCGTGTGGTCCGGATGATGGTGGCTGAACACGATGTCGGTGACCGACTCCGGCTGGACGCCATGCCCGGCCAGGGCAGCCAGCAACTCGAGCCGGGACGCGACGAAGCCGGGGTCGACGATGATGGCCGCGTTCCCGTCCTGAATGAGGGTGACGGTACTGCCCACGCGCTGGTCAGCCCCCGCATCGCGGATGTAGCCAGCTTGCAGGACGTGCACGGTGGCGGTGCCGGTCGCGGGAAGGCCTGCGTCACGCGTCATGGTCGTCCCCGGCGGGTGTCAGCGTGCGCCGCCGGCCTTGGCGGCGGCCTTGAGATCCTTCTTGTACGCCCGGACTGCCGCCAGCGACTCAGCGTCGAAGATGTCGGCGACCGAGTAATGCGAGCCGTCCTCACCGAAGTGGCCGGCCGCCTCGCGCCAGCCGTCCGGGCGGACGCCAAGCTGCTTGCCCAGCAGGGCGGCGAAGATTCGCGCCTTGGCGTCGCCGAAACCGGGCAGCTTGGCCAGCCTGGCGACTAGTTCGTTCCCCGTCGCGGCGGTCGACCAGACGGCCGCCGGGTCGCCGTCGTAGGCGTCCACGATCTGCCTGGCCAGCTCCTGGGTCCTCGCTGCCATCGCCGTGGGGAAGCGGTGCAGCGCCGGGCGCTCCGCGAAGACCGCGGCGAGCGCCTCCGGGTCGAACTCAGCCAGCTCCGCCGCCGTCGGCTCGTGACCGAGCCTCCTGACCAGCTCGTAGGGGGAGCTGAAGGCTTTTTCGAGCGGCACCTGCTGATCGAGCAGCATGCCGGTCAGCAGCATCAGCGGATTGCGGCTGAGCAGCTCGTTGGCCTCGTCGTCGACCGGCAGCGAGAGCGTCATGGGGGCCTCCGTTCGGGTGCGATGCCCATCATCTACCATCGCCGGGGCGCTGCTGAAATCAGCGGCCCGAGAGGGCGGAGTGGTCCGGCAGGCTGAATCTGGAGCCCGCCGGGCCGTGGCCGCCGGGCGCCGGCCCGCTGCGGGAACTACCGGCCGACTGGGATAGTTGAGACGGAGGGGGATGCACCCCCGAAGGGAGCCCGCAATGACGCCTCATGCCAGGTACGCGATCATCGGGGTGGTCATCGGGCTGATCTTGTTCATCATCAACCCGTGGCTCGCCATCGGTGTGATCGTCGCTGCCATCGCCATCCCGGTCATCGCCTACCGCATGCTCTCGCCAGAGCAGCGGCGGCGGCTACGGGAGCAGCGCCGCCGCCGCCAGATCGGCAACTAAGGCTCGCACCCGCAGACAACCTGAGATGCCGTCTGGTGCTGCTGGCGCAGGACCAGACGGCATCTTCGGCCCAAGCTCAGGGCTGGCCGGGCTGCCAGAAGCCGGGGAACTCGCGCGGCGCCTCCGGGCCGTCGTAGTGCGCCAGCGGCCGGAAGATGCGATTGCCCTTAATCTGCTCAAGCACGTTGGCCATCCAGCCGATGATCCGGCTGCAGGCGAATGTCGGGGTGAACATCTCACGCGGCAGGCCGGCTGCCTCGAGCACGACACCGGCGTAGAACTCGACGTTGGCGTACAGCTCACGGCCCGGCTTGAGCTCGGCCAGCAGCTCGACCGCCGTCTTCTCCACGAGCTCGGACAGCTCGACCCGCTCGCTGTGCAGCTCCCTCGCGACCTCGTGCAGCAGCTGGGAGCGCGGATCGATGGTCTTGTAGATCCGGTGGCCGAAGCCCATCAGCTTGTCGCCGTTCTCGATGGCCTGCCGCAGCCAGGGCTCGGCGTTGTCGCGGCTGCCGATCGCGTCCAGCATGTCGAACACCCTGGCGGGGGCCCCGCCGTGGAACGGGCCCGACAGTGCACCCAGGGCGCCCGTCACTACTGCGCCCAGGTCAGCGCCGGACGAGGCGATCACCCGCGAGGTGAACGTCGAGTTGTTGAAGCCGTGGTCGATAGTGAGCATCAGGTACCGCTCGACCGCGTACCTGGCCCGCTCGTCGGGGAGCTCGCCGGTGATCATGTACAGGTAGTTCTCGCTGTAGCCGAGGTCAGCCCGCGGCTGGACCACCGCCTGGCCGGTGGCCAGCCGGAATAGCTGTGCGGCCAGCACCGGCATGATCGCGGTGAGCCTGGCGGCCTGGGCCGCGGTCTCCTCGTCCGTCTGGTCGGTCCACGGCTTGCACCCCATCGCCTGGGCGGCTACCGAGATCGCGCTGCGCAGCGACGCCAGCGAGCCGGCCGGGCTCAGGCCCGCGATCGGCGGCAGCAGCTCCGCGACCCCGTCGGGCAGCACTCGCAGCGCCGCGGTCTCGGCCGCGAAGGCCTCCCGTTCGGCTGGCGTGGGGAGCTCGCCGCGCAGCATGAGGTGCCAGGCATCCTCCACCCGGCCGCGCCGGGCGATGTCGACGGCGTTGTAGCCGCGATAGTGGTAGAAGCCCTTCCGGCCCAGCACATCCGAGATCTTGGTGCGGGCGACGGAGACCCCGTCGAGCCCGGCGGGCGCCTCGAACGGCGCAGCGGCTACGTCTGACGACATGGGTGTTCTCCTTCGGCCGAGGATCCGGCAAGTCGGTTCCATATTGACGTGGGCCAGGATAGGCCGTCAATATTGATTCTAATCAACCAGCAGGGGCCGGTCTCTAGCAGGTCTCCGGTCGCTGACGCTGACTAGGCCAGGATGCGCGGCCGCCCGGAACGGTGGCTCAGCCTGGCGGGTCAGGTCGTGGGGGTGGAGACCGGAGAGGAGCGGCAGTGACCGAATGGATCGGCGCGGTCGAGGCCGCCGAGCGACTCGGCATCAAGCCAGCCAGCCTCTATGCCTACGTCAGCCGCGGCGTGCTCACCCGGCGCCGCGAGGCCGACGGCCGGGCGAGCATGTTCGACGCCGACGAGGTGGAGAAGCTGGCCCGGCGGGGCCGCCCGCGCCGGCCGGCCGGCGCCGCGGAGTTGGTCATCGAATCCGCGCTCACCGAGATCACCGCCAGCACGCAGCGGTACCGCGGATACGACGCAACCGACCTGGCGCTGCGCAGCAGTTTCGAGGACGTCGCGCTGCTGCTGTGGACCGGCTCGATGCCGGACCGGGCGGCTCGCGGCGGGCCGCGGCTGCAGCCATCCGATCACCAGCCATCCGATCACCGGCCATCTGATCACCAGCCGGCAGCGTCGCAGGCATCGGCGTGGCAGGCAACGACCGAGGCACTCGCGGCCGGGCGCGCCGCGCAGGCCGCGCTACCGGCCGGGACGTTCCTGCTTGAGCGGCTCCAGGTGATCGTGCCGGCGCTGGCGGCCACTGACCAGTTCCGGCTGCACCTGGACCGGCCAGCCGTGGTGGCCGCCGGCAAGGCGCTCATCGCGGGCATGGTCGGCGCGCTGCCGATGCAGAGCGGCGGCACGCGCGCAGGCGGGCCTGGTGCCGGCGGTCTTGGTCCCGGTGCTGGCGGTCTTGGTCCCGGTGCCGGCGGCACCGGCGCGGGCGCCAGTGGTCAGCGTGGCATTGCCATGCGGCTGGCCGCCAAGCTGTGCACTGGCCCGGTGCGGCCTGGCCTGGTCCGCGTGGTGAACGCTGCCCTCGTTCTGGTTGCGGACCACGAGCTCGCGGCCTCCACGCTGGCGGCACGGGTGGCGGCGTCGATGCGAGCGGATCCGTACGCCGTCGTCGCGACCGGCCTCGGGGCGATGGGCGGCGCGCTGCATGGCGGGGCGGCGCTCGGCGCGGAGCTGATGCTCAGCTCGGCCGCGTCTGCAGCCGATGCGCCGCGCGTCGTCGGGGACCTGCTACGCCGGGGGGAGAGGCTGCCCGGATTCGGCCACTTCGTCTATAAGGCGGGCGATCCGCGGGCGAATCTGCTGCTGCAGCTCATTGCCGAATACGCACCGGACTCGCCGGTGCTCGCCATCGCCTCTGCGGTGACGGATGAGGCGAGGCGGCGCGCGCTGCCGGAGCCGAACATCGAGTTCGCCCTGGCCGTGCTGGTGGGAGTAGCCGAGATGATCCGTGGCGCGGGGGAGGCCATCTTCGCGACCGGCAGGACCGCGGGCTGGCTGGCCCACGCCCTCGAGGAGTACGAGCGCAATATCCCGATCCGCCCGCGTAGCGTCTACACGGGCCCGACGGCCGGGTTCGACGCGTACTAGCCAGGGGACGACCGCACTCGCGGCGCCGCGCACTCGCCGATCGCCGTCACCGCGGACCGCCCGCCGGGAATGTCAGGCACGCCGGAGCGGCTTATGCCTGCAGAGCTGAATGGAGTCGTCCGATGCCCGTACGCCGACTGAACCACGCCGTCCTTTATGTACGCGACCTTGCCGCGAGCGTTGACTTCTACACCGCGACGCTCGGGTTCGAGGTCCGGCTCGAGATGCCGGGCCAGGCTGCGTTCCTGCGGGCGCCTGGTTCCGCCAACGATCATGACCTCGGCATCTTCGCCGTGCCGGACGGTCAGCTGCCGGCCGGGAGGTATCTCGGCCTGTACCACCTGGCGTGGGAGGTCGGCACGTTGGCTGACCTGGCCGACATCCGCGCCCGCCTGGCAGCCAGGGGCGCGCTCGTCGGCGCCAGCGACCACCGAGTGTCCAAGTCGCTCTACGCCAAGGACCCGAGCGGCATCGAGTTCGAGGTCATGTGGCGGGTTCCGGCCGAGGACTGGGAGCGGGAGACCGCCGACGGCTCGATGATCCGGCCGCTGGATCTAGACGGTGAGATTGCCCGCTGGGGCGACCGGATCACCGGCGCTGCGGCTGGTTCGGTGACCTGACCGGCGGTGACCTTACCGGCGGTGACCTGACCGGCTCTGAGTGTCCGTGCGCGGTCCGGCGTGGCCGGGCCGCGACTCTTGTCAGGCCGGCACGACGTAGGGAAACGCAGCCGTTCGCTGCTGCCGGGCGACAGCTGGCGTCAGCCCGGACGGCACCGCTGTGTTGAGCACCAGCGACAGCATCTCCTCGGGAGCATTGTCGGCGAGCGTTCGGCCGTTACGGACCGCGAACCCGTAGCTCGCCGGCGTGCCAACGACGTACGGCAGGACGTCAGGGAACAGCGTGCGCGCCACTGTCTGACCGTACGCGTCGGGGTCGCCGGATGTTCCGCTGGCCGACACTGCGGCGGCGATCAGGTCGGCGATGTGCTTGCCGTCCGCGTTGAAGTCCGCCGACGGGTGCCGCTGGTTGGCCGGGTTCGAGAAGTCCGTGTCGTCGGGCCAGAAGATGGGCCACATCATCGGGTGTCCGGCGCGGTTGATCTGCCGCCAGCCGCCGGCATCGGTCGCGAGCTTGGTCGCGCACCAGACGCCGAGATGGCTGCCGGGGTGCAGTTGCGGATGCTGATGGGAGACCTCGAGCACGATCGTCTCCACTGTCGTGTCCGCGAAGCTGTTCTTGGCGGCTTCCGGCTGCCAGGACGACAGATCCGGCTTCGTGCCATTCCCGACCGCCGCGTTGACGATCGAGAGGAGTGACAGGTCGATGTAGAACGGGTCGCAGATGCGCCCCGCCCACGCCCGCACGTCGCCTGCGCTGGCCGTCTCGCCGGTGCGGCCCTCGAGTAGCCGTGCCCCCGTCGTAGTGTCCTCGCGTGCTTCACCACCGCTCAGCGCATGCACCTCGAAGGCCTGCTGTCCCTTCGGGCCGGGAGCGCCGAAAGCGACGCGGAAGGTGAGGGCTTCAGTGTCGGCGCCGTCGAGGTGCACCTTGAACTCGTACCGCGCCTCGTGGTGGAAGCCGGGCGTGATGTCGGGTCCGGTGATCGTGGAATTGACATCCATCATGAAGACGGTGCTGTGATCACCGGGGAACACATACAGGTCATCGAGGTACAGCTGCCCGTTCTGCGCCGCAAGCGGCGTGTCCAGATGATGAGACAAGTTCGGCCGACCCCCCGAAATAGGCAGCGGCCCGCCCGGCCGCCGCGTGACTCAGCTGTATCCGAACGCAGTTCCCGCGACCGGCCGGCGCAAAACGAATCGGTGCTGGGGCTGCTATGAGGGCAGGGCGCCGGAGTCCCTGGGCTTTGTGCTGACCTCGATCGTGCCCTTATAGCCGATGCCGCGGACGTGCACCACCGGAGCATCCGCAGGCAGCCGGCTCTCCAGGTCCTCCTCGGCCGACCAGCCCTTGCTGACGCCGAACCCATCGAGCTCGACCCGGACACCAAGCGGGACAAGCACGTCGATTCTGGATTTGTAAGCGATGGCGAAGACAGTCGTGGACGGCGCGGTGAGTTCAGCGGCGCGCAGATCGATGTGTCCGCTGCCCTTGTAGACAATCGCCCTGAACTGCTCCGGAACGCGCCACCGCCCGCCCCGCCTGACGGAGCTCTTGTAAGCGACAGCCAGCCGTCCCGGCGCACGCTCGCTCGGCCTCGCCACGGCAACGGCCGCGCCTCCGGTTGCCTCCGGCAGGTCGGCGGTGAGGACGGCCAGGTCAGTGTTAAGCCTCGCGGTGAGGGCGGCCCTGGTCCGCTCGTCGAACTCGTCGTCATCGAGCCGGCCGTCGGCGAAGGCCTGCTGCAGCCTGTGCACGACGGCGTCGCGGTCGCGGTCGCCAACCCGGATCGCTGGCGCCTGCTGGCTGTCACGCGCCTGCTGGCCGTCCGGCACCTGCTGCCCGTCGGGCGCCTGCCCCGGCTGAGCGCTGGGCTGCATGCGATCGGCCTC
>Ga0335074_10009056_pt1 | contig 13868 bp, 17 predicted proteins | sample Lox_Sample_23_FD_206715 | JGI IMG/M metagenome (GOLD analysis project Ga0335074, IMG submission 206715) | Soil microbial communities from Loxahatchee National Wildlife Refuge, Florida, United States - Lox_Sample_2.3 | ecosystem: Environmental > Terrestrial > Soil > Wetlands | place: USA...
CAATATCGAGCGCGGCACGATGCTGGTGGCGCTGGGCGGCGGCGTGGTCGGCGATATTTGCGGCTTTGCCGCGGCGACGCTGCTGCGCGGCATCGATTTCGTGCAGGTCCCGACGACGCTGCTCGCCCAGGTCGACAGCTCGGTAGGCGGCAAGACGGCGATCAACACGGCCGCGGGCAAGAACCTGCTCGGCGCGTTCTATCAGCCGCGGCTGGTGCTTGCGGACAGCGGTGCCCTGGCGACACTGCCGCGGCGAGAGCTGCTGGCCGGCTACGCCGAGACGGTGAAATACGGCCTCATCGCCGATGCCGAATTCTTTGATTGGCTCGATGCCGAAGCCCGCAAGGTGCTTGCGCTGGACCCCGCCGCGCTCAACCGCGCGGTCATCACCAGCTGCCGGATGAAGGCGGACATCGTCGCGCAGGACGAGCGCGAAACCGGCGACGCCCGGGCGCTGCTCAATTTCGGCCATACGTTCGGCCACGCGCTCGAAGCCGAGACCGGGTTCGGCGACGCGCTGCTGCATGGCGAGGCGGTCGCGCTCGGCATGGTGCTGGCTTTCGACTTCGCGGTGCGGCTGGGCCTCTGCAGCGGTCAGGACGCCACCCGCGTGCGCCGGCATATCGCGGCGATGGATCTGCCGACCGAACTCGGCGCGATCGGCCTCGCCAGCAAGCCCGACGCGCTGCTCGCGCATATGGGCAGGGACAAAAAGGTCCGGGACGGGAAGATCACGCTGATCCTGCCGCGGCGCATCGGCGACGCCTATGTGATGCGCGACGCCAGCACCGAGGATTTGCGCGCGTTTCTCGCCGACGCCCCTTGAGGCCGGCTAGACCGACAGGGTTTCGCGGCGTGTTGCCGCCGGCTGCTGCCCGCTCAGCGCGCTGCGGTAGAAATCGACGATATAGACGCGGATCGCAGCCGTCAGACCCAGGCCATCGCGCCGGTCGTCGATCTCGGTCACCAGATCGTTGACCCCTTTGCCCAGTCGCTGGGCGATGTCGCGCAGCGAATCCCACATCACCGTTTCCAGCCGCACGCTCGTCCGGTGACCGGCGACAACGACATTGCGGATCGGCAGCGCGGACGGATCACGATGGCGAGATGGTGGCGATGCCATGCCGCCAATCTATACCCACCAGCAATGATTACAATCTTTTCGTGTAATCTTATGCGATATACATACTATTGCATGAAGTTGAGGACCGCTGGTCAGCCGCGTCCCTCGCCCGGCGCCAGCGTGGTGAGGGCCAACGCATGCACGCCGCCCTTCAGCTCCTCGGCCAGCGTTTCGTAGACCAGCCGCTGGCGCGCGACACGCCCCATCCCGGCGAACACCGCCGAGACCAAGGTCACGGTGAAATGCGTCTCGCCGCCCTGCCCTGCCCCGCCGGGATGCCCGGCATGCCCCGCGTGGCGCGCCGAATCGTCGATGACGTCGAGCCGGCTCGGCGCGAACCGCTCGGTCAGCTTGCGGGTCATCGTCTCGGCAACGGTCATTTGCGCATCTCCCGCTCCGCCTCGGCCGCCGCGCCGAGAAACCCGGCGAGGTCCTCGACGACGTAATTGATATGGTCGGCCTCGGAGGAGATCGCCGCCCAGTCGACATTGGTCTTGACCCAGGCGGTCGTCATGCCGAGTTCCGCGGCCGGGCCGAGGTTCTTCGCCATGTCCTCGATCATCAACGCCCGTGTTGGGCTGATCCCGAAGCGATCGACAAAAATCCGGAAGGGAGCCATCGCCGGCTTGGGCGCGAAATCGGACGCGACGATATCGAAAATGTCGTCAAAATAATGGCTTATGCCGAGATGCTTAAGCAGGTTCTCGGCATGCGGCACCGAGCCGTTGGTGTAGATGAGCTTACGGCCGGAAAGTCCGTTCAACGCCGCGACCAGCGCCGGATTGGCCGGCACGCAGCTCAAATCGACATCGTGGACAAAGGCCATGAATTCGTGCGGGTCGATGCGGTGCACCGCCATCAGCCCGTGCATTGTCGTGCCGTGCTCGCGGAAGAACTGCGCGCGCAACACCTTCGCGTCGTCGAGCGAGACGCCGAGCAGGCGGCAGATGTACTCGTTCATCCGCTCCTGCACGAGCGGGAACAGACCGCTGGACGCGGGATAGAGCGTGTTGTCGAGGTCGAAGACCCAGGTCTCGACCGCGCCGAGCGGACAGCCTTCGCGACGTAACGTATAGGCCATCAGTTCGACTTTCCCGCGAAAGCGGGAACCCAGGTCACGCGACGGAGCGGTTGCCCCTGGACCCCCGCTTGCGCAGGGGAGACCAAACTGGAACGAGCGCTGAGCGTCATGGGAAAGAACATCAAGCGCCGCGAATAATCGTGCCCGCGCCCTCGGTGAAGAGCTCCAGGAGCATTGCGTGCGGCACGCGGCCGTCGAGGATGACCGCGGCCTCGGTGCCGCCGGCGACCGCCTCGAGACAGGTTTCGACCTTTGGGATCATGCCGCCCGAGATCGTGCCGTCGGCGATCAGCCGGCGCGCCTCAGCGGCCGAGAGTTCCGGGATGAGCTTCTTGCCGCCATCGAGCACGCCGGGCACATCGGTCAGCAGCAGAAAACGCGCCGCCCTGGCCGCGGCCGCAACCGCGCCGGCAACGGTGTCCGAGTTGATGTTGTAGCTGCCGCCGTCCTCAGCGGCGCCGATCGGCGCGATGACCGGGATCATGCTGGCGGCGCGAAACGCGTCGAGCACGCCGACATTGACATGGTCGGGCTCGCCGACCAGGCCGAGATCGCCGTTGCGCGTCGATTTGCGCGCGCGCAGGAAATTGCCGTCGCCGCCGGTGAGGCCGATCGCGCAGCCGCCGGCCTCGTTGATCATCGTCACGAGGTGGCTGTTGATGGTGCCGACCAGCACCATCTCGACCACCTCCATCGTGTCCGTATCGGTGACCCTGAGGCCGTTGACGAAATTGCTCTTGATGCCGAGCCGATCGAGCATGCGGTTGATCTGCGGCCCGCCGCCATGGACGACGATCGGGTGCATGCCGAGCTGCTGCAGCAGCACGATATCCTGGGCGAAGGTCTCGCCGCCGGCACCCATCGCGTGCCCACCATATTTGACGACGACGGTCTTGCCGGCATAGCGCACCCAATGGGGCACGGCCTCGGCAAGCACCTTGGCGATGAGAGCGGGCTCGACGGTCGAATGCGGGATGGCGTCACTCATGGCGGGCGCACTCTAACGCGCGGCTCCTTGCTTTGCCACTGCGGGAAACGGCAGGCCGACCTCCTGTTTTCCCTGTTATTCGCGGTTTTTATCAGGCGGATCAGGCGGCCGCGATTGACCGCCAACGCTCCCGATTCGAATTTCATCCGGCGCGGATGTAACAGCGGATTGCGGCGATTTTGGTGTCGTTGCCGTTCGGCATCTTCCTTGCCACCCGTTCTATCGTCCATTCCGGCGAAGGCCGGACCAGCCCACCGTTGCGCTTGCGGCTGAACCCCGGACCCCGGCCTTCGCCGGAATGACGAGCTCAGGTAGCGAAGCCGGCGAGCGCGGCGCGCAGGGCGGCGACGCCGCGGCGTTTCTCGGCGCTAGTGAGGTGGATTTCCGGGTGTGCCGCGCGACGGCGCTTGAGCTCGGCCGAGACCGTGGCGGCGGTTTCCGCGAGTTCGGTCTGCCGCAGCTCGTCGGTTTTGGTCAGGACGATCTGATAGCTGAGCGCCGCGTTGTCGCATAGCGCCAGGGTGGGCCGGTCGATGTCGGTGATGCCGCGCCGCGCGTCGATCAACAGGCAGGCGCGGCGCAGGCTGGCGCGGCGGGTCAGATAATGCTCGACCAGCGCGGTCCAGCCGCGCACCGCTGTTTTCGACACCGCGGCATAGCCGTAGCCCGGCAGGTCGACCAGCATCAGCCGGCCGCCGAGATCGAAGAAATTGATCTGCTGCGTGCGCCCCGGCGTATGCGAGGTGCGCGCCAGCATGCGCCGCCCGGTCAGCGCGTTGACGAGGCTCGACTTGCCGACATTGGAGCGGCCGATAAAGGCGATCTCGGGCAAGGTTTCCGGCGGCAGCGCGCCGGGGTTTGCCGCGCCGGCGACAAAGCGGCATTCCTTGGCGAAGAGCAGCCGCCCGGCCTCGATCGCGTCGGCCTCGATCTCGCGCGCCGGGAAGACGTCTTCCGGGGCGGCAACGTCTCGGGGGCTCAGGCTGCGCCGCGCTTGTGCATGATCGCCCATTGCTGCGCGATGCTCAGCAGGTTGTTCCATGACCAGTAGATCACCAGACCCGCCGGGAACGCCGACAGCATGTAGGTGAAGACGATCGGCAAGAACATGAACATCCGCGCCTGGATCGGATCGACCGGCTGCGGGTTCAGTTTCTGCTGCAGGAACATCGTGATGCCCATGATCAGCGGCCAGGCGCCGATCAGCAGGAAGTGACCGATCACCGGAACGGTCGCGGGATTAAACGACAACAGGCCAAACAGATTGGCGAACGAGGTCGGGTCGGGCGCCGAAAGATCGTGAATCCAGCCGTAGAACGGGGCGTGGCGCATCTCGATCGTGACGAACAGCACCTTGTAGAGCGAGAAAAACACCGGGATCTGGATCACGATCGGCAGGCACCCGGCCAGCGGATTGGCGCCGACCTTTTTGTAGAGCGCCATGATCTCTTGCTGCTGTTTGGCCTTGTCGTCCGGGATGCGCTCGCGAATCTTCGCCATTTCCGGCTGCAGGAGCTTCATCTTGCTCATCGCCGCATAGGATTTGTTGGCGAGCGGGAAGAAGGCGAGCTTGACGAGGAAGGTGAACAGCAGGATCGCCAGGCCGAAATTGCCGAGAACGCCGTGGAAGAACACCAGCACCAGGAAGATCGGCTTGGTGAGGAACCAGAACCAGCCGAAATCAATCGAGTAGTCGAATAGCGGGATGCCCGTTGCTTCATAGGATTGAAGCAGGTTGAGCACCTTTGCACCGGCGAAGAAACGGGCCGAGGTCGACGCCGTTCCACCTGCGGGCACGGCGACCGGCGTGCCGGTATAATCGACTTGATAATGGTCGATCTTGTCGGGACCCACGGCCTTGCGGAACCGTGCCTTGATCGCCTGGTTTTGCGGCGGGATCAGGCTCGTCAGCCAGTATTTGTCGGTATAGCCGAGCCAACCGCCTGTCGAGGTGAAATCGGTCGGCTTGTCCGGGGTGAGCGAGGCGTATTTGACGTCACGAACCGCGCCGTCGAGATAACCGATCGGCCCCTCGTAAAGAAGGTAATAACTGGAAACCGGCGGCGAACCGCTGCGGCTGATCAGGCCGTAGGGCGTCAACTTGACCTCGGCGGAGCCGGCGTTTTTCACCGCGTCATCGACCGTGAACATGTAGTTCTCGTCGACGCTGATCGTCCGGGTGAAGAGCAACCCGGCGCCGTTATCCCAGGTCAGGGTCACCGGATGACCCGGCGATAGCTGCGCGGCGGACGCCGTCCACTTCGTCTGCGCATCCGGGAGATTGACGCCGGGAGCCTCGGCCCAGCCGAATTGCGCGAAATACGCATCCTCGGTTCCGGAGGGCTCCAGCAACACTTCTTCAGGACTTTTCGGGTCGACCGTCTCGTGGTAGTCGGCGAGCGTCAGATCGTCAATCCGCGCGCCGATGAGATCGATCGAGCCGTGCAGCCGCGGCGTGTCGATCTTGACGCGCGGCTGGTCGGCGATCGCTGCCTCGCGGGTCTCGGCCGCCGCCTTGGTCGGAGCGCCGATCGGCGCGGCGCCGCTCGCAGGGGCCTCGGCCGTCGGGCCGGACGTGGCGGTGCTAGGTGCCGGCTGGGCCGGCGTCGTCTGCACCGGGTGCAGCGGCGGCGGGGCGAATTTGCTGTAGAGGTATTGAAATCCGAACAGGATCGCGACCGACAGCACGATCGCGACGAGCAGGTTCTTTTGGTCCATCATGATCGGGTCTGACCACCTCGCGGCGCCGGTACCGGATCATAGCCGCTTCCGCCCCAGGGATGGCAGCGGCACAGTCGCCGCGCCGCCAGCCAGCTGCCATGCAGCGGTCCGTGAACCGCGATCGCCTCCTCGGCGTAATGCGAGCAGCTCGGCAGATAGCGGCAAGCGGGCGGCAATACCGGCGCCAGCAGAAGCTGATAGGCGCGGATCGCCGCGCGCAGCATCAATCCGATGATCACAGCGACGCCATCGACGATGGCCATCTCATCCCTCCCCGCCGCGCGCCTGTCGGGCCGATTGGGGTCGAACCGGTTGCGGGCGAGCCAACTGGCGCAGCGCGCCTTCGAGATCGCCGAGCAGCGCGGCATAAGGCCGCTTGCCGGTGCCCTCGCGCGCGACCAGTACGTAATCCACCCCGGCCTTGCCGTGACGCGGCAACACCGCAGCCGCCGCCGCGCGCAGCCGGCGCTTTGCCCGGTTGCGCACCACCGCATTGCCGACCCGCCGGCTCGCGGTATAACCAACCCGCAATTCCCCCTCCGGCTCATCCGGTCGCGGCGCGGCCTGCAACACCAGACCCGGCCGCGCGGCACGCGCTCGCGCCGCCGCCACCCGCAGGAATTCGGCGCGCGTCTTGAGCCGAGAAAGGCGAGCGGTCATCTCAGTCGCCAGGATCAGTCGCCAGGCCGGTTGGTGGTCGCCACGAGCCGCAACAGGCGGTTCGCCTTAAGCTCAGCCAGCGAGCTCAGCCAGCGGGCTCAAGCAGACAGGCGCTTGCGGCCCTTTGCGCGGCGCGCCGACAATACCCGGCGCCCACCCGTGGTGGCCATTCGCGCACGGAAGCCATGCCGACGCTTGCGGATCAGTCTGCTGGGCTGGTAAGTGCGCTTCACGGCGCCAACTCCAACGGCACATGCCTTGTTTCAGAAGAGGGCGCTGTATACGGGAGCAGGTGGGCCAAGTCAACGTTTCGGGAAGTGGACATTTTCGTCTAGGCAACGCCGGCACCTTCAACCCATATGAGCGAATGTTTTTTTGGAGACCCGCCTGTTGACAGACCAAGCGACACTCGACGCCGCCGATATCGCGTTCCGGTATTGGTCGGCACCGGAGAACGGCACGATCGAGCCCGGCAGCGACGAGCACAAGGTCGCGTTCTGCCGAATGCTGCTCGAAACGCACAACCCCTATAAGCCCGCGGTGATCGATTGGCCAAAGCTCGACGCCGCGGCGCGCGACCGTCTTGTCGAGCTGCCGATCTGGGATATCGCGGTGCAGACCGAAGGCAAAGCCAAGATCCGCGCGCAAACCTACGCCGAGATGATGACGGATCCGCTGCTGCGCCAGGCGATCACGCTCGACGGGTTCGAGGAAGGCCGGCACAAGGAAGTGCTGTCAAAGCTCGTCGCCGCCTATGGGATCGCACTGGAGCCGGAGCCCGAATACCTGAGGCCGCGGCGCCCCGAATGGGCCTGGCTGACGCTCGGCTTTAGCGAATGCATCGACAGCTTCTTTGCGTTCGGCCTGTTCGCGGTCGCAAAGCAGTCGGAGTTTTTTCCGCCCGAGCTGGTGGAGACCTTCGAGCCGGTGATCCAGGAAGAAGCGCGGCACATCCTGTTTTTTGTGAACTGGGCGGCCTGGCACTACCGCAACCTGCCGTGGTGGCGGAAGCCGTGGTTCTGGATACAGATGGTCGGGGTCTGGACGCGGCTCATCCGCGAGCGCATCGGCTTTGCCCGCGGCATCGGCGCCGGCAAGGACGAAAAGCCGCAGGACAACAACTTCACCGTCACCGGCACCAAGGCGGTGGCCGATGTCGACTTGCCGCTGCCGACGCTGATCGACATCTGCCTCGCCGAGAACGACCGGCGCATGGCCGGCTACGACCGGCGCCTGCTGCGGCCGATGACCGTGCCGCGCCTGGTGCGCTTCGCCCGCCGCTTTATGCGCACCCCGCGCCCGGCGGTCACCTGATGCGGATCGGATCGGAGGCGCACAAGGAGCGGTTCTGCCGTCTGTTCATCGACACGCACCAGCGGTTCGACCCCGAAACGCTGCCGTGGCCGGAGCTCGACGAGACGGCGCTCGGGCGCATGCGAGCGGTGCCTTTCTGGCAGGAGGTGCTGCACACCGAGCGGCGCGCCGGCGCGATCGTGCGCGCCTTTGCCGCGACGATCACCGACCCGCTGGTGCGCGAGGCGGTCGACCTCGAGGGCGTCGAGGAAGAACGGCACGCCCAGCTCCTCGCCGTGATGGTCCGCCGCTACGGGTTGGAGGCGGAGGAACGCCCACTCGAAGCGATCGGTCCCGACCTCCGTACCGCCTTCGCCGATTTCGGCTATGGTGAGTGCATCGACTCGTTCCTCGGTTTTGGCGTGTTCAAGATCGCCCGGCAGTCGGCTTTCCTGCCGGAAGAGCTGTTTGCGATCTTCGACACGCTGATGATCGAGGAGACCCGGCACATCGTCTTCTTCGTCAACTGGATGGCCTGGCAGGAAGCGGCGCGCGGTCGTGGCGCGGCGTTGTGGCGCGCGCTGGTCTCGGCACGGTATTACGGGCGGGCGTTCCGCCGCCTCATCGACACTATTCGCCAGGGCCAGAAAGCCAATGACGGCAAGGATTTCTCGGCGACCCAGGCCAGCGTCTTTCTCGACGGCTTCACCTTTCGCCGTTTTGTCGAGGAGTGCTATGCGGAAAATGCGCGCCGCATGGCCGATTTCGGGGCCGACCTGTTGAGGCCGAAGTTTTTGCCCTCGCTCGCCAACGCCGCGCTGTCCGGGCTGCGGCTGCTGCCGACGCGCGCCGCGAGCACCGGCCAATCATGAAGCTGCTGCCGGTCTTGCTGATCGTCGCCGGCGTCGCGGCGATGGCGGCACTGGTGCTGCATTTCGGTGCCGGTTCGGTCGCTTCGGCGCTGCTCGCGGTCGGGTTCGGCGGTTTCGCCAGCGTCACCGCGATCCACATCGCGCTCATCACGGTGATGGGGCTTGCCTGGGGCGCGCTCATCCCCAGGGCGAAGCCGTGGGTCGCGGTGTGGGGCCGGTTTGTCCGCGACGCGGGATCCGAGGTGCTGCCGCTGTCGCAGGTCGGCGGCTATGTGCTCGGCACCCGCGCGGTCACGTTGGCCGGCGTGTCGGCGACCGAAGGCGCCGCCAGCACGATCGTCGATGTCACGCTCGAATTCGTCAGCCAACTCGCCTACATCGCGGTCGGTCTCATCTGGCTGCTGCAGTTGCACGCCGAAGGCGGCATCTCGCCGCTGATCGTCGTGCTCGGGCTGGCCGGCGCGAGTTGCCTGGCAGCGGCGTTTATCGTGATGCAGCGCCGCGGGATGCGCTATATCGACCGTATTGCCCGCATCCTCGGCCAAGGCTGGGCCGACAAGACCGCGGCCGGCGCGGCGGCGCTGCATCAGGCGCTCGAGGCGGTCTATCACCGGCGTAGCGGGATCTGGGGGAACTTTCTGATCCATTTCGGCTGCTGGCTGGTCAGTGCGAGCGAGGTTTCGATCGCTTTGTGGTTTGCCGGTCGCCCGCTGCCATACGGCGACGCGGTCGTGATCGAAAGCCTGGTCTACGCGATCCGCTCCACGGCGTTCGTCGTGCCCAACTCGATGGGCGTGCAGGAGGGCGCGTACATCCTGCTCGGCGGCGCGTTCGGCCTCAGCCCGGAGATGGCGCTGGCGCTGTCCTTCGTCAAACGAGCGCGCGACCTGACGATCGGATTGCCGGTCATCGCACTGTGGCAGGGGATCGAAGGCGGCCGGATGTGGCGCCGGGTCACGGCAAAGGGCGCGGCGCCAGTGCCGGACGCGGATTAGCGCCAAGTCGGCTCACACCCCAATCGCTTTTTATTGTCATTCCCGCGAAGGCGGGAACCCATGAACACAGGCTATTGCGCAGCTTGACTCTGTCCGTGTTCATGGGGTCCGGGTTCGACCTTGCAGGCCGCCCCGGAATGACAAAGCGATCGGAGCTGCGCGGGCACGACGCTAGAGGCCGATCCCAAAGGTCACGTTCGCGCGCGTTTAGTCGCGGCCCATTTCCCCGGATCGCAAATGGGAATAGTGTCGCGGCGAGATGATCGCGCTGCGCGATAAGCCCGTGAAGATATTCGGCGCCACGCTCGCCGGGCTGGCGCTGTATCTGCAGTTCGTCTTTGCCGGCTGGGGCATGCTGGCGATGGCGACCCCCGGCGATCCGGCGGACGCGTTTGGCGGGCATGCGCTGTGCCTGGCCGCCGAAAGCGGCGCTCCGCAACCGGCCGTGCCGGCCGGCGGCCAGCCGACCGCGCCGGCGCACGACCATCTCGCCTTTTGCTGTCTGTGGCACTCGATACCCGGCATCGCGCCACAGGCGGCCTTGCTGCGGCAGCCGGTGGCCTATGCCGCCATCGCGCATGACGAACCTGCCGATCCCGCCCTCTTTGCCGGCCCGCCGCTTGGGCCGGCCAACGCGCGCGCACCCCCTACCCTGACCTGAGACGCGTTTTCGACGGCGCCCGGCATCCGGCTCCGCGAGCCGGCCGGGGTGCCTTCCCAAATCTCCGGTTAGGGACTTCGCATGATGAGGTTCACCCGTTTTGCTGCGCTGGCCACGGCCTGCGCCGCGTTTCCTGTATCGCTTTCGCCACCAAAAGCCGACGCCCATATTTTCGGCGGTGCGGCATCACCCCTCCTACGCCGTGACAAAACCCCCGGCCCATATCTGAGCCGCCTGATTCTCGGGGTCGTGGCGCTCGCCTTGGCGAGTGCGACTGCCTCTCCTGCCCTGGCGCATGCGGTCTGCGGCGACCGGGTCTTTCCGGCGACGCTCGTCATGGACGACCCCGGCGTCAGCGACGAGCTGTCGCTGCCGACGATCACGTACCTGCCGATCCCTGCGGCAAACGGCAATCCTGGGGGGCATTCGATCGATTACGGCTTCGAGTTCGACAAGACCATCACCCAGGACCTCGGCTTCGCGATCAATGACGACTACTTCACCCAGCACGGTGTTGGGCAACCCAACCTGAAGGGCTGGGACAACCTAACGCTGACGCTGAAGGACAAGTTTTTGTGCATCGAGCCGGATGAGCTGATGATGTCGATGGGCGTCATCCATGAGTTCGCCGGCACCGGCTCGGGCCTGCTGCGCAGCGCGGGGGTGATCGACTCGGTCGGCAGCACGGCGCCGACCTGGTATGTCGGCAAGGGGCTCGGCGACTATCCGATCGGCATGTTCCGCCCGTTCGGCCTAACCGGCGAACTCGGCTACCAGATTTCCGACACGCCGAGCGTCAGCCCCCACGAGTGGGACTACTCCGCCTCGCTGCAGTATTCGATGCCCTACATGGCGCAGCACGTGAAGGCGCTCGACATCCCTGATTTCCTGAACCACCTCGTGCCGCTGGTCGAGGTGTCGATGTCGTCGCCCGATCGCGGCCCGACGACCGGGCAGATCGCGCCGGGTGTGATCTACCTGGGAAACACGTTTCAGGTCGGGGTCGAGGCGCTGATCCCGGCGGACCGCGCGAGCCGACAGCTTCAGGGCACCGGGTTCATCGTGCAGTTCCACCTCTTCACTGACGACTTGGCCTACAACACGCCAATCGGCAGACCCCTTTTCAACAGGAACCTATGGGGATCGCAATGACCCGATACACCCCGGCGATTATCGCCTTCGCGACCGCCGCGCTCGTTTCCGGCGCGGCGTTTGCCCATGCTTTTCTCGATCACGCCCTGCCCGCCGTCGGCGCGACGGTCTCCCAGGCCCCGACAGAGCTTACACTGTGGTTCACCCAGGCGCTGGAGATCGCCTTCACCGGCGTCGAGGTCACGAACGCGGCCGGCCAGCGGGTCGATGCCGGCCAGGCCACGCTCGACCCGAAAGACCCACAGGAGCTGCATGTACCGCTGAAGCCTTTGCAGCCAGGCGAGTACAAGGTGAACTGGCACGCCCTCTCGGTCGACACACACCGCACGGTCGGCGATTTCAGCTTCACGGTTGGGCGATGAGCCGGCGCCATGGTTGAAGCGTGGATTGCCACCCGCTTCGTCCAATTCGCCGCGGCGATGGCGGCATTTGGGATCGGCGCTTTCCGGCTCTACGCCTTTGCCGGCATGCCGAGGGAGCCGGCGGACACGCCGGCCCGCGCGGCACTCGATGCGACGCTCGTTCGTGTGTTGCGCGTCGCATCGCTGATCGCGCTGTTGTCGGCACTGGCGATCATCCCCTTCATCGCGGCCGAGATGACCGGATCGGATGCCGCCGCGCTCGATCCCGGCACCTGGCGCGCGGTGCTGGGCGCCACCGAGTTCGGCCATGCCTGGTGCTGGCATCTCGCCTTCGCGGCCGCGCTGGTGACGCTGAGCTTTCTCCCGACCGGCCGCCGGCAAGTCCGCGCCGCGACGCTGGCGGCGCTGCTGCTGCTCGCCAGCCTCGGTTGGGTCGGGCATGCCGCGATGGACATGGGCGGCGGCACGATGCACGAGCTCAACCAGATGACGCATCTGACGGCGGCCGGGCTGTGGCTCGGCGGGCTGCTGCCGCTCGGCATTCTGCTGCGCCGCGCGCTGCGTGCCGGCGGCGCGCCATACGTGCCGCTCGCACGGGGGGCGCTGCCGCATTTCTCGCAGATCGGCTACGTCGCCGTGGGGCTGCTGGTGCTGACCGGCACGGTCAACAGCGTGATGCTGGTCGGCAGCTTCCCGGCGATGGTCGAGACGCCTTACGGCAGACTGCTGCTGGTCAAGATCACGCTGTTCCTCGCGATGATCGGGCTGGCGCTCATCAATCGGTTTCGGCTGCTGCCGCGGCTGAATGACGCCACACTGGCCTCCATGTCGCTACGAACACTTTGCCGCTCGGTGATCGCCGAGCAGGCGTTGGGCGTGGCGATCCTCGGCGTTGTCTCGGTGCTCGGCACCTGGCCGCCGGCGATCGAGGCTATGGGTGGGATGCAAATGTAATAACGCAAGCTGTTTGCGCAAATAGCTTGCGGATTGAACAGCGCGCCGATAGGCTCGCGCACATGGCCCGCAAGCCCGTGATTTCCGCCGCGTTGTCGATGCTGTTGCATGAGCGGCGCCGTCACGCCTGGACGCTCGAGGAGCTGCAGGCCGGCCTCGCGGAAGACGGGGTCGAGGCCGATTTCTCGTCGGTCTTCCGCGCCGCCGAAAAGCTCGTCGCCGCCGGCGAGCTGCGCAAGCTGACGCTCGACGACGGCCGCGCCCGGTTCGAGCTGGTCGACGCGCATCATGACCATTTCCACTGCACCAAATGCGGCACGCTGGTCCCGGTGCCATGCCTGCTCGGCGCGGGCGATTTTGCCGCGCTGGAACGCGAGGCGGGGTTTGCGATCCTCGACCACCATCTCGTGCTGAGCGGCATTTGCCGCGATTGCCGCGCCGCATGACGCCGCCACGCCGCCACGGGAAGAGTTTCGCTGCGAGGCTCGGCCTCTTTGCGATGCTGTTCCAGGCGATCCTGTTCGGCTGGCACCACCACGACGTGATCGTCGCCGGCCGGCTTTCGGTCCCGATTGTCGAAAAGGCCCCTACGGCGCCACAGGTCGTCGACGACGAAGACGGCTGCGAGATCTGCCAGGTCTTGCATCACCTGACCGCGGCGCCGGTCGATGTTGCCGGCGTATCGCCGCCCGTGGCGATCACTGTTGCCGCTGCCGTACCGGAAACGGCTTTTGCCGTCCGCGGCGCTCTCACCGGCTTCCACGCCCGCGCCCCTCCCCGCGCTTGACGCTGCCGTTGGTTGATTAAACCGGCCGCGTGAACCGCGGCGCAGCTTCAAGAATGAGAGGGACATATGCTCAGCCTGCTCTTTGCGGGCCGTCACGCCATGCGCGTGCGGGCTTGCGCAACCGGTGCGTCAATTGCCGGGGTTTGTCTGCTACCGATTTCCGCAGCGGCCGACGACCCGTCGACGCCAACTGCCGCCCCCCAAGCCCAGGCACAGCCT
>Ga0335074_10009057_pt1 | contig 13867 bp, 12 predicted proteins | sample Lox_Sample_23_FD_206715 | JGI IMG/M metagenome (GOLD analysis project Ga0335074, IMG submission 206715) | Soil microbial communities from Loxahatchee National Wildlife Refuge, Florida, United States - Lox_Sample_2.3 | ecosystem: Environmental > Terrestrial > Soil > Wetlands | place: USA...
AGCTTGCTCTTAACTGACATGGATTGTTCCTCCTTGGAACCACAGCCGCACCCTGCGCGCGGCTGTCGCGAGCCCCGCCACGGCCGGTGCCGTGGTTGCGGTCGGGGCTTGACCGGGACAGCGAACGATCTGGCCCGATCGGTAGTGCTGCCGAGAGTAGAAGTGTTCCGGGCACGAACACCCGGAAGATATTGGGTCATGTCAGGCCCACAGAAGACGAGAACCGCATCATGGGTATCACGTGCCGCGAAGGCGTCGATACCCAACGTGACTGCCAAGCCGGATAGCGGCTAAAATTATTCACAGATCCTCGCCCTCCTGTGCAGGCCGGGGGTCCAGGTCCTGCCCGGTGAGTTGCGGTCACCGGGCGGGGCCGCTTTGGCTCTCGTCCTTAACCTGTTCTTAGGACGCTTCACCTCGTCGCCCGGTTGCCACGATCCAGAGGAAATCATGCGTTGTGATCAAACTTACACTTAGAAACCGTCCAGGCACCGTTGGCGCCACATGACCCATTCTGTGATCCCCTGCGTCGGGGCCGTCGTCTGGGACGCCGATCGCCGACGGTTCCTGCTGGTCAAGCGCGGGCACGAGCCAGGCAAGGGACTGTGGTCGCTGCCCGGAGGACGGGTTGAGGCCGGCGAGTCGGACACCGCGGCGCTCGTCCGCGAGATGCGCGAGGAGACCGGGCTGATCGTGACGCCAGGGCGGCTGCTCGGCTCGGTGCGACGGCCGGCCCCAGGCGGCGGGATGCTGGAGATCAAGGATTTCGAGGCCACAGTGACCGGCGGCGCGCTGGCGGCCGGCGACGACGCGGCCGAGGTCCGCTGGGTTGACGCCTGCGAACTGGCCTCGCTGCCGCTAACTCCGGGCCTAGTCGAGGCGCTTACCTCGTGGGGCGTCCTTTGCCACGGAGAGTTCTGACGCTGGAAGATCTGACACGGAGAGTTCTGACGCGGAAGTAAAGCAGCGGCGCCGGACATCGCCCGCGGGTGGGAGTGCGGGATGCCGGCGCCGCTGGCCTTGCCAGGAACTACGCCTGAAGCGCCGCGGTTAGCTCGCGACGCCGGTGGTGTAGGTCCAGACCTGGTTGTCCTGCACGGTGCCACCGACGAAGCCGCGTAGCGGGGCGTTGTACACCACACCGTTGCGGTTGGTGAGCACGTTCGGGTCAGAGAAGTTCTTGTCCGCGCCGTTGATCAGCTCGTAGCCGCCCTGCGCCTTGACGGCGACCCAGGTGGACTTGGCGGACAGGCCGCACGGCCGCAGGGTAACCGGGCCACCGTTGACGTCGTACGAGGCCACGCACAGTCCGGTCTCCACGCCGTACGGCGCGTACTGGATCTGGTAGGCCTGGGCCCAGGCGTAGTGCAGGTTAAGGGCGGCCGATGCCAGCCCCGCCTGGTAGAAGTCGTGCACGCTGCCTTCGCGCGTCGCGACGAAGTCCGTGGCCTTGTCCCAGTTGGTCAGGCCCCACATGATGACCTTCTGGTTGACGTCGGCGGCGCCCTTGTACACGTCGAGCACGAGACCGCCGTTGGAGATCTCGATGCAGGACGAGCCACAGGACGGAGTGCTGGCGTGAGCGGTCGCAGCGGCCACGCCGAGCCCACCGGTGATCACGCTGAGCATAGCGGCGCCCGCGAGCACCTTGCTCTTGATGGACATTCAGTTTCCTCCTCGGAGTGACAGCGGCGCACCGCGCGCCGCTGCCGGTGCATGTGTTGCCAGACACCACACAAGAGACGTCTGTGTCGATTGTCCGGTTTACGGACTTTGGGGAGAAACATGAACTTTTTCCGCCTGCGTTACGAAGCGCCTAGCTGCACGGCTTTTTGGCCGGCGGCGGCGGGACGGCCGGGCGGCGGGGCGGCGGGGCGGCAGGACGGCAGGACGGCGGGGCGGGCGGCAGAGGCACAGCGCAGGCGGCGGGGCGGGGCGGACAAACGGGTATAAGGTGCCGCGTGCGGCCGGTGCGGGACTCCCGGGGCCTCTCGATGCCCCGTTAACGGGCTCTGATGCGCTTTATGGGGGACGGTTTGCGTTCGGTGGCGCGACCCGGTGCCGCTCGTGCTGGCCCAGATGGGCGCGGCGTGAAAATAACGTGGAGGTTTACCGCTTCGTGCCCGTCTGTCATACGTATACGACGGGTAGACTTCCACGTTGCGGCAGAGTTCCACGTTAAATGGAGAACCGGGCCATCCCGTTAGTCACAGGGACATCTTGCGGCACGTAAGCAGCTTCCTTGCCCGTACGCCACCCGCCGGGAGCGCGCAGCCGGTCAGCAGCTTCCCATGAAGTGCATCAGAACCCGTTAGCGTGTGGGCTTACCCACCGGCATCAACCGGCCACGGCCACGGCCACGAAAAGGCGCATGCACCGGCATCACCTGCCTACTTCTCCGCCGGGAGTGCCGCCTGTCAGTGGATACCGCCAGCGCCTGAAAACTGGCTCTGGTGCCCATTTCGTGACAGTCACGGCAGATCCGCACGCGCTGCCCCGGGCTCACCGGCCGCGGCCGACGGACCCGGGTCACCTCCTGCCGCCAGCAGGCAGTAACCGGATTACCGCGTGTACTCTCACCCCCTCCCGGCTCAGGCGCACATTTCGGGATGATAATGCTCCCGCGGCAGGCTGATCACGCAGCCGCCGCCGGCCGGCAGCCGCCGTACCGGCGCAGAACGGACGCCCAGCGGCCGTTTCCGATTACCGTGTGTACTTACACCCCCGATGAGGGGTGCAAGTACACACGATCATTCGTATGACCTCTCCTGGCGGTACCAGATGCGGTCAATCCGCGCGGCGAGCCCGGCGGCCCCTTGTAGTTACCATCCCGTTATCTGAGCCAGAGCCAGTATTCAGCTTCCGCCGACACAAATCGGGCGGCGGGCGGGGACGCGGCGCGGGGACGCGGCGCGGGGACGCGGCGCGGGGACGCGCGAAAGGGCGGCGGGGGGGCGAACAGCGGGTGAACGTTCGCGTCTGGGCGGGGCGGTGGATACGGGGGTGCTTATTCTTTACTTCGTGCGCCGTACCGCGCCGATAGCCGCAACCCTCACCGTGACCGCGGGACTGCTGCTGGCAGCCTGCGGTGGTAGCGCGCCCCCGGCCAACCTGATCTCTGTGTCCAACGGCGGCTGCGGCGGAAGCTGGCATGTGGCCGCGCCAGGCCCGTACACGTTCCAGATCTACAACGCGGCCGCCGAAGAGGGCGACGTCGACCTCATCAACCCGGCCAGCGGCGCGATCTACGCGGAGGTCGAGTACCTGGGCCCGGGCACCACGGCTCCGATGCAGCTGGACCTGGGGTCGGGCCAGTACGCGTTCCGTTGCTCGTTCGAGGACTTCGACCCGTTCAACGGCCCCACGGAGACGGTCGCCGGCCGCACCGCCGGCAGCCCTGGCGTCTTGCCAGTGACGCAGGATGACCTGCTGAAACCGGCCGATGAGTATGCGGCGTATGTCACCAAGGGACTGGCTGCGCTGGTGGCAGATACGGGCACGCTGCTCGCCGACGTCCGCGCCGGGAACCTGGCCCGGGCCAAGACGGACTGGCTGACCGCGCACCTGGAGTACGAGCGGCTCGGCGCGGCATACGACGCGTTCGGCCCCTACGACGACGAGATCGACGGCCGTCCGGACGGCCTGGCCGGCGGGGTGAACTCAGCGCAGTGGACCGGGTTCTACCGGCTTGAGTACGGTCTGTGGCACGGTCAGAACACGCACGCGCTGACCCAGGTCGCCGCCACGCTGGACAGTGACGTGCTGGCGCTGCAGAAGGCCTGGCCGAGCCTGCAGAACCAGCTTCAGCTGTTCGACATCGGCCTGCGCACCCATGAGATCATGGAAAACGCCCTGGAGTTCCAGCTCAGTGACCACGACGACTACGGCAGCGGCAGCACGCTCGCGACCACGGTCGCGAACATCGCGGGCGATGAGGTGCTGCTCGGCATCCTGCGCCCGCTGCTGGTCCCCAGGTACGCGCAGCTTCCCGCCGTCTACACCTGGCTGGATCGGCTTCAGTCGCTGCTCTATCAATACGGGTATCAGAACGGGCACTGGCTATCCGTCGCGTCGCTGAGCTCCGCGGACAGGGAGCAGCTCGACTCGGCCTGCGATCAGGCTGTGGAGGAGCTGGCGCCGATCGCGACCATCACCGAACCGCGAGGGGTATGACGTGTCCCCATCAACACCAGCCAGACGCGCGTTCCTGACCGCCGGCCTCACCGGTGCCGCGGCCGCAGGGGTGGCGGCCGGGTACACATACCGGGACACGCGCCCCGCCCCGCAGAGCACGGTCGCGCTGGAAAACAGCGAGGCGGGCCTGCTGCCGCCGGTGCCGTTCCACGGCACGCACCAGGCCGGCATCTTGCCGCAGCCGCAGAAGCAGACCGCGGTGATCTCGTTCAACGTGACCGCGCAGGACCGCGCCGAGCTCACCGGCCTGTTCCAGACGCTCACGTCGCGGGCCAGGTTCCTGACCGCCGGCGGCACCCCGCCGCCGGCGGGCATCGGCGGGCCGCCGTCGGACTCCGGCGTGCTCGGCCCCACGGTGGTGCCGGACGGCCTCACCGTCACGGTCGGCGTCGGCTCTACGCTGTTCGACGACCGGTACGGCCTGGCCAGCCAGCTCCCCGCCAGGCTGTACCCGATGCGGTCGTTCCCCAACGATGACCTCGACCCCGCCCAGTGCGGCGGCGACCTGATACTGCAGCTCAGCGCCGGGAACACCGACACGGTGATGCACGCGCTGCGCGACATCGCCAAGCACACCAGGGGCGGCATGCAGGCGATCTGGCGGATCGACGGCTTCTGCAGCCCTGCCCGGCCGTCCGGCACCGTGCCGCGCAACATGCTCGGTTTCATGGACGGCATTTCCAACCCGGACACCACCTCGCAGGCCCAGATGGACAGCCTGGTCTGGATCCAGCCGAACACCGAGGGCGAGCCCGCCTGGACCGCCAGCGGCAGTTATTTCGTGGTGCGGCTGATCAGGATGCTGATCGAGTTCTGGGACCGGGTGGATATCGGCGAGCAGGAAGGCATGATCGGCCGCCGCCGGGCCACCGGCTACCCGCTGGACGCGACGAGCATCTTCGCGACGCCGAACTTCGCCCTGGATCCGGACGGGGACATCATCCCGCAGACCGCGCACATCCGGCTGGCCAACCCGCGCACCCCGCAGACCGCGGACAGCCGGATCTTGCGCCGCGGCTACAACTACGACCGGGGCATCGACGCGGTCGGCAATCTGGACGTCGGGCTGATCTTCACCTGCTTCCAGCAGGATCTCAAGCGGCAGTTCGAGACCGTGCAGACCCGGCTGATCGGCGAGCCGCTGGTGGACTACATCAGCCCGTTCGGCGGAGGCTACTTCCTCGCCCTGCCCGGCGTGCTGAACGGCGATGACTATTACGCGCGTGCCCTGCTGACGGCATAGCAGTACACCAATCGTTGACCGCCCGTTTTCCGATCGATAATGGCGGCATGCTCGACTTCGCCGACCCGCCGGACTTCACCCCCGTGTACCTGAACCCCGAGACCGGCGAGGTGCAGTCCCAGCCGTAACCACGCGCAGCTAACGACTGCAACGGACCCAATCTTGACCGCCCGTTTGCTTCCTGGTCAGATTGGGTCCGTTCCCATGTCACCATTCTCTGGGAGCGTTCTTGCCCTACGCAGTCTGCTGACTCAGGAGGAGCGCTATGGGCGTGAGCCCGGGCCGTGGCAAGCACAGACTTACCCGGCGAGCTCGTTATTACGTCGCCATCGGCGGCACGATCGTGCTCGGCACCGGCGTCGCGGTCGGTACCACGGTGGCGGGCGCGAATGCCTCACCCAATCCGGAGTTCTCGGTGCCCGTCCCGGCGCCCACGTCACCGGGCAGCTGGGTGCTCTCGGCGCACACCGCTACTCCGATCAAGCACCTCGTGGTGATATTCGACGAGAACGTGGCTTTCGACCGCTACTTCGGGACCTACCCGTACGCCGCCAACACCGACGGAAACCCGTTCCACGCCAAGCCCGGCACGCCGACGGTCAACGGCCTGTACACGAGCATCACCAGTAACGGCCCGGTCGGCCCGCTGCTCACGAATAACCCCAACGCCCACGATCCGGTGCGGCTCACCCCCGCACAGGCATGGGCCTGCAGCGACAACCACAACTACCAGCCCGAGCAGGAGGCCGCCGACGGAGGCAAAGAGGACCAGTACGTCCAGTTCACCGAGGCGAGCAGCACCTGCAACAGCGGGATGACCTCCGAGTACTGGTCTCCCAGCCTGGTAATGGACTACTACGACGGCAACACCGTCACCGCGATGTGGAACTACGCGCAGAACTTCGCGATGAGCGACAACAACTACGACACGACGTTCGGCCCTTCCTCACCCGGCGCGATCAACTTGGTCTCCGGCGACACCGGCGGCGGATACGCGGTCAGCCCTACCGCGGCCGACCCGGCCACGGCCGCGCATGTCACCGACAGCTCGGTCGCGTATATCGGCGGGAACACCGCCAACGACGGCACGATCTACGGTGACATCGACCCCGCCTACGACGACTGCTCGGACACCAACCACTCCGGCTCGAACCCGGTGGGCGTGCTGACCGGCCAGAACATCGGCGACCTGCTCAACGCCAAGAACGTCAGCTGGGGCTGGTTCCAGGGCGGTTTCGCGCCGACCGGCACGGTCAGCGAGAACGGCACCACCTACGAGGACTGCGGCTCCGAGCACGAGAACATCGGCGGCGAAGAGGTCACCGACTACGTGCCGCACCACGACCCGTTCCAGTTCTACGCGTCGACCGCCAACCCCAAGCACCTGCCCCCCACGTCCGAGGCGGCGATCGGGCACACCGACCAAGCCAACCACCAGTACGACATCTCGGACTTCTACGACACGCTTCAGGACGGCAACATGCCGGCGGTCAGCTTCCTCAAGCCCCCGGCGTACGAGAACGCGCACCCAGGCAACTCCGACCCAACCGACGAGCAGACATTCCTGGTCAATACCATCAACCAGATCGAGGAGTCCAGGTACTGGCCGTCCACCGCGATCGTCATCACCTACGACGACTCCGACGGATCATACGACCACGTGCTCGGCCCGATCGTCAACGGCTCGGACACGGCGATCGACACGTCGATTTGCTCCAGCGTGGCGAGCACCCTGGGCAGCTACCCGGACCGGTGCGGCTTCGGGCCACGGCTGCCGCTCGTCGTGATCTCGCCGTGGACCCGGCAGAACCACGTCAGCAGCAACCTCACCGACACCGCCTCGATCATCAAGTTCATCGAGGACAACTGGCTCGGCGGGGAGCGGATCGGCAACGGGTCCTACGACGCGATCTCGGGCAGCCTGGATGCGCCAGGCGGCGTGCTCGACTTCCGCGTGCTACCGCACCTCGCTCCGCTGATCCTCAACCCCACCACCGGCGAGGTGGTAGGGCCGCGCGGCTTCAGCTGGCCGACCGCATGGGACGCGCGACAGTAAGCAGCCCCGGCTGGCACAGGGGCCGGTCCCCGGCTGGCACAGGGGCCGGTCCCCCGCCGGGGGCCGGCCACTTGCCGTGGGGGGAGCACCGAGTGCTGTTCTGCATAAGATGTTCTTATGGCTTCCCCGACCGAAGAAGAGATCATCCAGGCGCTCAGCGGGGTGCTTGATCCCGAGATCAAGCGCCCGATCACCGATCTCGGCATGGTGAAGGACGTCACGATCTCGGCCGGAGATGTCCGGGTCGGAGTGTGGCTGACCGTCGCGGGGTGCCCGCTGCGGGAGACGATCACCCGCGAGGTGACCGCCGCGGTCGGCAAGGTGCCGGGCGTGACCGGGGTCCGGGTCGACCTGGACGTGATGAGCGAGGAGCAGCGCAGGGAGCTGCAGACCCAGCTGCGCGGCGGGCGGCCGGAGCCGGAGATTCCGTTCGCCCAGCCGACGTCGCTGACCCGCGTATACGCGGTGGCCAGCGGTAAGGGCGGCGTGGGCAAGTCCTCGGTGACGGTGAACCTGGCCGCCGCGCTGGTCGCGGCCGGGCAGAAGGTCGGGGTCATCGATGCCGATATATACGGACATTCGGTGCCGCGGATGCTCGGCGTCACCGGGCGGCCGACGCCGGTCGAGGACATGATCATGCCGCCCTCCGCGCATGACGTGAAGGTGATCTCGATCGGCATGTTCACCAAGGGCAACACGCCCGTGGTATGGCGCGGGCCGATGCTGCACCGGGCGTTGCTGCAGTTCCTCGCCGACGTGTACTGGGGCGACCTAGACGTCCTGCTGCTCGACCTGCCGCCGGGCACTGGGGACATGGCGATCTCGGTCGCCCAGCTGCTCCCGGGCGCCGAGCTGCTCATAGTGACCACCCCGCAACTCGCCGCGGCCGAGGTGGCGGAGCGGGCGGGCGCCATGGCATCGCAGACCCAGCAGCGGATCGCCGGGGTCATCGAGAACATGTCGTACCTGGTGTGCGGGCACTGCGGCGAGAAGGAGTTCGTCTTCGGTTCGGGCGGCGGCGAGGCGGTCGCGCAGGCTCTGTCCCGGCTGGCCGGCACGCCGGTGCCGCTGCTCGGTCAGGTGCCGCTCGACACGAGGCTGCGCGAGGGCGGCGACGCCGGCCTGCCGCTCGTGCTCCAGACGCCGGACGCGCCCGCCGCGCTCGCCCTGACCAAGATCGCCGCCGAGCTCGGCATCCGGGCTCGGGGCCTGGCCGGGCGCAGCCTAGGCCTCAGCCCGGTCTGACCGGCCAGTCTGACTGGTGCCGACCTGACTAGCGCCCGCCTGACTGGCCGGGGTTTGCCCTGCGGACGGCGCGGGTCAGGTGGCTTCGAGGTCGAAGGGCGGGGTCTCGCCGGGAGCGAGCACTGAGGGTGGCTGCGTCTGCACGGCGGTGGACCGCGCGGTCTGCTGGGCGGTGGCGCTTGGCGCGTTGAATCCGGCCTCGAGGTCGTCCAGCAGATGCTTCTGCACGAAACGCTTAGGGTGCAGGTCGTTGAAGTCGAAGTCCTGGAATTCCGGGCCAAGCCCGGCACGCAGGTCATTCCTCGCACTGTCCGCGATCCGGCGCAGGTCACGCAGCAGGGACCCGACCCGGGCTATCATCTTCGGCAGCTCATTCGGCCCGAAGATGACAAGCGCGAGCACGGCGAGCACCAGCAGCTTCCAGAAGGACAGGTCGAACACGACTCCACTCTAATCCGTGTTGCGGCGTTTGGGTTCAGCCGAACGGGTTGACCATATGCGCTAGCCGCGCGAAACCACGGGACATGCGCTTCCAGAAGCCCGGCGGCTCATCATGCGGGAGCTTCCCGACCACGGCGGCTACGGTCTGTGACGGTGCGTCCGCGATAAGTGTATAGACCAGGCCGTGGCCGGACCATGTGAACGACCGCTGGTCAGGTACCGCCGCGTAGATGACCTGCCCGGCCACCTTGGTCTTCTGCCAGCCGCTCAGCTTGTTCGCCAGCTTGCCGCGCTGCTCGAACACGGACACGACATAGAGACCGTCGGAGTACGCCAGGTCGAGCACCGGGCCGGTGGAAGTGTCCGTCTCGCCTCCCGTGAACAAGGTCAGCCCGCCGGGCAGCGCCGACGGAACCACCCAGCCCTGCCGGGCGAACGCGAGCAGTCTCGGCGTCGCGATCGGGTAGGACCAGGTAACCGTCTGGGGCTGAGGGCCGCTGGCGAACACGGGCGGGGCGATATGCGCCCCGACCATCATGGGCGTGAACGTGCCCGTGCTGATCAGCCGACTGCTGGCGTCGTAGACCTGTCGCTCAAGCGGCAGCTTGGTGACGGTATCCAGCCAGAACTCGGCGGCAAGGGTGCCGTCAGGGCGCCGGGCATCTACCTCCTCGGCGCGCCTGTCGACCACCAGTCCCTGACCCGTGTAAGAAATGACGTAGTTGGCTTCGAGCAACTGGACCAGGGCCGTGGTGACGCCGAGCACACCCTCCGGCGACTGGCCGTCCGGGTCACCGGAAACAAACGGCTCGCTGCTGACGCTCGCCAGCGTCTGGGTCCAGGTCGGGCCACCGCTGCGATGGTAGACGAGCATGGTCTCATCGCTGCTGTCCAGCCGCGAGACGACCTCTTCGCCCAGATATGTCTGCCGGACGCCTTCCTGGGCGGCCTCGCTCAGCAGGTTCATCGCCAGCAGGCTGGACTTCCTGCGAAGCTGCGTTCGCCGCGACTGCGCCGCTATCAGATCCTGGCGGGCCTGCGCCTGAGTCTGCGCTTGTGCCTGAGTTTGTGCCTGTGCCTCTGCCTGTGCCTGGGCACCGGCCGAGGCCCCGCAGGCCGTCAGCGATAGCAGGCAACCGGGGACACCCACCGCGAGTGCGGCGGTCAGCCTCAGCAGGTGACGACCGCCTCGGTGCCGCGAGTTCCCTGGCGTGTACAGCAAGGTGACCTCACGGTTGCCGCGCGGCCGAGCTCGCCGTGCTCGTGCCCGCCGTACTGAGGACGGGACCCATAGTCGGTCCCGGACCTTCGAACGGGACTTCGCCTGTGGTGATCGCGTGTTCCTCGCTGTACATCTCGACCTGGGGGACGATCTTCGGCCCCGGAGGAGCCGCGTCGCCACCGCCCATCGAGAACGCGGCGGTGCCAAGGCTCACCACGATCGACATCGCGCCGAGGACCACGTAGCGCCGCCTGGCCAGCCTCGGCCGACGAGACGTGAACGGCACGCCTGGGCCGGTGAGTGCCCGGGAGGGCCTGGACAGCACCCGGTGCCTGATGAGCGCAGGCCTGCCCAGCTTGCCGACCCTGCCAACCTGGCCGGCCTTGCCGACCGTGCCAGCCTGGCCAACCTTGCCAACCCTGCCAATCTTGCCGACCCTGCCGGCTGACGGGTCAGCGCCCACGGCCGCCGCGATCTCGGCGATCTCCACCAGCCGCTGAGTCATATCCCGCTCGCCCGGCACATGGCTGGCGAGCTCGCCGATCTGGCGCTTGAGCGCGCGCAGCCCGGCGGCGTCCGCCCGGCAACGCTCGCAGCGAGCCAGGTGCGCGGATACCCTGTCCCGCTCCGCGCCGTCGAGCTCGCCATCGACGTGCGCGGAAAGAAGATCTCCCAAATGGCTCATGACAGCTTGCTCCGGTTCTGCCTCCGGTGCTCGAGTGCGACCCTCAGTTGCGCCCTGCCACGGTGAATCCTGCTACGTACCGTGCCAATCTTGACGCCCAGAGTTACTGCAATCTCTTCATAGGAGAAACCCTCGATATCGCACAGCACGACCGCCGCCCGGTACTCGGGCGGCAGCGCCTTCAGCGCGGCCTGGACGTCGCCGTCCAGGTGGGAATCATCGAAGGCGTCGGCCGGGCTCGGCTCACTGCCGGGCATCCGGTGCGTGAGCTCATCGGCTAGGCCCTCGAAGCGGATCCGCTGCTTGCGCCGCGCCCCATCGAGGAACAAGTTCGTCGTGATCCGGTGCAGCCAGCCTTCGAACGTGCCCGGCGTATAGCTGGACAGCGACCGGAAGACGCGGACGAACACCTCCTGGGTAAGATCCTCCGCATCGTGCGGATTCCCGGTAAGGCGGTAGGCGAGGCGGTACACCCGCACCGAGTGCGTCCGCACAATCTCATCCCAGGACGGCAGAGCCCAGTCAGACTGGTCCTCCCGCACGGCTCCGCCCTCCGGATCGCGACCTACCACACTTATCACCATCGTGCCCTGGTTTCTTCCCTTACGCTAGTTCGGGTCTCCACGCCTGGTAACGGTCCAGCCGTCGGCGGAGTTCCCTTCGCGCTACGCTTTGGCGGTGGGACCATTGGGTAACGCCGCAGAGTACACCGCTGACTACATCGCGGAGTACGCCACCGAGGACGAGCCGCTGCTTGCCGCGCGGGCGAACGCGGCCGATCTCGGCGGCACCGAGCCGGTGCGGCCGGCGGTCGGTGCCGCGCTCCGGTTCATCGCCTGCGCGGTAGGGGCCAGGACCGCTGTGGAGATCGGGACCGGCTGCGGCAGCTCGGGCGTATGGCTGCTCCGCGGTATGCGCCCGGGCGGCACGCTCACCAGCGTCGACACCGAGCCGGAGTACCAACGGATGGCCCGGCACGCATTCACCCAGGCCGGTTTCGCCGCGAATCAGAGCCGGCTGATCCTCGGCCGCGCCCTAGACGTTCTGCCCCGGTTGTCCGACGGTGCGTATGACATGGTCTTCTGTGACGCCGATCCGGCAAGCTACCCCGATTACCTCACCGCCGCCCTGCGCCTGCTGCGGCCGGGCGGCGTCGTCGTCTTCAACAACGCGCTGTCTGACGCGTCGGCCCCACCGGGTTCACCGGGCGGCTCGCCGGGTTCACCTGGCGGTGAGTACCACGGCGAGTTCGGCGGCTTCTTCGAAGGGGTAACCGAACGGTCCGGCGCGGATCAGGATGTGGCGAGCATGGTGCGGGATGACGAGCGACTCGTACCGATGCTGCTGCCGCTGGGCGACGGTCTGCTCGCAGCGGTGAAGCGGTGACTCGGTAGCCGGCTAGCCGACGGCTGACTTAAGGGCGTCACCGAGCCTGGAGGCTTCATCGGCCGTCAGTTCGACGACAAGCCTGCCACCGCCTTCGAGCGGCACACGCATGACAATGCCACGGCCCTCCTTGGTGACCTCAAGCGGACCGTCGCCCGTCCGCGGCTTCATCGCCGCCATCATCCATCCCCTTCCTCCGGAGCCCGCGCGCACCCTCGTGGGACGCCGCGCTCTCGGCGCCCGCGGCGGAACCGGCCAGCCACAATCGTTTCGATCAGTCGCCCTATTATCTCAGGGTTCGGCCGCCGAATGGTAATGATCGGGGCTCAGGGATGTCAACGTGGCGTACGCAACGGCTTGTCAGCAGGCCTCCAGCGGGATTTCAGCGCTCCAGTCGCTTTGCGAACCGCCGGCGCGTCGCTTTTCGCTCCCCCGCCCCGCCTAGTCAGGCCCCCCGGCCCTGCCCAGTCAGGCCCCCCGGCCCCGCCCAGTCAGGCCCCCCGGCCCCGCCCAGTCCGGCCCCCGCCCACGTCCCCAGCCCGCATCCTCGTCCCCCGCACCCCGCCCGCTGGCGGTCCGCGCATAAAGCGATATTTCGTATCAAATCGGATGATAGGCATCACCTTTCCACCAACAACGTGTGGAATTTGCCCTTGGTGAAGCGTTACCCCTCATTTTCGGGGGTCAACGCATCTCACGCACATGATCACCACGAATCTCGTGTGGACGATCACCACCATAGGGAGAGAGGGCCGCCTTGTCGGTGGAAGCTGAATACTGGATCTGGCCCGTATGTCGGGCTCTGATGCACTTTATGGGGAGACCAGTTGCCAACCCTAGCCGCCCGAAGGGTGTATTTATGTTGTCTCACTGGTTGATGCTGTTAATCGAATTAGTGTGTGCAGTTTTACCCCGCATTGGGGGTACAACTGCACACGCTAGCCGGGATCGCTGGCCATGCGGGTGTTATGTCCCGTTCTGGCCGCCCACCGTGCCCGCGGTGTCCGTGTCATCGGAGACGACGTCCCATAAATGCGCCAGAGCCGCATCTCGTGACGGTCACGGCGGATCCGCACGCTTTGCCCCGGGATCATGGGCCGCCGCCGACGGATCTGGGACACCTCCTGCTGCCAGAAGGCAGTAGTCGAATTATCGTGTGTACTTTTACCCACTCCCAGGGGTGTAAGTACACAAGATAATCGAGATCCGCCGCCGAGCGCCCGTTTTGACCAAATATGAGCCACCCGCCTGCGGCGTCCGGCATGATCGTCCTGTGGCGGGACTGTCACCATCACGAGATGCGAGCCAGAAACCAGTTTCCAGATACCGTTGACACGCCTGTAGCCGGTCCCCAAAAGCACCATCCGTCATATAAGGAACACGGGCACGCGGGCA
>Ga0335074_10009058_pt1 | contig 13866 bp, 10 predicted proteins | sample Lox_Sample_23_FD_206715 | JGI IMG/M metagenome (GOLD analysis project Ga0335074, IMG submission 206715) | Soil microbial communities from Loxahatchee National Wildlife Refuge, Florida, United States - Lox_Sample_2.3 | ecosystem: Environmental > Terrestrial > Soil > Wetlands | place: USA...
CCTATATCAACGAGCGATTTTCCACTCGTGTGCGCGCTACGGGTTATGGCGTCGGCTACAGCGCGGCGACCATCATTCCGGCCTTCTCCTCCTTCTATATGCTTGGGCTGAAGGGCCTCGGTATGCCTTACGCGTACACCGAAGTCGCCCTGTTCGCTCTGGGTGGTTTACTGCTGATGCTTGGCGCCCTCACGGGCCCGGAGACCAGGCACGTCGAGATTGCCTGACGGCGCAGCGCGCCCGCATTGACCTGGCCACACCTTCCCGATAGACTAAGGAGGTTTGGCGATTCTGCCTGTCCCGTGGGTCTTCGGGACCCTCCGGCCCGCCGGAGTCGAAGCACAGTTTCCGCCCAGCTCAGTTTTGATCGCGCCCGTCGTTTCGGTGCAGTTTCCGTTGCGGGCGCCGGAGGAATTATGTACGCGGTTATCCGCACTGGTGGTAAGCAGTACCGGGTCGCCCCCGGCGACGTTGTAAAGGTGGAAAGCCTCACCCCGGGCAGAAACGGTTCTGTGGAGTTCGCCGACGTTCTCGCCTTCTCCGGCGAGTCCGGCTCAATCGTGAAACCGCAGTCGGCAAAGGTTCTGGGCACCGTGGTTGCCGATGGCCGCGCGGACAAGATTCTCGTCTTCCACTTTAAGCGCAAGAAGCAGTACAAGAAGCTCCAGGGCCATCGTCAGGGCTTCACCCAGGTCCGCATCAGCGAAATTCAGGTCGACGGCAACAGCTACACCGCCTAACCGCGCGTAGCGCAATTCACTCCGCCCCGCGCGGATTCAGGATCGGCACATGGCACACAAAAAAGGTTTAGGAAGTTCCAAGAACGGCCGCGATTCCAACGCGCAGCGGCTGGGCGTCAAGATCTTCGCTGGCCAGGTCGTCACCGGCGGATCGATCATCGTCCGCCAGCGCGGCACCAAACTCAAGCCCGGACTCAACGTCGGACGCGGCACCGACGACACGCTCTTCGCCAAGGTCGATGGCCGGGTGAAGTTCATCGATCGCGGCCGCAGCGGCCGCTTTGTTGCGGTCGAGCCTGTCGTCGCCGGATAGCCTCCCCTCCCGGAAGCACAAAAGCCGGACTCCGCGTGAGTCCGGCTTTTTCCGCGCCCTCAACTGCGCTGCTGACCTCTGGATCCCGTTTTCGACCGGAAAAAGCGAAAGCCCCGAAGATTTCGGGGCGTTTGCGATCGAGGTGCGCGACGGGGCCAGCTATCGGGGAGCAACCACCGGGTTCTTCGCCAAAACCCGATCGACGACACCCTCGATGTCCTGCAGGAAAAAGCCCGTCGGATTTGGCACCATAACCGGCTCCGGCATCTGACCCAGGCCCTTGGCCAGGGCGTTCCAGCGGGCCAGCATCGAGCTCGGCGGCAGCACGATCATGCTGCGCTCGGCTTGCGGTTCCGGCAACAGGAAGTACAGAGTGAAGGTCAGGAGCACGACGAGCGTCGCAACCTGCAGGCCCAGAGCTGCAGCAGAATTGAGTCCCGGATAGCGAACCGAAACGGCGGTAAAGACCAGATCAGCCGCAGCCTGCATGCCGAAACCGAGACTGATGCCGAACAGCGGGCTGCGGAACGACCGTCCCAGGGCATGAATCGAGAGAGCCAAAAACGCCAGCAGGCACAACTCCATAACGCTTGCGCAGCGGGCCAGTTGCAGACACAACGGACCAACCCGATGGCTGCTGGTCCTCGCCATCGTCGCGGGTAAAGTCACCGCACCCACGCAGACGACCACCGAGACAATGCTGATCCAGCGAAAAGCGAGGAGTCCGAGACGGCGAAGACCGGGTGCCGGCTCCATCACGCGCCGGAAGACTTCCTGGATTACGAAGAAGATCGCTACGGCCGCGGCAACGTAGGAAAACCAGTAACCGTAGAAATAGATGGCATACCGTGTCGAAGGAATCTGCATTGGCGTCGGGCCGCCATTCAGAACAACTTCGAGAGCGATCAAAGAACTGAGGCGGATCACCAGATAGGTCGCCATGGCAGGCAACCGGCGTGCAGACCCTGACCTGAAGAAGGACAGGACGACCAGTGCAAGAAGCACCGGTTCGAGTCGCACCAGAAGGTCTTGCAGATGGGCCATCACCCTCCCCTCAGGACTCTGAGGATAACGAAGGTGGCCGGGCTATCTCAAGTCAAATACTGGAGAAACAACCAAAAACCCCTGCCACTTTCGTGGTAGGGGTCTGGACTGACGTTCCTCAGCGATGGGACCCCATCACATCCCGCTCTTGCCATTGCAGTCCTGCCCGTCGGGGCTGCAGGTCGGCATCGGAATTGCCGCGATCAGCGAGTTCCCGCTCTTGCCATTGCAGTCCTGCCCGTCGGGGCTGCAGGTCGGCATCGGAATTGCCGCGATCAGGGAGTTCCCGTTCTTGCCATTGCAGTCCTGCCCATCGGGGCTGCAGGTGGGCATCGGAATCGCCGCGATCAGGGAGTTCCCGTTCTTGCCATTGCAGTCCTGCCCGTCGGGGCTGCAGGTCGGCATCGGAATTGCAGCGACCGTCGAGTTCCCGTTCTTGCCATTGCAGTCCTGCCCATCGGGGCTGCAGGTCGGCATCGGAATTGCAGCGACCAAGGAGTTCCCGTTCTTGCCATTGCAGTCCTGTCCATCGGGGCTGCAGGTCGGCATCGGAATCGCCGCGACCAAGGAGTTCCCGTTCTTGCCATTGCAATCCTGCCCATCGGGGCTGCAGGTCGGCATCGGAATCGCCGCGACCAGCGAGTTCCCGTCCTTGCCATTGCAATCCTGCCCATCGGGGCTGCAGGTCGGCATCGGAATCGCCGCGACCAGCGAGTTCCCGTCCTTGCCATTGCAATCCTGCCCATCGGGGCTGCAGGTGGGCATCGGAATTGCCGCGATCACGGCCTGATGACTTGGAGCAGTGGTGAGGGTGCGAGCGTGGGGTGTCGCAAATGCAACCGTTGCAACTGCGGTACAAAGCCCAAGGATCAGCGTGTTAGCGGCTTTCATGACTGAGGTACTCCTCAACAAAAGTTGTACGGCGGTTCCGCAAGAGTGGTACAGACTCCGCCACACATCAGGACTATAACTGCTAGCGTGGAAGGGTTTCTGCCTGCGTCTGTATTATCAAAGTATTAAATAGGAGCCATTACCGGCGTACTTGGGATCTGCGCTTTTGGCGTTGCCGGGAGCAGCACCGTGCCCCCTCGGTCCCGTCGAGGTAGAGCGGCAACTCGTTCATTCAATGCTGTGTTAACCGTCCAACGGTTTGCGCCGTGCCGCGTGGGTCATGCTCGCTGCCCAGCTATCGCATTGATGAACGCTTCATCGGACCGATTGTGTCTGGTCCCTCGTACTCTTTCTGCACAAATCTCGGGGCAAATGTTTCTCAATCAGATAACGATTTCGGCCTGGAAAGCGGGGTCTTAAGCGGCCGCTCGACACCTGCAGACACCTTCCCATCATGGAGCGCACTGCCGGCAAGCCCGCTTCGCCGTCAGCGTCTCCCTTGCCGCGCGATCCGCAGCGCCTCCTCAATCGCCTTCTGCGCCCGTTTCTGCCGCGATTCCGGGCTCTGGTAGTAGAAGATCCCGAGCAAGTGGCCACGCCGCTGCACGGGTGTCATGGCCCGCCACCCCACCCGCGCCTGCGGCTGACGCTGAAACCCGGCCTCCAGAATCGGGGGCGTCACCCGCTCTCCCTCCATGGCCAGCATCATGCGTTCGGCCCATAATTCCGCGCGTCCGATGCGCGCCGCCGGGCTTTTCGGCTGCTCGATCAGATCGATGATCGCCTTCTTCATCGAGTCGCTCAGCTTCAGCTGGTACCACTTCGCGAGCGCGCGATCCTGGCACAGGATCTTCTCCAGCTCGGGCGGCGCGGTCCGGGGGCGTTCGTCGAGATCCGGCTCGAGGACCACCTCCACTCCATGTCCCTGGCGGACGCCCGCTTCTTTCTGCATCTTCCGGTTGACCAGCAGGATCGTGCTCCCGTCTCGCGCTCGGAACAGCGATGTGCGAAAGGCGAACCCGTTGATGGTCCCGCGGACGCGAAGCCGTCTGCGCTGCGGCCACTCCTTCATCGGATCGAATGGAACCGTGACCACGGTCCAGTGGAGGCTCGTGCCATCGGGCCGGAGCGTGCCTTTGAACTTCTTCTTCGCGCTCACGCCCTCAGCATAACGTGGCCTCGACAGTCCCGCCGTGCCCGCGACTCTACGGGCCAGCCGGCAGCGTCGGCATGTTCGGGAGCTGGTTCTGCTGCTGCAGGTTGCGCACGTGGGCGAAGCCCCAGATGGCAAGCCCCGCGACTGCCGCGATGCCAACGCCGGTGACGATCCAGAACCCGTGCGATGGCCCCGTGCGCAGATCGATCACATCGGCATCATTCACCGTGACCGGCTGGGGATCGTTAAACAGCTGCAGCGTGAATGAGCCGGGGTTGATTGCGATGATCCTTCCCATCAGCTCGACGCCGTTGCTGAGCTCGACGCCCACGGGGTTGTCGATGCCGCGCTTCAGAATGCGGGCGTGCACCGTTGCCGCGTCGAGAGGTTTCGCTTTCGCATAGGCTCCGGGAGGGATTGCCAGCAGAAGGATCAGGAGGAAAGCGATCGCAGCCGAGAACCCTGAAACCCCGCTGCGAAAACGAGAGGCAGAAAAACGCAACGCAGAAAAACCACTGGCGGGTCCCATACTCGTACCTCAGCGCGGCCGGATTTCGATCATCCACGATCTCGCGCTGTCCAGGAAGACGCGCCACCTGCGGAATAGTTTCGTCCCGATCGAGACCCGAAGCTCACACCGCCCCGGCGGGAAATACCGATGGCCGTGGTATGTGCGGGGCCGGGCCCGGCGTTACTCTATTCGCGCAGGAGGTCTTCATCCTATGGCTCGCACGGAATCGGCGATGCTCGCGCTCGGCACCCAGGCGCCCTCGTTCTCCCTCAAAGATGTGCGCACGAATCAGGTTCACACCACCGAGTCGCTCATGGGCTCCAAAGGCCTGCTCGTGATGTTTATTTGCTGCCACTGCCCTTTCGTGAAGCACGTGGAGAAGCAGCTGGCACAGCTCGGGGTTGATTACCGCAACTCAGGCGCAGGTATCGTTGCCATTTCCTCGAACGACGCGGAGAACTACCCCGACGACGCGCCGGCGTCGCTGGCCGAACAGGCGCTCAAGCTGGGCTTCACCTTTCCCTACCTTTACGACCCGACACAGAAGGTGGCGCGGGCCTATGATGCGACCTGCACGCCGGACTTCTTCCTCTTCAACGGCTCGGGGGTTCTCGTCTACCGGGGTCAGCTCGACTCCAGCCGCCCGGGTAACGACATTCCCGTTACGGGACGCGATCTGCGCGCCGCGCTCAAGGCGCTGATCGCCGGCGAGCCGGTCAGCGCGGAGCAGCGGCCTTCGGTGGGCTGCAACATCAAGTGGAAGGACGAGTGGCTGAACCGGCTGTGAGGGTTGCGGCGGCTCACGGCGACCCGGAGGACTGCGGACGGCGCGAAGCCGGAAGCATGAGGTTGTTGGCTTGAGGGGGGTTCGAACCCCGTGACTCTACCTGCAATCAACAGCTTGCGGAGGGGTCGATCCCGCGACGTTGGCGACCTGGTTAACATGCTTCGAGGGCGAAATGCCCACCCGGGCCGATCTGCGGAATGAATCGGACCCTCCCATCCGCTGGACCGGAGGGTCGCTTTACGCCTGGCCGATGGCGACGCCGTGTTCCAGCGGGATGCCGGCGCGGCTGACCACTTCGAACTGCAGCGTGCCCGAGCCTTTGTGGGCGTCGATGCGTACATGGTCGCCGTGCAGCACCTCGCCGTCGAGGATCTTCATGGCCAGCGGATCCTGAATGAGCCGCTGGATGGCACGCTTGAGCGGACGCGCACCGTAGGCGCGATCGTAGCCCGCGGTGAAGAGCTGATGGCGCGCCGCCGCGGTGAGCTCGATGGTGATGTGGCGATCGGCCAGCAGCTTCTCGAGGTCCTTGAGGCGCAGATCGACGATATGCTGCAACTGCTCCTCGCCGAGCGGACGGAAGATGACAACGTCGTCGACGCGGTTGAGGAATTCCGGACGGAAGTGCTCGCGCAGCACCTTCATCACGCTCTCCGTGGCGTGGCCGAAGGTGGTTTCGTCCTTCAGCGCATCGCCGGTCAAAAATCCTGCCCCCAGGTTCGAGGTCATGATCAGGACCGTGTTGCGGAAATCGACGGTGCGGCCGCGGGAATCGGTAAGGCGGCCGTCGTCGAGAACCTGTAACAGTACGTTGAACACATCGGGATGCGCCTTCTCGATCTCGTCGAGAAGGATGACCGAGTAGGGTCGACGGCGCACGGCTTCCGTGAGCTGGCCGCCCTCGTCATAGCCGACGTAGCCGGGAGGCGCACCGATCATGCGAGCCACGGCATGTTTTTCCATGTACTCGCTCATGTCGAGGCGGATCATGGCCTGCTCGTCGTCGAAGAGGAATTCGGCGAGCGCGCGGGCGGTTTCGGTTTTGCCGACGCCGGTGGGCCCGAGGAAGATGAAGGAGCCAATGGGGCGCTTCGGGTCGCTGAGGCCGGCGCGCGAACGGCGAATGGCGTTGGCGACGACGCTCAGCGCGGCATCCTGTCCGACGACACGGTCCCTGAGACGCTCTTCCATCTGGACGAGCTTTTTGACTTCGCCTTCGAGCATGCGGGAGACGGGAATGCCGGTCCACTTGCTGACGATTTTGGCGATGTCTTCCTCGTCGACTTCTTCCTTGAGCATGCGCGGTGCGCCGGTCTTGCCGTCCTGCAGCGCGTTCAGCTTTTTCATTTCGGCTTCCAGTTTCGGAAGCTCGCCGTACTGAATCTGCGCGGCGCGTTCGAGATTGCCGCGGCGGGTTTGCTCGTCGGCTTCGAAGCGAAGGGTCTCGATTTGTTTTTTCAGATCGCTGAGGCGGGTGATGGCCTCGCGCTCTTTGGTCCAGCGCGCGCGGAGGGCGGTGGCTTTTTCGCGGAGCTGAGCGACTTCGCGCTCCACGTGTTCAAGCCGCTCTTTGGAGTTGGCGTCGTTCTCGCGCCTGAGGGCGGCGCGCTCGATTTCGAGCGAGGTGGCTTCGCGTTCCAGCTCATCGATTTCCTGGGGGACGGAGCCGATCTGGATGGCCAAAGAGGCCGCGGCCTCGTCGACCAGATCGATGGCCTTGTCGGGCAGGAAGCGGTCGGAGATGTAGCGATGCGAGAGCGTGGCGGCAGCGACGATGGACGAGTCACGGATGCGGACCTTGTGGTGGGCCTCATAGCGCTCCTTGAGGCCGCGCAGGATGGCGATGGTGTCCTCGACGTTGGGCTCGCCGACGTAGACGATCTGGAAGCGGCGCTCGAGGGCAGCGTCCTTCTCGATGTATTTTTTGTACTCGTTCAGCGTGGTGGCGCCGATAGCGCGGAGCTCGCCGCGGGCCAGCGCCGGCTTGAGCATGTTGGAGGCGTCGATGGCGCCTTCGGCTGCGCCGGCTCCGACGAGGGTGTGCAGCTCATCGATGAAGAGGACGATCTGGCCGTTGGACTCCTCGATTTCCCTGAGCACGGCTTTCAGGCGGTCTTCGAATTCGCCGCGATACTTAGCGCCGGCGAGCATCGAGCCGAGATCGAGGGCGATGACGCGCTTGTCGCGCAGGATGTCGGGCACGTCGCCGTGGACGATGCGGCGGGCGAGGCCTTCGACGATGGCGGTTTTGCCGACACCAGGCTCGCCGATGAGCACAGGATTGTTCTTGGTGCGGCGGGAGAGGACCTGGATGACGCGGCGAATCTCTTCATCGCGCCCGATGACAGGATCGAGCTTGCCGCGGCGCGCGAGTTCAGTGAGATCTTTGGCGTATTTCTCGAGGGCCTGGTATTTGGCTTCCGGGTTCTGATCGGTGACGCGCTGGTTGCCGCGGACGGCGGCGAGGGATTTGAGGACCGCGTCGTGGCCGGCGCCGAGCGAGGCGAGCAGGAGCTGCGCGCCATCATTTTTAAGGCGGGTGAGGGCGAGGAGGAGATGCTCGGTGGAGACGTAGTCGTCCTTGAAGTTCTCGGCCTCTTTGAAGGCGGCTTCGAAGACCTGATTGAGGGCGCTGCTGGCGCCGGGCTGCGCCGCTGAGCCGCTGACTTTGGGAAGCTGGTTCACGGCCTCCTGGGCGCGTGTCTCAAGCTGACCCAGGGGCACACCAATCTTGTCGAGGACGGAGGGGATCACGCCCTCTTTATCGCCGAGGAGGGCAACGAGCAGGTGCAGGGGGAGGATTTCGGGATTGCCGTTTTCGGCTGCGAGCTGGCTCGCGTTCTGGACCGCTTCCTGCGACTTGACGGTAAATTTGTCCCAACGAATTGCCATGTGTACCTCAGTTGTCCGTGATCCGTTGTCAGTGCTTCGTGATCAGTTTTCAGTGATGAGGGATTCCATAAAAAATGTGCGGGAGGAAAGGGACCCTCCCGCTCGATAGTGCTCCAAAAGAGAGCCGGCAGCCAGTAGCCGGGGCCGGACTTACGCGGCGGTTTTGACGTCCTTCCTGGCGCTTTCGAGGGCGGGAGCACCGACGGCGACCTTGATCTGCTTCGGCTTGGCTTCGGCGCGCTTCTCGAGTTCCAGGCGGAGAATGCCGGCTTCGTAGCTGGCCTTCACGCTGTCCGGGTTGACGGTGTTCGGCACGGTGAAGGAGCGATAGAAGCTGCCGTAGCGACGCTCGATGCGGTGGAAGTTCTCTTCCTTCTCTTCCTTTTCGAACTTGCGCTCGCCCTTGACGGTGAGCACGTTGTTTTCGATCTGAATGTCGAGGTCGTTCTCTTTCATACCCGGGACTTCGAGCTTGAGAACGATTTTGTGCTCGTCCTCATAGATGTCCACCGGCGGCACGAAGGCCGCGGTCGACATTCCATCAGCATCGGACCGGTTGAACTCCTGGAAGAGCGAGTTCATGCGGTTCTGGAGCGTAAGGACGTCGCGGAAAGGGTCCCAACGAGTGATAGCCATAACTGAATTCCTCCAAAGCTTCTGAAGAGTTTTTGAGAGTTGGCGCCGGCCCCGGAGAGCCCCCAGGTGGGGGCCGTGGGCGGGTCGGCGATTCACAACATCTGATGCCACTATAGCATACAAGATGCAGAAAACATGAGTGATTTATTGTCAATTCTCGATTACAACACTAAGACGTTGAATATAAACAGTTTTCTTTAGTGGTTGGGCCTCGACTACTGGACTATTGAGCGCGCAAAGCCTCGGTTGGATCGACGGAGGCCGCTCGCCGGGCGGGGAGGTAGCAGGCCATCAGAGCGACCAGGAGCAGGACCAGTGCAACCCCGGCAAAGGTGAGCGGGTCGCGCGGGGAGACGCCATAGAGCTGGGCGCTCATGAGGCGAGTGAGTCCCGAGGCGAGGCCGATTCCGAGGGCGACGCCGAGCAGAGCCATGCCGGCTCCCTGGCGGAGGATGAGGCGGAGGACATCGGCGCGCTGGGCGCCGAGGGCCATGCGGACACCGATCTCGCGGGTGCGTTCGCCGACCAGATAGGAGATGACGCCGTAGATGCCGATGCAGGCGAGGAGGAGGGCGAGCGCGGCAAAGAGGGCGAGCAGGATCATGGAAAGACGGCGGGCGGCAAAAGAGTGCTGGAGGACGCCGTTCATGGTTTCGACGGCGAAGACGATTTCGTTGGGGTCGAGCTCGGAGACGGCGCGGCGCACGGAGGGCATGACGGCGGAGGGGTCGTCGCGGGTGCGCAGGACCACCGCAGTGATGTCGGCGACCAGCGGCATGAGCTTGGGGGGCAGCTGCATCATGGGGTAGTAAAACTGCGCTTCGATGGCAGATTTGGGATCGTTGCCGGGGCCCCACTGTTTTACGTGGCCGACGACGCCGACGATTTCGGCTTCGACGTCGAACTGAGCGATGTGAATGTGCTGGCCGATGGGATTGGCGTTCGGGAAATATTTGCGGGCGAGGACGTCGTCGACGTCGACGACGATGGGGGCGTTTTCGTCGTCGTGGTCGGAGATGAAGCGGCCGCGGAGGAGGGTCATGCCCATGGCGCGCTGGAAGCCGGACTCGACCAGGTAGAACATGGCAGGGTCCATGTCGTTATCGTTGTCCGGTTTGGGCTGGCCCTCGACCCAGAAGGGAAGTTCGGAGTCGTGGATCATGGGGCGTGAACCGAGGGTGACGGAGACGGCCTCGACGCCCGGGATGGCGCGCATGGCGGCGTCGAACTGGCGGAGACGGGCACGGGTTTGAGCGGCGGTGGTTTTTGCGTTGGAGGGCAGAGAGACGGAGAAGGTGATGGCGTGTTCGGGGTTGTAGCCGGGGTTGACTTTCCACAGTGCGGCGAAGGTGCGGAGCATGAGGCCGGCACCGATGAGGAGAACAAGGGCAAGAGCGACCTGGGCGGCGACGAAGAGTCCCTGGAGACGATGGCGGGCGCCGGCAGCACCGCGGCCGGCCTGGCGGAGGACGTCCTGGAGGTTGGCACGAGAAATTTTGAGGGCAGGCGCGAGGCCGAAGAGGATTCCGGCGAGCAGGGAGACGCCGAGGCTGAACAGGAGAACGCGGCTGTCGATGGTGACATTGGAAGCGCGGGGCAGTTCAGCCGGCAGAGACGCGACGATGGCCTTCGTCACAAGGAACGCCAGGGCGAGTCCCAGTAAGCCGCCCAGGCCGGCGAGGAGAACACTCTCGGTGAGCAACTGGCGGATGAGGCGGGTGCGGCTGGCGCCCAAGGCCGCCCGGACCGCAAACTCGCCGGAGCGCGCCATGGAGCGCGCCAAGAGGAGGCTGGCCACGTTGGCACAGGCGATGAGGAGCAGGAATCCGACAGCGGCCAGAAGCACGAGGAGAATCGGCTGCACGTTGCCGACGATGTCCTCTTTCATTGACATGAGGGAAACGCCGACGTCTTTATCCGCCTCGGGGTAGAGAACAGCGAGGGTGTGGGCGATGGCGTCCATGTCGGCGCGGGCCTGGCCGAGGGTGACGCCGGGGTTGAGGCGGCCGATGGCGTGCGCGCTTTCGTCGACGCGGCGGTCGCGGAAGGAAGGATCGTTCCACTGGCCGAGCGGGATATAGACGTCGCGGTCGGTCCCGTAAAAGAGGAAGCTGGGCGGAAGGACGCCGACGACGGTGTAGTCGGCGCCATTGAGGGTGATGGGCTTGCCGAGGATGGACAGCGATCCGCCGAACTGGCGGTGCCAGAAGGCGTCGCTGAGGATGGCCACGGGGGCAGCGCCGAGGTGGTCGTCGGCGGGATTGAAGTCGCGTCCCACGGCGGGGTGAACGCCGAGAGTGGAGAGGAACTGCGCGGAGATCATGAAGCCGTTCACACGCTGGGCGGGAGCGTGGCCGCCGGTGAAGTTGTAATCCTCATGGCGGTACATGGCCATGGAAGAGAAGGTTCGGTTGTCGCGCTGCCAGTCGAGAAAATTCAGGTAGCTGATGGGCGCCTGGGGCATGCCGGCGTTGCGTTCGTTGATGGCGACGAGCTGACCGGAACGCGCGTAGGGGAGCGGGTTGAGGAGCACGCCGTTGACCACGGAAAACAGGGCAGTGTTGACTCCGATGCCGAGCGCGAGGGTGAGGATCGCGACGATGGCGAAGGCAGGAGACTTGAAGAGCATGCGGAGAGCGAAGCGAACGTCCTGGGCAAGAGCGGCCACGGGCGGACCTCGGCGGTGAGATGTCTGATTGTAGGGCAGGCTGCCGGGGTCCTGGACCGGGGGTTGGGTGGGGTGTGACGAATGGGCTCCGGCCGGGGACAAACGTTGCCAAACACCCGCTACTCAAACGTTATACTAAGCGGCGGCTACAGGCGGGATGCCCGTGCGGACGCGGGCGTTTCCCTTCCCTGTTAGCGTACAAGGTGGCTGGGCCGATGAATCGGGACACGGGATCCATGAGGCGAAACAGAGGCGCATGCAGGTGCATGCTGGCCGTGCTGCTGACGGGGGCCGCGATGTTGTGGCCAATGGCAAGGGTGAGGGCCCAGCCGGGCCCGGCCCCGGTGGCGTGGAGCGGCGTGGTGCGCACGGATACGGGCCAGCCGGTCGCAGATGCAACGGTGGTTCTGACGGGGCCAGGAGGGACCTATCGTGCCCCGACGAGAGGCAATGGCAGCTTCACCTTTGCGAACGTCGTTCCGGGGCACTATGGCGTGATCATCCGGCAAAAGGGGAAGCCGGCGACGGCGGCGCTTCCCATCGATCTGCCGCGGGGATCGGTATTCATCACGGTAAGCCAGCAGAACACGGTCGCGGTTGCGGCGCAGGCGCCGGCTCCGGCGGCAACGACGGCTGCCCAGCCTGCGGCGAGCTCCACGCAGACCTCAGGCGGAGAAAAGCTGTCCAGCGAATCGGTGAGTTCCCTGCCTCTCAACGGGCGCGACTTCAGCACGTTGCTGTTGCTGGCGGCGGGAACGATGACCGATGTGAACGGGGCGACCAACTTTACGCAGCAGTTCGCGATCGACGGTCAGAGGGGGGTCGAAGCGGTTTTCGCCATGGACGGGGCCGACATCAGCGACCCTGAAATGGGCGGCAGCACGTTCACCAATTTCAATGTGGACGCGATCCAGGAGCTGCAGTCGAGCTCCGGGTGGATGCCGGCTTCCATTGGCCGAGGCGCTGCCGGGTTTACGAACATTGTGACGCGATCGGGAGAGGCGGGCTTCCATGGCTCCTTCTTCGAGTTCCTGCGCAACTCAGCTCTCGACGCGCGCAACTACTTCGACTATCCGTCGATCGTCGAGCCCGGGCGCATTCCACCGTTCAAGCGCAACGAGTTTGGTTTTACCAACGGCGGGCCGGTTTTGCTGCCACATCTATATGATGGCCGAGGCCGGACGTTTTACTTCGGGCAGTACCAGGGATTCCGCCAGGTGCTGGGCACGACGCAGGTTCTGCCCATGCCGACGCCGGCCGAGCGTTCGGGCCAGGACGTGGTCACCTACGCCGACGGCAGCACGGATACGCTGCTCGTTCCGGTCAACCCGCAGATCGCCGCCGTTCTCGCTCGCTATCCGAAACCCAACAACCCTGCCGGAACTTACGGAGCGCGGACGTACGCAGCGCCGTCGAACGTGGTGACCAATGCGGATCAGTTCTCGATCCGTATCGATCAAGAGCTCGGCGCGAAGGGACAGTTTCTGGGCCGCTTCAATTACGACAACCTCACCGGGCCCACGACCAACCCGGACCAGACCACGATTGACCCCAGTTTTGGCGTGCAGTATGTCGATCGCCAGCGCAACGTGGAATTCCGCTACACGCGCACGCAGTCACCGCATCTCGCGTGGGAGTCGATCTTCAGCATCACGCGGACGACGCCGTCGTTTCCCACGCCGAACCGCACGGACCCCGCTGTGAAATTCAGCGACGGCCTTTATGAAGGGTTCGACACGGCCGCAGGATCGGTGATGTCGGCCTTCGGCAACCTCTTCCAGGGGCAGCAGAACTTCACGTGGACGCGCGGGCGACACACCTGGAAATGGGGGGTGGAAGCGCGGCTGAATCGCGATACAACCTATTTCGGCATGAGCCCTAACGGCGAGTACGATTTTGGCGGCGGGACCGTGTATTCGCCGGTTTTCATTCCTTCGCAGAGCGGCATGCACAACGTGAATGCCGGCGATCCGCTGCCCAACACGCTCGCGAGCCTGCTGGTCGGCTATCCCTACAGCTACACCGTCGCGGTCGCGCCGCCGTATTTCTCCAACGGCGCGCACATCGGACCGGCGGCGATCAACCGCAACGACGTCAACGCGTATCTGCAGGACACGTGGAAGATCAACGAGCACTGGGCGGTGGACTACGGCCTGCGCTACGAGGTGTATTCGCCGATCACGGAGCGGGCCCATCGCACGTCCAGCTTCCTGAATGTGACGCCGCCG
>Ga0335074_10009059_pt1 | contig 13866 bp, 12 predicted proteins | sample Lox_Sample_23_FD_206715 | JGI IMG/M metagenome (GOLD analysis project Ga0335074, IMG submission 206715) | Soil microbial communities from Loxahatchee National Wildlife Refuge, Florida, United States - Lox_Sample_2.3 | ecosystem: Environmental > Terrestrial > Soil > Wetlands | place: USA...
GCTCGGCCGCTTCAGCGTGCCCTCCACCCGCTGCCGCTCCCATTGCGGCGATTCCGGAAGAAACGGCCGGATGATCGCGAGCGGAATGGCCGGCGCCACTCCCGCGATCAGCGCGTAACGCCACGCGGCATGGGTGCCGTAAATCGCAGGCAGCTCCATGCCCCAGCGGTTCGCCACATAAAACGAGCCCGCCGTGAGCACGCCGCCCAGCGACGAAAAAGCCTGCGTGTACCCCAGCACGGCCTCGCGCGTCTTCGGATTCGGAAAAATCTCGGCCAGCCACGCCACCGCCGCCACGAATTCGACGCAGGTGCCCGCGAACGACAGCGTGCGGAACACCAGCAACTCCGGGACGCTCGCCGCGAGCCCCGACGCGGTCGCGAAAACCGCATAGATCAAAATGCTGTACGTCAGAATCCGGCGGCGTCCGAACCGATCCGCCAGGTAGCCGCCCCACAGCCCGCAGAACCCGCCCACCAGCGGTGGAATCCAGAACAGCAGTCCGGCCCAATCGCGATACTCCGGTGTGCCGGGCCGCAGGCCGCCCACTTCAATCAGCGCGGGCTGCAGAATGAGCGGGCCGACAAGCACCACATAGATGTCGAACAGAAAGCCCATCGCGGCGATGGCGCAGATGGTCCACTTGATGCTGGCGCGCACTAATGCGCCAGCGTACCATGCAGTCCCGGCGCAGTTCGATATGATGTCCCCGAGGTGGGACCATGCGGCTAGTCTTATTGATAATCGCTCTCGCTCCGTCGCTCGCGGCGGCCACCGTGCAGCTCGATTCCGGGGCCATCTCGGGCGTCGCGGGATCCAGCCCCGCCGTCGAGGTCTACAAGGGCATCCCCTACGCGGCGCCGCCCGTCGGCGATCTGCGCTGGCGCGAGCCGCAGCCCATCGCGCACTGGGACGGTGTTCGCCAAGCCGCCGAGTTCAGCGCCATGTGCATGCAGCCGTCGCGCGCCGGCGCGACGAATCCCCCGAAAATCTCTGAAGATTGCCTGTTCTTGAACGTCTGGACCGCGGCCGCCTCACCCAACGAGCGTCGGCCCGTGATGGTCTGGATTCATCCCGGCGGTTATCAGACCGGCTCGGGCGCGACGCCCGGCTACGACGGCGATGCGCTCGCGAAACGCGGCGTCGTCCTGGTCACCATCAACTACCGGCTCGGTGTCTTCGGTTTCTTCGCGCATCCCGAGCTCACCAGGGAATCCCCGCATCACGCCTCCGGCAACTACGCGTTCATCGACCAAGTGGCGGCGCTGCGCTGGGTCCAAAAGAACATCGCCGCGTTCGGAGGCGATCCCCGCCGCGTCACCGTATTCGGCGATTCGGCCGGTTCCTCCAGCATTTCGAACCTCATGGGATCGCCCCAGGCCCATGGCTTGTTCCAGCGCGCGGTGGGTGAAAGCGGCGCCTGGATGGGGCTTTCATTAACTCCCACCCGAACCCTCGCCGAAGCCGAACAGGCAGGGGCCAGGCTGGGTACGCTCGCTGAATTGCGCGCCAAACCGGCCGACGAGCTTCTGAAAGCCGGTCGCGCCGGCGGCCCCGTGATCGATGGCTGGTTCCTGCCAGAAGACGTCGCCGCCATCTTCGCCGCGCATAAACAGAACGACGTCCCGCTGTTGGTTGGATCGAACCAGGACGAAGGCACGTTCTTCCTGCAGCCCACCACCGCGGCCAAATTCACCGACCGCGCGCGCACGCGATTCGGCGTCCAGGCCGACGCGTTCCTGAAGCTCTACCCCGCCGGATCCGACGAAGAAGCCAGCGCCTCGCAGCTCGCGGCCTTCCGCGACGAACTGGCATTCGTCATGCGCGTTTGGGCTCGCGCGCAAACCAAAACGGGCCGCTCCAAAGCGTTCCTCTACTACTTCACGCACGATCCGCCGCTCCCGGAGGGCCAGAGTGTGCGCGGCGGACGCGGAACAGGCGCCACCCACGGCTCCGAAGCGCAATATATTTTCGGAAATCTGCTCGGCTCCCGCGCCTGGACCGCGCTCGATCACCAAGTCTCCGACATGCTCGCGTCCTACTGGGTGAACTTTGCAACCAACGGCGACCCGAACGGTCCAGGGCTCTCCAAGTGGCCGGCGTTTGACGATCGCAAGAGCGACCGCCCCATGGTCCTCGGCGATCAAGCCGAAATAGGTCCCGCGCCGAATGCCGCGCAGCTCGCGTTTTTCGAAACGCTAGCCCTCGGTCTCCCACCGGAATCGCGCCACCGCTAGCACCCCGAACACCGCCGCAAACCCCAGCAGCACGGCGCACGGAACGAACGCCGCTTCCAGTCCGAGCCCGCGCCACGTCATCGCCTCCAGCCCATCCATGGCCCAGCGCGTCGGCACCACCACGGTGAGCTTCTGCAGCCACTGCGGGAACAGAAACATCGGAATCCACGCGCCGCCCAGCATCACCACGATCAAGGTTGCGAAAATCGACAGCCCGCGCGTCGCCTCGGGCGTCTTCCCCAGCGCCGCGATCAGCATTCCAAATCCCGCGGTCATCACCGCGAAGGACGCGCTCACCGCCAGGAACCCCGCCATGCTGCCTTCCACGCGCACTCCGAACACCAGTCTCGCGAACAGAAAATTCACCAGCACCACGAAAAACGCCAGGATCGCAGCGCTCGCGGCCCGGCTTCCCAGCAGCACTCCGCGGGAAAGCGGCGCCGCGCGAAAGCGCTTCCACAATCCACGCTGCCGCTGTTGCAGGAGCCCGATGCCGACGTCGATCCCCAGGAACAAAACGAACTGCACCACCATCCCCGCAAAGGCGTGCGCGTAGCCGTTGTACTTGGTGTTCCGCCGCGCGGTCACCGCCTCTTCGTGCGTGGTGAAGGGGATGGAAAGACCCGCCGAGGCGCTCCCGTCCGCGCGCGTCGAGTCCGTGTTGCGTTGGGTCCAGCGGCTCACGCTGTGCAGCAGATCCTCCAGCGACTTCTTGTCCTCCGCGTCCAGCCTCGTGCTCTTTTCAACCTGGGATAGCGATTCTTCAATCATCGGCTGGCTCGATGCGGCCGAGAACACCTCCTTGCTCACCGCCTGCATCACGTCGCCCGTCAGAATCCCCGCCACCATGCCGCGCTCGGCGGTATGCGACGGATCGAAGAGCATTTCGATTTGCGGTTTCTCGCGCGCGGAGAAGAACGCGCGCCCGGCATTTTGCCCGAAATTCGGCGGAATCACCACCGCTACCGTCGCAGTCCCTTTGCGCACCGCGGTGCGAGCCTCGTCGGGTGTCGAGGGTTTCACCGCCAGCGCCTTTTCTCCTGATAGCCGCTTGACGATTTCGCGCGAGATGTTGCTCGCGTCCTGATCCACCGCCAGAACCGGGATCTTGCTGCTATCCTGATCGCCCGCGCCGCCCAGCACGTAGCCGAAGAAAGACCCGATGGCGATCGGAATCGCGAAGCTCATCAGCAGCGCGCGCCGGTCGACAAAAAACAGCAGGATATCTTTTCGGACCAGGGCCCGGAACGGGATCATCATGAGTCGCGCAAGCTCCTTCCGGTAAGGGTCAGAAATACGGTTTCCAGGTCCGCGCGTTCGCTCGAAACGTGATGGTAGCTGTGCCCGTGCTCCACCAGCCATTGCAAAACGCACGGTGTTTGGGCGGCCAGATCCTCCACGCCCACGCGCAATGTTCCCGAGTCAAACTCGGCCGAGTGCACGCCGGGGAGCGCCCGCACGTCGCCGATTCGGAGGCCGTTCTTGGTTTCGTCCAGCTCCACCCGCAGTGAATTGGTCACAGGCAACAGACGATACAGGCCCTGTAGCGTGTCGTTGGCGACCACCTGCCCATGATCCACGATCACGATGCGGTCGCAAAGCCGCTCCGCTTCTTCCATATAGTGCGTGGTATAAAGCAGAGTTTTGCCGCGGCTCTTGAGCACCTCGAGATTGTCGAAGATGGCGTTGCGGCTCTGCGGGTCCACGCCCACCGTCGGTTCGTCCAGCAGCAGAATCTGGGGATCGTGGAGCAGCGCCGAAGCCAGGTTGAGCCGGCGCTTCATGCCGCCGCTGTAGTCTTTCACCCGGTCGTGAGCGCGGTCCGAGAGCCCGACCAGCGCCAGCGCATCGTCGATGGCTCGCCGCGCGGCCGCGCCGTCCAGACCATAAATTGCCGCGAAAAGCTGTAGATTGGCCAGCGCGGTGAGCTCGTCGAACAATGCCAGATCCTGAGGCACCAGGCCGATTCGCCGCTTGATGGGGTCGGTATCGCCGGCCAGCGGACGCCCCTCGATTTCCACCGAACCGGAATCCGGCCGGATAAGCCCTGCAATGATCGAAACAGTGGTGGTTTTGCCCGCGCCGTTCGGACCTAAAAGCCCGACCGTTTCGCCCGCGCCCGCGCCAAGCGATACACCGTTGACCGCGATAACGTTGCCGTAACTCTTTTTGAGGTTTTTAACTTCGAGCATCGTCGGATCGAGCGATCATACCAACATACGTCATCACGCTCGCGCGGGTTCGCTTTCGTGCCGGGCCCAGCGTCGGATCGCTCCAGCAGCCGGCGAATCCCCGAGCCCACGGTCGAAAGAAATTCGGGCAGCGTGGGCGGCTTGGCGATATAGGCGTCCGCGCCGTGCCTGAGCGCCAGCGCGCGGTCGATATGCGATTGCGAGGAAGTAAGAATCAGCACCGGAACGCGGTCCAAATCGTGCTGGCTGCGCACGTGTTTCAATACCTCGATGCCGTTGATTTTGGGCAGATTCAAATCGATGAGTATGATATCCGGCAGCCGCTCGGGATCCAATTGCCCCAGAATCCGGATGGCCTGCTCGCCGTCGTAGGAGCGCTGGAAATTAGCCTCAAGCCCTTGAGAACGCAAGGCTTCTTCTACCAGGAAGACATCGGGATCGTTATCTTCCACGATGAAGATTTGTGCGGGGTTCTTTGCCATCGAACGTGTTTGGTCACCCGGTCGCGCTGCGGGAATCGCGACAAACCGATCATAACACTATTTGACTATTTCGTTCCAGAAACTCCGCTACTTCCAGTCGGGAAACGGGTTGACGCGTCCGCTGCGCGAGTCGCGGATCAGGTCCGGCACGCGGCGCCGCCGTGACATGAGTCTCTCGAGCAGCGCTTCCAGCGCGGGCGCGTCCTCGTCCATCCATTCGGGCGGAATCTGCTTTTGCGCCGCGTCGACGATTTCCTCCGGGAAGTAGACCAGACGATCGAGCCACGGTTCGAAATCCGCAAAGCCGCGCACGCTCGCATAGACCTGGGGCCGAAAGTAGAGGCCCTGCAGAGGGGAATCGGGAAACTTCCAGTGCGGGCCATCAAAAATGTAGCCGTGATCCAGCATCTGCGCCACAAAGCCCGGCCGCGGGGCCTCGCTCGCCGCGGGCGACCACTGCCGTACCCGCGCACGGTAAAAGATGCTCTGGCGGGCGTCGGCGTTGCCGATCCATTTGTCGAACGCCAGAACGCCCAGGAATTCACGCGCGTTCACCACCTTGGCGAGCAGCGTGTCGGGAAGGAAGTCGTAGACCATGACTTTGGCGGGGTCGCCGGGATAGCGCGAGCCGAAATGCCAGCCCGGCTCCACCGCGAGATGCCGGGAGCCAAGCTGAATATGGATGTCCGGATTGGCCTCCAGGAATCCGGCCGAGAGGTTGACCATCGCCACGGGAGGTGTCGAAATCTGGAGATAGTCGAGGAACACCGCGGCGATCCATTCGTTGACGAGAATGCGGCGGTGCTGCGGATTGTTCCGAAACTTGACGACGTAAAAGTGGCCGTCGGCGCACTCCAGAAGATGCGCCTGTGAGCCGCCGCGCATTTTGCGGATCAGCCGAGTGGCTTCTACGGGCATGAGGGAGCGATCAAATCAGGTTGGCCGCTTGCCGGACCACACCACCAACAAGGATAATTGACTGATGGCTGAAGATACTTCGCAAGCTGTTCCGCCGGCGCCGCCGCGGAATACCGATGAGGTAGCACTCGAGATGATGAAGTTCGTGGCCGTGACAACGGGCTACGGCAAGGGAGGAAGCTCGGCGGGTTTCGGTGGCAAGGGATCGAAAACGCCCGAAGAGTACGCCGAAGCTCTTCTGCAGCTGTTCGAACGTTGCCGCACGATAATTAATAAAGAGAAGACTTAGTTCGAGGGAAGCCGGACCAGACCGCCGCACGGAGCAAGGCGCGGCGGTCCGGAACAGCAAAATTACTTTTTCTTCTTGGCCGCTTTTTTGGCTGCTTTTTTTGCGGGCGCTTTTTTGGCCGCCTTCTTCGCAGCCTTTTTGGTGGCCTTCTTGGCCGCTTTTTTTGCGGCTTTCTTGGCAGGCGCTTTTTTCGCGGCCTTGGCGGCGGTTTTCTTCACCGCGGCTTTCTTCACAGCGGGAGCCTTTTTAACGGGAGCCGTTTTTGCAGGAGCCGTTTTGGCCGTAGCTTTTTTCACCGGCTTCTTTTTGGGCGGCGCCTCGGCGGCCGGCGGGGGCGGGGCGGGGACGTGCGGGGGAGTGGCGTGGACCGGCTCGGGAACCGGCTTTGTCAGTTCATCGTCGTCTTCGTCTTCCGGACCGTATTCGCCGACTTCGGTGGTTACATCGATTTGCTCTTCTTCGTATCCAAAATCGTCGTCGTCGTCCGCGGCGAAGCGCAAGCTATCAACCATTATTCGGGCCTCCTGTTGGGCTAACCACACCCTAGAATAACTCGTTTTCTTCGGAAGGCAAGAGGCAACTGACGACTTTTTGGATTCGAACAATACGCGCTTCGTCAGGCCTTCAAAGGGCCTGCCGGCGCATCGAAGGGGCTCGGATCAATTTACCGCGGAGCGGCGTTTGGAGGCGTTCAGACTGGCGGTGTGATAGGGCGCCGAGCGGGTCTTGTGCGAGGCGCTTCGCCCCATGCCGTGTGAAGAGGTGCGTGCCGTTGTGTGCGCTGGCGCGCGCGGGGCGCGGGGTGCGCGGGACACGGCGGGAATCACCAGAAGATTGCCGGGCACCGGAGCATTGGCGCCTGAGTGATCGTTGGCGGCAGTGAGGGCCGCGACGGCTGTGGAGTAATGATGCGCGATGTCGGCCAGGGTTTCGCCGGCCGCTACGCGGTGCAGGCGCCAGTCCGCCCGATGATTGGGCGGCACCATGTCCAGAGCCGACATCACCGCCGGCAGCGTCCCCTTGGGAATGCGCATTTGATATCCCGCCGGACCCACCGGCCGCAGCAGCGCCGGGTTCAGGTCCTGCAGATCGTAAACCGGACGATCCGCCGCGTCGGCAATGAGAGCCAGACTGGTGGGGCTTTCGAGTTCCACCGTGTCGTACTCTACCGGGAGGTCGGCGTCCAGGTTCTCCAGATCGTAGTCCTTGGGATTCTTAGCCATGATGGTGACGGCCAGTATGATGGGAACGTAATTGGCCGTTTCCTTGGGCAGCGCGTTCAACCGCCGCAATTCCCAGAAATCCGCGTATCCGGTCCGTTCCACGGCGCGCTGGACGCACCCGGGGCCGCAATTATAGGCCGCCATGGCCAGATACCAATCTCCAAACATGGCGTACAGATCGTGCAGGTGCTTGGCGGCGGCGCGCGTGGCTTTTTCGGGATCCAGCCGGTCGTCGGTGCCGGCGCTCTGCAGCAGGCCGTACTGCCGCCCGCGGAACTGCACGAACTGCCACATCCCGACCGCCTGCTTATACGACCGGGCGCGAGGCAGGAAGCCCGATTCGGCCTGGGCCAAATAGATGAGCTCCTGGGGCACGCCTTCATCGTCCAGAATCCGGTGTACCAGCGGGCGGTAGCGGCCGGAGCGGCGCAGACCGTTGATCAGGACCTTGCGGCCCCGGTCGGTCGAGAAATAGTGAATATAACTCAGAACGGCGTCGTTTTCCTGCAGCGGAAGCTGCGAAACGGTGGCTTCGATCTCTTCTTTGACCTTGGGACGGAGGTTGGGGTCGGTGGGGAAGGTCATGTCGAGAATGCTGTCCAGCGGCGATTTGTCGTAAACCACGGCGGGCTGCTCGCTCGCGGCGGCTCCCAGACCTTCCAGGTCATAGCGGTAAATCGTGTCGGCGATCTGATCCAGTTCGTTCTCCAGGCGCGGTCGGTTCGGCAGCGACTCGGGCGCCGAAAGAAGCACATCCAGAGCTGCATCAAACTCGCGCCGGGCGGCATCCAAGTTATCGAGCTGGTAAAAACGCTTTCCGGCTTCCAGGTGCTCGCGCGCCTTAGCTACCCGAGTGTCCACCTCCGGCGTATGCGCCGCGGCGGCTAAGGCACGTTGGACTAAGTCGGGAGAGTCGTTGGCGTAGAGATTGGTGACCGCTTGCGGAGGCGCTTCAAATGTTGGCTCGAAGGTAGCCGGCGTCGAAGGCAGGAAGGAAAGGCGGAAAGCCTGCGGCTGTTTGGCAGCGCAGCCGGTGAACATAAGTCCAATGGAGCAAGTGAAGCCGGCTAGAGCAGCCGAGACGCGGTGGCTGAAAATCATCGAGATCCGTATTCTTGTAGCGATCTACTAAATCTCAGAGCAAACACTGAATCTATAATAGCCCGGCGGCGGCGTCAAGCTGAATCTTCCCACCAGTATAGTAATACAAATAACACATTCCTGTTGGATGTCTACCCTTTGTTGATCGGCAGCTACCGGCAAGACTGTAGCCAAAAATTCTTACCTCTGCCTTGTCATCGTCCTCCGGGGTATCGGAAGTTCTAAGGTCAGGGCGGCGGCGGGTGCGCTACGATTCTAGGCAATGGCATTCATCGCGATCTCGGGTGAACCGGGATGCCGCCACGAAGAGCTGGCGCGGGTGGCGGCGCGGCGGATCGAGTGCGAACTGGTTACCGAGAGCGATCTGGACAAGCTGATCGCCGGCCAGTTTGGAGAGCCGGTTCGGGTGCCGGATCAGGCCTGGCGCCCGGCTGCCAGCTCCATCCTGGCGAGCCTGGGGTTGGATCATCGCCATCTCGTGGTTTGCTGCCTCGGGGCCGAGATGCTGGCGAGCGATCTTCCCGGCACGTTCCGGGTGCATGTGGTGGCCCCCGAGCGGGTCCGGTTGGCGAATCTGATTTCCCGGCAAGGGTTCGACCGGGCGGCGGCCAAGAACCAGCTTCATAAATTGATGTGCGCCGAGTCGCTGGTTCGAAAACGGCGCTTCGGGCAAAGAGCAAGCCCCACCACCGGCTTCGACCTGGTCCTGAATGAGCAGTCCATGGGTCCCCCGGAAATGGCTGAAGTGTTGGGGGCGGCGGCGCGGGCGCAAGGACTGCTGGAAGCCGAGCCTTTGACGGCGGCCGCGGCGGCCAAGGTGCAGTTTCAAGTCCGCCTGCAGCTCGCCCGATATGGTTTTGTGCCGCCGGACCGGGTGAAGGTGGAACGCAAGGCTTTCGGCCATCCCAGCGAAGAGGTTTTCGCCAATCTGCTGGACTTTTACCGCATTGCCTGGGATTACGAACCGCGCAGCTTCCCGCTGCAATGGGACAAGGACGGGAAGGTCTCGGAGGCCTTCACGCCGGACTTTTACCTGCCGGAATTCGACCTTTACGTGGAGCTAACCACCATGAAACAGGCCCACGTGACCAAGAAAAACCGCAAAATCCGGCTCTTGCGCGCCATTTATCCCCACGTGAACATCCAGGTTTTCTACCAAAAAGACGTGCAGGATCTGGTGATGAAGTACCGCCAGCCGGAGCGGCTGGCCCGCTGACGACATGGCGGAGATCGAGCGCGTTCTCTTCACCGAAGACGAGATCAACCAACGAATCCGGCAGGTGGCGGCGCGGATCTCGGCCGATTACGCGGGCCGTGAACTGAAGCTGATCGGGGTGCTCAAGGGGTCGGTGTTCTTTCTCACGGCGCTGGCGCGCGAGCTGACGGTGCCGGTGAAGGTCGATTTTCTGGGGATTTCGAGCTTCGCGCCGTCGGAAGCGGCGGGGATGGTGCGGATTTCGAAAGACCTGGACGAGAGCATCGAGGGCGAGGATGTGCTGTTGGTGGAGGACATTGTCGACACCGGGTTCACCACCCGCTACCTGCTGCAGCATTTGTCGGGGCGAGCGCCGAAATCGCTTGCGCTGTGCACCTTCCTGGACCGGACGACGCGGCGGATTGTGCAGATTCCGCTGGATTATCGCTGCTTCGAGATTCCGGACCGGTTCGTGGTGGGTTTTGGGCTGGATTACCGGCAGTTGTACCGGAATTTGAAGTATGTCGCGGTGTTGAATCCGGGGGACGAGGATTAGGAATCGGCGGCGAAGACGCGCTCGCCCGCGAGGTAGGTTTCGAGGACCCGGATCTGGCCGGATTCGTCCTGGCGGAAGAGGACCAGATCGGCGCGGTCGCCGGGATTGAGGCTGCGCTGGCGCGAAGGAATACGGCCGACGCGCGCCGGGTTGCGGGTGGCGAGCGGAACGGCCTGGCTCAGAGTTATGCCGGCGGTTCGCATGACGTTCGCGATGGCGTGGTCCATTCGCAGAGCGGAACCGGCCAGGCGGGTGCCTCCTAACAGGCGAACGCTGCCATCGGGGTGCAGCTCGACATCCACTTCGCCGAGGCGGTAGCGGCCGGGTGGGCTACCGGCGGGCATGACGGCGTCGGTGACCAGGATGGATCGTTCCAGACCCTTGGCGCGCAGTGCGACCTTCAAGAACGATGCCGGCAGATGGAATCCATCGACGATGAAGCTGGCCGCCAGGCGATCGTCCGCCAGTTGCTCCCAGAGGTAGTTGGGATGGCGGGGCAGGATGGCATCGGTGCCATTACCCAGGTGTGTGGAGAGCGTGGCGCCCGCGGCTGCGGCGTCAGCAAGCTGGGCGGCTGAAGCGCGCGTGTGGCCGATGCTTGCGACCACGCCGGACTCGACAATTTTTTCGATGAAGCGCGGTGTTTCGGGCCACTCGGGCGAGAGCGTCACCAGGCGAATGTGGCCGTGCGCGGCTTCCTGAAACCGGCGGAACTCGTCGAGCGAGGGCGGGCGAACCCAGCGCGCCGGATGGGCGCCGCGCGGACCGTCTTGGGGCGATATGTAGGGTCCTTCGAGATGGAAGGCTTCCATGGCCGCGCCGTGCGGGATGGATTCCTTGGCCTGGGCGAGATTGGCGAGAGCGGCGATGATGTTTTCGGGCGAGCCGGTGATGACGGTGGGGAAGAAGCGCGTGACGCCGCACGCGAACTGGGCGCGGATGGAGCGGGCGATCTCGGCGTGGGTTGAAGCGGGCGAATTGTAATCGACGCCGGCGAAGCCGTTGACCTGCAGATCGATGAAGCCGGGAGCGAGGTAGGGCGCATCGCGCAGTGGATGGATCAGATGATCGACCACCGAAATGGCGCGATCGAAGACGATCTCCAGGGATGCGCCGCTGGAAGTATCAATACCATTACATTTCATTTGAATGCCGATTTATACACAAGTTTCCCACAGGCGGCTGGGCGGTAAGTATAAGAATCAATTGGCTGCAAAAACCTGTTGAAAACAACGGAATTGGCATGAAATAAAGCTGGCGCGAACCGAAAATGCCTGCTAAAACAGAATGCATGATCCCTCGCGAGTGCGGTTCCGGCGGTTAATCTCGGGGGAGGTGGCCGTCGGAATCGCACTTGCGGATCGTCCCTCCGCAATGTCCGAGGTTTTTCCGGAGAAGCTTGTAAAGCCCGTGGCTGTCAAACAGTCACGGGCTCGTTTTTTGTGATGGCCGCGTTTTTTGCGACGGGAGTCAGCCAGCCGAACGTGTCGGGCGCGTCGCCGTGGATGATTCCGAAGAATGCCTTCTGGAGTTTTTCGGCTACCGGCCCGCGTGAGCCTTTGCCGACCGTGATGCGGTCGACCGAGCGAATAGGCGTGATCTCGGCGGCGGTGCCGGAGAAGAAGACTTCATCGGCGATGTAGAGCATTTCGCGCGGGATGATGGTTTCCACTACGGTCATGCCGAGCGATTCGGCGAGCTGAATCACCGTATCGCGCGTGATGCCGGGCAGCACGGATGCGCCGAGCGGCGGCGTGAGGATTTTGCCGTCGCGGACCACGAAGATGTTTTCCCCGGAGCCTTCGCTGACGTAGCCGGCGGTGTCGAGCGCGATGCCTTCGGCGTAGCCGTTCATGTGCGCTTCCATGCGGATGAGCTGCGAGTTCATGTAATTGGCGCCGGCTTTGGCAAGCGCGGGCAGCGTGTTGGGCGCAATGCGGGTCCAACTGGACACGCACACGTCGACGCCCTGGGCGAGAGCGTCGTCGCCCAAATACTTGCCCCATTCCCAGCAGGCGATGTAAGTTTCCACCGGATTCGCGAAGGGCAGCACGCCGACGTCGCCATAACCGCGCAGGATGAGCGGGCGGAAGTAGCACGAGTCGAGCCGGTTGACGCGGACGAGTTCGGTCATCGCGCCGGCGAGTTGGTCGACGGTGTGCTGGACTTCGATGCGGTAGATCTTGGCGGAATCGAGCAGGCGGCGGATGTGGTCGCGCACCCGGAAGATGGCCGGCCCGGAGGGCGTGGCGTAGCAGCGGATGCCTTCGAACACGGAACTGCCGTAGCTGGTGACGTGGGCTAGGACGTGGATTTTGGCATCGTTCCAGTTAATGAGGTGGCCGTTATGCCAAATCTTTTCCGTGGGCTTTAACATGCTTCATTGTAGCGCGGGGGGCGCGGACATTCACCCGCGCGGGATTAGGAATGGCGCGGCTTCCATTTTTCAAGGAACGCGCGCACATCTTCGGGGCCGATCTTCTCGGTGGCCTCGAACTGGCCGTCTTTCTGCGCGTACACGACCTTGCCGCTCGGCTCGAGAACGCCTAGACTCGGCACGCCTTTGTCCAGCGCCACGCCCAGCCTGGCGGCAAGATCGTTGTTGTCTTTTCCTTCGTCCCCGATATTGATATGGACTACGACGAAATTCGCGTTCACCAGCGGGGCGAATGCCGGCGAGCGGAACGTGGTGTCCAGGACGTGGCAGTCATAACACCAATTTCCTCCGAACACCACCAGCACGCGCTTTCCCTCCTGACCCGCCTTGGCGAGGGCCGCCTTGAGCTCGGTCTTGGCCTCGCGAGGATCGGAATAGAGAGCCACGTTCGGAGCGGCCGGCTGGGGAAGCGTTCGTTTCGCCTCGTCCGCAAAAGCCTCGCTACGAGATGATGCGACGATCTTCCAGCCGCCTGGTTCGTGCGCCCATTCCTGGTGCAGCGTGGCCATCAGTGGAGCGCCACCGGATGTGATGGAGATGCGGAGAACCAGTTTGGTCTTGTCCTTCGCGGGCGTGAACTCGAGCAGACGCGGATGAAACTCGGTCATGCCTTTGGCTTTTAGGCTGGCCCAGAAGGCGGACTCTTCCTTCACCGCGATGCGGTCCTTTCCCGCCTTGGTCACAGCTTGCGGGCTAACGCTGTAAAGCTTTTCGAGCGCCGCCTGGTCGCCCTGGACTACGGCCGACTTCCACGCTTCCAGCGGAGCAAACGGCTTTTGGGCCAGCGCTGATATCTGGGCGATTAGGATGGCGCCCGCAATAGCGATCGCTCTCATGCTTCTATTTTAAGGCTGCGGAGAACAATTCTTCGAGCGAGACGGCAAGGTTCCCGGCGGTGAGGGTGCCGGTGCGAGTGAGGTGCTCGGGCTCGGAGCCGGAGGCGTATTGCCAGGCGGTTTGTTTTTCGGGGTCGATGACCCAGCAGAAGGGGACGCCCCAGGCGTGATACTGCTCGCATTTGGCGAGCATGGCGCCGATTCGTTCTTCGGGCGAAAGAATTTCAGCACAGAGGAAAACGGGTTCAGTCGGGTAAGGATGCTGGAAGGTGCGATCTACGATCAAGTCCGGTATGAGGTACTTCGTTGAAGAAAGGCGGCAGTGCACATAGCCGAGGGCCTGAACTCCTTGTGCGTCCAAGAGGACTTGCGTCCCAGCATGTACGCGGGCGTGTGCAGT
>Ga0335074_10009060_pt1 | contig 13865 bp, 8 predicted proteins | sample Lox_Sample_23_FD_206715 | JGI IMG/M metagenome (GOLD analysis project Ga0335074, IMG submission 206715) | Soil microbial communities from Loxahatchee National Wildlife Refuge, Florida, United States - Lox_Sample_2.3 | ecosystem: Environmental > Terrestrial > Soil > Wetlands | place: USA: Florida...
CGACAACCCCGTCGACTACCGAGGCGGCCGGTAAGAGCCAGGCCACCGAGGCGGCGGCCACAACGACAACGGCGGCGGCCACAACGACGGCGGCGGCCACAACGACAACGGCGGCGGCCACAACGACAACGGCGGCGGCCACAACGACGACTATGGGAGCCGAGGTGCCGACGGCGGCGGACAAGGCCGCTGCCTCGAGTACGTCGACTGCCTCGAGTACGTCGACTTCGGTTCTATCGACCTCGACTTCGACGGCGCCGTCCACTTCTACGACGGGCCTATCGGAAGGCGCAACCACGACCTCAGCCCCTCCTGCGACCAGCTCGGCCTCCACTACCGGTTCGCCGCTCGCAAGCATGTTGACCACATCGATGGCTTCGTCCGGACCGGCTGCGACGTCGACTACGAGCACCGTGCCGGGCGACGGTAGTGGTGGAGGAGGCTCTGCAGGGGGCGGCGGTACACCAGGCGTTGCTCCAGCCGCCAACACCCCGGCGCCGGGGTGGCAGGTCGCCGTCTCCTTCGCTGAGTCGCAGATCGGCAAGCCCTATCAGTGGGCGGGTGCTGGGCCGGCAACCTACGACTGTTCGGGCCTCAGCATGGTCTCCTGGGCGAAAGCCGGCGTCATGCTCCCCCACTCGGCGCAGGACCAGTACGACCTCACCAAACGGGTCAGCATCGCGGACCTCCTGCCGGGTGACCTGGTATTCTTCGGTACCCCAACGGACGTCTACCACGTCGGGATCTATGTCGGGGACGACGAGATGGTGGACGCGCCCGAGACCGGTGAAGACGTGATGACCCAAAGCATCTTTGAGCTCAACCTGCTCAGTGGGGGCCGGGTGAGCTAGAACGCACCTGCCGCGACCCCCGGGCCATGGCGCCGGGCACCTCATCGCACCAATTTGAGCGAAAGCCAGAGGGCGAGAGTCGAGGCGAGGAGCACGAGAGGGACGGATAGCGCGCCGAGATGCGAGAACTCCAGAACGGCCACACGTTCGCCACGCTGGTGGAGCACCCGTTTCCACAAGAGCGTTGCGAGCGAACCAAAGTAGGTGAGATTTGGCCCGGCATTTACTCCCACCAATACGGCAAGCACAGCTGGTGCCCCAATTGCGGCTGCCGCAGGCAGGAGAAGGAGGACCGCCGGCAGGTTGTTCATGACATTCGCCAAGACGGCGGCTATTCCTGCCTCGGCGAACAGCGACCACAGCGAAGCACCCCCGGGGACCAAATGAGCTACCAGGGAGCCGAGCCCGTGCAGCGAGAGCGCCTTGACGATAAGCCCGAGCGCGAAGACAAAGGCGAGGAACGGGATATCAATGGCAGAGGCAATACCGGCCGCGCTTACAAGGGACTGCCGCAGCGCACGCACGCCCAGGACTACGGCGCCGGCAAGGGCAACAAAGGCAGGGTCGATATTGGCGAATGGGGCAAGGAAGAAACCCACCAAGGTGAGGCCAACCACCGCGCAGGCGAAAAGGGGTGCGGGGCGAGAGGGGCTTGTCTCAAGGCGCCCGCGCCCAGTCAGCTCTGCGGCAAAAAATCGCCGGAGGACAACCCATTCGACGGCGATCGCAGCAACCCAAGGAAGTGCCATGGTCGCACCGAAGCGAGCGAAGGAAAGCCCGCTCGCTCGAAAGGCCAAGAGGTTGGTGAGGTTGGACACAGGCAACAAGAGCGAGGCCGAGTTTGCCAAGTGCGTGCATGCATACGCGTGTGGCCGCGCTCGCAACGCAAGACGGGCGACTGTCGCGAGCACCACGGGAGTGAGCAGCACCACGGTTGCGTCTAGGCTCAGGACTGCAGTCACCGAGCTCGTAATCGCGAAGACGAGCGCCAGTAGAGCGACGGGCTTTCCCCGGGAACCTTTTGCCATCCAGGTCCCAGCCGCCTCGAACAGCCCATGGCGGTCACATAGGTCGGCGAGCACGAGGACGGCACCTAAAAAACCGATCGTTGGCCCAAGATCCCCGAGCTCGCCCCAGGCTTTGTCAAGCGGCAAGGCACCCGACAACAGCAAGACCGCAGCCGCCGGGACAGCAAAGACCGCTTCGGGCAGCCTCGCCGGCCTCGTTACTGCGAAGAGCAGGGTGCCGGCCAGGAGGACGGCCGCAAAGAGCTCATAGAGGGCACCCGTCATGGCTTAGAAATGCTACGGACAATTCGTCCACTCGTCGTCAGCGGTGCCCAACGGCGGCAGTAAGGCGCAGCAGGCCCGCTCCAGGGGCCCTAAGTTGCTTGGCGGGCGCCGAGGAGCTTTTGGTAGTGGTCGCCTTGAGCGGCCTTGACCGCCTCGGTGTGGGCCAACATGAATATCCCGACCACGATCGCCGAGAACGAGATCACCTCCAGCGTCGTCGCCCAGCCACCGCTCCTCAACACCTCGCCGAACGCGACCGCCCCGAGCACGACGCTCACTATCGGGTCGCTGGCCGACAGCGATGGGAGTGAAGCGTCCAATGGGCCAGCCTGAAAAGCGCTCTGAGCGAGGATCATGCCACCGAGCCCTCCCGCAACCAACAGGTAGGGCTGCCAGCTGCTGAAGAGGTCGCTAACGCCAAGGGAGAGCAGGTGTCCGCAGCTTTTGGTCAGCGCGGCACACATTCCGTAGACAATCCCGCCTGCAGTCCCGTAGGCCATGGCTTTCCAGCGCGGCGTGCTCTCCCGTCCTAGCGCGACTAGCAGGGCGATCACGAGGGCCGCTGCGCCCAACAGCAATGCCCAGGTGAGGGGCGCGATGCTCGGGCTCCCCTCCCTCGGGTCGCTCACCACCAAGAACACGACGATGCCTGCAGTAGTGAGAACTGCACCGAACCAGTCCCAACCACGCATGCGGTAGGGCGAGACGCGCGCCTTGATCGGCAAAGCGAAAAGCAGACCGACAACCAGAAGCGGCTGGACGACGACGAGCGACCCCCTCGAAAGTGCCCACCACTGCACGATGTAGCCGCCTATGTCGAACCCGAGGCCCGTGATCCACTTGGGACGGAGCGCGAGCCTTGTGAGGAGGGTGGGCCGGAGCTCCTTTTCCGCAGGCTGACGCTCGGCCTCCCACTGCTGGAGGACCGAGGCCACGGCATAGAGGAAGGCAGCCACCAGGGCGGCAGCAATCGCCACGACGCAAAGCTACCAGCGCCGCTTCGGCGCTCCCGGTGTGAACTGGTACCGGGGGGTTGAGGAGGATCTGCGCCTGGAGCCCGCCGAAAGGAAACGTCAAACTGGTGGGCGCTGCAGGTCGAGCCGCCTGGAGGGCGCGACTAGTCACGCACCACCCGCACGGACGAACATGGGCCTGCGGGCGAGGAGGGTGGAAGGCCCGCGGCGACTGGCTGGTTGCCCGAGCGCTGGAGCGTGACACCGCCTCGGTGCCGACCGCTTGGACCTGAGCGTCGTCCCGCCAGAGCAAGCTCCCCCACCTCCCAACCTCGCTCGCCGCGCCACACCCAGGCGCCCATTGCCTGATCACCGCGGCTAGGCAAAGTCTTTTCCGCAAGGGTAAAATCGCCACTCCAACAGCGATTTGACGACCCAAAAGCCGGATCAATGGACGCCCAAAGGGATGGTCAGCGCTCTTGATGAGCGCTAGCCGCGACGATCGCGGTGACAGTCTTGCGCCCGGTCCCCGAGACTTCTTCTTTGCGATCTCAAGATGAGCCTTGTCCTTAACCGGGCAATCGTCCCTTGACACTCCTCCGGGTTCTAGACGAGGCACGGCCGGCGCGATAGTCCCCCAGGCGCGGAGATCGCGGATGCCGCGCGAGCCACCAGCAAGCCAGGGACAGTTGGGGCAGCCCTGCCAGCTGCGTTCGATTGTTGTCCTCGCGCTGAGCACACGGCAAGGTGCTGCGGGGGGTGTTTGCCCCGGCACAGTGCGCCTGCAAGTGTTGGAGGGTGCGCTACCGGCGGGTGGTTATCTCGATCGTTGCCGTCGTCGCGTGCGTAGGCGCGGCCGCGGTCGGGCAAGCGGTCGTCCCCACGCGCCGCGCCGACGCCCAAGGAGGCCTGTCAGGGGCAAGCTTCCGGCTCGTCTGGTCTGCGGGCCCGCTGGCTGACAAGGGCTCACCCATAGCTGAGTCGTCCCCTATAGAGGCCACCCTCGACGGCTCGGGGCCGGCGGTCGTGGTCGGTGACCGCTCAGGGTACCTCTACGCTTACCACCTCTCGGATGGCACGCCCGTCGCTGGCTGGCCCGTTGACATTGGCCTGCCTATCGACTCGACGCCTTCGGCTGCGGCGCTCCCTGGCAACTCGTTGGACTCTGTTTTCGTCGGAGCGGGCAACTCCAGCAAGCCCGACGTCGGCGGCTACTACGGCTTCGGCCCGGGCGGTCAGCAGCTCTGGCACTCGACCGTTCAGAGCATCCCCGGTGATCCTCATCCCGCCATCGGCGTGCAGGCCTCGCTCACCGTCGCCGACCTGGAGGGCGGCACCGGGGTCTTTGCTGGTTCGCTCGACCAGCTCGATTATGCCCTCGACGCTTCTGACGGCGCGACTCTTAGCGGCTGGCCGTTCTTCGCCGCCGACAGCGTGTTCTCGACGGCCGCGGCGGCCGACCTCTATGGCACTGGCCAGGACGACCTCGTGGTAGGCGGGGCATCGTCGGAGGGCATCGCGCTCGGGCAGGCCTACCAACAGGGGGGTCATGTGAGGGTGCTCGATGATCGGGGCGACCTCATCTACGACTACGACACCAACCAGGAGGTCGACTCATCCCCGGCGGTGGGTGACTTTCTCTCAGGTGGCCAGCCGGGCATCGTCGTCGGCACGGGTTCGTACTTCGCGGGCGCAAGCGACTCCGATACCTTGAAGGCGTTCACCACACGGCTGAAGCTCGTGTGGTCCGACACCCTCGACGGGCGGACCAACTCGAGCCCTGCACTGGCCGATGTCCAGGGCAACGGCCAACTCGACGTGCTGGAGGGCACAGACACCGGCACCGGTGGCTCGCTCTGGGCGCTGGACGGGGCTAACGGTGCGACCATTTGGCACCAGAGCGTGGTGGGCCGGGTGATCGGCTCGGTCGTGGCGGCCGACTTGACGGGGCAAGGCTACGAGGACGTGCTCGTCCCCACGACCCATGGGGTCGAGGTGCTCGACGGTAAGAGCGGCACCGAGGTAGCGGTCCTCGGCAACCTCTTCGGCTTCCAGAACTCGCCCCTCGTCACCGACGACCCCAACGGCAGCGTCGGGATAACGATTGCCGGCTACGAAGGCAGCAACCAGGGCATCGTCGAGCATTTCGAGGTGACTGGCTCCGACGGCGCTGTAGCCGTCGGTGCGGGCTCCTGGCCGATGTTCCACCACGACCCGGGCCTCAGCGGGACGAGTGCCCCCTTGCCGGACCTCGGCTGCGCCACGCCGTCGGGGCTCAGCGCGCAGCCGGGCAACAGCGAGGTGACGCTTTCCTGGCAAGCGGCGACCGGGGGCAGCTCGCCCGTCACCGGCTACAACATCTACGAGTCAACGGCCTCCGGCCATGAGAACGGGGCCCCCCTCAATGGCTCCACGCTCGTCACCGGCGACAGCTACACAGTGAGCGGCTTGTCCGACGGGACCAAGTACTGGTTCGAGGTGACGGCGGTGAACGCCGCCGGCGAGGGCGGCCCGAGCCCGCAGGAGAGTGCGGTGCCTTTCGAGCGGCCCGGCGCTCCACAGGCCCTCGCGGCGACGGCGGGTGACGGCGATGTCGAATTGTCCTGGGCTGCGCCGGCCTCAAATGGCGGCTCCGCGTTGAGCGGCTACAACGTCTACGAGTCCACTATTGCGGGCGCCCAAGGGACCAAGATCGCCACAACTCCCGCCACCGCTTACACGGTGGGCGACCTCAGCAACGGGGCCAGTTATTACTTCGAGGTGACTGCGGTGAACGCCGCCGGCGAGGGACCGCCCTCCCAGCAGGTGACCGCGCTGCCGGTTCCCCCGAGTTCGCCCGCCCCGCCGGTTACGACCACTACGACCGTGCCACCGTCCCCGCTTCCGGTCGGGTACAGGCTCGCGACAGCCGAAGGACAGGTGTACCCCTTCGGCAAGGTCCCGTCCGAGAGCACTGCGCAACCTGTCGCTGCGGTCGTAGGGATCGCCTCGAGCACTGACGGGCGCGGCTACTGGCTGGCCGAGCGCAACGGGGCGGTGGTAGCCGCCGGCGACGCCAAACGGTACGGCCCATTGTCGGGCCTGCGCCTGGTGAACCCGGTGGCCGGCATCGCCTCCACCCCCGATGGGCGCGGCTATTGGCTGGTGGCCTCCGATGGCGGCATATTCGCCTTCGGCGACGCCCGCCTTTATGGCTCGACGGGCGATCTCCGTCTCAACGAGCCGATAGTCGGCATCGCCTCCACCCCCGATGGGCGCGGCTATTGGCTGGTGGCCTCCGATGGCGGCATATTCGCCTTCGGCGACGCTCGCTATTACGGCTCGACAGGCCACATCCGTCTCAACGAGCCGATAGTCGGCATCGCCTCCACCCCCGATGGGCGCGGCTATTGGCTGGTGGCCTCCGATGGCGGCATATTCGCCTTCGGCGACGCCGGTTACTTCGGCTCGCTCTCTGGTAAGCACCTCGCCAGCGAGGTCGTCGGCATAGCGCCCTAGAGCGGGCCCTGCCTGGGACTTGTACGACCTCCTGCGGGATGCCCGATATAACCGCTACATTTACGACGCAAGATCTGTCAAGACGGAGCGGCAAATTCTCGCTATGGACATTATCCTGGCAGCTGTGGTGCCCGGTTCGGCCGTGGCCCGTTCCGAAATCTGGGGCGGGCATCCAGGGGCTCTTGCCTGGGATGTGCTCGGGGCCATCGCCGGGCTTCTAGCAATCGCTCGACCTTCCTAAATCTGCTTGACAGGTTGCAGCGGTACGGGTCTGAGGAGCGACACCGGAGCACGCGTTAACCAAGAATTGCCCGCGAGCCTGTGATGGGGCCCCCGGAGAGGAGTAGTTGGCATGCCGCTACTACCTGGCCCGGGACTAAGGACGCCGACGCATCGGAGCTTTTCAGTATGAGGCGGTGCTCGGTGGCGACAGCAGCCTCGGCTCTTTGCGGAGAGAGGTCGGCGTCGTGAAGGATGTGCATCATTACTAAGGGGGCCCTAAGTTGACTGACCATGCACCAATAGATGTAAGCGACATGTATGCCGTCCATGACGCACTCAGGCATGCGTTGAGAGACGCCCCTGGTCAATTGGGCACGGTGAACGAAGCAAACAAGGACAGGGCGAGCCGGCTCGCTGACTACCTCGGTGAGGTGCTCTGGCTCCTCCATGCCCACCATGCCGGAGAGGACGAGCTCTTGTACCCGCTGCTCGAGCAGCGAGCGCCAGAGCACAACGAGCTCTTTGCCCGCATGGCTGCACAGCACGCCTCGGTGTCTGAGAGCCAGGAGACGGCCAGCACCTCCCTCGAGCGGTTCGGGTTGTCGGCGTCCCTCGACGACCGCCGAGCGGCCGCCGATGCCTGCGCCTCGCTCCTGGCTGTGGTGGACGAGCACCTCACCAACGAAGAGAACGACGTGCTCCCAATCGCTGCTCACGTCCTCTCAGCGCCCGAGTGGGGAGCGCTGCCCGGGCACGCGCTGTCCCACTACCAGGGGGAGCGGCTCTGGCTCCCCTTCGGGCTCGTATTAGAAGCGATGCCGGAGGAAATGCGCAACAACCTGCTCGCGCACCTGCCCCCGCCGGTGCTCGGGATGTGGACGGCGGGCGGCTCGGACGCTTTTACCGAGGAGATGGCCGACATCCGAGGCAGCTACTGACCCGCTACTCGCAGCGTTGCCGGACAACGTGGCGGCGACGACACCGAGAGCCCCGGCATTGAAGGTTGTGCCAGCACTCCGGCTGCCCCCGAAACCGTAGGGGAGTGACGAGCTCAGGGCTATCGTTGCGGGCGTTGCCCTCTCGTTGGCCCGCCATCGTGTGGCTCGCGGCGGTAGCTGGGACGATTGCTTGGTCACGGGGCAGCACGCAGCCGGCGAAGGCGATGCGGGTGTGCCCATGCTCCAAGAGGTGCTCGACCGCCTGCTCAGCGCCGCCGCAGTTGCGTGGCGCCACCACCGGGGAAGCTGGCACCAGCCTAGGCCCTCCTTGACACCCTGGTTGTCGGCTCTAAGACCCTATGGGAATATCGGCTTTCTCGCCGTCGACCTGACCGGCCCCTTAGGTGCTCGGGCTAGGCGCCGATCGTCAAAGATGTGGCCGAGGGCTGGGTCGCGAACGCAACGGTCCCTACACGACGCGAGCAGTCGTCGGCCGGACCGACGTTATCGGGTACTCGACCACTTCGCCGCCGAGGCGGACCGTAGTCGCGGCCCGGATGTCGGTAGACGACGCTCCGACCTCGAAGCGAAACTCGCCGGGCTCGGTCACCCGCCGCATCCCCTCGTCGAAGAACGCGAGCCGGCTCGGATGGACCTCGAAGACGACGTAGCGGTGCTCCCCGGCAACGAGCGCGGTGCGCACGAAGCCGACCAACTGGCGCTCGGGGCGCGCCACGGATGCGACGAGATCGACGGCGTAGAGCTGGACCACCTCGTCGCCGGGGCACCCGCCGAGGTTGGTAACCTCGACCGCCACGCGCAGCGGGTGGCGCGTGTCGCTTGCCTCGACGAGCAGGCCCTTGTAACCGAAGCTGGTGTAGCTGAGCCCGTGCCCGAAGGCGAAGAGCGGGCTCATCGGCGAGTCGGTGTAGTCGCCGTAGAACATAGACGTCGAGCCGCCGGCGCGCTGCCCGACGTGGAGCGGGAGCTGGCCCACGCTGCGCGGCAGCGTCACGGGAAGGCGCCCGGCCGGGTTGACGACGCCGAAGAGCACCTCGGCGAGCGCGGCGCCGCCCTCCTCACCGAGCGGCCCGGCATACAGCAGCGCCCGGCAGCTCGACACGACATCCTCGAGGGCGTGAACGCGACCGCTCATCGCCACCACAACGGTCGGTACGCCCGAGCCTGCCACTGCTCGCACGAGCTCCCCCTGCACGCCGGTGAGCTCGAGGCAGGCGGCATCTCTTGCCTCGCCGACTGTGCATGCCTGCGACAGCCCGGAGCGGCCGGCAACGACGACGACCGCCACGTCGCAGGTCGACCCCAGCCGCGCCGCGTCGGCGATGCCGCTCCTGTCTGAACCGCTCACTGTGCAACCCGGCGCGTGCAGGACCTCGCAGCCGTCGCCGGCGAGGGCGCGGATGCCGGCCAACGGGGTCACATGGTCGACGTAGTACCGACTTGGCCTCCATTCGCCGCCTCCCGCCGGCAGCGACGGCGCGATGTCTTCGGACCAGCCGAGCGAGGCCTCAGTGCCGTCGCGGTAGGCGATCTCCTGGTGGCCGGGATAGTGGTAGTCGCCCTGCAAGAGGCGCCGGTCGTCGGCTCCCGCCCCGATTACGGCGATGCGCCGCATGGCCTGGGAAAGCGGAAGCACGCCGTCGTTGCTCAGCAGCACGATCGCCGACGCGGCGGCGCGCCGGGCGAGGGCCCGCTGGCCTGGTGTGTCGAAAACGAGGGAAGCCAAGTCTTCCTCGACGAAGGGATGCTCGAACAACCCCAGCGCGAACTTCGCCGCCAGCACGCGGCGCACTGCAGCGTCGACGGTCTCGACGGGGAGCTGGCCGTCTTTGAGCGCGGCGTCGAGCGGAGCGCCGTAGCAGTCGGTCTCGGGCAGCTCGAGATCGAGGCCGGCGCTGAGCGCCCGCACAGCGGCCTCCCGCTTGTCCGCGGCGAGATGGTGGTACGCGGCCAGCTGAAGGAGAGCGTAGTAGTCGGCGACGACCATCCCGCTGAAAGCGAGCTCGCCGCGCAGCAGGTCAGTGAGGATGGAGCGTGAGGCGGCGCAAGCCAGCCCATCGACGGAGTTGTAGGCGTTCATCACCGACCCGAGCCCGGCGTGGGCGATCGCCATTGCGAACGGCTCGGCGTGGACCTCGCGCAGCTCACGGGGGCCTAGGTGCACCGGGGCGTGGTTGCGGCCACCGACAGAGGCCGCGTGGCCGATGAAGTGCTTGCCAGTGGCGAGAACGCCGCGAGCGAGGTCGCCTCCCTGCAACCCACGAACATAAGCGGTCCCGAGGGTACCAACCAGCACCGGGTCTTCGCCGAGGGTCTCCTCGACGCGGCCCCAGCGGGGGTCCCGGGCGACGTCGAGCACCGGAGCGAGGCAGTGGCGGGCGCCGACGGCACGCATTTGCTCGCGCACGACCGCCGCGACCTCCTCGACGAGGTCGGGGTCGAAGCTCGCGGCGAGCCCGATCGCCTGCGGGAAAACCGTCGCGCCGCGGGCAGAGAAGCCACCGGTGCCTTCCTCATGGACGATCACGGGGATCCCGAGGCGGGTCTCCTCGACCATGTAGTGCTGGATTTCGTTCATCACGGCCGCGCTTTCTTTCGGCACGAGCGCCGTCGACCCCGAGATCCGAGTCACCTCCCCGAGGCCGTCGGGCGCGACCTTGCTCGCGCGCTCGCGAGAGAAGCCGTCGGGGCCCATCAGCGCCGTCACCCAGGCGCAGCCGAGCTGTGCAGCCTTCTCCTGCAGCGTCATCCTCGACAGCAAGTCCCCTACTCGGTCGTCGATCCCGAGATTGGGATTGCGGTACCGCTCCATTGTTTCTCTCAAATCCTTTCCGGTAATCGATCGGGCACCGGACGGGAGGCGGCTCGCAGCCGTTCCGGTTCGCGCGCCCTGGACTGTTTCAACGCATCCCGACACCGCTCAGGCCGCGCACGAACTGCCGGCGCAGTGAGACGTAGAGCACGACGAGAGGGATGGCTGAGAGCAGGACGGCGGCCATGATCGCCGGGACATTGATGCCGAACTGGCCCTGGAACTTATAGAGCCCAAGCGGCAGCACCGCTGTCGAGTTGCTCGTGGTCAGGATGAGCGGCAGCAGGAAGTTGTTCCAGACCTGCAGGCCGTCGTAGATGCCCACTGTGGCGAGCACCGGCAACGACATCGGGATGATCAGGCTCGCGAAGACTCGCCACTCGCCTCCGCCGTCGACTGACATCGCGTCGATCAGCTCGCGTGGGATGTCACGCACGTAGCTCAGCATGATGAGCACCGAGATGGGGATCGCCGTTGCGCTCATCGTGAGCACGAGCGCAGTGAGGCTGTCGTAGAGCCCCAACTTGTCGATGATGATGTAGAGCGGGACGATGAGCGCCTGGATGGGCACGGCGAGGCCGAACACCAGCAGGCGCAACGTCCAGCCCGAGGCGCGCGACGTCCGACGCACGATGCGGAAAGATGTGGCGAGCGACAGCGTGAGCGTGAGCACGATAGAGGCTGCAGTGACGATCAGGCTGTTGATGAAGTAGGTGCCGAGGCCGGAGTCGAACACAAGCGAGTACTCGCTCGTTGTTAGCGCGCTTGGGACCCACGGGTTGGCCGTGAGGTAGGTGGTCTGGTTCCTCAGGCTCGAGAGGATCATGAACCAGATCGGCACCACGACGACGACGAGCCAGAGGGTCCCGAGCACGAACTCGATGAGGCGTAGCGGGTGCAGGCGTCGCAGCCGGCGCGCCGTCCGTTGACGCGCGCTGCCCGAAGCCGACGACCGGCGCGAGACGGAGAGCTCGGACGCGCGGTCGCGCACCGAGACGATCACGCCATGCCCTCACGCTGGCTGCTCATCGAGGAGAAGCCGGTCAGGCGAAAGAGCACCAGGGCGACGGTGACGCCGATCACGCCGAGCACGACGGCGAGCACGCTTGCGTAACCGAAGGTAGTCTCCTGGAAGGCGGCCTGGTACATATCGATCGAGAGCACCCGCGTCGTGTCGCCCGGCCCGCCGTTGGTGAGGATGAAGATCATGTCGAAGTAGGTGAGCGAGCCGACGATGATGAGCGTGCTCGAGACAACGATCGTGTACCGCAGCTGGGGCAGGGTGACATTCCAGAACCGTTGTAAGGGGTTCACGCCGTCGAGCGCCGCGGCCTCGTAGAGCACCTCGGGGATCTGCCGCCTGCCCATCTGATAGAGGAGCGTGTGGAAGGGGACGAACTGCCAGGCGATGAGCGCGACGATCGTCCAAAGCGCGGTGTGGGGACCCCCGAGCCAGTTCTGCTCGAGGAAATGCAGGCTGGTGAAGTGCCGGGAAAGCCAGGCGAGGCCCCCGAATGTCGGGTCGAGCAGCGCCTGCCAGACGAGCGCGATGCCGGCCGTCGAGAGCAGCAGCGGGAGCAGGTAGATGGCGGCGTAGACTGCCCGGTAGCGTTGGCGCCCGGCGACGAACAGGCCGAGTGCCATCGCGAGCGGCGTCTGCACCGCCCAGCTGGTGACGGTGAGGACCCCGGTCACCTCGAGGGAGTGGTGGGCGACCGGGTCGTGGAAGAACGTCGTCCAGTTCGACCAGCTGGCCCAGGAAAGGCCACCCACGCCGTTCCAGTCGAAGAAGCTGAGCGCGACGGCGACCCCGATCGGCACCAGGACCAGCCCGCCGTAGAGGACCAGGGTCGGCGCGAGGGCGACGAAGTCGGCCGAGCGGTAGGACCTCGCGCCGACCGGACGTCCGCTCTGCCCGCCGCGGCGTGCCACCCTGGACGCGCGAAACAGGCCGGTCGGGACAGCCGGTGCGCGTGCCGCCATCAGCGGGGGTCGCCCTTCCCGTTATCCCGGCTCGTGGGCGGCTCGGCGGGCGAACTCGGCACTGGTGATGCGGTGAGCACCACCAGTGCCGGGCTCGCTTCGCTCACGGTGTCAGACGCCGCTGCTCGAGCTGTCGAGGGCAGCGACGAACTGCTGGGGCGTCTCGCTCAGCTCGAAGACCTTCGAGAGGTTGGTGAGCATCGGTGTGGCACGGGTCGCGCCGAGCGCCTGGTCCCAGGAGTACTGGAAGTTCGGTGCCGTCCCCACCCAGTTGTAGATCTGGACGAGGAACTTGCTGAGCGAGCCAGTGAGGAGGTTGGCTGTGCCCTTGATCACGGGGACCTGCGCGGCGGCGATCTCGGTCTTGGCGAAAGACCTCGTCTCGAACTCCGTCTCGAGGAACTGCTCGGCGACCGCCTTCTGTGCCGGGGTGATATCGTTCGCCACGGCTAGGTAGTCTGACGTGTTGCCCTCGAGGTCCGCGGCGTTGCCCTTGCCGCCCGGGACGGTCGGGAACGGCGCCTGGCCGAGGTCGTTCGTCACGAAGCTCGGGTCCTCGCCCTGCAGCTCGGAGATCTGCCAGTCGCCCATCAGCGTCATCGCGCCGACACCGGTCCTCACCATGGCATCGGTCTCGGGCCCGTAGTCGAGGGCGTCATACCCGGTCTCGAAGGCTCCGGCCTTGACGAGGGTCTGGATGTCGGTGAGCGCATGGATGACCGCCGGGTTGTTCCAAGCGTCGTGGTTACCGGACTGGATGGCGTCGAACACACTCGGCCCGCCGATGCGGTCGGTCAGGTACTCGAGGTACGTAAGCCCCTCCCACCCTGACAGGTTGCCGAGGATGATCGGCGAGGACACGCCGTCCTTCTGGAACGTGCTCACCACGGAGAGCAGCTGCGGCCAGGTCGTCGGGAAACTAAGCGAGTACTTCTTGAAGACCGACTTGTTGTAGTAGAAGAACACGGGCTGCGTGCCCTGGATCGGTGCGGCCCACAGCTGGTTGTCGTAGGTGACGGCGCCAAGCGAGGAGGGCAGGAAGCTGCTCGCCCAGGCCGCGGTCGTCGGGCCAAGCGACGCCACGTCGCCGGCCTTGATGTACCCCTGCAGGATGCCGCCCCCCCAGCTGAAGAAGAGAGCTGGAGGCTTCTTGGCGCTCATCGCGACGAGGATCTTCTGCTTGAACGGCGTGTTGGCGATGAAGTCTACGCTCACCTTGTCGCCGGGGTGCGCGCTATCGAAGCTCTTGGCGAGGGCGAGCATGTAGTCGTTGACGGGCCCGGGCTGGTTGACGG
>Ga0335074_10009061_pt1 | contig 13865 bp, 9 predicted proteins | sample Lox_Sample_23_FD_206715 | JGI IMG/M metagenome (GOLD analysis project Ga0335074, IMG submission 206715) | Soil microbial communities from Loxahatchee National Wildlife Refuge, Florida, United States - Lox_Sample_2.3 | ecosystem: Environmental > Terrestrial > Soil > Wetlands | place: USA: Florida...
ATAGGCGGCCTTGATGTCGATCGGATAGACCTTGTTCCGCGGCGTGCCGGCCGCCATCTCGGCGAACTCGAGCTCCGGCACCAGACCGCCGGTGCCCGCGGTCATGGTGCGCGACCCGGGGAATTTCCTGGTATCCCAGAAATCCTTCCAGCCGCCCGGCTTGGCGCCGCCGAATGCGTCCGTGCGGTAAGCGAGAATCTCCGAATAGGGCAGCATATCCACGGCATAAGGGTAGCGATAGACGGCCGGGATGTGCGCGGTATCGAACAGGCTGTAGTCGATCTTCTCCCAATAGTCGCCCTTCTTCTCCAGATTTATGATGTCGGCACGATCGAACTCGCCGATGTCGTATTCGATCGTATTGGTATCGACCATCGCCTTGACCTTGGCTACGTCCGGGCCCTCGCTTTCGATCACCTTGACGCCGCACAGCGCCTCGAACGGCTTGAAATAGGCCTCGCGTTGCGCCGCCTGGAAGGCTCCGCCGTACGAGCAGACACGCACCGAACCCGAGCCCTTCAGGTTGTCGGGAACCGAGGTGATCTCGGGAAGCTGCGGCGCGGCCGCGGCCGGAAAGGCGAAGGGCGCGGTCAGCGCCGCCATCGCGGCGGCACCGACCCCGAACCGAGCCGCCGCCGTGATCAGTTGCCGGCGGCGCAAATCGGCGACATGCGGCGGCGCCGCAGCCAAATCCGCGATCAGCCTTGCCAGCAAGGGATTGTCTTTGCTCGACATCGACACCTCCTGTTTCGTCGTTCGTTGGTTCCGGCTAGCCGCTCCGCAACCGGGCACTACGTCTTCGCAGCAGCTCGGCCGAGAGCAGGAGAAGCGTGGTGAACACGATCATCAGCGTGGAAACCGCTGCGATCGTGGGTTCGATGTTGAAGCGGATCTGCTGCCACATCCGCCGCGGCAGGGTCACCGCCGAGCTGCCGGAGACGAACAGTGCCACCAGAAGCTCGTCGAACGAGGTGATGAAGGCGAACACTGCCCCGGCCAGAACCCCGGGCCGGATCAGCGGCAGCGTGATCGTGCGGAACGTCCTCCATGGCGTGGCCCCGAGACTCATCGCCGCATGTTCCAGCCGCGCGTCGAAGCCATACAGCGTTGCGGAGACATTGATGACGACGAACGGCACGGCAAGACAGGTGTGGGCAAGGATCAGGCCGATCGGCGTGCCGACAAGGCCAATCCGCGCATAGAAGAAATAGACCCCGACCGCGACGATGATTCCGGGCACGATCACCGGCGTCAGGATAAATGCGTTGATCAGTCGGGCACCTCGGAAGCGCCCGCGCACCAGCGCGAAAGCCGCCGGCGTGCCGAGCAGTACCGACAGCACCATGACCGTAAGCCCCACCCAGACGCTCAGCCACAGCGACGCCGTCCAGGCCGGGTCGGCAAAGAAGCGTGCGTACCAACGCAGACTGAATCCAGGTGGAGGAAACGAAAGATAAAGCCCCGAGGAAAACGATAATGGCACGACAACGACGATCGGCAGGACGAGGTAAACAAGCACCAGCCCCACGACCAGACTCAGCGCAGGTCCCGGCCGCCATTCGCTGCCGCTCGACCGCATGCCGCTATGCCTTCCCATACAACCGCTCGACGCCGAGCGCCTTGCCGAGCAGGGCGAAGCTTCCCACCGCCGCAACCAGCAATACCACCGCAAGTGCCGAGGCGAACGGCCAGTGCAAGGTCTCGACCTGTTGATCGATCAGGATGGCAATCATCAGGTCCCGCGGGCTACCGACCAGCGCCGGCGTGATGAAGAAGCCGAGTGCAAGGATGAAGACCAGCAGGCATCCGGCAAACACCCCCGGCAGGCTGAGGGGGAGAAGCACCTGGCGGAACGCGGCGGCGGGACGCGCGCCAAGGCTCGCAGCCGCGCGCAGAAGCTGCGGATCGATCCCACGCATGGTGGCGAACAGCGGCAGGATCATGAAGGGCAGCAGCACATGGGCCATCGCCACATAAACAGCGAAGGTCGTGTTCAGCAGTCGCAACGGCGCCTGGATCACGCCGAGAGCCAAGAGAAGCCGATTGATCACGCCATCGTGGCCCAGCAGCACCATCCACGCGTAAGTGCGCACGAGGATGCTGGTCCAGAACGGGATCAGAACCAGAATCAGCAACAGATTGGCTCGCGCCGGAGGCAGCCGCGCGAGGCAATAGGCCACGGGATAGCCGAGAACGAGCGCCACCACTGTGGTGACCAGGCTGATGCGCAGCGTGATCCAGAACACCAGACCATAGATGTCGGTCGTGAACAGCGCGGTGTAGTTGGCGGTGGTCAGTTGCGGGTCGCCCACGCTTCGCCACATCATCGCGCCAACCGGATAGACGTAGAACGCAGCCAGGAACAGCAGCAGCGGCCCGAGCAGCACGGCAGGACGCAAGCCGAACGTAGGGAGGCGCCAGGCGGCAGGCCTCGCCTGCTTCGGCAGACGCTCGACGGTGTCGATCGCGACCTCTGCCATGTCCCCCTCACGCCATGACCGGACTTGTTGTTTGTCCCGCCATCCACGTCTCGGTGCCGCTGCCCCGGCCTCGATTGTGCAGTGGGCGCGACTTTTGCATAACTCGTCGCCGGCCGGTAGCGCTTAGCGGCACGGCACCAGACCGCGAAGACCGCACCGGGGGGACTTTGTGTTGGGGGTGCGATCATGGATCGCGACCGGCCTGTCGCGGCGATGCGGGCCTATGCCGGAGGCGCAGCGGTTCGGCTGGAGCGCGTCAACCGCTATTTCGGCCCCGTGGCGGCTGTGCGGGACCTCTCGCTCGCCATCGATCGTGGAGAGTTTATCACCTTGCTGGGTCCGTCCGGGTCAGGCAAGACGACCACGCTCATGATTATCGCCGGCTTCGAGCAGGCCGACAGCGGTGAAGTTCTGATCGATAACGACTCGATCCTGCGACTCCCGCCATACCGACGGAACATCGGCGTCGTGTTCCAGAATTACGCGCTGTTCCCGCATCTGACGGTCGCGGAGAATATTGGCTTCCCGCTCCGCCAGCGCAGCACCGGCCGCCGCGAGATCGAGCGTCAGGTGGGAAGCATGCTGGAGATGATGCAGCTTCCGGGGCTGGCCGATCGTTATCCACGCCAGCTTTCGGGTGGGCAGCAGCAGCGAGTCGCGATTGCCCGCGCCATTGTCTTCTCGCCACGTCTGCTGCTGATGGATGAGCCGTTGAGTGCGCTCGACAAGAAGCTGCGTGAAGAGCTTCAACTCGAAATCAAGCGCTTGCATGCCACGCTTGGCATCACCTTCATCCACGTCACCCACGATCAGCAGGAAGCGCTCGTGATGTCGGATCGCATTGCGGTGATGCATGAAGGCCGCCTGCAGCAGGTCGCGTCGCCCGGTGAAATCTATGACTGCCCGGCCAACCGCTTCGTTGCCTCTTTCATCGGCGAGAGCAATTTCTTCGAAGGTGCGATCGAAATCGACAATGGCCTCATGGCGCTGCGGCTTGGCGCAGCCATTGTCCGGGCCCCTGCCCGCACGCTCGGCGCACCCTCGGCCTTCATGGTTCGGCCGGAGAAGCTCTCGTTGCGTGCGCCGGTTGCAGATGCCGCCCCTCCGGCCAATTCGCTTGCGGGACGAGTAGCCGATGTTGCCTTCGCCGGCGAGATGCACCGCTATGTCATAGAGACGAGCTGCGGCGCGACGTTGATCGTCAAAGAGACGCATCGGGTGGATGTACCGGTCCGAGCGCCGGGCGAGGCCGTAACGGTCAGTTGGGCGATCGAGGACACTCTGCCGGTGTAGATAAAGGCCCGCCAGATCGCGTTCATGGATGACTGGAGACACCGAGCCCACGTCGTGGATACCTCACCCGCCTCGCCGGAGAGCCTTGTCCTCGGGCGCCGACCCGAGGGCCTGCCCCCGGGCTTGATCCCGGGTTCTGCCGTCGCAGCGCGGCGAGTGAAGGTGCTGCGGTACCTCCGATTCCCGTCACCCGAAACGTGCTGTAGTCTCGCTGACGAAGTGGAGGGCTCCATGCTCACGTAGTAGTCCCGTACTGCCCACCGTCGGCGGCCGGGGTCAAGTCCACGCCGGCGAAAGCCCCGGCCACGCGGGGAGCGTGTGAGGAAGAAGCGCGTGGAGCGTTCACAGCTTTCGGCAGAAATACAACCGTAAGCATAAGCCTTCCTTAGGTGCACAACTTCCGCTAGAATATTGGTGTCGAACTCGCCACTACGTGAGCTCGGGTAAGCGCCACCGGACAGGAGAGAGAGTGATGCAAGGTTTCTGGCGGGTGTCGCGCTCGGTGCGGCGGCCCGTCCTTTCGGCCGCGGCCGCCAGGGGCCTCGGTCGAGGTGCGGGCAACCAGATCAGCAGATGACGCTCGTCCAGCGCCTTCTCATCTTGGTTGGCGTCGTGCTGGCCCTCCTTGCCGGTACGTGGATCTACCAAAGCGCGCTCCTCCGTGAGGCGGCGGAAGAAATGCAGGTGGGCGAAATGGATCGTACCCTTGCCCTGGCGTCTTCCGAGTACGATGGTTTTGTCGACAGAGCGAAGACCATCGTCGAAGCGGCTGCCCTGGAGGCCCCGCAGGCCCTCGCTTATCCGGGCGGGTGCCAGTCGCTTGTCAACTGGCTGCGCCCGGCGGAGCGGGATTGGCTCCGGCTCGATGTGCTCGACGCCGGCGGGGTTGTCCGTTGCTCGACCCAGCAAAGTGAGGTTGGCAGGAACATGGCCGCCTACGCCGAGGTGGCCGAGAGCCAGACGGAGAAGCGTACCCTTGTCGGCGACTATGCCTGGGGCCTGTTCTCGGCCGCGTACGGTCTGGCTGTAACATCCCCCTGGAATGGCCCTGACGGGACCCACGGCGTCGTGGCGGCGCGGGTCGGGGTCGCCCCTTTGGTGAATGCGCTCCTGGCCAGGATGCCTCGCGACTACGCGGCCATCGTGGCGGATCGTGCGGGGCGCATCCTTGTCATCGAGCCAGATGAGGCGGGTCTCATTGGACAGGAACTGCCCCCGACCCTGGCCATGCTCGCCCGCCGAGGTGAGCCCGGTCACGAAGTGACGCAATGGACGGACGGAACCGAACGCTCGATCGCGTACCTGCCTGTTGTCCACCAAGGCCGCGATGGGGTGTTCATAGCCGTCGCCAAGGCATCGTCCGCTGTCGGGGCGGATGCATCTGGTTTCGCGGCCGCGTCGGGGGCAGGTCTTTTGCTCGCCGGCGTTGCGGCGTTTCTGCTTGCCTGGTGGGGCGGGATCCAGTTCATCCGTCGGCCGATGAGCGAGCTCGCGGCGGTTGCTCTTCGCTGGCGCGACGGTGACCAGACCGCACGAGTAACGTTGCCCGGCCGCTCCGAAGTGGCGGCCCTGGGCCGCGTGTTCAACGCCATGGCCGACGCCAAGGATGAGAGCGACCGAAAGCTGCGCGAGGGAGCGGAGCTGCTGACGGCGCTCATCGAATCGTCACGGGACAGCATCTTTGTACTCGAGCGTGACGGTTGCCTGCTCGTCGCCAATTCCACGTTCCTGGAACTGATCAGCAGCGCCCGCGAAGAGGCCGTGGGATCCAGACTGACCGTTCGTCACGATCCGGAGGTTCAACAGGGCCTGGATCGTCTTCGTGAGCGTGTCGTTGCCTCACGGATGCCGCAGGCCACCGACATCGTTGCACATGCGGCTGACGGAACGCGGCACGTGCTTCAGGCGATCTCGGCACCGATCTTCGGGGATGCGGGCGAGGTGCATGCGGTCGCCGGTATCGGCCGCGACGTCACTGAAGCCCGGGCGGCGGCGGAAGCACTGCGCGCGGCGAAGGAGGAAGCGGAAGCAGCGGACCGTGCAAAGACGCGCTTTCTGGCGGCTGCCAGCCACGATCTGCGCCAGCCGTTGCAGGCGGCGCTCATGCTTGCGGACATGGTGGCGCGGAAGACAAGGCTTGGCGCTGACGCGGCCGTGTCGTCCGAGAGCCTTTTGCGCGCGCTCGATGACATGAAGCGTCTCGTGGACAGCCTGTTCGATGTCTCGCGCCTCGATTCCGGCGCCGTGCAGGCGGAGTTGACAGTCTTCCCGCTGCAGGAGCTGTTCGATCAGATCGAGCCAGCGTACGCCACGCTCGCCGCAAGGAAGACGATCAACCTGCTCATCGGCCGGACCGAAGCCATCGTCCGCAGCGATCGCGTCCTTCTGTCCCGCATGTTGAGCAACCTGATCGAGAACGCCATCCGCTACACCCAGGTGGGCCATGTAGCTGTGACGTGCCGTCCCGAGAATGGTCGCTTGCGTATTTGCGTGGAAGACACTGGCGTCGGCATTTCCAGGCAGGACCTGTCCCGCATCTGGCTCGAATTCGAGCAGCTACACAATCCCGAGCGTGATCGGCGGCAAGGCCTCGGTCTTGGGCTCGCGATCGTGCGCCGCCTGTCAGCATTGCTCGACCACCCTGTCGATGTGGTGTCCGAATTGGGACAGGGATCACGCTTCGTCGTGACCGTGCCTTTGGTCGAGGAACGGGCTGCCGTCCCGCCGCAGGCCAATAAGCCGAACGCGGATGAACCGGGGGCGGGTGGCCCCGTCGTGCTGATTGATGACGATCCGCTGGTGCTCGAGACGCTCCACACAATCCTCGAAGAGCATGGATGGCGCGTCATCAGCGCAGCCGACTGCGATACGGCGCTGCAGGATCTGGCCGCCGCGGGCTGTGTTCCAGCGCTGCTGATTGTTGACTACCGCCTGCATGGCGGTCAGGTGGGCACCACGGCCATATCCGCCATACGCCGTCAAGTTGAGACCGACGTGCCAGCCATCATTCTCACCGGTGAATTTGCGGCGGCCGGCGATGCGTCAGATCCGATTCTGCGGGATGCAAAGCGGGTGGGCGCTTCTTTGTTGCAGAAGCCGATCGCTTGGCAGGACCTTCTGAAGGCGATGCGCGCCGCGATAACAGCACCTATGGCATAGCGGGACCTGGAGCCAGCAGCGAAGCTACCGAATGAGGTCTCCCCGCGGCGTCCGGGTCGTAGCCGAAGTCATATCCCAGCAGCACCGCGTTCCGCAGCTCTGAGCCGATCACCCCCAGCAGGGGCTGGTTTCCAGGCAGCCACGCAAGCGGAATGACCGCAACGGCGATGAGGCAGGCCTGTGCTATCCGCCGGGTTGAAGCCCGCACGGCAGGCAGCAGTATCCGGCAACCGAGGTGGACCAGTCGCCCGGTATGCCAGAGGATGCACAACACTATCATGTAAAGGAGCATTGCCGGAGCAGTCACCCAGGCCGCGGCCACTTGGCCCGCTGCCGCGAATCTTCCCGTTGCAGAGAACGTTGCTGGCGGTCCCGACAGATTCTCGAGCTGGGGGAGAAAGACGCTCTGAAGTTGCGGCTCATACACGTCTCGGCTGAACGTCTCAAAGCCCATGCCCGGCGATAGAGCGACACGTGCGGGGGCTCGGATCATCGCGAGCCAACGATTCTGGATTGTCGGCTCGCCGCAGAACGCGTCCCAGTCCAGCCCGGTCGGCAGATTCGCATGGAAGTGCTGGGTGACGAAGTCGCTGTAGGTGGTGTCTGCTTCGTGCCGGAGCGCGCTCGCCGACGCCGCCATGAAGGTGGGTCGATTTGCCGGGTTCCAGTCCGCGGGGACAGGTACGCCCATTGCCTGAACCGTCGCGGCGACGCTCGGCCACTCGCGGCGCGGGATCCGACCTGGTGAGAGCCCGCTCTGCGCAAGTTGCTGCAGGTATTTCGTCCAGGCCAGCGACTGCTTCTGGGGGATGGAACTGATGGCATCGACCAGTCGAACCTGCGCCAAGACATACTCGTTGTAAGCATCCCGCAATGACTGCACCGATGGGATGAACAAATCGTCGTAGATCTGCTCGGCCGTCCCAAGCCGTTGTTGCGCCATTCCTCGCAGCGCTGTTCTGAGGGTAGCGGCTGAGATTGCCGGCAGGTTCTCGCAGTGCAACCCCAGGACAGGCGCACGCAGCACCAACGACGGAATGGTCCCGCTGTCGGGGACCGGGATGCCGTCATGCTGTGCCGTTGCCGACACAAGGAGCTGCACGGCGCACTGTCGCTGAGCCGCGCTCATGCTGTCCTGCAAGCGATGGATCAACCATGGTCCGGCAAGCCAGACAGTCTCAACGCAAACGGCGGCCGAGAGTACCAGGACTGACAGAGAATGGTGGAAGGAACGGCTTGTCCGTGACATACCCGGCAGGATGACGCTGCCCCATACAAATGCACTGAGTGCAACCCCGGTCAGGCTCAAGCCCCAATCCTTCAGGACCAGGAGTTGATCGTCGGATATCGGGCGGCCGATGGCATCGAATAACTGTGCGGCGAATGCCATCGCTACGATCAGCAACGCCAGCGTGGCAGCCATAAGTGGAATGACATACCCGGGATAGAATCGCTGCACTTCGACGACGCGGGATGTCGCGACCACGGATGAGCGGTTGCCGTTCTCCTGAAAGGCGGGCGCGGTAACGCTGTCCGCACGGTCTGGGGGCCCAGCGGGATCAGTCACCCGGGGCATTGGAAGCCGGCGACTTTGGGCCTGAGCTGCTCACTGGGGGCGGTATAACCTCGTTCCCGACAGGAACGCTTATCTGAGGCAGCAGCAGTGGGTTCGCAGCACTGTTGGGAGGATTTTCGGGTGCTGCATGCGGGCGGCGCTGTTGCAGACGGTTCGTCACCAGCATCGGACCCTGCAGAGCACCGTTCTCGAAGATCCAAACCCGCTGATCGCGGGCACCGGTTTGCCGAATAACAAATGTGCTGCTGCCCAGCGTAAAGTTATAGGTGTCCCCGCAGTCACCGATCGGCGTGATGCTGGCACCATCAGCCTTCATGACAACCAGGCTGTAGCGCAGTGGGCAATCGGAGTGGCGGCCCGCAATGACGACCAGTGTGGCAGGCGGAGCCTCCCAGATGCTCTCGATATGGGCTGACGTGTAGCCCTCCAACGGCAGTACCGTGTGCGGCGTGATCTCCGCGAAGTAATCACCCTTCTGGTTCAGCCGCAAAGCGATTGCTCCAGTCCGGGTCTGGAAGGTCGCCACCGTATCCTGCTGGGCACAGGCCACGAGCGAGGCAGCGGCCCCACACAGAATCAGGGCACGAAACGATATCCGCAGACGCCGCATGGATTCCCAACCTGGCCGACCAGTCTCCGTGCCGGGGAGCGCGGGCAAACCACTCTGGTGTGGATAACCTGCTGACCCCCGGCTCGAAAATTGTAGCGCGCCGGCGACCAAGCGACCAGTGAAATGAAAAAATCACCGGACTGTTCGGAAAGCAGCGCACGACGGGACAGACGCTGGGTCCCTCGGGCTCACATCGTATGCCACCCATATTGCTGCGGCTTCCGACCCGCGGCGTAGTGGAGCCGCACATTCACCAGCGCCGGCCCGTCGAACGCCATCGCCGCATCAAGCGCACCGCGCAGCTCCTTCGGGTCCTCGACGTACCACCCACCCCCGCCGAACGCCTCCATCATCTTGTCGTAGCGTGCGCCGATCGTCAGCACGCGCGGCGGCAATTGCCGGAGATCCTCCGGGAACTCGGCAATCCCCCCGCCGATGCCGCCATTGTTCAGCACCACGATCTTCACCGGCAGCCGATAGCGGCACGCAGTTTCTATCTCCATGCCGGAGAAGCCGATCGCCGAATCGCCGGACACTGAGATGATCGGCCGGTCCGGATGGACCACCGCCGCGGCGATGACGAAGCCCATGCCGATCCCCATCGTCCCGTAGCTGCCGGCATCCAGCCGCAACCGCGCCGCGGCATTGGGAAGCTGGGTGCGGCCGATATCCATCGCGTTGGCGCCCTCACCGATGATCACCGCGTTGCGTGGCGCCCAGGCACTGATGTCCTTCAGCGCGCGATAATAGTTGGTGGGAGTCGAGTTATCGTCGATCATCGGCTGGATCTGCTTGGCGTTGGCCGCCGCCTTCTCGGCGATTGCCGCGCGCCACGGGGTATCCTTCGGATAGAACCACTGCCGGCTGGCCAGCGCCTTGTTGATCTGACCCACCACCGCGCGGCCATCGCCGACCAGCGCCACTTCCGCCGGCACGTTCTGACTGATCGCCTCCGCCGCGATGTCCAACTGCACGATCCGCACCTTCCGATTGAACCGCGGCGGCAGCCCGAAATGCATGATCCAGTTCAACCGGGCGCCCATCAGGAAGATCACGTCGGCTTCCTGCAGCGCGTGGCTGCGCGCCGCGCCCACCGACAGCGGATGCGTGTCGTCCATCACGCCCTTGCCCATCGGCGAGGCAAGGAACGGAAGCTGCGTGCGCTCGATGAAGGCACGTACCTCGTCTTCGGCCCGCGACCAGGCCATCCCCTTGCCGACGATCACCAGCGGCTTCTCGGCCGATTCAAAGACGTTCAGCGCCTTTTCGACATCCTCGGGCATCGCCAACGTACGCGGTGGGTCGGCGACCGTTGCCGCTGGCTGCACCTTGTCCTCGTCCACCTCGCCCGTGATGATGTCGTCCGGCAGGTCGAGATACGTCGCGCCGGGACGGCCATAGATCGAGTGCCGCACCGCCATTTCAACGTAGAACGGGATGCGGTGCACATGCTCGACCGCGTGCGCGAACTTACAGAACGGCGAGGCGATCTGCACCTGCCGCTCCTCCTGGAAGGCGCCCATGCCGTTCTGATAGGTGGGCGAGGCCCCGCCCAGCAGGATCATCGGCCAGCAATTCTGCTGCGCATTCGCCAGCCCAGCGAGGCCATGCACCACGCCAGGACCAGACACCACCAGCGCGGCGCCGGGCCGCCCGGTCAGGTAGCCGGCAGCCTGCGCGGCATAGGACGCGGACTGCTCGTTCCGCATGCCGATATAGGTGATCCCCGCGTTCTGCGCCGCCGCGGCGATCGGCCCCACGGGAAACCCGACGATCCCGAACATGTACTCGACGCCCTGCTGCTTCAGGCTGCGGGCGACCAGGGTGGCACCATCAATCTTGGCCATGAGTTCCTCCCAGCAAATGAATCAGTGGCAAGATTGGCCGGTATTCATCGGGCGGGAAAGGGCCGGTTGGAGCAGAACGCCGCATCACCTGCTGGCCGGTCGGCGTGGTGCTTCCGCAAGGCCCGACCAGCCGAGCCGCCTGAGCGCCACCCCGATCGACCTCCATCGTGCAGGACCAACCGGAGAGCCACCACGGCCGACACGATTACCGTGGGGGACGCCAACGACCGCTTCGCCGTTGACCCGTGCCGGCGGTTCGCCCAAGAACCCCGCCGCACCAACGCGGGATCATCCTATGAGTTTCGAAGACCTCCAGCTTGGCCAAACGGCCAGTGTCGGCAAGACGATCACCGAGGCCGACATCCTGCTCTATGCGGCCGTCAGCACCGATACCAACCCGGTCCATATCAATGCCGAAGCCGCCAAGGATTCGGTGTTCGGCGAGCGCGTGGCACACGGCATGCTGTCCGCTGGTCTGATCAGTGCCGTGCTCGGCACGCGCCTGCCCGGTCCCGGCACGATCTATCTCGGCCAGACCCTGCGCTTCCGAGCGCCGGTAAAGATCGGCGCCACCGTCATTGCGACGGTCGAGGTCACCGCGCTCGATCCGGCGAAAAAGCGGGCCACCCTCAAGACGACCTGCACCGTCGAGGGCAAGACGGTGATCGAGGGCGAGGCGCAGGTGCAGGTGCCCTCGCGCGGCTGATGCGCGTCTTCCGGGACTGGCGCGGTCTGCCTGACGATGCGCGCGGCGCCACCGTCGCGCTGGGCAACTTTGACGGCGTGCATCGCGGTCATGCCGCGGTGTTGCGTGCCGCTCACGCGGCGCGGCCCGACGCCACGCTCGCGGTGCTTACGTTCGAGCCGCATCCGCGCGAGCTGTTCCGGCCGGACGATCCGCCGTTCCGACTGACGCTCTCGGCCGAGCGGGCGGACGCGCTGGCGGCACTCGGCGTGGTGCGGCTGTATGAGCTGCCGTTCGACCACCCGTTCAGCCTGATGCCGGCTGAGGCTTTCGTGACGGAAGTGCTGTGCGATGCGCTGGCGGCGACGCACCTCGTCTGCGGCCCGGATTTCGCGTTCGGTCATCGGAAGGGCGGCGATACCGCTTTCCTGTCCGCGCGGGCCGAGGCCCTTGGGATCGGCCTCACGCTGGTGCCGCCGGTGGCGGACGCCGAGGGTCCGCTGTCGTCCAGCCGCATCCGCCGTGCCCTGCGCGACGGCTATCCGGAACGCGCGGCCGCGGAGCTGGGGCGGCCATGGGCGATCCGGGGCGAGGTGACGCATGGCGACCGGCGCGGCCGGACGATCGGTTTTCCCACCGCGAACATCGCGCTGGGCCGCCATCTTGAGCCGGCCCGCGGCGTGTATGCGGTGACCGTACGTCTGCCGGACGGTTCCAACCTGCGGGGCGTGGCGAATATCGGCCGCCGGCCCACCGTGAACGCCGGGACCGAGAGCCGGCTGGAAGTCAACATCTTCGACTTCGACAGTGATCTGTATGGTGCGGAACTGACTGTCGCGCTGCACGCCTATCTGCGGGCCGAGCAGAAATTCGCCGGGCTCGACGCACTGAAGGCGCAAATCGCCGCCGACGCCGCCGAGGCGCGCACGCTTCTGGGGCGGGCCGCGCCGTGACACGTCCACCTTTGCGGCTCTGCGGGAGAGGTGGGTTCACGAAGCGAACCGGGTGAGGTGCCGAGCGCAAGGCGTCCACCTTGTCGCCGCGCCAGTGGCGGGGGACGGCAGTCGACACAGATGGCGCCGAGAATATGAAGATCGCCGAGGGACATTATACAGAACAAAGGGATAGCCTAACGGATCAGATCATTGGGCCACGCATCGCCGCGTCGTCGTGTTGCTGACTGCCGTGCCATGCTGTTCGTCAGAGGAATAGGCCATGTCGGACAGGAAACGCCATTTCTTCAACTATCTGCGCGTCGCCGGACCGATCGGTATCGTCCTGGTTGGCGGACTCGGAGGGACGACCCGTTCGATGGGACATACGAGGGGACAAAACGGCCCTAATGTGCAACGGTTGTTACATCCCACGCAACGATATCGTGGTGGTTGTCCAGCTCAATCAGTTCATCGGTAATTGAGGTCCGGGCGAGCTGGTTGTGGATGTGGCCAGCCATGGAACCTTCAACAACGCGATTACCTGGGTGCCACCCCACGGGAAGCCGGGTTTGCGTCCTCGGTAGTGGTGTAAGCCGGCCGTCTGATACCAGCCGGCCGGTTCATTGACTCTTCAACGACACTTCGGTCACCGCCGAAGAAGAGACGTAGATGGCCAGCCTTCGCCGGCCATGATGGGGTAGGGCGGCCGTCGTAGATTGGTCATTCGACTGGGCGGTATGAGGCGGCCATCGGATCAATCGGCTCAGGTGGAGTTGCGAGACTTCAGCCCGAACAGAGAGTCGATCGCAGGGTTTCATGCGGCGAATCAGGATGGCGGGGCTGGCCGTGGCCAGTCCCGTTTCATTTGTTATCAGTTGTCAGTTGATCCGTTCAGGGTGGGCCGGTGCCGGCGGGAACCGGGTATTGCGGGTATTGTGGCGCCGGCCAGGGGGGATAGACGATGGGAGCGACGGGATTCCGCCCTACGGTGGGGTCGGCGTCGGGATCGGCAGCCTCCATGTCGCGGATCGCGAGAGGGCCGGGGTCGGCGCCGTATTGGGCGATGGCGCCGCGGATTTCTTGCCAGATGGCGGGGGGCATCTGGGCGGGGATGATGCCGAGATCGACGCAGATGTCGAAGAGGATGGGGCCGATCGGACGGTTTTCGTCCTCGGCGAGGATGTCGGCGAATGTTTCTTCCTCGGGTGAGGGCGGGCGGTCTAGGGAAGTAATCCCGGCGGGCCAGCCGGGGGGAATGATCCAATCGGTGGCGCGGGGTC
>Ga0335074_10009062_pt1 | contig 13861 bp, 9 predicted proteins | sample Lox_Sample_23_FD_206715 | JGI IMG/M metagenome (GOLD analysis project Ga0335074, IMG submission 206715) | Soil microbial communities from Loxahatchee National Wildlife Refuge, Florida, United States - Lox_Sample_2.3 | ecosystem: Environmental > Terrestrial > Soil > Wetlands | place: USA: Florida...
CGGGCTGGGGAGGGTCTATGATGGCTACTTGACTGGACAGATAACGGTTACAATCTCACGGATCCCAAAGCCAAACTCCGGATGGAGGTCCAATCAAGTTTCTGAAATGGTTCTGCAGACTAGAGGGCGCATGGGTCATCACTTTTTCGATAGTCCTAGGCTCCTGTGGATTTTTCTCTCTATTATCCCCTTCTGTTGGAATCACGAAGTTACAGTAAACTGCGAAATCAGTTTCAGGCCTGAACAATCAATGATTTTTATTTTAACACTCGCTTCTAGCCCACTAGAACAATTAAGGTTAGCTGTGTTTTAGGCCCTGCATTACTTAGCTTACATTCCCTGCTTTGGTGTGGCACGTGAAATATAAATTGCTGCCTGAGCATCAGATATATATCGCCGGACATCGGCGCCACGTTTTGCTGACTAAGTGAAGGAAACCATCACGAGTGATACTTCAGACCAATCCCAAAGATGTCAATTCTAAGCCTAGTGCGATTTCTGTAACCTCGGCCTCCAAGCGATTCGAGCTCCACCGCTCATTCTGGCTGCCAGCGGCTGATTTACCTGCGCAGAGGAGGCACTGTACTCTTGAGACCGACGAACAATATCAAATCAATTAAAAACATAAGCAAACACTGCCACAAGCTAGCTTGCACACCATGTAAGGCTGTGAACGTCTCATGCGGCATGGAGGTTCCAGGAGTCTCCGGTATGCAGGCCTAGATATCGCGGCCGTATAAGATTCCAGAACAAAGCTCTACACACATGCCGGCTGAGTGTGCGTAGCCCTGAGGAGGTGGTGCTGCAATGAATTGCTCGCTGGTAGCGAGATAAATCTGCTGTGTGCAACCATCGCTTCGCTGGTGAAACGCGCTATAACATGTCGCGCTCTATCCTATGAGACTGAGTAAAACACAACTTCGTGCCACACCTCGCGTTTTGAAACAAAAACATGCTATTCGAATATTTAAATAGACAATCCCTTCTGCTGAAAATACAACAAAGCGTTGATCTTGCCCTTCCGTCAACTTTCTTACTGCTTCTCTTATTCACAATCGTACTGTTTCTAATTTTTAAACTTTTCACTGATCTTTATTCCTTGTCATTACGAGGTTGATTCCGCGCGTCACGCCAAACCTGAATATGGCCAACTTGGAGGCCAAGCTTAACGGTGCGACCGGGGATTCCGCTGTAGAAGAAGGTAAAAATGACGCATGGAGGAACATAACGCTCAGTTACACCAGGACATATTCTCCTCGGTGGAAGCCACGTCACGCTCTTAGGGAGCTCATCCAGAACTGGTTCATATTTACCTTCATACTATATAAAGTCTAGAAGTGCTAAGTAAACCGTCAATTAGGAAGGATGGCCTTGTCGATAGGTTCGAACTCGACGAAAAGCATTTACCTGTTACGATCGGAGATTCTGAAGCCGGATACACTGCAAAAGTTCATGATGCCCGTGGAAAGTTGCTTGGCTTCGTCAAGTATTTGACGGAGGAGGGAACCGTTGAGCTGGCAAATTTCGGGGTCTCACTAGGTCCAGAGGTTCTTGACACAGGTTACACTACAAAACAACAGACGAGGAAGTTGGCTGGAGGCCATGGCGAGGGATTGAAGATGGCCGCACTTGTAATGCTTCGAGAAGGATATCGTTTCCACATCCAGTCATCTGAACACAACTGGAATTTTAATTTTGGCGGGAAAGATAACAAAAAAATAATTTGTTCTTTCAGTTGGCGAACAGGACAGGCCGATGAAGGATATAAAGAAAAAAATCGAAGAAAATTTGACAAGAAGAGTGGTTCTGAGGAGCTCAAGGCCAATATCTGGGAAGACATCTCAGTCAAAATTGGTGGAAACTTTCGGGGAAAAGGATCAAAGATCGACTATGCCACCTTCAGAAGTTGGCTTGACGTGTCCGTCGACCTTGACCGTCCATCGGATGTCACCCCAACAGGTTCTGGTGATCTGATTATGGATAGGAAATATGGGGATATGATTTATTTAAAAGGTCTTCGACTTGAAGCCAACCCCTCACTAACGAAGTTCAAGTTCGGTTATAACTTGTTTGCTGGCGACACTAATCGGGACAGGCAGGGGATGATCGATATGAGGCAGCAAGCCAAAATCATTACAAGGATCTGGGAGGAACCAATAGTAAACGGTGATGTCGATATCCTTGATAAATATATTGAGATGCTCCGAGCTGAACAGAGCTGGGCTGATGTGACCCTTGCGGAAGAGTTTATTTCAAGGGATATGGCTTCTAGAATTTGGGAAAAACTTCAGAGAGACGACCCTGAACACAAGAAGTTCTATTATGACCAGGAAAAAGGCGAGCGAGTGAGAATTCCTGTCTTGGCTGCTTCTTAATTATAAAATCTCAGCTAACAATGGCTTAGGATGTCGAGATCATCAGAAGATGCTTGAAAAAGCAGCCTGTACCATTGCCACGCCGCATCTGGAAACCGTTATACGAACTCCCACAAGTTCGCACACCTTATGAACAGCAATGCTACTTGCTAAAAAGGTGTTCGCCGTTTTTTGTGGAGAACACACCGTACAACTTAGGAATAAGGCGTGCCATGAGAGCTGTTCTATTTCTAGACATCAGAACGAAGGACTTAACAATTTCTTTCAAAAAGGGAAACACTGCTGGTCTTAACCTCTTACTGGATGGATCAGAGCTTCTCATCCACGAGAGGTGGTTGGACTTCTATAAGTGCCATGATGGTGTCTCGTGCCCGCTTACAGAAACGCCTTCTACTATGGATTTCAATAAGGAATTGTTCTCTTGCGACCATGTTGTGATAGAATGGTACGGTTTCGTACTCAATGAGTTGCTCAATAGAGCCGGTCCAAACCGTATCGAATTGGAGGAAGTCACTCGCTCCCTTCATGTGAAAGTCAGCGAGAACCTACGAAACATGCCAACTAGGGTTGAAGTTGCTCAAGGAGACGAACCACAAGAAATCAGGGTCTCTTGGGTGGACAGCGCCGGCGTAAGAGCCTTTGAATTGCACAGGTTAGATCTCGAGTGTCGAATAACTCTCCATCTTGACAATATCACCTGCCAAAAAAGGAAAACTGATCTCCTCGCACCGGAAGGTTAGTCAGATCCTTATGAATTGATTGTAGTCGTCTGTTTCAGTTAAAATGATACACCTAATGAAGGCTGACGAGGCGCAGGTATATTCAGCAATGGAATTCGACTCTCAGAAAATGGTTCTCATGGTACCGCCGCCTGTGGCTGTCCGGAGGGAATTGTATCGCAGATGAAGGGAGAAGCACGCTTTTATAACCTGGATGTTGAGGAAGCATACTTTCCCATGGTGGTTAGCCTAAGCCCTAAAGCCTTCTACTCACTACCTCCAGACGCCGTGCGGCCAAAACAAATTGAGAGTGATTCCGGCTACTCATATAGCAGATTCACCTCTCCATCGCGTGAGGTTCGTCCAGATCCTGGTAAGTGCGACAGTAGTGTGGATACACACAGTGCTTCTAGCGACACCGAGGACGACAGGGACGTTGAAACACCTCAGACACCCCCATCTCCTCAGGGACCTGGGGGTAAGACAATACCGATACGGCCCCTTGCTAGTGCTCCATCGATTGGTACACCAACGCGATTTAGTATGCACAGCAATAAAGTCTCCCACATGCCCCACCAAGCTAGCCAGAGAGAGAACGGGCAAGAGGTAGCTCGACTACAAGTAAGATATTCCCCAAAGGAAGCGCTTATGTGTGCTAACACAGTCGTCAAGGCTGTTATTAAAACCCGGAGTGAGCAAGTGAATATCGTAAGAAAGCGAGTCCGAGCCTTATTTCGGAAAGTTCAAACGAACATACAACTTCGAAACCTACCAGTTAATTTAGGCGCCAACCACCATAAACCTTTAGGAAATGCCAGAAGAGCTAATAGCCCACGAGCAGACTTCGGCATAGAAGATCCACAGCCCCAATCATCCGAAAGGGTTACTATTGAAAATGAGCAATCCTTGACGGAAATTGACATCCTAAACAGGCGACATCATCAAATGGGGCCAGATTCTCAGTCTCAAGGTTGCAAAAACCATAGGGGGGGTCCTCAAAACGCTGATAATGAATGTCAGGACTGTCGTGCTCAAACCCAGGAGCCACTCAGACCAAATGAGGTGCTACAAGGACGAACTGGCACTCGAGCCGCGGATCCAGCCTTGGAGTTTCGGGGCCCAGAAAATGCGCAGAGCGAGATAGAAGCCTTACGCAAATTGATCCAAGAGCTCGAAGAAGAGAAGGCGACTCTGGTGGCGGAGGTCGAGCGTCTTCAGCACGAAATCCGTGCCCTGAAAACAGATAACGAGAAGCTGAAAGCCGATTTTAAAAGGCCAAACACAGGACTTGCTGCGGAATTGCAGGACATCTTAAATCTTCTTGCAGACCACGAATCGGATGTCCAGCTGCCAGACATGGGCGAAACAACCGTGTCAGCAGAGGCGGAAGAAAGTACCTACCCGGCTGGCCACAAGCGTGGGGGTCTTGAAGAGGAGGGAGAAAGCAGCCAACGCAGTGCAAAACGGCTTAAGCAAGTGGAGGTTGTTGACATTGATGACTCGGCTTCTTATTAGTGACCTGGAGGTGTTGGAATTACGGCAATGCCCGAATAGAGTGGCAAGGCTGAAGCTATTTGGGGCACGCCGAGGTGGCTGGGGACACCAATTCAACCATGCTTTCAGCCCTACGTCCCACTTAGTTGATAATTATTACGCCAATGCATTCCATTTTCACGCTGCGCGCACATTTTCAACAGGAAGGGTCATGCAATGATGTGTGTACAGGCTGTTGATTTCAGAGGCGCTGGCGCTTTTGAGTTGTCACAAGCTATCTTTTTGGCATTTATCTTTTCAATTAGTTTTGCGACAAATATAGACCCTTGTGCTAATGGATTCGGGATTGCTAGTTGCAGCTAGCAAATCTCGATTTGCTAGGAAATATTTCTTGTTCTGGATATTTTGGTCATATAGTTTGTTGGATTTCATTAATACTCTGATATTACATGTATTATTTAGAATTTGAAATTTGAATAGTTCCTACGATACTGAACGGTTGGCTGGAACTGCTGAGACACCTGAAAATAGGATTGCTAATATTTCAAGCTATAACTAGCTAATCTCTAACATTATGAATTGTACAGATGCGAGTGTAAAACGGGTTTCTTTTGGATGATAATCTTTAATATGCAAGAGCTTACAGGAAGGAGTTCTTGGGCATTGCTGGACTTCTTATCAGGCCATGGTGGCAACGGATATGGGTAATTCAACAAGTTGCTCTCGCCAAGGACCTTACTATCGTACGTGATTCAAAGTCAACTTCATGGAGGAATGTGGCCCTTTTCAGTAACATCTCCCATAACTATCATATTGAAAATATGGGTGTGCAGTGGAATTGAATGCATTGACTTGAGGACAGTGATCCAAGTGGGAGGTAAGTCTCTTATATATCCATAGAATAGCTTGGTTACACTAGGGGCCGAATCGGTGTCCCCGATACAGCTTCAGTGTTGCCGCAACTTGACTGGAGTTTCCGATATCCTATAATTCTAGCATACCACAAGCTCGCTAGTGCTGAATTTTTACGCCAATTTGATAGAGATGTCGTTAGTAATAGCGGCATGGGATTCACAATGCCTCTAGCTCGTAATTAGTAGCATGCAGGATTAATCCACAGCTTTGTAACTCGATTCTAACCAATTCAGTCCACGTTTCCTGTTGGCGCTGGAAGGCTGAATAGATGATATCTTTAATAGATTAATGGATGAAATTCCATGAGATTTTGGATATCTTTAAATAATCTGTTATGAGGCAGTCGAACTTTATGGCAGCTTTAGCAAGAGCAGGTCTGGGAAAGTTTTTTGGACTTAAAAGGTGAAAAATGAGCAGGCTGTACCTGTGAATTATATGCCTATCACATACCCTTTTTCAAAAGCTTACACACAGCTGACATATGACCGTAGGTACCCTACTAGGTCATTGTTAAGGCGTAACCGGGGAGAATATTCATTAGTCTTAGGAGCAGAAACACACGGTTAAAGCTTCTTAAGCACACAAATACTACGCTCAATTACGTTGACTCTTGTTCTAACTCCTGGCTTTCTAGAAGAGAGATGTCTGCGTCAGAAGTTTCATCGTAGTCTGTGAAGGTGGGCAGCTGTAACCTCGGACTCCGTCCGAAAGAGCCTGTAATATAATTCGTGCCGAAGTTCAAGAGTGCTCCGATCGTAGAGTAGATAGAACCACCTTCTTGAAACAAATTCCACCCTCTTAGACCTCTGCGCCGCCATCCAAGTCGTCTTTCAAGTTCTCGCTCTTCTCCTATAGGATTGCTTATGGGACTTCTCTCTTGCAGCGCACTTGGCCTATTTGCACCATCACTTAGAGATACCAATGGCAAATCATGAACTTCCTCACGCTCCAAAGGAGCCTCGTCTGATGAGGTGTCCCTGTTCAAATTACCACCATTAGCTCCCTTAACTGTAGCTCGTCGGCACAGAAATTCAACTAACCGGGACCGAGCTTCCTCACTGTCTGATACCTGCTGCTTGATAGCAGGGAATAGCCGTCGGAAAAGCGCGGTAGTGGGGCCGCGAAACTCTGCGCATACCTCGGCAACGCTCCCTCCCAGAAAAACTGTAACGATAGATATGCTTGGAAAGAGAAAGGTTAAGCCGGTCCCTTCCAAAAAGAAACTGGCTACAAGAAAGGGAATGAAGTTGCCCAGACCAATGTACTTCAAGAAAGGAAACATAATGGCCAAATATAGAGGCATCAAGCAAAGGATATTGTACAACCATACCATAATCTGAAAAAATATTCCAGTGACTGGTTCTAATGTTATCAAAGAAACAGCCATTGATAGTAAGGAATTCGCAAGGAGATCCAACTGAACAGAGAGGAGCAAGGTGACGACTGTCACTGCAATCGACAATGCCCAAATTAACAGTGACATAATTAGATGAAATTCCCAGAGGAACATGGGGCCCCGAGAGACACCGAAGGACTCTAAGAGCATTCGGCAGTCTTCAAACTTCGCCCGGGCCTTGTGAAATGAGTCACTCTCGAGTGATGTGATGTGAGCCATTTTTTGCGATGCCGGAAACTGTTTATTGAACTTATATGACATGATATCTATCGGTGAACATATCAGGGATGTCAGCCAAGGTCCATTCGGGGGGTAGCCAAGCTCGATGAGACTTCGAAGTGCCACATGATTGTAGCGGGAAATTGCAGTGATAACCAGCCATGAGGCTTTTCGTTGTTGACGCAAGCGAGGATTGTCTCGCGCCTCGCAGAATTCCTTCCATATCTCCTCAACAGGGCCACTGTCCTCATGTGATGAAGGGTCTAGGTCACGTTTCAGGAGCGCTTCAAGTTCCTCTGGTTTTGGTAAAATAGCTGAGCCTTGAGCCTTCCGAGAAAGCCACAGCAAGCGGCGTACTGCATCTAGACTTCTCGGGTCCTTGTCGATAAGCATAGTATGCAGTATCTCTACAAAAGTTGGCCACCCACCGTCAGCAACGAGATCGAATTCGCCAAATAGTCTATAGATAATTGCTCGGAGTGGAGAAGGCAAGATATAAGAGCCCTTGATTAAATGCAATGCACTCGTGGTCCTTCTGGACGGATGAAAAAATAAAGCTCGTGGATCAGCACCTGCTTCAAGTAACAAAAGAACAAGTTCATCCCATTTATTGCTGGCTGCGGCCAAAAGCGGTGGGGGTACGGATTCAGGGAGGCAGCACTGCTCGAGATAGGATGCTGGAACCCAGTTCAGATGATTGCGAATACCTTTATTCGCGAGGGCTTCGATTAGAGTTCGTCTATGTCAACGTTAGACGGGATCTTAGGGAGTTTCGCAAGACTTACGCAAAGGATATATCTCGGTGCGTTGAAGTGGTAATGACCGACATGTACAGCAAGCCGTAGTTCATACTGCCATCGGATAAAAGTAAGTTGAGGCCAATCCAGTCTAGATAACGCGTTACCCAGTTCGTCGGGTAGAAGAACACATTTCTACCGACATTTTCCGGGAAGTACTCTGAGGCATCTTGGAAATCAGAGAAAAAAAAATCGATTATAAAACTCTTCCACCATTTGTACATAACTCGACAGCGAGGACCGCTTTCCAAAGCTTCGCTTTCACGGGTGCGGAGTAAGTCGGCAAAGATCTCGTGGTAGCCATGACGTATCGCGAGTTTGACAGCGTCGGCAATCCTTGACTTTTGCCGCTGATTGAGCAAGATACGGTTTGCATTGTCGTTTGATGCAGCAGAAGATGAGAATGCGGGCGGCTTTGGCTTATCAATGCCGAAGACGTCAAATCTTGCAGGTCCCTCCTCGTTGTGAGCTAGTAACAGTCTGACAACGTCGGTACGGCCCTCTCGAATTGCATAGAATAACGCATTGCGTTCCCCTCGACATATGGTGTTGTTGAAGTCGATACCCATGAGGCGGAGCAGCTCTAATGTCTTTTGTAGATTCCGGAGATATTCGCTGCCATGTTGCACGCATCTCCAGAATCTATCCGGAACATTGAATCCGGATTTGTCTACACTTGACGTACAACCGGCAATCGTGAGTGCAAGAAGAGAGTAGCGCCTTTTATTTTTCCAAAATGTTAGATTACGAACATATTCTGGTGTAAGCACTAGGTCCCGCTCCTGCCAGAGGATCTTCATCACTTCGTAATTTTGGAGGCAACAAGCCCAGGCCAGCATTTTTCCAAGGTTCGCTCGCTGGATGGTGATTTCTTTCATGGTAGAGCGGCCTTCATTTTTGGCTTGGATGCGGAACATAGCTCTTAGGGCGAGACGTTTGTCAAGCGTGGCAGCTCTCACCATTGGACATCCTGAGACGAAAGGAGTACTGTCGAGAGGAGAATAAAACATGCTTGTTCTCGATGCTTCTTGAGTCAAATCTGCTCCAGCTTCATAAAGCAAGTTTGCGAGAAGCTCGACCTCACCGTCGTCAATAGCAGGGAGAAAGTGCAAAGCGTTTTCACCGAAGTTGTTTGAGAGCTTAGCAGAAGCGCCGTACTGAAGTAGCTGGTGCGCAATCCTGTGATATCCAGCGCGACATGCACAAATTAGTGGCGTGTCCCCGAACTCGTTCCTCTGATTTAAAATGCTGTCATCAACCATTTCCCTTTTTTCCCAAGTGCGCAGCAGCGCCTCGGTCCCTTTTGCTGCTACGTAGTGAAGGAAGTTGTTCCCATGCGCATCAATTGAGGAGTGCAGACTAGAAAAGTCGTTTGAGAAGGGGGGGAAACGCCGAAAGCCGTCTGTGGATCCATCACTATAATCTAAATTGTTGGAGAACTTTTCTCGATAAATGCGTAAAGCCCCAGGATAGCGGGTGGATCCCAGAGTGCGAAGACTTCTGAGAGCGTTTAGTGAACCATTTTCGACGGCTTCCGAAAGCCATTTTTCGGTTGGAAACTGTTGAAGTTTTTCAAGGCAATTGAAGGCAGTCGCAAGAGAATATATATTAGCTTTAGCATAAATTTCATTCCTTTGACATGCCAGAACAAGCCAATCGAAAGCTGCGTCAAAATCTGTCTCAACACCCAAACCAGATGCGTAGCAGGTACAAAGTTCAAAACAGGCGGAGGCGTTGCGTTCGCTGTTCTCGTCGGAACTCACATAGAGCAAAGCCTCTACAAGTTGTTTCTTCAATAAGTTGCTCATGCCATTGAAAGCATGATAAGGAATTGTCATCTATTCGAAAATTTTAGCGTTATTTCCTTACTAAAGAGGACTACAGAGAGTTTACAATGTCAGCGTCTAGCGTCTGGATGATCGTCGTGGTAGGGTTCGCATATTTTTGGAATCCGCCTTCGTTTGTTGGGCCATGACTAATATTCAACGGTTCGGGTCGACCCCAAAGCAGGAACTGGCGCAGATCCCTCTTCTCTGGGTTGATATCAAGTGCATTGTTTATGAGAGATTCTGCGGCTTCCATTTCATCTCTGCGCGAGATTAAGTCCGCATCATCAGCCTCGTAAATGAGCTCAGTAACAAAAGTCCTTATACTCCCGGATTTCTTTTTGTGTTCGAGGTTGAATAGGCGCTCTGCGGGTGTCCTTCCATGTTTCTTGAGTCCCAAGAAATGCTGAATAATGTCAAAACCTGCCATGATACTTCCAAACAACAGCCCGTAGGAGTAGACATCGGTTTTAAGAAGTGTCCCTGTAGCGAGCTTCTCTTTCCATTCAGGAGCGGCGTAAGCTTGAGTGCCCCCAACTAGATGTCTCGTCTCTCCAGTGTCAAGGATAGAATGGCTGAAGTCCGCGATCTTGGCTGTCCAGCGCTTTGGATACTCGAACATCAGTACATTGTCGGGCTTGATATCACCGTGCACCACACCCAGCCGGTGCAGTGCCAAAAGACCTTCGGCAACGTCGAGACCCATGTCTTTTTTAGTATCGAACGGAAGTTTCGGATGACTGTAACACAGAAAGTAAGCCTTAAACTTAGCCTGGCATAAATGTCGACGAAGAGTAATCTTACCTCTTGAGGAAGTCGTCCATCGTGCCCCATGCCTGCTCTAATAAAAGGCTTGGTTCGATCAGTCCAGATCCCTATGGTTATAATCAGTTTACCAGAGCCTCCACACAAAGGCACGACCGTAGGAACTTGGGCACTTCTTACCGAACGATTGTATTCCCAATTGAGGCCCAGGATATCCACGACGAATGGGTGCGCTCGTACTTTCGGGTGCGTCAAAACTCTCAGCTCCATGAGAAAACTCGACGCAGCTCGCCGCGCGTCATCATTATCGCAAGCCTTGCCATTACTAGAAAAGAGTTGCGTGGGGGAGCGCTTCAAGATAACCTTCAGATTCTCTCGCACTACCTCATCAGCCATCAGCTGGCTGGGAAGCGTGCTCTCAGTAAGGATGGACGACACCTGAAAAACGGCACCGGAGCCCACAGCATGTGCATCAGAGGTGTCAAGTTGCTGCATTGGAAGTACCCCATCTTGGCTGTACAAGGTCGCTACGGCGGTAACAAAATTGAGGAAATCAGGGGTAAAGGCATCGGACTGATCAGAATGAGATGTAGTAGTTCTGTGCCTAGTGGTTGTTCTTCGGAGGTATGAGTTGAAGCGATCAAAGTCGTGATACTCGCTCACGCTAGGCCCAGCATTGCCTACGCTGGTTTGGAGCGCCATCAATTTTTGACGGATTTCGACAGGAAAGGGACGGGGTGAAGACAATACTGTTTTCAAAGCAACAGCCACTTACACCGGAGCTGTGGCTCTCCGAGGTTAGACCTCGTGCACGGGAGTAGAGAGAGATTACTTCCAGAGATTGCCAGATCACGCTACTTCACAGTATCGATAAGAGTTGAGGCGAAGCAAGCCACATGCATGGCAACCTAAAAATGCATCTTATCTACATGCGTTGAGGCGAAGCAAGGCTGACTTGTATACGGCTACATATGCTGAAGGGCAATCTTCCTGTCGTATTCGCGCTGATGGACTTTCAGCAGCGGCCCCATTTCCCTTATCTAAGCTGCTTTTCTTTTCTTCTCGCGCTTCCCTCACTGAAAGCAAGCTCCCACACCACACACTTGACATGGCCGAAGTGTTGGGTACAGCTGCCAGCCTTATAAGCATTATAGGGCTGGCCAAGACGTGTATAGACCTCTATGATATTGTCGCTGACGGCAAACATGCTTCCAAGGACCTTGATCAACTCGTGTCCTTTCTGCGCATTGAACGAGTCCGCTTCTTTCTATGGTGCCAGTACGTGGGATTCGCCGACCTCATTATCCTCAAGGCAGCAGCTGCGCAGGGCACCGATTTAACACTGGGCGAGATCAAGCAACGTATAACTCCCCATGCCCAACACGCCTGGGTTTTGCAAGGCGTTGCCAAAAGTATGCAGCATATTGAGCGGACATTTCGCGAGTCTCGGGACCTCCTTACCACATATACCACACAAAAGCGTACGTCCTTGACATCGATCCTTTTGAATCCGCTCTCAATAGCTCAGCAGACCCAAAATGCGGTACTGGATCTAGTTGGCTTTGAAGCAGATCAGTCTGTAGAAGATAACGTCATACCGAAAAGAGGTATGACGGGTTGGGAGGCTACCAAGTGGGCCGTGAAAGATAAGAAAAGGTTCAAATCTCTCGTCGACGACTTGCGTCTTTTTAACAACGGCTTGGAGGCTGTTCTTTCGTTGATGGAGAGAAACCGTCTCCTCAGGCAGAGGGAGCTGCTTGCTACAACAACGCCTTTAGCAGAAACTGTTGCAAACATAGGAGATGTGGGAAGTGGGACATTGTGTTCAGAGAGCGACCACACAAGTCTTCAACAGCTAGTTGAGCTGTATCATCGGGGTGCCTTCATCATGCAAGACTCCGGTGAAGATGATATTGAAAAAGTGAATAAGGTGTTAAGGGGAAGCGCTTATTTGAAATCACCAAGCCAGAATCTCTCTCTCCTTTTATCCGATATTGGGAAATTCTCCACGGAGGAACCATTGCATCAAACTCGAGCTATAACGACCTACAAATCGCGGCCTGCTTTGGTGGAATGGAAGTACTATTCTCGCAACATTGAGCCTAGTTTACTAGCAGCACTACGCCGACGAGTCGATATGCTTGCTTACCAGTTGCAGCAATCGTCTCGTATACCCGGCTTCAATGTTCTTAGCTGTTTGGGGTACTTCAATGACGATACCAACCATAGAGTCGGAATCGTTTTTGAACTGACTGATCCCAACGCTAAGAGTGGCCTCATATCTCTCCGAGATAGGATGGTCCAAGATAGAAAGGACAGGATTGTCCGAGAGCTCGGCACCAGGTTTCAAATGGCTACGGCGCTGACCATGACTTTCTTTCGTCTTCACTCCGTTTCATGGTTGCATAAAAGTCTTCGAAGCGACAATGTGCTTCTTTTTGGGACAGACGACCAAGACGACCACGGTCTCGAACAACCGTATGTATGCGGATTTGACTTTTCACGGCAAGATTCTCCATTAGAGATGACTGAAAACATCCCTTCAGTCCTGTATGACCAACACGTAAATCGTGACCACCGCCTTTACAGACATCCAGATCTCCAGCCACGCCTTTTAGAAGACCATGCGATTAACGAAGAAGATCAGGCCGGCACTCAAAAATCATGCTGCCGTTACTGCAAGGCGTACGATATCTATAGTCTTGGAATCATTCTACTTGAGATTGGTTTATGGCGTCCAATCGGGGATCATTGGAAAAAGAACGACTCATATGATACGTTTCAAGATCGACTATGGAGAGAACTGGTTCCGGAGCTGAGGTATCGGATGGGCAAAACGTATTTCAACGTGGTAAAGAAGTGTTTGACTGGTAACTTTGGTGGCTGGATGAATGGCCTTCCACCAAATAACGAGACAGAGTCTAACGCTTCTCGATATTGGTTAGAAGCCTTTGAGAAGGATGCTGTAAGCGAATTAGAGAAATGCAGTGTTTAATTTAAATATGTAGGTAATTTAAAACAATTTATAAACTATTGGATTGAGAGTAGTGATTTGTGAATTGATTTGATTATTAACTATATGGGAAAGATGTCCCTATTTATAACAAAGCGAAAGTTGATTTCCATTAAGGCTGGCTTGGGGTGAGATTAGTCGTGGTTGCAAGCTAGTCCTGACGGCATATATAGAATGTGTGTTAGCTAAACAGTCCATTCACCAATAGACCGGCTTTGTAGCAACTGGGCGTAAGGCCCACTATCTGTGCTCATCTACGGATGAATATAGGTCCGATTATTAACAACCGTAACCAACTTATGTCAATATAAGGGTATGGAATATTACCCAAATCGTAGTACC
>Ga0335074_10009064_pt1 | contig 13861 bp, 15 predicted proteins | sample Lox_Sample_23_FD_206715 | JGI IMG/M metagenome (GOLD analysis project Ga0335074, IMG submission 206715) | Soil microbial communities from Loxahatchee National Wildlife Refuge, Florida, United States - Lox_Sample_2.3 | ecosystem: Environmental > Terrestrial > Soil > Wetlands | place: USA...
GAAGAACCGCCGCCCGGCCACCCGCCACGACGTCGGCAAGACCGTCAAGCGAGACGAACCCAAGAAGAAAACCCGCAGGCAGAAAGGTTAAATAACAAGCTGAAGGCATGTGGTACAAATCGGATGTGGACTTGCTTACGGCAACCGTGCGCGCCGTCAAGTCGGCCAGCGAGCCGTACACGCTGGTCACGCTCGTCGGCGAGGCCGACGTGACGAACCACGATCAGCTGCGCGCGGTGCTCGCGGCCCAGGTCGCCAAGGCGCCGCGGACGCTGATCGTCGATCTCGCCGGGCTCGAGTTCATGGACTCGTCGGCGCTGCACGAGATCCTGCGCGCCAGCCGCGCGATGGACGCGCACGGCGGGGTCTTCGCGCTGGCCGCACCGCGCGACGCGGTGGCGACCATCCTGAAGCGGACCGCGACGGATCAGCTGATCCCGGTGTACCCGACGGTTGACGAAGCGGCGGAGGGCTAACGCCGCCACGGGCAACCCCAGGCTCGCTCGGCGCACGCTTCTTGCTGTTATCAGTACGCTCTCCCCGCCCTCGAATGATCGCGCGTCGGTATGGCCGTTTCCCGGACCAAACGACGCGCACTCTTTGGGCGCGTCGCGCTTCTTGCTGTTATCTCGGCCTGCAGAGGGATTTGCCGATAGCGTGGGACATTTTCCACACTCCAGTGTGGAAAATGTCCCACTATCTTTGGCGATGGTGCGCTTCTTGCTGTTATCTCCAGCGGGGGGGGTGGCGGCTATGCGGCTGGGATAGCGGCTCTGCCGCCGGGGTGGCGGCTCTGCCGCCGGGGTGGCGGTTATGCGGCTGCTTCTGTGTCGGACGGGAGGCAGCCGGCGGCCTGCTCGTAGACGGCCAGGGTCTCGGCGGCGATGCGGGGCCAGGCGAAGCGGGCGCGGGCGCGGTCCGCGGCGGCGTCGCTCATGCCAGACAGCAGCATTTGGTGGCCGAGGAGGCGCCTGAGTCGGTCGGCGAGCACGTGCGGGCGGCCGGGCGGGAGTATCAGACCGGTGACGCCGTCGAGGAGGATGTCGGGAAGTGCGCCGTCCGCGGCGCAGGCGACGACCGGCAGGCCGCAGGCCATCGCCTCGAGCACCGCCATACCGGTTGGCTCGGCGGGGCTGGTGCTGACAAGGAGGTCGGCGGAGCGGAGCAGGCCCGGCAGGGCGGCATGGCCGACATGGCCGGCGAAGGTAACCCGGTCATCGACGCCCTCCGCCTTGGCCAGGGCGGCGAGGGTCAGGTAGTCATCGTCGCCGCCGAGGACATCCTTGGGGGGTCCGCCCGCGATCACGAGCTCCGTCCCGGGCAGCCGGGTCAGCGCCCGGATGGCGGTGCCGACGTGCTCGGCCGGTCCCGTTACCATGACGAGCCGTCGCCGCTGCTCGCTGGGCGTCGATGGCTGCCGGGCAGCGAGTTCCTTGGTGACCGCGCTGGGGTCTGGCGCGAAAGACGTGATGTCCACACCACAGGGGACGATGGTGACCGCGCGCCGGCTGATGCCAAGCCGGGTCAGGTCGGCGGCCTGCGCTGAACTCGTGGCGAGCACGGCGGCCGCGCTGCGCCCGATCGCGGCCTCCAGCCTGCTGCGTTCCGTGCTGGTGCCCGGCGGGCGAAGACCGTGCCGCCGCAGCGTGACGGCCAGCGAGCCGAACGACTGGACGACCGGGACGTCAAGTTCACGGGCGGCGGCCAGCGCGGCCAGTCCGCTCGTCCAGCCCACGGCGGGCACCACGTCCGGCCGAGCGCGCCGCCACCGGGTCACGAGCCGGCCGGCGAAATCGGTTACCTGCGCGAGCAGTTCCCGGTCGCCCGCATCGCTGTCTGCCGGGTTCAGCTCACCGCTTGCGCCGATGTCCGCGATCACGCGCTGGCCAGCGTCCGTCAGGGCACGGCTCAGCTCACGGAGCCGGATCCGGTCTCCGTCGGTCGGCTGCTGTGCTACCAGGGCGATCTTCATGGAAGGCCTCCTCGCCGGGCGGGGTCAGGCCGCCACGGCGTGCATTCCGGAGGCCGGGAGGGAGGAGGGGATGCGGCCACGCCAGCACACACGCCGTGACGGCGTGCGTGCCTGCGTCGTAGGCACTAACCCGACTATATCCCGCCGAACCCGGACCCAAACGCCGTTTGGCTCAACGGATCTGAACGGCGACCAGGCAGGCGTCGTCACCGGTGTCGGCGCTCGCCTGGGCGAGGATCCGGGTCGCGGTGGTGTCCGCGTCCGGGCCTGCCGGGACGGCGGCCGCGGCGAAGTCGGCGAGCGCGTCGCTGATCGACGCGGCGCGGCGCTCGACCAGCCCGTCGGTGTAGAGCAGCAGGGTGTCACCGGACCTGAGCTGGATGACAACCTCCTGGTAGCTGGCGTCCTCGTCCATGCCCAGGAGCAGGCCGTCCGGCAGCGGCAGCGCCTCCGCCACGCCACCTCGCACCAGGACCGGCGGCAGGTGACCCGCCCTCGCCCAGCGGAGCGCGCGGGACTCGGGCGAGTACTGGCAGCAGATCACGGTTCCGGTGTGTCCCTCGGTGTAGTTGCACATCCCGACGTTCAGGTGGCTGATGAGCTGGCTCGGGCTGGCCCCGGTGACGGCTAGGCCGCGCAGCGCGTTCCGCGCGGCGACCATGCCGGTCACCGCGTCGATCCCGTGCCCGGCGATGTCGCCGACGACGAGCAGCAGGTCCCCGCCGGGCAGTTCCATGATGTCGTACCAGTCTCCGGCCACCAGGCTGCCCGCGACCGCGGGGCGGTAGCGCACCGCGATGTCAACCCCGGGGGTTTCTACCGCGCGGTGTCCCGAGGAGGGCATGATCGCGCGCTGCAGCCGGACGGCGAGCTCGTGCTGCTCGGCCGCCCGCTGCTCGGAGTCGGCGAGCAGGTCGCGGGTCTGCGCGAGCGCCCGCCGGGTGCGGTAGTCGGTCAGGCGGCTCGGCAGGCCCTCGCCGGTCCCGCCGCGCACCCGCCGCCAGGTGAGGACCACGCGGCCCGCGAACGGCGCCGCGCGCAGGTCAGCGGGGCGTTCCGCCGCTGGCTGGTGCTGACCGGAAGCCCCGGTCAGGAATCCGGGGACATGGAGCGGAGCGGCGGTGGCGAGTACCCCCTGCGCGGTCGCGAGCAAGATCTCGCCGAATCCGGGGCCGGGATAGGCGGCACGCAGCCGCTGCCCGACGAGCTCTCGCGGCGACCGGCTGGCCGGTGCCGGGTCGGTGAAGCCCGGGTTGACCTGTTCGATGGCGAAGTCCGCTGGCAAACGGCTGGCGCCGGTCACCGGGCGGACCACCAGAACGCAGTCCGCGAGCTCGCCGACCAGCTGGAACGCCACGTCCGCGACGGCGTCGTTGACATCGCCGACCGGTGCGGGGCCGGTGTCGGGAACCGGCAGTTCCGCACCGCCGTCCGTCATCCGCACCGCCTCCATGGCCGCTCCCGATGACACCCGACTCGGTAATGCCGCAACGCTACCATCCGGCTACAGAAAACGATGGTCAATGGTCCGCGATGGGCCGGAAAAGGGGCAAATGTGCCGCTCGGCGATTCGATGTGACCCACATCACAGGATCAGATGTTTAACCCCCGCATGGCGGGCATACCGCGTCCAGCCCGTTCGAACCCCCCCGGGCCGCAGGAGACGATCAGGAGGCGACCATGGTCGCATTGACGGCGAGTGCCCCGGCGACGCGCGCCGAGATGAGCGAACTGGGCGACGATCGGCTGCTCGCGCTTTTCCGCGCGAGCCCGGCGGGCAGCGCACAGCGCGCCGACGCGTGCGAGATCCTCGTAGCGCGGCATGCCAAGCTGGTCCGCTCGTGCGTGCGGCAGTACCTGGGCAGCCCAGAGTCAGCCGAGGACCTTATGCAGGCCGGCTACGTCGGGCTGCTGAAGGCGATCAACAACTTCGACCCGGCCTTCGGCGGATCACTGCCGGGTTACGCGCTGCCATGCGTGACCGGCGAGATCAAGCGGCACTTCCGCGACAAGCGATGGCAGGTCCACGTCCGGCGGGCCGCCCAGGAGCGCATGCTCGAGGTGCGCAAGGCGACCGAGAACCTCATGCACGAGCTCGGGCGCGTGCCGAGCGACGAGGAAGTGGCGGAGCGCCTCGGCGTCAGCCTCGCCGACGTGGCGGAAGCCCGGGAGGCGGACATGGTCTTCACCGCGTACTCACTCGACGCGCCCGTCTCCGACGGCGAGGACGCGGCGCTGCTGCGCGACCTGCTCGGTGCCGACGACGAGGCGATCGAGTTGACGGTCGACATGGCCGCGGTCGAGGCGCACTGGGCCGAACTTCCGAAGCGCGAGCAACGGATCCTCACCATGCGGTTCTACGGGAACCTCACTCAGGCCGAGATCGGCGAGCGGCTTGGCATCTCGCAGATGCACGTGTCGCGGCTCATGTCCCGCGCGCTCAGCCACCTGCGAAGCCGGCTGCTCGACGAGCGCGCACTCCGCTGAGGATGTCGACGGCGACCTTCCCCGGCAGCCGCAGCGCCTGGGCGAACCAGGACGCGGTGACCCGGTACCGGGTCACCGCCTGATGGCTGACCACCTCGGCGGCTGGCGCCGCGAGCGCGGCCGCGGCGGCGCCGGCTAGCAGTTCGTCCGGCCGGAGCGAGTCGTCAGCCGCCACCCACAGTGACATCATGAGTACCCACCAGCACGGCCAGGTGGCCACCCGGGCAGCGCGCGACGGCACCGGGAGACCGTCCGGCCAGCGGCGCGGCTCGGCCGACCGGGACGACCTGAGCTGGTTGGGCCGGCTGCGGCGCGGGCAGGCCCCGATGAGCGGTGCCGCTCGGTTCTGTCGGGCGCGGCTCCATGGGCATGAGCTGCCGTCTTCCCGCGCCGTCAGCGGGCAAACACCTCGGCGATCGGGAGCGGCTCAGCGAGCGCTCCGCTGCCTCGTAAGCCCTCGGTCTTCCCCCGCTAGCCGCGTGCGTCGCTTAGGTCACTCACGTCTGTAGTTTCTCCCGGTTATATGCGGGCAGCGGACGCGGATCGGCCGATAACGAGCCCTACTCAGGAGGCGACATGTCAACCGCGTTCGAGGTCCTTGGCCGGGACCACGAAGAGGCCAAGCAGATATTTACCGAGCTGGAACTAGGTCTGACCGCCGCCACCGGAGCTGACCGCGACCATCTCGAGCTGCGCGGACGGATCGTCCGGCATCTCGTCGTCCAGGAGGCCAGGCACCAGGCCGTGGAAGAGATGTACTTCTGGCCGGTTGTCCGCGAGCGTCTCGGCGACGGGACCGAACTGGCCAGCCAGGCCCAGGACCAGGAGCGGGAGGCCAAGGAGATCCTCGGCGAACTGGACAACCTGACGCCAGAGGACGACGAGTTCGAAGGACGGCTCGCCGAATTCATCCGCGTGGCGCGGGCGCACATCGCCTTCGAGGAGACGACCGTATGGCCGAGCCTGTGGGCGGTGCTCCGCGCCGCGGAGTCCGATGACCTCGGGCGGCGGCTCGAAGAGGGGAAAAGGACCGGCACCGCGATGCCGCGCCGCCGGATCAACGGAGCCGCTTGACCCGCGCCAGCCGGTCGAATTCGATATCCCGCTCGTCGGACCGGCGCTTGGCCTGGTACGAGATCAAGCCGATGGCGCTCCACCCGGCCAGCACAGCAGCGAAAAGGAGAATGTACAGCAGGCTGACATGCACGAATTACCTCCAGCGGTGAGCGCGGAATTCACCGACGGCTACCCGCGTCACGGCTAATACAGGCTACCCGTGTCACGGCTAATACATGCGGAGACAACCGAAAATCCCGGCGAACCCGAGTGGTCACGGAAACGCGCAGGAAATGGCGGTGTATCGTCGGAACACGTCGCATTCCAGCCCGCCCACCGGCAGCTAACGGCTGCCCGCGCTCGCCAACGATTGCTATGCATCACACCTATCGCACGGACTTGTCGCAGGTCCGGGCCCTGGTGCTACAGCACGCCAGGGAAGCCGGCCTGACCGAGGGCAGAGCTAACGACCTCGTGCTCGCCGTCAGCGAGGTGGCCGCCAACACCCTGCGGCACACCAGGTCCGCGGGAACCTTGACCGTCTGGCACGACGAAGACGAGATCGTCTGCGAGATCCACGACGAGGGCACCATCAGCGACCCGATGGCCGGATTTCGCAGGCCAGCCCCGGAGGCGTCCGGCGGCCATGGCCTCTGGCTCGTCCGCCAGGTCTGTGACCAGGTAGAACTGCGGTCGGACGAGAACGGCACCACGATCAGGATGCACATGGCGATCCGCCCCGATGTCGCGGACGGCTGAGCGCCGCCACTCATGGGATGAGTGTGGTACAACACCGTTGTGGACCTCCTCACCTCGTCTGTCGCAATAGTCGAAGACAGCGAGCCTTATACGCTAGTGGCGCTCGTCGGCGAAGCCGACGTGACCAACGCCGCCGCTCTTCGCGACGTGCTCGAGGCCGAGGTGGCCAAGCAGCCCCAGACGCTGATCATCGACCTGTCGGGCCTGCGTTTCATGGACTCGTCGGCGCTGCACGTGATCTTGAAAGCGAACCGGACGATGGACCGCCACGGCGGCGTGCTCGCCCTCGCCTCGCCACGCGAGCCGGTCGCGAAGATGCTGCGGCTGACCGCGGCCGACCAACTGCTGCCCGTGTACCCCACCGTGCGCGAGGCCACCGCGGGGTAAGCACGGCCGCCGGATCGGCACGGTCGCCGCGAGGCCTAGGCGGGAATCCGGCGGCGACGTCATGTTTAGCCCGGTCGAACCCGGGAACTGATGAACAACAGTGGTGCCTACGACGCAGGCACGTCCACGCCATTGCGGCGTGCGTGCTCGCGCGGGTGCCATTTTTCGTTGTCGCTCCCAGGTCCCCCGACTGCTCGCCGTGATGGTCACCCCGCAGTGAGGAGACCTCCGATGAAGATCGCCCTGGTAGCACAGCACGCGACGCCCGACCCTGGCGCTAGCGCGCAGCAAGCGGAGGACACCCGGCTGCTTGAGCTGAGCCGGAGCCTGGCGGAAAAGGGACATCGGGTAACCGTCTACGCGCGGCGGCACGGCGCGTCGCTGCCCAGGCGGGCGGATGCCGGGCCTGGCGTCAAGATCGAGTACCTCGGCCCGGAGGACGGTCGACAGCCCGTCCCTGGTGACGACGCTGAGCTGCTCGCGCAGGTCCCGGCGTTCAGCCATCCACTACACGAGCGGTGGCGCTACGACCGTCCCGACGTCGTGCACGCGCTGCGCTGGACCAGCGGCCTGGCGGCGCTGGCGGCGGCCCGCGGCCTGCGCGTCCCGGTGGTGCAGTCGTTCGACTCCCTCGGCGTCGCCGAGCAGCGGCACCGGATGATCCCGCGAGGCACCAGCACCGAGCGCATCCGGCTGGAGCCAGCGATCGGCCGCAGCGCGAGCGCCGTGGTGGCGGCCAGTTCGGACGAGGAGGCCGAGCTGACCCGGCTGGGCGTGCCGCGGCGGTCGATCAAGGTCATCCCGTACGGGGTAGACACCGACGAGTTCAGCCCGGAGGGACCGGCGGCCGCCCGCACCAGCCGACCGCGGCTGGTCACCGTGACGAGCCTTGAGGAGCACGAGGCGCTTGGCACGCTGCTGCGTGCCCTGTCCAGGGTTCCCGACGCGGAACTGATCGTCGCGGGCGGGCCGCCGAGCGCCGAGCTGCGCCGGGACCTGGCGTACCGCCGACTGGCCAAGCTCGCCCACTCTCTTGAGCTGGCCGGCCGGGTGTTCTTCGCTGGACAGGTCGGCCGCGTCGCGCTGCCGGCGCTGCTGCGCTCCGCCGACCTGCTGGTCAGCCTCGGCGAGTACGAGCCGTCGGCGCTGACCGCCCTGCAGGCGATGGCCTGCGGAACTCCGGTCATCGCCACCCCAGTCGGCGGCCAGATCGACGCCGTGATCGACGGGACGACCGGCATCCTGGTGCCGCCGGGACGGCCGGCACTGCTCGCGCACCGGATCCGCCAGCTACTCGCCCACCCGATCCTGCTGGAGGCATACAGCATGGCCGCCACCGACCGGGCACGGTCCCGCTACTCCTGGGGCCGGATCGCGCACGAGACGCTCGCCGTGTACGACACCGCCCTCGACGCGCTCCCGGCCGCAGCCTGAGAGCCACCGCCCGGTCAGGTTTGGTCCCGTCCGTGCTGGACAGACGGGCGAGGTAACTTCACCGAACGGAGGCATCGTGGCACAGATCGCATCGGAGGCACTGGTCCAGCGGTTGGTCGACTGGGAGGTCGACACGGTCTTCGGGCTGCCAGGCGACGGCATCAACGGGATCATGGAGGGCCTTCGCCGGCACCAAGACGAGATCCGGTTCGTCCTGGTGCACCATGAGGAAGCCGCGGCGTTCATGGCCACCGCGCACGCCAAGGCGACCGGGAAGATCGGCGTCTGCCTGGCGACGTCCGGTCCCGGCGGCATCCACCTGCTGAACGGCCTGTACGACGCGAAGTTGGACCACGTGCCCGTGCTCGCCATCACCGGCATGCAGGAGACCTCGCTGCTCGGCACCGGCTACCAGCAGGAAGTCGCCCTCGACAAGCTCTACGCCGACGTCGCCGAGTACGACATCATGATCTCCAACCCGGTGCAGATCCCCGCCGTCACCGACCTGGCCATCCGGACCGCCTACGCGCGGCGCGGCGTCGCGCACATCACCGTGCCCAACGACATTCAGGTCGCCGACGCCGGTGCCGATCCCTGGCAGCACGTAGCCCCGGCCAGCACACCGAAGACCGCCGCCGTCTACCTCGCGCCCCCGGGACTGCCCTCGCTGGAAGACCTCCAGCGGCTCGCCGACTTCCTGAACGACGGGGACAAGATCGGCATCCTGGCCGGAGCCGGAGCGCTGCACGCGCGGGAAGAGCTGGTCGCCGTCGCCGAGACCCTTGGTGCGCCGATCGTCAAGACGCTCCCCGGCAAGGCCGCGGTGCCCGACGACTCGCCGTACACCACCGGCGGGATCGGGCTGCTCGGTACCAAGCCGTCCGAAGAGCTGATGGACGAGATCGACACGCTGCTGATGGTCGGGACGAACTTCCCCTACACCAAGCACCTGCCGCAGCAGGTGCGCTGCGCGCAAATCGAGGCCGACCCGGCCCGGGCCGGCGCTCGCATCCCCACCGAGCTGCCGGTCGTGGGCGACGCGAAGGAAACGCTCCGCGCGCTGCTGCCGTTGCTCAAGCGGCGGACGGAGAACGGGTTCCTGGCCAAATACCAGCATGAGATGAACACCTGGCGGGAGAAGATGGCCGCCCTCGAGGACGCCGGCCGGGACCCGATCGCCCCGCAGTACCTGATGGCCGCCCTCAGCAAGCTCGCCGCCGACGACGCCATCCTCACCTGCGACAGCGGCACGATCGCCACCTGGGCGGCCCGGCACTGGACGATCCGGGGCGAGCGCCGGTTCTACCTGTCGGGCAACCTCGCTTCGATGGCCCCCGGCCTCCCCTACGCGATCGGCGTCCAGCAGGCCTTCCCGGACCGGCAGGTGATCGCGTTCGTCGGCGACGGCGGTTTCGCCATGCTGATGGCCGAGTTCCTGACCGCCATCCAGCATCAGCTGCCGGTCAAGGTCGTGATCAACAACAACAACGCGCTCGGCCAGATCCTGTGGGAGCAGATGGTGCTCGGCTACCCCGAACACGGGGTCAGGTACCCCGAGCCGTTCGCGGACTACGCGGCGTTCGCGACCGCCAACGGCGCGCTCGGCGCGAAGGTAACCAAGCCCGGCGAGGTCAAGAGCGCCCTCACGCTCGCCCTGAACCATCCGGGTCCGGCGCTCGTGGACGTGAACGTCAACCCGGCGGAACCGCCGATGCCCGGCAAGGTCGAGTACGAGCAGGCGAAGAACTTCGCGCTCGCCTTCCTGCGCGGCCAGCCGCACCAGGCGACGATCGCGACCACCCTGATGAAGGACAAGATCCAGCAGCTGCGGTCGTAGCGGGACTGCCGGGCACGCGCGTCCCTTAGGCTGGGTATGTCGATATCACCCGCGGTGCGCTGGCTGGGCGCCAGGCACTCACGCGGGTAATGATCGCAACGTTGGCCGGGAGCCGGTACCTCCCGGTCATTGGCCTGACCTTGAGGTGACAGGGTGAGCATGAGCGCGGACGATAGGCACGAGCTCAGCGCGATCGAGGAAGAGCTCGCCGCTTCGGCCCCGAAGCTGGCCGCGATGCTGTCTACGTTCTCCCGCCTGGCGGCCGGCGAGGCGATGCCAGGGCGCGAGCAGGTCCAGGCGGGCCAGCAGCTCACGGTGACCCAGGCCGCCTTCGGCCTAGGCCCCGGCCGGCCGAGCAGGCCCCGGCGCAGAGTCTCGGCACGGGTACGGCAGCACCGGCTCGCGCGAACGGTCGTCATGGCATGGCTCGCCATATCGTTTGCCTTGATCGCGATCGCGCTGACCGTGAGCCAGAGCGGCGGGCGTGCTTCGTGCAAGCCGTCGCCGACGGCCGGGTGCGGTAACAACGCGCCAGCACGCGTCCCCACCGCGAAAGCGTCCACCCCATCGGCTAGATAGCGTCCAGTCGATCGGCAACCTACCGTCTGCGCTATCAGCAATGTCGACCCGGCGGAACCTTAGCCGGGCGCTGCGCGTCAGCTGGGTAAAGTCGTGCTGTGCCAGAGTTGCAGCGCCTGCGAGCCGACCACGCCCCGGCGGTCCTCGCCTTCGAGTTGGCCAACCGCGCCTACTTCGCCGCCTCGATCTCCGACCGCGGCGATGAGTTCTACGACCGGTTCACCGACCGGCACCGGGCTTTGCTTGCCGAGCAGGAGGCGGGCAACGGTGCCTTCTACGTACTGGTCGCCGACGACGGATCGGTTCTGGGCCGGTTCAACCTGTACGACCTCAAGGATGGCACCGCAGTACTCGGCTACCGGGTCGCGCAGCACGCCGCAGGCCGCGGCGTGGCGACCGCGACCGTCCGGGAGCTGTGCCGTCTGGCCTCGGCGCAATACGGGCTGCGGACGCTCAAGGCGGCCACCTCCCGCGACAACGCCGCGTCACAGAAGGTGCTGGCCAGGTCTGGGTTCATCCCGGTCGGCCCGGCCGACCCGGCCGACCTCGGCGGCAAGCAAGGCACCTGGTATCAGCGTGACCTGGTGCAGCCCTTCAGCAGTTCCTTAGTAGTTCGTGATCCGCGGGCACGTGGCGGCGCATCGGGCGTTCAGTAGTAGCCGGTGCGCCCGTCGACACGCTCGCGCAGCAGGTCGGCGTGGCCGTTATGGCGCGCGTACTCCTCGATCATATGGGTGACAATCCAGCGCAACGACCAGGGCTGGCCGGTGCGCTCAGACGGGCGCTTGCTGAGCTCATCCAGGCTCGCGGCTTGCGCCAGCACCAGCCGCGACGCGGCGCACTCTTTCTCGAAATCATCGAACGCCGCAGCCGGGTCGGCCTGGTCGACGTCGTTGAAGTCCGCGTCCTCATCGGCGGATCTGTCGTACAGATCGGGCACGTCTTCGCCGCGAAACACCGCCCGGAACCAGCCACGCTCCACCTCGGCCATGTGCCGGACCAGCCCCAGCAAGGACAGGCTGGACGGCGGGACGGCGCGCCGCCGGAGCTGCTCCGCGGTCAGGTCCTCGCACTTCCAGACCAGGATCCCCCGGTGATGCTCTAGCCAGCCGGTCAGCATCTCCCGCTCGCCGGCGTTCTGCGCGGGTCGCGCGCGGTCCGTCACCATGCGACGACCCTCTCACGGGGCCCGCAGGCCGCACAATCCGTTTCCTGTGCGTCAGGCGACGCGGAAGCGGGCGGCGTCGGGGCCCTTCAGGATCAGGCCGAGGCCTGGCCTGGACGGGTCCGGGCGCAGGGCGCCGCCGGAGGGTCGAGGGTGCCGTCGAACAGCATGGACTCGATCCGCCGTTGGCGTCCACGTACAGCTCGGGGGCGGGACCGGTCGCAAGGGCGTCACGACGATGGCTGGCTTTCCGGGCCGGCGTCGCCGTTGGCTGTGCCGCCGTTGCCGCTGCCGGTGCCCCGGATGGCGCGGACGGCCGCGCGGACGCCAGAGCCAGCCTTTTCGGCGCCCTCGGCGGCGGCTACCTGCGTGCTGCGGCCATGCGCCCGGTCGTCGAAGGTCCCGTGCGCGCCGCGATCGCTGCCCGGCAGCTGGTCGACCGGGTCCCACAGGTTGCCGGGCTGGCCGTCACGAACCCGCCCTCCCGTCTGCTGTGAGTCGTACCCGTTCCTGGCGAGATAGCGATCGAGCAGCGGCGCGGCGAACTTCTGCGCCATGATCGTCGCCACCGTGGACCCGCCCGCCCAGCGTTCCTTGCGCTCGGGATGGTCGGCGGCGAGCAGCACCGCTTCCGCGGCAACCTCGGGCTGGTAGATCGGCGGAACCGGCTGCGGATGGCGGGGCAGCCGGGACAGCACCCAGGAGAACTGTGGCGTGTTGACGGCCGGCATCTGCACCACGGTGATCCGGACGCCGCTGCCGTCGTGCAGCAGCTCACAGCGGACCGACTCGGTGAACCCGTTGATGGCGTGCTTGGCGCCGCAGTAGGCGGACTGAAGCGGGATCGACCGGTAACCGAGCGCGGACCCGACCTGCACGATGGTGCCGCGGTCACGCGGGATCATCCGCGCCAGGGCGGCCATCGTGCCATGCACGTAACCGAGGTAGCTCACCTCGGTTACCCGGCGGAACTCATCAGGGGTTATCTGCGTGAAGGGCGCGAACACCGACGTGAACGCGACGTTCACCCAGGTATCGATGGGGCCGAGCTGGCTCTCAGCCTGTTCCGCCGCCTGCTCCACCGCGGCGAAGTCGGCCACGTCCGCGGGGACGGCCAGCGCCCTGCCGCCCGCCTCCTGCACCGCCGCGGCCGCTCCTCGCAGCCCGTCCTCACCGCGCGCGATCAGCGCCACATTCGCGCCGCGGCGCGCGAAACGCACCGCCACGGCCCGGCCGATGCCCGCGCTGGCACCGGTGATCACGACTGTCTCCGTCATTTGCGCGCCCGTCTTCCTGTCGCGAAAGTACCTGTCTCGCGCCCCACTTCCATGGAGCGGTGCGTCCAAACAGAAAGAAAGGAATCGATACTCGCGGCCGGGCAGCCGCTAGCGGCACTGTTCAGGTGCGAAGCGCACCGTCAGGGCCTGATCCACGCCGGTCAGCTGGATAACCCGGGCAATCGCTGGCTGCGGGTCGGGCAGCGCCAGGTCGCCGCCCCGGTCCCGCGGGGCGCGCGGCCGCTCAGGGCGCGCGGCCTCTCAGGGCGCGCGGCCGCTCGGGGCGCGCGGCCTCTCAGGGCGCGCGGCCCGCGCCAGGGCGGTGATGGCCAGCGGAGCCCCCGGTCAGCGCTAGTGCCGGGCAGCCCGTCGGGCGGCCTTGCGCACGGCAAACGCGGAGATTGCGAGGCCGACGGTGAGGCCGGCACCGAGGAGCGCCCGGGCGGCGGCCCGTGCCCGTGCCGACGGCGGGGCCGGCCGGGGCGCGGCGGCTCGCTCGGGGCGCACGTCATCGAGATCGCCGCCGGCGGCCAGCAGTTCGGCCAGGTGCATGGCCTCCCGTCCCGTCCCGCCACGATCAGCGCTGTTCAGCTCGTGGATCTGGGTGCGACAGCTGAACCCGTCGGCGAGGATGACCGCGTCCTCGCTGGCCTCGCGCAGCGCGGGCAGCAGCGCGCGTTCGGCGATCGCGCGGCTCACCTCGCCGTGCCCCTGCTGGAAGCCGAAGTTCCCCGCCAGGCCGCAGCAGCCGGTCTCCAGCGGGACGGCCGTCGCGCCCACGTCGGACAGCAGCTTGGCGTCCGCGTCCCAGCCCATGATCGCGTGCTGGTGACAGTGCACCTGCGCGAGCACCTGCCGCCGTCGTTCCGGACCGTCCCGCCCCGAACCGTCCCGCCCCGAACCGTCCT
>Ga0335074_10009065_pt1 | contig 13860 bp, 21 predicted proteins | sample Lox_Sample_23_FD_206715 | JGI IMG/M metagenome (GOLD analysis project Ga0335074, IMG submission 206715) | Soil microbial communities from Loxahatchee National Wildlife Refuge, Florida, United States - Lox_Sample_2.3 | ecosystem: Environmental > Terrestrial > Soil > Wetlands | place: USA...
ACTGGTACGACCGCGACGGCCTGGCCGGACTGATCGGCGCCCTCCAGGCCACCCTCGGCGCCCTGGGCGGCGCCCCAGTGCCCCTCCTGCGCCCCAGGCTTGCCGTGGCCCGGGGCGGCCCGGCCAACGGGCACAAGGCCATCCCGCCCGCCCACGGCTCCACCAGGGGCCTCTAGGTGCCCCCCGGGTCCCCTTGCCCCAACCGGGGCCCGCTAGGCCTCTGCGGCCGCTCCGAGGGGCCTCACCGGGCTCTGTGCCGGGAGAATCGACTTCGCCTCGGTGAGCCCGCCTGGCAGGTGTGTCCGCCGAAGGTCCACCGCGACGATGTGCCACGGGGTGCGTCGGATGACGACAGCGCCGGGCCTCCCGTTTCGTAGGGCCTGCTCGACACCCTCCCACCGCTCGCCCTCAAAATCGTGGCCCGCCATCCGCTGGGCGGTCTTGGGCACGCCCGAGATCCTGGCCTCGCCGTCGACGATGAGTTGACGAGGGCCGAGGATCTCAACCGACTTGTAGCGCCGCTTGCGCCGGATCCCCCACCCCTCGCCCTCTTTGGTCCACAACGTCAGGTTGCGATCCCCCTCGGCGTCGACCAGTAGCCCATCGGTGTCCATGTAGGCCACGTGCTCGAACCCGGCGAAGGCGGCCGCCCGCCAGAGCCGCACCCGGCACTCGGCCATCACCAGGCCCATGATGGCCGGGCAGGCGTCGGCCACGTAGGCCTCGTCGAGCCCGACGAAATACTTTTCACCGAGCGTCATGAATTTCCCCACCCGCCCGCTCGCTGTGTCGAACAGGTCGCCGACCTCGACGCCGGGCTCGGGTGAGTCGCCGTACTCGGTCCAGATCGGGTATTTGGCTCCGAAGCGGCCGATGAGCGCCCGGGACCAGTGTTTCGCCGTGGCCCGCTGCAAGGCGCTGTAGGCCCCCGTCGTGTCGGTGCACGCGCCGATCACCCACTCGCCCCAGTCCTTGAGCGCCAGGGCCGCCTGGTAGGTCCACGCCTCGTGCAACTCGATGCGCTCGGCCGTCTCGGCCGCTAGTTGCAGCTCGGTGTCCCACCACCACCCCGAGAACTGCCCGACCGGCCATAGCCATCGCTCGCCGTCGTGATGGGGCAATGTGGGTACAGCAGTCTCGACGCTTGCCCGAACGACCGCCCGCCGGTAGGTCGGGAGCCGGTCGAGCCAACCCAGCGAAGGCGCCGACACGTGCGAGTACAGCCGTGTGGGCACCCGGACCTCCGATGCGATGCGGGGGTAAGCCAGCGGGTAATCCCACTCCACCATCCCCCCGGCAATCTGGGGGCCCCAGCGCCACGCTTCACAGCGCCCGGTGCCGATCGCAGAAACCTCAGCTGCCCGCGCCTCGTTGTCAGCGTGGACCAAGACCTTGTGGGTGTAGTGCCGGTGGCGCCAGTTAGCCCAGGCCATCCCGGCCCCGGTCTTGGCCCAGTTTCCGAGGTCCTGTCCTTCGATCCACGCCAGGACTTCACGGTTGGCCGCCTGGAGGATCTCCACGTCACATCGGCAACGGTACTCCCAGGCCTCGTCGGTGTCGTCCCAGGCGGGCAGGGGCGGCTTGATCACCCCCACCATCTCGCCCACCTTGGCCAAGCCGAACGGCCACCATGTCATCGAGTCACAGAACACCAGGGTGCGCTTGTCGCGTCTCCACGTCATCGTGAGCGTCTTGCCCGATATGGCGAACTGGTCGAGGTCCCAGCCGAGGGCGGGCAGCTCGATCAAGGCATTAGAGATCCGAAGGTCGTAGCCCATGTTGTGCGCCACGACGATCGTGCGCGCCCGGGCCTTGGTCCGGCCGTCGACGTAGGACCACAGATCGGCGGGCGCCTTGTGGGTGCGCCACTCGGGCTGGCGCCAGGTGCGCTCGGGGTTATCGTTGTGGTCATAACAGGTGACACCGAGACGCCACGTCTGGGTCCGCACCCGCCCGCTGAGGTCGTCGTGCGCCTCGGTGTCGAGGTACACCCAGCGCCTCGGGATCCGGTTGGATTCATTAGGCCGCACGTAGTGCGGCGGGACCTCTATTTGCCTTGCCACTGGTTCACGCTCGATATGTCCCAGCCGGTGATCTGGCCCGTGCCACCGCCCTCCCCGGTGTACTTGTTGCCCTGGATCTGTTGGGCATCGGCGACGGCCTGGTCGAGGTCGAGGTCGTCTTGGAGCACCGAGGTCGTCGTATAGCCGTTTTCGAGGTCGCCGTTCTCGTCAACCGATGTGTAATAGGAGCGCACGTTCACCATGTACTTGCCCGCCGAGCCCCCGGCGAGCTGGTTGACGTCGCCCGGGGTGATGGTGGTGCCCGGGCCGCCCCACGTCCACCCGGCCTCGGCGGACGCACCCTCTCGAATCTGGTGGACCAGCTGGTAATAGTTCTGGGTCCGCATGCCGAGCCCGATCGAGCGCATGCCGTTGAGGATCGAGGTCGCGCTCTCGCCCGCCTCGAGGCCCGCTCGGATGATCGTCGAGCGTGCGCCGACGCCTCCGAGGTAGCTCGCCACCCCCTCGGAGGCCTCGGCGAAGCTGCCCAGCCAGTCGGCGAAAGCGCCAATAACCACTTACACGGCCCCAGTCGGGCACACGTGTCCCGGGTTGTTTTCCCAATAGATCCAGCACCGCTCGCACGCCACGCCGTCTACGGGTTCGCCGCACGTCTCGCAGGTGTAAGGGTGCCACGTAAGCAGGTCGGAGCAATTGGCACACCGTTGGATGCCAGCCGTGGTGCGTCCGGATCGTCCGATGTATGGCATACCTTCGCCTCCGTCGTGGTGGAACCGGGCCGCCCCGGGCGCCGAGTGAGCGCAGACGTTGAACGGACCCCGGCAGCTGCCGGTAACGGCCTATCGATCGGCCCACACCTCGCCCGGGGCGACCCAGACTGGTTAGAATGTCTCGATTCCCACGAGGTACTGAATTTTGTTCTCGGGGTTGGTGTTGGATGCGACTTCGACGACGCGGGCGCTGAACGGGAGCCACCCCTCGACGTGCGCCTTGGCGATGATCGCCATGACGTTGGTGGCTCCGGTGGTCACCACGACGTGCTCAGTTCGGTCCGGTACCGAAATGTCGAGGATGTAGAAACACCCCGGCCCCATCTTGAAGGCAGAGGGGGACCATCTGGCGTCGTGGAACGTCACCACCTTGCCTACGAAGTCTTTGAGGCCCTCTGTGCCCTCCGGGATCTTCAGCAGATCTTCGAGCGACGTCGCCGAGAAGTACCCGGCGACGATCTGCTCTAAGAACGCTCGTTCGTCGGATCGTGGGACGATGGCCGCCCACCCTTGGACCAGCTTGATCTCTCCCGAGTCGGGGTCGAGGACCTCGATGTCTTTGAACGGTGTAACCTCTTTGGTAGTCATAGCTATACCTCTCCGTGAGTTGCCCCCCGGCCGCCTTGGTCGGGGGGTGATTCATTCTCTGGGCACTTCTGCGCCTCGTCAGGGCACTCGGACGTCGGATCCTTTCCGTCGAGCCAGTCGAGGACCGACCGGACCTGGGGCGATGGTTTGCGGGGCCTGCCCCGCAACTTTCGCCCGTAGGCCCGGCGGTACACGATCACTAAGCGCTGAGCGCCTTGACGGCGGCAGCCGCCGCCTTGACGATCTCGCCGACGATGCCGTCGTCGAACACCCGGCCGAGTCGTCCCTGTACGTCTTTGATGGCCCCCGAGATGGCCGCCTCGATGGGGTCGACCTCCGTCTCGGCGGTCGTCGGGTTGGCGACCTCTTCGAGCAGGGCGGGTATATCCGCGTAGCCCAGCTCGCGTCCCAACTTGGCCTTGACGGACTCATAGGCCGCCTTGATCTTGTCGAGCAATGTGCCACTCCCCTCCGGCTCGGTCGTCGTCGTTGTGGTGTCGCTCACGTTACCTCCGTTTCGTCGAAGAGCCCCACCAGTCGGCAGGCCTCGTTTATGTTGCCGTTGGCGGTTACCAACGCTTGTAGGGCGGCCTCAACGTCAGCGGTGTCGTCGCCTCCCGAGTCCGCATCGGCCAACAGAAGGCCGGTGATGTGGCGCACGGTGTAGTCGAGCGTCTGCTGGGCGAAGTAGACCACGCTGAAGATCGTGAGATTTCCCAGCAGCATGTCAGGGTCCGGTACCGAGTTGTCGAGTAGGTCCTGGGCTGCAATGGCCAGGACGTCGATGGGCTCATTCGCCATCGGGATATACCAACTCGACGCGGGGGGCGGGGATACCGGCCCGGTGTCCGTTGTCCAAGGCGATCACCACGACCGTAAAGTCCCCTGGAGCCTCAAAGGCGAACAGTTGACGTGATTCGTACAACTCATCGACTACGCCCGTAAGGCCCGAGTGGAAACAAGGCGGGTCCGCCTTGACCGCCACGACGTCGCCCACACGAAACTCGACGGCCTCGACCGTCTCGGTGTTAGCCATAACTACCCCTTTCGCCCCGGCCGCCTTGGCCGAGACCCCTCCACACTACCACGACCACCCCCCCGGGGGGTAGGTGGGTCAGGCCAGGGCCTTGGCGGCGGCCGCCCGCCAGTCGGGGTCCTCGTCGTCGCGGCCACCTTCGGCGTCGGGGTCGTCGTCGCCGGCGTCTACCGTCTCGCCATGGATTTCCGCCGAGACGTCAACAGTCTCCCCGCTTGGATCACCGCCATCACTGGCGCCCTCGGTGCGCTCGGGGGTCGGTTCCACGGCCGCCGTAAGGCCCTCAGAGACGTCAAGCGTCTCGGTGGCCCTGACGACCAGCCCCCCGACGTTGAGGCCCCTGACTGACGTCAGAACGTACCCACCGGGCCACCGTTCGTCGCCGTCGAGCGGACAATCCTCGGCCCACGTCCCGAACGGCACGGCCGACACCATTTCGGAGGGGACCCCGCACCACCACCGAACGGCCCACGGCGCCCCGGTGATCGTCGCCAGGGTCGCCCCGTCACAGCGCAGGCCCGGGGTGAACCCTGCACCCTCCAGGCGCCCGAGGGCGGCCTCCAGGGCGATCGAGAACCCGTAGAGGTCGTCGCCCAGCGGGGGTTCGACTTCGAGGGTTACCCCCAGCTCGTACACACCTGGGGATACCCGGGCGACCAGCTTGGCCGCTTCGACCTCGATGTCGGAGCGCTGGGGTTCGAGGTAGTGCAGTACCCCCACCAGCAGGCCCGCATCGTGGGCGGCCTCTACGTCGTCCTCCCAGGCGTCGGCCTCCCAGAGCAAGCCCTGGGACACCTTGACGATCACTCCGACCGCCCCGGCGGCCGCCGCCTTGTCGTACTCGTCGGGGTCGTCGTGTGCACTGAAGCTGTCGACCTCTATCACCACTTTGTTCGCCGTCATCGCTCACGCTCCACTCTGGGCCTCTTGTGCCCGGTGCCATTCTGTCGCGTCGGTCTGCTCGGTGTCGGACCGACGCCTCGCCCCGACCGCACGGGTGGCGTGCTGGGCGACTGCCGCCTGGTACTTCTTCCAGTTCTCGGTGGCCTTTTGCAGGTGCGCCATCGGCTTGGTTGCCGTGGTCTGGTCAGCCATCGCATCACCTCGTTTTCTAGGTGCCCGGGTTCGAGACTAGGGGACCGCCGCCGTAGTTGGCGGCCAGGATGTCGGCGTCGGACTGGGAGTACCCGAGCGACATAAAGCGTTGAATGGCCTCTGACCAAGTGAGGTAGCCATTGTTGGCCGCCTTGGCGATTTCTGCCGGGGTGAGGGTCTTGACCTTGGTCGTGGCGTCGACGGCCCAGGCCTTGAGGTAGCCGTTGATCGTCGAGGACGGCACCCCTAAAGAGATCAGGTCGGTTTCGGCCTGGGCGGCCGAAATCTTGCCGTCGATCATGGCGGTCTTGATCCCACCGACCGCCGTGTCACGCTCGGCCTTGGCCGCCTTGGCGTCCTGGAGCCCGGTCAACATGGCCGCGTTGTCTTGGCTGTAGCCGAGGTTTACCAGCGCATTGTTGGCCGCCTGGGCGTCGATGATCCCCTCGGCGTATTCCTGCATGATCATCGCTTCGGTTTCGGCTTTCGCTCCCGCTAATGTCGTCGAGGGGGAGGCACCGATAAACGCCTGGATCTGGTCGGCCCCATAGCCCAGGTTCGCCATCCACACCGCCGCCTGTTCGGGGGTGGCCGATCCGGCCTTGAGCATCGAGGAAATCTGGTAAGGCTGGAGGAACTTGTGCGTGAGTTGCTCGGCGATCGGGTAGAAGATCGGATTGATCCGTGAGCGCCCGAGAACCTGGGTGAACTGCGCCTCGGTGATCAGGCCTTGGTTCAGCAGGTTGGTCGCCTCGATGATCCCGATGGCATCGCCCGCCCCCTCGTAGAGGACCTCCCACTGATCGGGTTCGCCCCCCGCTAGTTGGAAATACTCCTGCGCCTGGTCGACGGTCACGACGTCTTTGACGGCCAGCTCGATCGCATCGGCCGGTGACATAAAACCCTGCGACAGCAGTTTCATCATCGGCACATAGGCCTCGTTGAGCCGACTGAAGAGCAGCCCGGCGTCGAGCTGGTCCTCGGTGATGCGTCCCCAGCGCCACAGGTTGATCATGTCGATCGGCCCGGGGGGCTCGCCGGTCAGCTGTGTCATCCACGACAGCTGCGGGTCCTGCCACCCCGTCTTGAGCGCCTCGGCGTGCCCGGTGTCGCTGTCGATGATCCCGCGGTTGAGGGCATCTGAGATCAGGTCGATGGGCAGGGTGTTATTCGGGTGCTGCGCCCAGAGAACCTGCACCGTCTCCAGGTTCAGTATTTGGCCGAACTCAGGCAGAGCGACAATGAAGACACCGAGCAAGGCCAGGAAATCGAGGATGATGTTGAACTGGTTCTTATTGTCCACCAGCAGATCGAGGAGAGGCCGAATAGGCCCCTGCACCGCGTCGTTCTTTTGCAGCTCGCCAAACACGTCATTCATGAGGGGGGCGATATCGGCCTCCATGCCTTCGAGCCACGCGTTCAGGTGTTTGTACTTTTCGCTCTGCTCGTGAGGTAACAGGCTCGCTCGGACTTTCACCATCGTGTCGGCGATCACCGCCGCCATGTTGCGGGCCATCCCGGCCCCGGCCGTGCTGTCCTTAGCCATCGCCTTGCCTCAACTCCCGAACACCTGTTCGAGCACCGACTCGATCTTGCTGTCACCCTCACTCAGATCGTTGAACACTGAGAGAATCCAGGCCTCGGTGATATCGGGCATCCCTTCGGTGAAAAGCTGGTCCAACTCGTCGAACGTGTGCTCGCCGAACCACACGATCCAGTCCCAGGCCGCCTCCACGGCGTGCACGGCCGTGGTGACGTCGCCGTAGAGGAAGTTTCCGGCGACCTCGATCCACCCGCCGAGGTCGCTCAAGGTGTCGAGCACTGGGGCGATGGCCACCGCCCAGAACTCGTTCCACCACCCGGCGAACTGGTCACCGAACCAGTCGGCCGCGTGGCTTATCCAGTCGAGGGCTGGGAGAAGGTAGTTGTCCCAGATCGAGTTAATCACCCCGTCGACGGCATCGAAAGCCGCCACGGCCCAGCCGTAGACGTCATCGAGGGCAGAGGCCGCCGCGTTCGCAGCGTCGACCACCCAGCCCCACACAGTCGACCAGATCGAGTTGACGATCGAGGGGATCCAGTTGTCGACAATGTTGGTGATATCGCCCAGCGCATCGCCCGCCCACGAGTAGGCGACCCCGGCCACGTAGCCGACCAGATTGATCAACCCGTCGATCAGGTCGAGTGCGAGCTGGGCGGCCTCGTCGTAGATCGAAAAGCAAAGGTTTACGAAATCCTTGACCCATGACTCGATGTCGTGCGCCACATTGTCGCCCAGGTGAGCGACCGTGTTCCACCAGCTCGCCGGGTTCCACCACGCTCGGGCCGACACCAGGGCCAGCGCCAACAGGGTGCGCTTGACGGGCGGCCGACGAGGTTTGCGGCCGCGTCGGGCGACCACCAGCCCAGCCACGGCCGCCACGCCAAGCGCAACCCCGACCTTAGTGGAGCGCCTCACTCAGATGTTGCCTACGTCGTTGATCGCCTGCACCCGGGCCTCGATGAGGGACTTGACGTTCGCCGCGTTGTATTGGGCCAAAGGCACCGACACCGAGCCCTGCACCCCGGCGGGCACCGTCTCGAAGGTCACGACCATGACGTCTTGAAACCCGCCCGATGGGTTGATGGTGGTCGATTGCTTCTGTGAAATCACCTTGTAGTCGGCGGCCATTAGATGTGGTCCTTTCAGGTTGTCGGGTACTGGGCGAGTATGCGCTCGATGCGCTTGGAGGTATAGGTCATGGTCCGCAGGTGGGCCAGGGACCCATACACCACCGCCGCCCGGGCGCCCCAGAGGTTGTCGAGGTCCAGAGCGTCGAGGGTGCGCCGGACCAGCGCCCCACCATCGGCCGACACCACCGGATGCCAGCTCCAGTGGCGGCCCCGGTTGTGCCAGAGGCTAAAGGCGGTCGCAGCCGACTCGGCCGGGTCGAGCTGGTCGCCCCCCTCGGCCGACACCACCAGGGCGGCCGAAAGCGACCAGAGGCCGGACTGGACGAACTCGGGGCCACACCCCGGGTCCCAGACGTGATGGTCGGCCCCGTTGCTCGCCACCAGGGCGACGGTCGCTGCACGCTTGGCCGTATCGTTGTCCCATCCGGCCGCCTTGGCGTACTTCAGCACGTCGAGCGGTGCCCACCACGTCACGACGACAGCACCCCCATCGAGTAGAGCTGGCCCACGGCGGCCGCAGAGATCCGCACAAAGACCAACGTAGCCTTTGATTTGGGGATGAGAACGAACCTCGTCACCTTGTCGGGTCCGGTCACCCGCACCCGGTAGAGGCTTTGCCCGATATCGGCCACGTCGTCGACCACGATGAGAGGAGCCTCGCCGGGGTCGGCCCCAGGCAGGCCCATCACCGGGCCTCACCCAAAGAACGGTGACGGCCTCCCGTAGGTGCGTTGTGACCCGGGGCCGACCCCTCGGCGAGAGGGTGGGCGGTCACCCCTAGACCGCCTGCGTGAGCGACGCTGAGAAATTGCGGGCCACCCCGTCGTTATTGGTGAACGTCAGCTGGGTGGGCAGGCCCGGGAGCGCCACGTAGAGCGGCCCGGCCGGGTTGGCGCTGGCGTTGGAGATACCAGCTAACGGTACCGGGTCCGTCCCGCTTACGAGAGCATCGAGAACGGCGGTCCAGTCCGTCGCCGTGGTGGCGATGCACAGCACGGCCGGGCCGGTCGTGATGTAGAAGCAATAGGGTTGCACGCTGTCGCCCGAAGGCACCGACTCGATGGTTTGGGATAAGAGACTGCCGGACTGGGACCGTCGCAGGTCGGCCACGCTGGCCGTCGAGGCCACCGCCGAAATGGTCGCCGTGTCGCCTGCCGAATAGGCGCTGTCGGTACACTCGATGGTGAGCCACGGCCCCACGTTGCCGACACAATCGACGATCGGCAGATTGTAGATCGTCTGATAGAACACCTCGCCCACCAGCTCGGTAAGCGCCTCGTCAGCATAAAAAGCGATGATGTAACTCGTCAGCGCCCCCGACGATGCCGGTGAGAGCCGCAGCGCCGTCACCGGGTAGGCCCCGACGAAATACGGGCCGAAGATGGTGTGCAGGCCGGTGAGCGCCTGCGACCCGACGACGAGCGGGTCTGCTACGGACTGGACGAAACGGCCCCAGTCGGGAAACCCGCCGGTCTGACTCATGGCCTCAGCGCCTCATGCGATCGCCACGATCGGCACCACACTCGACGAGTTGGTCACCAGCGAGATCGGGGTGGCGAGAAACCGGAAATACAAGGTGTGCGGGTTGTAGTCGAGGTTGTACGTCACGATCGTGATGCCTTGGTCGACCTCGGTCCCGATCGGCACGTCGACGAGGTCGTTGTCACCGATGAACCAGGCGGGCTCGGTGCCCCAAGGCCAGATCTGGGTGCCCGCCTGGTCGATGTAGGCCCCGACGAGGCCACTCGGGCCGGGAGGCACCCGTAGGCTCACCCGTCGCAGTAAGACGTCGCCCAGGTCCAGCTCGGTCACCAGCGGGTCATCGATCGGCGTCTGGGCCGGTGTCGTGACGTTCACCGGCATATAGCGATCTTGGACCGTCATAGCGGCCCCAAACTATATCCTTGCGCCGGTCACCCCAAGCGGCTACTCGAGGACCGTGACCGTGCCCGGGTAGGCGGCCTCGATGGCGTCGGTCACGTCGGCGACTGACCAACCCCCTTCGACCTTAGAGTCTGCACCCTGGGTTACCACGACGGTATGGCCGCCACTGGTGCCGACGAGGACTATCCGGCCTTGGTTGTCGAGCAATGCCTGCACGTCATCCTCCATTGAGATCGGTGAGGTCGGGGTGGGTGGTGGAGCAGCGTTGGGAAAGGGGAGACGACGAAAGCCCATGATGACGTAGGGCAACGGTGGCGAGAATTGCACGTCCTCGCCGGTGAACGGCGCCTGGAGGACCTCGGTGCCCGACCACCAGATCGCCTCGTGGGCCGGTTGGGCCTGGTCGTCGGTCGGGACGTCATAGAAGATGAGGTCGCCCTGGCGCAGGTTGCCGGTCGGCACGGCAGGCAACCCGGCGTACTGCGCTTCGGACGTGCGCGGGATCGTGACCCCCAAAGCCGCACAGCAGGCGAACACCAGCCCCGAGCAGTCGAGGCCGGGTGAGGTCGACCCGGCGAGGGACGTCCCGCCGAACACGTAGGGCACGCCCACCTGGTCGGCGGCCAACGCGTCGAAAAGGGTGATGGGCGGGAGTGTCACTAGCAGGTCACCGCCAGGATCGAACCGAGGTCGGCGATCGTGCCGGTGATGATCACGCTCCACCCGGCAGGTATGCGCTTGTTGAAGAAAGTGCCGATGGGCAGAGCCACCCCCGAAATGATCGTGTGCTCGGCGCCGGTCGTCGGGCCGTAAGTCACGGTGAACGTCGATGCCGTCGTCACGACGAACGACAGTTCACAGTCCTGGTTGGCCGCTGGGACGAACGCGCTGCCCGTCGTCGGGGCCGGGGTCGAAGCGGTCGCCGTGGCCGACGTGTTCGAGGCCTTGGCGAGAGTGCCGAAGGTGTAGAAGTTCAACCCGTCCGTGTAGACGGCCACGCTGGCGTGCGGCGGCACGACCAGTGAAGAGTTGCCGTCGATGTTCGCACTAGTGGGGGTAATTGTGATCTTGCCCGCACCCTTGTTGGCGTAGAGCAGGGTCTGCCCCGTCCCGATAGCCGAAGTGCCCGTGAGGATCGGCTCCGACGTTTGCGACCCCCCGGCGTTGTTGAACAACATGTAATCGGCACTGGTCGGCACGTCGGTCCCAGTGAACGATCTGAAGAGGAAAAGTACCCCCTCGTTCGCCTCGATCGGAATATTCGCCTCCACCCCGGTCGTGCTGATCTGATACATGGACACACCATCGGCCGTGTTCCAGATTTCCCACGACGCTCCATTGCCCTGGAATGTCCCGGCGTTGGCGTCCGTGCCCGCCGTCGACTCGATGATCCAGTTCGACACTCCGTCATAACGGAAGGTCGTCGTCGTGCTGGCCAGGGAGTCGCCCTGGTTGAACAACAGAACCCCACTGGCCCCCGTCCCGTCGTCGAAGCCGATTGTTTGGCCTGCGTTGGGTACCACCGAGGTGACCCCGCCCACGCCCAGGCCTCCAACCTGGTTGACGACGAACGCGTCACCCTTGGCCGGGGCAGCGGGTGCGGTGATGACACAGTTCGGCGCCGAGAATATCCCACCCGAACTGGTCACTAAGCAGTATTGCCATGACGTCGCCGTGTGCGTGGCACCCGCCACCGCCGTCAACGTGTAAGGGTTCTTCGCCCCGCCCGACGACCCCCCGCTGGTGCTCACTGGCCGATGTTGATATCGAGTTGCCCGACGATGATTACCGGCTCGCCCTCCAGGTCCCAGTCGTCCGAATGCCACACCGTCAGGGCTAGCTGAAGGGTGCCGCTCACGACGTCGATGTAGAGCCCATTGCGGTACGGGTACTCATGTATTCGATATTGGTCACGGGTCGATTGACCAGCCGACAGCGCAATCACATCGAGCAGCTGGCCGCCCGTCCCAGTCCCGTCATAGATGTAGAACGTCGCCGGGTTGGACCCCGACGTTTCGAGCGACGACATACGCCGCACCTGTCCACCCGTGTTGTCGATCTGGCCCGACACGGCCGGGCTGGGGGTGGACAGGTTGACGGCGCGTGCCACGGGTGCCCCTAGGTGCCCGAGAACTGCCCGAGGTAGGCGAACAACAACGTCATGTTGTATGTCGTCGACGTCGCCGTGCCGACCACCTGGATCGTCGTACCTGCCTTGTTCTGCGAGTTGATCACCGGGATAGCTGGATTCCCGGTGGCCTCTGAGAGGTCGACGAACCAGTTGCGGGTGATGAGCGGGTCGACCGAGCCCGGGCCACCGACGTAGAGGTTGCCCAGATCAGAACCCAGGATCGACCAGGCCGGGATCACTACCGGGGTGATGTAGCCGAGCAGGGCGTAGGCCCCGTTGGCCTTGAACACGTCCTGGTAGCTGTTGAGCGCCACCCCCGAGCCCCACACGCCCAGCGCCCCGGCCGACTCGGGTTCCACGATCACGCCCATGTACGACTTGATCTGAGGCTGGATCTGCGCCCATGACTGGTACGACCCGGCCACGCCCGGGAGGTCGTCGTACATGATTTGCATGGCCCCGAAGCTGTAGTGACCCGAGGTCGGCGCCGCCGTGAAATACCCCTCAACCGTCAGAGTGTCCTGGGAGTAGAGCTCCTGATCGAAGCCCGGCCCCGTGAGCGGTGAACAGTTGACGGTCGGCACGTATAGTTCGATGCCGTTCACGTCGTCGTGCAGGCGCGGGGAGCGAATCCTGAAAGATCCGGTGTCCTGGAATTGCGCCCACGCCTTGACCAGGTGGGCCACCGTGGTGCCGTTCGTCGCCCGCACGCTGAAACTCTGGGGCGACACGACGGTCAGCGCCTGGGCGCCAGTCGCCGTCGTGTTGTCGAGGTAGCCGACAACGGTTTCCATTGCTAGTCCCATCGGAAAATCCTTTCGTTGTAGTGATCAGGGAGTGGGACTAGGCCGCCCGGCCGCCGCCGCCCGTGTACTTCGAGTTGTAGGTGATCATGGCTACGGCGCGATTGATCCCGTCTTGAAGGCTCAGCTTCGGCATGGCCTTGACCTGCTGCACGCCCGTCTGGAGGTACGGGTAGAACTTCGCAGCAAACGAGGCGTAGTTGCCCTGCTTCGCCGTCACGCCCGCCGAGATGTTGGGGATCCCCCGGTTGATCATGGCCGACTGCCAGTCCGCCAGTGAGACGGCGGCCACGTTTTTGGTCCACTTCGGGACCGACGCCTGCAACTTGGCGATCCACGTATTGGCCTGCTTGGCGGCCGACACGCCCGGGGCGACCGTGACGGCGTTCACGCCCTCGGTGATCTGTTGGCCCGCCGCCTGCATCCGAGCTGCCCACTTGGCCGTGGCGGCTGTCGGGTCGAGTGCCATGGTGGTCCTGCCCTATCTGCCGTCAGGGCGGACCCTAGCAGGTCAGGGGGTCGACTCCAAGCGCCCCACCGAGGGGGACCGCTTGGCCCATTTGTCGTACTCGGGGCCGGACTTGCGCTGAAGCTGGTCGATGGCGGCCAGCATGGCCCGTTTGCCGCACGGCGGGCAGTTGCCCAGCTTGGAAATCGGGCGCTTAGCCGTCTTGGGCTTACCGCAACGTCGACAGCGTGTCGGACCTTTTGCCACGGGCCGATACTAGACCCCCCACCCCCGAGGGGCGGGCACCCGCCGGGCCATTTTCGCCCCGGCCCCGCACTCCGCTCGCCGGTCAGCTCGCCTGCACCCCGGGGTCCGAAGCTGGCCACCCCCCTGGCCGGCCTCTCACAT
>Ga0335074_10009066_pt1 | contig 13860 bp, 11 predicted proteins | sample Lox_Sample_23_FD_206715 | JGI IMG/M metagenome (GOLD analysis project Ga0335074, IMG submission 206715) | Soil microbial communities from Loxahatchee National Wildlife Refuge, Florida, United States - Lox_Sample_2.3 | ecosystem: Environmental > Terrestrial > Soil > Wetlands | place: USA...
GCGGGTTCTTCTGGCGCGGGTTCTTCTGGTGCGGGCGTCATGGCCGCGGACGGCTCTGCAGGCAAGGGCGGTTCGGGCACGGCGGGCGGCTCGGGCCGCGCGAACGGCTCGGCCGAAGCGGGTGGCTCGGGCGGCTCGGGCGACCTGAACCAGTCCAGAAACGCGGGTGGCTCCGGCTCGGCCGCCAGATCCGGCGGAGACGGCAGGTCCGGCGGAGACGGCAGGTCCGGCGGAGACGGCAGGTCCGGCCGCGACCGTAGGTCCGGGTCAGGCGGCGCCACGGAATCCGAGGGGGATGACGAGGCGGGCTCCGGGGCGCTCGCTCGGGCCGGCTCGGGTCGGGACAGCGGCGGGAACAGCGACTCGGGCGGCTCCGAGGACGTGGCGCGGGCAGGGGCGGAGGCCGAAGCGGCGGGCGAGGCCGGTACCGCAGACCACGAGGAGGCGGCCGACCACGAGGACGCGGCGGACCACGAGGTCGCGGCGGACCAGGCTGGCGCTTCGGGCGCGGGCTCCGGTACGGGCCGGGGCTCGGTCGCGGGCTGGAACTCGGCGGGCTGGAATCCGGCGCGCTGGAATCCGGCGGGCTGGAACTCGGCGGGCTGGAACTCGGCGGCGGGCTCGGGCGCAGCGGCGGCCTCGGGCTCGGCGGCAGGCTGGGGTCCGGCCGCGAACGGGCGCTCGTCCAGGGGGGCGAAGGGCCGGCGGACCCGGAAGCCGCACTGTTCGCAGAACTGGCCGGAACTCGGGCTCCCGCACCACGGGCACGTGTCATCGGGACTCCCCGCCGGGCGCGGCCCGCCAGCATGATGCTTGCCCACCACACGGCCCAGGGCGGAGGCGGGAGGGGAGACGATGCGCGCACCGCAGGCAGCGCAGAAATCCCCGGTGACCGAGTAATGACCGTTCGGACATACCGCCATTGCGTCCCGTTCCCTGATCTAACGACTTCCCCACAGGTTACGCATCAGCGGGCATTCTGCCTGGCAAATCAGGTAAGCGGACGGGCGGTGGGCGGGATCGGCGCGGGCAGGCGGGAAGTTCCGCCCAGGTACCGGTCGACGAAGGCGGCGGCACTGCGGCCCTCGGCGATGGCCCAGACGATCAGCGACTGGCCGCGGCCCATGTCGCCGGCGGCGAAGACGCCGGGCACCGAGGTCGCGTACTGCGCGTCGCGGCCGACGTTGCCGCGGGCGTCGAATTCCACGCCGAGATCGGTGAGCAGTCCGGGCCGTTCGGCTCCGGTGAAGCCCATGGCGAGCAGCACCAGGTCACAAGGAAACTCCCGCTCGGTGCCCGGCACCGGGTCGAACCCCTCGGCGTCGGCTATCCGCAGCGCCCGGACCCGCCCCGCGTCGTCGCCGAGAAACTCCAGCGTGGACACGGCGTAGGCACGCTCCCCGCCTTCCTCGTGGGCGCTGGAGACACGGTAGATCATCGGGTAGGTCGGCCAGGGCTGATGGCCGGGCCGGGAGGCGGGCGGGCGGGGCAGGATCTCCAGCTGGGCGACCGACGCCGCGCCCTGCCGGTGCGCGGTGCCCAGGCAGTCCGCGCCGGTGTCGCCGCCGCCGATGATGACCACGTGCCGGCCGCAGGCGCTGATGGCCGGATCGGCCGGCGCACCGGGATCGCTGGCCACCGCCCGGTTGGCCAGTGGCAGGTACTCCATGGCCTGATGGATGCCGTCCAGCTCACGTCCGGGCAGCGGCAGGTCCCTGGCCACCCGGGCACCGCCGGCCAGCACGATGGCGTCGTAGGAGGCGCGGAGCGTTTCCGCGGAAACGCCGGTACCGGCCTCAACGCCGCACCTGAACTCGGTGCCCTCGGCGCGCATCTGGGTCAGCCGCCGGTCCAGGTGCCGCTTTTCCAGCTTGAACTCGGGAATGCCGTAGCGCAGCAGGCCGCCGGGCGCGTCGTCACGCTCGAACACGGTGACCGCGTGACCCGCCCTGGTCAGCTGCTGGGCGGCCGTCAGCCCGGCCGGCCCCGACCCGATCACCGCCACCGTGCGGCCGGACCGGACCGCCGGGGGCCGGGGTGCCACCCAGCCGGACGCGAACGCCCGGTCGATGATCTCCACCTCGACCTGCTTGATCGTGACGGGATCAGCGTTGATCCCGAGCACGCAGGCGGCTTCGCACGGCGCTGGGCAAAGCCGCCCGGTGAACTCGGGGAAATTGTTGGTGGCGTGCAGCCGGTCGGCGGCCTCCTGCCAGTCGTGCCGCCAGACCAGGTCGTTCCATTCGGGGATCAGGTTCCCCAGCGGGCAGCCGTGGTGGCAGAACGGGATGCCGCAGTCCATGCACCGGCCGGCCTGGCGTTCCAGCCGGCTGGGCGGGAACGGCTCGTACACCTCGCGCCAGTCCAGCAGCCGCAGGTCCACCGGACGACGCACCGGGGTCTCACGGGGCGTGGTCATAAAGCCCTTCGGGTCAGCCATGAGCGGCCGCCATGACAGCCTCGTTGACGTCGCGGCCCTCGCGTTTGGCCTGCGACGCGGCGGACAGCACCCGCTTGTAGTCCTTCGGCATGACCTTGGTGAACCGGCCGGGATCCCAGTCGGCCAGCAGCCGGGCCGCAACCGCCGAGCCCGTCTCCCCGTGATGGCGTTCCACCACGTCGCGCAGGAACCCGGCGTCATCGGAGTCCAGCGGGTCCAGGTCGACCATCTCCAGGTTCACCCGGTGGACCGGGCAGTCCAGCACATAGGCGATACCCCCGGACATGCCGGCCGCGAAGTTCCGGCCGACCGGGCCGAGGATCACCACCCGGCCGCCGGTCATGTACTCGCAGCCGTGATCCCCGGTGCCTTCGGCGACCGCGAGCGCGCCCGAGTTGCGGACGCAGAACCGCTCGCCGACCACGCCGCGCAGGAAGATCTCGCCGCCGGTGGCGCCGTAACCGATCACGTTGCCGGCGATGACCTGCTCCTCGGCGGCGAACGGGGCCTGGTGCGGCGGCCGCACGATCAGCCGGCCGCCGGACAGGCCCTTGCCCAGGTAGTCGTTCGCGTCGCCAGCCAGCCGCAGCGTGACGCCGCGCGGCAGGAACGCCCCGAACGACTGGCCGGCCGAGCCGTCGAAACAGATGTCGATCGTGTTGTCGGGCAGGCCCTCGCCACCCCAGCGCCTGGTCACCTCGTAGCCGAGCATGGTGCCCACGGTCCGGTTCACGTTCCGGATGGGCAGCTCGAGCCGGACCGGCCGGCCTTCCTCCAGCGCGCCCTCGGCGAGCTGGATCAGCGTCTGGTCCAGGGCCTTGTCCAGCCCGTGGTCCTGGGTGGTGACACATCGCGTGGCGGCCCCGTCGGGCAGCGGCGGGGCGTAGAGCACGGGCGACAAGTCCAGCCCGGAGGCCTTCCAGTGCTCTACCGCGAGCGCCGCGTCCAGCAGGTCGACCCGGCCGACGATCTCCTCCAGCGACCGGAAGCCCAGCCGGGCCAGGTACTCCCTGACCTCTTCGGCGATGAACTCGAAGAAGTTCACCACGAACTCGGGCTTGCCGCTGAACCTGGCGCGCAGTTCCGGGTTCTGGGTGGCCACGCCGACCGGGCAGGTATCCAGGTGGCAGACGCGCATCATGATGCAGCCGGAGACCACGAGCGGCGCGCTGGCGAAGCCGAACTCCTCCGCACCGAGCAGCGCGGCGATGATCACGTCCCGGCCGGTCTTCAGCTGGCCATCGGCCTGCACCACGATCCGGTCCCGCAACTTGTTGCGCAGCAGGGTCTGCTGGGTCTCGGCCAGCCCGAGCTCCCACGGCGCGCCCGCGTGCTTGATCGAGGTCAGCGGCGCGGCCCCGGTGCCGCCGTCGTGCCCGCTGATCAGCACCACGTCGGCGTGGGCCTTGGACACCCCAGCGGCCACGGTACCCACCCCGACCTCGGCGACCAGCTTGACGTGCACCCGCGCCGCCGGGTTGGCGTTCTTCAGGTCATGGATCAGCTGAGCCAGGTCTTCGATCGAGTAGATGTCGTGGTGCGGGGGCGGCGAGATCAGCCCGACCCCCGGCGTGGAGTACCGGGTCTTGGCGATCCACGGGTACACCTTGGCCCCGGGCAGCTGGCCGCCCTCCCCCGGCTTGGCCCCCTGGGCCATCTTGATCTGCAGGTCATCGGCATTGACCAGGTACTCGCTGGTGACGCCGAACCGTCCGCTGGCCACCTGCTTGACCGCGGACCGCCGCAGGTCGCCGTGAGCGTCGGGGCTGAACCGGTCCGGATCCTCGCCGCCCTCGCCGGTGTTCGACCGGGCGCCCAGCCGGTTCATCGCGATGGCCAGCGTCTCATGCGCCTCGGCCGAGATCGAACCGTAGGACATGGCCCCGGTCGCGAACCTCCGCACGATGCTGGAGACGGGTTCAACGTCATTTATCGGAACGGGCCGTGGTTCGTCGGTCCCGGCATCGACTCCGCGGATGCGCAGCAGGCCGCGCAGCGTCATCAGCCGCCGCGACTGGTCGTCGACCAGCGACGTGTATTCCTTGAAGATCTCGTACCGGCGGCTTCGGGTGGCGTGCTGCAGCTTGAAGACGGTCTCGGGGCTGAACAGGTGCGGCTCGCCGTCGCGCCGCCATTGGTACTCCCCGCCGGTGGCCAGCCGCCGGTGCTGCAGCCCGGCCGGATCGGCCAGGGCCGGGCCGCTCCGCTGCTCGATCTCCGCGGCCAGCCCGTCGAAGCCCACGCCGGACAGCCGCGACGTGGTGCCGACGAAGCAGGTCTGGATCACGTCGGCGCCCAGGCCGACGGCCTCGAAGATCTGCGCGCCGGTGTAGGAGGCTACGGTCGACACGCCCATCTTGGACATGATCTTCAGCAGGCCCTTGCCGAGCGCCTTGAGCAGGTTGGCTTCGGCCTTCTTCTCCGAAATCTTCGGGTCTCCCGCCAGCACGCCGCGGCGGACCAGGTCCCTGACCGACTCGATGGCCAGGTAGGGGTTGACCGCGGCGGCCCCGTACCCGATGAGCAGCGCCACATGATGGCATTCCCGCACGTCCCCGGCCTCGACGACCAGGCCGGCCTGGGTCCGGGACTTCTGCTTGATCAGGTGGTGGTGCACCGCGCCGGTCAGCACCAGCGACGGGATCGGGATGGCATCGGGCCGCGGGGCGGCCCGGTCGGACAGGATGATCAGGCGGGCCCCGGATTCGATGGCGGCGGAGACCTCGGCGCAGATCTCGGCCAGCCGGGCCCGCAGGCCGTCGCCGCCGCCGCGCGGATCGTAGCGGCCGTCGACCAGGTGCGAGGCCAGGCCGGGCAGGTTGCCCTCGTCGTTGATGTGCACGATCTTGGCCAGGTCCTGGTCGCCGATCACCGGGTACGGCAGTACGATCTGGCGGCAGGAGGCCGGGATCGGGACCAGCAGGTTCTGCTCGGGGCCGGTGACCGTGCCGAGCGAGGTGACAAGTTCCTCCCGGATCGCGTCCAGCGGCGGGTTGGTCACCTGGGCGAACAGCTGGGTGAAGTAGTCGAACACCAGCCGGGGCCGGTCGGACAGCACGGCCAGCGGCGTGTCGGTCCCCATCGACCCGATCGGCTCGGACCCGGCCCGCGCCATCGGGGCCAGGATGACCCGCAGTTCCTCTTCCGTGTACCCGTGCATCCGCTGCAACATGACCAGGTCGGTTGCGGACGGCGCATCCGCATCCGCGGCGGGGTGAACCCCGGGGTTCACCCCGCCGGGGAGGTCGGGGAGGTCGTCCAGGTGGATCAGGCCGGCGTGCAGCCAGGCCTCGTAGGGGTGCTCGGCGGCCAGGGCCGCCTTGACCTCCTCGTCCTCCACGATGCGGCCGGTGGCGGTGTCGGCCAGGAAGATGCGGCCGGGCTGCAGGCGGCCCTTGCGGACTACCGTGGCCGGGTCGATGTCGAGCACGCCGACCTCGCTGGCCAGCACGACCAGGCCGTCGCTGGTCACCCAGTACCGGCCGGGGCGCAGGCCGTTGCGGTCCAGCACCGCGCCGATGACCGAGCCGTCGGTGAACGCGATCAGGGCCGGGCCGTCCCACGGTTCCATCAGCGCCGCGTGGAACTGGTAGAAGGCGCGGCGCTCCGGCGTCATCTCCTCGTGGTTCTCCCACGGCTCGGGGATCATCATGAGCACCGCGTGCGGCAGCGACCGGCCGCCCATGTGCAGCAGTTCCAGGCATTCGTCGAAGCTGGCCGAGTCGCTGCCCTGCTCATTCAGGATCGGGAACAGCCGCTCGATCCCCCGCCCGTCCCTGGACGGCGGGATCAGGTCGGTGGCCAGCATCGCCTCCCGGGCCCGCATCCAGTTGCGATTGCCCCGGATCGTGTTGATCTCGCCGTTATGGGCCACGTACCGGTACGGGTGGGCCAGCGGCCAGGACGGGAACGTGTTGGTGGAGAACCTGGAGTGCACCAGGGCCAGCGCCGAGCCGTACCGGGGATCGGTCAGGTCGGGGAAAAACGGCTCGAGCTGCACCGCGGAGAGCATGCCCTTGTACACGATGGTCCGGGCCGACAGGCTGGCGAAGTACACGCCGCCCTCGTGTTCGGCCCGCTTGCGCAGGCAGAACGCCATCCGCTCAAGCTCTGGGCCGGACTCCCCGTTCGCGCCCGCGACGAACACCTGGGCCAACTCCGGGAGCACCGCCCGCGCGCCATCCCCGCAGGCGCCGGCGTCGTAGGGGACGTCGCGCCAGCCCAGCACGGTCAGGCCCTCGGCCGCGGCGAGCCGTTCGATGGTAGCGGATACCACGGCCCGTTCTGCCGAAATAAAGGCCAGGCCGGCCGCGTACGAGCCACGCTCCGGCAGACCGAAACCGCATACGGCCCGGAAGAACTCATCGGGCAGCTGGGTGAGGATCCCGGCTCCGTCCCCGGTACCGGGGTCGCCGCCCTTCGCGCCCCGGTGTTCCAGATGGCACAGCACCTTCAGCGCCCGGGCCACCACGTCATGGCCGCCGCGGCCAGACAGGTCCGCGACGAAGCCGACGCCACATGCGTCGTGCTCGAAACTGGGGTCGTAAAGGCCAGCCGCCGCCATGCGCTCTCCCGTCGTCTCGATACGCCACATCCGTGCGTCCGGGACGACACTGGCCCTGTTACATAGACATTACATCACCCGGAGAATCGTCCACTAGAGCCCCGGAGGCTGGCTTGGCGTACGTCCGCGCTGGTGGGATCGATCTTGGCCGGGTCAGGTATAGACCAGCCACGGCCAGGACAAAGACCGTGACGTCGCCGAGCGCGCCGTAGCGGACGCCCAGCACGTGCGGCAGCGGGCCGACGCGCACCGACTCCACCCAGAAGCTGCCCACCGCGTAACAGGCCGCGCCCAGCATGAACGCCCGCTCGCCGGATAGCGCGAACCGGCGGGCGGCCCAGATCACGCCGACGCCGACCGCGACGTCCCACAGCGACTGGTACAAGAAGGCGGGCTGGAAGGTGGCGTAGTTCTCGTAACCGGGCGCCCGGTGCGTCGGGGAGATCCGGACCGCCCACCACCAGGTCGAGGGCGGCCCGTAGAACTGCTGCGTCCACCAGTTACCCAGGCCGCCGACGGCCAGGCCGAACAGCACCGCGGGCGCGGCGGCGCCCGCGACCGGGCCCAGCCTTACTCCCGCACGGCGGCAGGCGATCCAGGCGCCGACGGCGCCGAGCGCCACCGCGCCGGGCACGCCGATGGCCGCGAACCCGATCGTGACGGCGTGCCACAGCCGGTAGGCGTGGGTGAAGTCGTGCCGGGTGGCGACGAGCAGGGCGTGCGCGGCGGCGCCGATCAGGCCGAACGGGACGGCCCAGGCGGCCACGTCCAGGATGACGCCGGGGCGGCCCCGTCTATTTCCGGCGCCGCGCCGGTACCGGCGGCTCGCCACGACCAGGGCGACGAGGATCCCGGCGGTGATGCACAGCGCGTAGGCCCGGACCGACAGCGGCCCGAGCCGCCAGGCCGCGAGGCTTGGGCTCCCGACGGACGCCAGCGGGGGGCTCCAGGGGGGTCGCCCCCCCGGAGGCAGGCGGAGCGTCACGCGCGGGACATTACTCCGTTTTTCTGAGGGACAGCTGAGGATGCGCTGGGCTAGGCACGGACCGGCCGGCCAACGGCAGCGGCCAGCTCGGCGGTGAGTTCGGCGACGGCATCCGGGCCCGCGGCGGCGTCCCCGGTGCCCGCGTCCGCGGCATCCGCGGCGTCGAGCAGGCGGCGGACGAAGGCGGACCCCACGATCACGCCGTCCGCGAACGCGGCCACCTGCGCCGCCTGGGCGCCGTTGCTCACGCCGAGGCCTACGGCCACCGGCAGGTCGGTGTGCGGGCGGATCCGCTGGACCAGGCCGGCCGCCTGGCCGCCGACCGCGTCCCGGGTGCCGGTGATGCCCATCAGCGAGGCGGCGTAGACGAAGCCGCGGCACGCCGCGGCGATCGTGGCGATCCGCTCGCCGACCGAACTCGGCGCGGCCAGGAACACCCGGTCCAGGCCGTACTCGTCGGAGGCCTCCAGCCAGGAGCCGGCCTCCTCGGGCGAGAGGTCGGGCGTGATGAGCCCCGAGCCGCCCGCGCCTGCCAGGTCCCGGGCGAAGGCGCGCACGCCGTACCGGTCGACCGGATTCCAATAGGTCATGACCAGGACGGGGACGCCCGTCGCGGCGACCGCCTCGACGGTGCGCAGCACGTCGGCGACGCGGGTCCCGGCGGTCAGCGCGCGGTGCACGGCCTCGGCGATCACCGGCCCGTCCATCAGCGGGTCGGAGTAGGGCAGGCCGATCTCGATGATGTCGGTCCCGGCCGCGGCCATGGCCCGGGCGGCCTCGATGGCGCCCGGCACGGTGGGGAACCCGGCGGGCAGGTAGCCGACCAGGGCGGCCCGGTTGTCCGCGTCCGCCTTGCCGAAGGCCGTGGAGACGGGGCTGCTCACAGGCCGAACCACTTCGACGCGGTGTCCACGTCCTTGTCGCCGCGGCCGGACAGGTTGACCACGATGAGGCCGCCGGGGCCGAGTTCGCGGCCGACGTCGAGCGCGCCGGCCAGCGCGTGGGCCGACTCGATGGCCGGGATGATGCCCTCGGTGCGGCACAGCACGTCGAACGCGTTCATGGCCTCGGCGTCGGTCACGGCCCGGTAGCTGGCCCGGCCGGTTTGCATCAGCCAGACGTGCTCGGGACCCACGCCCGGGTAGTCCAGGCCGGCCGAGATGGAGTGGGTGCCGAGGGTCTGGCCTTCGTCGTCTTGCAGCACGAACGTCCGCATGCCGTGCAGGACGCCCTGGGACCCGCCGGTCAGGGTGGCGGCGTGCCGCCCGGTAGCCAGGCCGTCGCCGCCGGCCTCGCAGCCGATCAGCGCGACCTGGGCGTCGGGGATGAACGCGTGGAAGATGCCGATGGCGTTGGAGCCGCCGCCGACGCAGGCGATCACCGCGTCCGGCAGCCGCCGGGCGGCGGCCAGGACCTGCTCCCTGGCCTCCAGGCCGATCACCCGCTGGAAGTCCCTGACCATCATCGGGAAGGGATGCGGGCCGCCCACCGAGCCGATGCAGTAGTGGGTGTACCCGACCGTCGCCACCCAGTCCCGGAACGCCTCGTTCATGGCGTCCTTGAGCGTCCGGGTGCCGGCCGTGACCGGGATCACCTCGGCGCCGAGCATGCGCATGCGGGACACGTTCAGCGCCTGCCGGTGCGTGTCCTCCTCGCCCATGTAGACCGTGCAGTCCAGGCCGAGCAGGGCGGCCGCGGTGGCGGTGGCCACGCCGTGCTGCCCGGCGCCGGTCTCGGCGATGACCCGCGCCTTGCCCATCCGCCGGGCCAGCAGCACCTGGCCGAGCACGTTGTTGATCTTGTGCGACCCGGTGTGGGCCAGGTCCTCGCGTTTGAGCAGCACGGTCGCGCCGCCGGCCTGCGCGCCGAACCGCTCGGCCCGGGTCAGCAGCGTGGGCCGGCCGGCGTAGCCGGCCAGCAGGCCGCCGAGCTCAGCGGTGAACGCCGGGTCCTTCCTGGCCTGCTCGTAGGCGACGGTGAGTTCGTCCAGGGCGGCCATGAGCGCTTCGGGGGCGAACCGCCCGCCGTACGCCGTTCCGGCCGCCGGGAAATGCCCGGTGACGTCGGGAACCGGAGCGATATCGGGTTCCGCCGGGTCCGTCCCGGTCATCCGCGCTCCCCCCGCAGGGCCGGATGCGAGCCGGCCGTCACCAGGTCGGCCACGGCGCTGCGCGGGTCCTTCTCGGTGACCAGGCTCTCCCCCACCAGCACCGCGTCCGCCCCGGACGCGGCGTAGGCCAGCAGGTCACGTGGCCCGCGGACGCCGGACTCCGCGACCTTGACGATCCCTTCCGGGATCCGGCCGGCCACCCGCCCGAAGATTCCGCGGTCCACCTTGAGCGTGGCCAGGTTCCGCGCGTTGACGCCGATTACCGTCGCGCCGCACTCCAGGGCCCGGTCGAGCTCGGGCTCGGCGTGCACCTCGACCAGCGGCAGCATGCCGATCGAGACGGCCCGCTCGACCAGCGAGACCAGGGCGCTCTGCTCGAGCGCCGCCACGATCAGCAGGACCAGGTCCGCGCCGTGGGCGCGGGCCTCCCAGAGCTGGTAGGAGCTGACGATGAAGTCCTTGCGCAGCACCGGCACCTGCACCGCCCGGCGGACCGCGCCGAGGTCGGCCAGCGACCCGCCGAACCGCCGCGGTTCGGTCAGCACGCTGATCACCTTCGCGCCGCCGGCTTCGTAGTCCGAGGCCAGGGCGGCCGGATCGGCGATGGTGGCCATCTGCCCGCGAGACGGGCTGGCCCGCTTCACCTCGGCGATGACGCTGACGCCCTCGCTCTTCAGCGCGGCCATCGCGTCCCGCGGTGACGGCGCGCGCCGCGCCATCTCCTTCAGCTGGTCCAGAGAGACGTGCCGCTGCCGGTCGGCGAGATCGGCACGCACGCCGTCTAGGATCTCGTCGAGCACACTCACGCGGTTCGCTCGTCCCCTCACATCGGTACTGTTGCGCCACCGATCGTAGCCCGGCCGCCCGAGTGCCATTGTGACTGCCCCCCTGGAATCGGCTCGCGATCCTGGCCGGGCTGGTCCAGGACATACCCCGCGCCGCGGACGGTCCTGATCGTCAGGGCCGGGCCGAGTTTGGCCCTGAGCTGGGCGACATACACATCGGCGGCGCGGTCGCCTGCGGCCTGGCGTCCGGCCGCGGTGAGCAGCTGGCGGCGGGACAGCACGCGGCCGGGATAGTTCCTCAGCGCGGCCAGCACCGCGGACTCGGTGGCGGTCAAGGCCGGGTTCAACCGGGGGTGGGGTTCGGCTGGGTCGGTCAGTACCTCGCGGACGAGGGCGACGAGCTGGCGAGGGCTGAACGGGCGGGCCAGCCACCGCCGGGCGCCCGCCGCGTCGCCGCGGACGGCCAGGCCGCGGGGCCGGGGCGCCCTGGCGTCGGCCACCAGGAAGATGACCGGGGTGCGCAGGGCGCGCCGGATGCGCCTGGGGTCCAGGCCGGGCATGGTGAGATCGATCACGGCCGCGGCGTCCGGGCCGCCGGTCAGCTCGGCCAGCGTGGGCTCCGGGCTGGTGACCAGCCGGACCCCCAGGCCGTCCCGGCGGAGGTAGCGGGCCGACATCTCGGCCACCTCGGGCTCGTGCTCGGCCAGCAGGACCGAGACCGGCTCGCGGCGGCGGTCAGGCTGGTTTCCCGCCACCAACCTGGTCTTCCACGACGGCCTCGGTGGTCGGGTCCTGGTCCCGGCTCAGCGATTCCCACATCGAGGCGCTATCAGCGGCCCGCGGGGCAGGCCGCTGACCGGGCCGCTCGAACCGGGCGGACATGACGGGCCAGCGCGAGCCGCGCCACGCGGTGGCCAGGCCGGCCAGGACGATCGCGACCGCCCCTACGACGGCCGCCGCATGCCAGGACGCGCCGGTCATGACGGCCTGTCCCGTGGAGCCAGCAATGACGATCGCATGGGACGCGCCGCCCGGTGACGTGCCGCCGGTGGTCGACCCGCCGAGCGCGCCGGCGGCGGCGTCGGCCTGGGCCGTGGTGAGCACGCTCGAGGCACTCACCCCGGCGGCGGCGGCCACCGCCGCGCCCGCGCCCAGGGCCGCCAGCAGCGCCCCGGCCACGCGCCGGGCCACCGACCGGGTGGCGATCACGGCAGCCAGGCAGGCCAGCCCGGCCAGGGCCAGCGCGCTGGCCAGCGGGACGAGCTGCTGTCCCGTCACCGGGATGCTCTGCGCGGGCAGCGGGTGCGGCGGGGTGAAGACGGCCTGCGCCCACGGCTGCCGGACGGCCAGCACGACCAGGCCGGCGCCGGCCGCGCCGAGCACCAGCACCAGCCCGAATTCCCTGCGTGTGGCGAGCATCGGCGGCTACTGCTCCTTGAGCAGCACGTCAGCGTCGAAGCAGGTCCGGTCGCCGGTGTGGCAGGCCCCGCCCACCTGATCGACCTTGACCACCACGGCGTCGCCGTCGCAGTCCAGGGCGACCGACTTGACCCATTGCTGATGCCCGGACGTCTCGCCCTTGACCCAGTACTCCTGCCGGCTGCGCGACCAGTACGTACACCGGCCCGTGGTCAGGGTGCGATGCAGCGCCTCGTCGTCCATCCAGCCGAGCATCAGCACCTCGCCGGTGTCGTACTGCTGGGCGATCGCCGCGATCAGGCCGCAGGCGTCCCGCTTCAGCCGCGCGGCGATGGCCGGGTCGAGCATCGCTCCCTCATCTGTCTCCACTTCAGTCAGGGTAGCAATCCGCCTACGATCAGCTGGTGACCTACTCGCGAGATGAGCGCCTGGCGCTGTGCGCGCTGCTGGACAAGACAGGGCCGGACGCACCGACGCTGTGCGCCGGCTGGACCACCGGCGACCTGGCCGCGCACCTGGTGCTCCGCGAGCACCGGCCCGACGCGGCCGCGGGCGTCCTGGGCGGGCCGCTGGCGGGCTACACCACGCGGGTGCAGAACCGGATCAGGCAGCGGACACCGTTTCCCAGCCTGGTGCGGACGATCAGGTCCGGGCCGCCGGCCCTGTCGGTCATGGCGCTGCCCGGCATGGACGAGCGCTTCAACGCCGTCGAGTACTTCGTCCATCACGAGGACATCCGCCGCGCGGCGCCGGACTGGGAGCCCCGGGAGATCCCCAGCGGGGAATCCGGCCTGCTGTGGCAGCGGCTGCGGATGGCACGGTTCTTGCTGCGCAAGGCCCCGGTCGGCGTCGAGCTGGCCCGGGACGACACCGAGGCCGGCGGCCTGGCGTACCGGATCACGGCCAAGAACGCGACCCCCGCGGTGACCGTGATCGGCAGCCCGGCCGAACTGACCATGTGGGTGATGGGCCGTACCGGTGCGGCGCGGGTCCGTTTCGACGGAACCGAGGTGGCGGTGAGCAAGCTCACCGCGACGAACTGGCGCTAGCCGCCCTAGCTGCCCATCTCGCGCTTGAGCCGGGCCAGCTCGTCGTCGATGTCCTGGGCGTTCGGCGCGCTGCGCGGCGGCTGCTGGGTCGGGACCGAGGCCGAGTACGGCTCCACGTCGGCGCGCGGCAGGGATTCGTAGGTGTCATGATCCCGGACCTCGCGCTCGGCCCGCTTGCCTGAGATCTTCTTGCCGGACCGGGCCATCTTGATCGCGACGGCGATTCCACCTACGACCAGCGCGGCGATCACCACGGTCGTCACGGCGGTCAGGATGAAATGGACCACCGAGCCGACGATCAGGAACGCGATGATGACGCCGCCCACGATGGCGGCGATTTTCAACCAGCTCATCCGCGCACCCTCCTCGACAAGGCCCCCGAGACCAGCACTGACAACGCTCTACTCAAGATATTACCTGACTGGGCGCGTGCCGCCGAGCGCCGCGAATACTCTATGGCCATGCACGTACTGGGCGTAGATATCGGCGGGAGTGGCATCAAGGCAGC
>Ga0335074_10009067_pt1 | contig 13859 bp, 15 predicted proteins | sample Lox_Sample_23_FD_206715 | JGI IMG/M metagenome (GOLD analysis project Ga0335074, IMG submission 206715) | Soil microbial communities from Loxahatchee National Wildlife Refuge, Florida, United States - Lox_Sample_2.3 | ecosystem: Environmental > Terrestrial > Soil > Wetlands | place: USA...
CCCGCCCGTTGGCGATGACGACATCGTATGTTACGTCGTCGGACGCAAGTGCTTCCCTAACTACATGGCTGAGTGCGATGGCTACTAAAGCAATCACGATTGCTGCCGTCCGCTTTTTTGTGAATGGCCCCTGCCGCATGTTCACGCACCCCCGGTAACTTTGCGGCGCTAAGTCTCGTTCTCCAACCGGCTACTGTCAAAGGAAATTTCGTCTCAACAAATTCAAGGGAACTGAAACGGTAATCAGTACAGCAGTGCGTCGTTGGATTGCCTTTGCTTTGCACCCTTCCGTCAAAACCCTCGCTTGCCGCTTAACTTCCAAACCAGAGTGGCTCTGCCTGTCGGCTTTCAGCTAAGAGCTCTCAGCCTACGCCTTCATTCCCCAGCCTTGCTGCCATTGCGCCATGCACCCTGCTCGAAAAGAGAAACCCCGGATCGCTGGGGGGAGCGATCCGGGGTGGGGTTACTGCTGAGGGGGGCCGGAGGAAACTCGATAATTTCTTAGTTCACCTGGTGCACGGTCAGCATGCAAATCTTTCGCAGCTCTTCATACGTGAAAAACGTCTCTTCCTGATCGCCTGCGCACTCTTTGTGTCCCAATCCAGACTCGCGCGAAAGATGGGACAGCTCGTCTTCGGAAATACCGAGCAACAAGGCCGCGCGTCCTCGTGTCACATATTTTGGCACTTGGCTATTCATCGTTCCTCCTCACGCGGGAAGCAGCGCCATTGCGTCTTGTTCCACCGCCAGGATCATCGTCTTATAGATATCCACATCCCAGCCATCGCCAATTCTCATCCGCACCGTATCCGCACCATCCTTCAACAGCGTTCCCCGCAGCGGAACCTTAATGTCTCCTAGCGCCACTTGCAGCACCACTGGTTGCCCTACCCATGTTGCGTATGCGCTGTCCATTCCCCCTCCTGCAAACGTTCAGGCCTCGCTGACGGGCACAGAATGGCGGAGCACATCTCCGCGGACAATGGTACAGAGAGGGCACCACTCTAGTAAGAAGGTACTGTTTAGCAGACGAGCAGACTTTTGTGCCGTTCTTGCACACAAGTACGCTCGTACCTTTCTCTCGGGACGTGCGGTCCATTGGAGTGCGAGGACGTGGATGGCATCCTTCCTACATGATGGGCAGCGATCATTTCTCACTGAACGCCGGGCCAATGCCGTCGTCCGGTGGAGCAGGTCTAGGACTGGCTTTAGGCGGCGGATTTTCGCGCGGATTCGCGCATCTCGGCGTTCTCCAGGTGCTCGAGCAAAATCGCATCCCTGTATCATTTATTTCAGGCACGAGCATTGGCAGCATTCTTGGTGCGGCCTATGCCAGCGGCGCACCCATCTCGCGCATAATTGCCACTTGCCGTACGATTCGCTTTCGCGACATCGCCCGCTGGCGCGTTTCCCGACTCGGACTCGCCAGCAATCATCGCCTTGGCGATCTGATCGACCAGGTCTTCGAATCGCGGCGCTTCGAGGATCTCCATATTCCCATGGCGGTGGTCGCGACGGATTTGGCCAACGGCGAGCCTGTTGTTTTCACCCACGGAAATCTTTCGGAAGCGATCCGTGCCAGTTGCGCTTTCCCTGGCTTGTTCGAACCCGTGGAAATTGGCACGCGCTGCCTCGCCGATGGCGGTTTGGTAGCGCCAGTTCCCACGCGCGCCGCTCGTGACCTTGGCGCCGCACATGTCATCGGCGTTTCCGTCGGCGTCGAAGACGGGGCCCGCGGCGCGCCGTCCAACATCTTTCAGGTAGTTTGCCGAGCCGTTAACGCCGCCCAGAAGCATCAACTCGAAGTGTGGGAACGTTACGCTGATCTGGTTCTCCGCCCCGATGTGCAGTCTCTCGCGTGGGATGATTTTGATCGCGCCGACGAAGCCATCGAGGCCGGTGCCGCAGCGACCCGCCGCGCCCTTCCTCGCATCCAAAAGCTTCTGAATCCTGCCGTGGAATCTCCGTCGCAATTCGAGGCTCGGCTCGAAGCCGAAGCCCAGAGCTATCTCTGGCTCGCGGAGGCGTCCCGATGATTCGCCTTGCCGCTTTTATCTCTGCTGTTATCACTTCCATCGTGCTCTGGTATGAATGCAGGGAAGACATCGGCGTTTTCTGTTACCGTATTGGATTGGGTGCTTTCACGATGCTGCGCTCTAGCAAGCTCGCGCCAGTGCCTGTTTCTCAAATCATCCGGTCGAGGAACCGTTCCGCTTGCTCCAATCCATCCTCCACTTTCTCCACTCGCTCTACACGCCCGAGGGACTTCGAGAGCTAATCCGCTCCGGAGGCGCTCCTCTCGTTTGCACCATCGTCTTCGTCGAGACTGGCTTCTTTGTCGGATTTTTCCTTCCCGGTGACTCGCTCTTGATCACCGCTGGAATCTTCTCCTTCGCCGGCGTCATCCCCCTCAAGTGGCTACTCTTGCCGGTGATGCTCTGCGCGATCGCCGGCGATCAAATCGGATATTGGGTTGGCCGTTCCGCGGGAGCCGCCCTTTACCGCCGTGAAGATTCTCTCTTTTTCCGTCGCAGCCATCTTCAGCGCGCCCACGAGTTCTACGAAAAATACGGCGGCCGCGCTGTGATTCTCGCGCGTTTTGTCCCCATTATTCGAACTTTCTGCCCGCCTGTCGCCGGCGCTGCAAGAATGCCCTACACGCGCTATCTGCTCTTCGATATTCTCGGTGGCGTCTTCTGGATTAGCGCCACGATCCTGGGTGGCTATTCGCTTGGCCGTTTCATTCCGAACATCGGCCAATATATCCACTATGTGATCGCCGTTGTCGTCTTTCTCTCCATACTTCCCCCTATCATCGGCTTCCTCCGCTCCAGAAGGGCTAGCGGAAACCCCTCTGAAGCTGCCTTACTTAACCGAACGGTCAAATAAGTTTATGTCCTCACCAAAACTCCGCGCCATCATCTTCGACATCGGCCGCGTTTTGGTCCGCGTGGACGTCGCCCGTGCCATGCAAGGCCTTGTTTCAGGAACTGGTCTTTCCCCAGCCGAACTTTGGTCCGCCATAGAAAAGGATCCTCGCTGGTCTGATTGGCAGGAAGGCCGAATCGCCCCTCGCGACTGGTATCTACATCTGGCTGAGCGCCTTGGCGGTGGGCTTACCTTCGAGAAGTTCACAGAAGTCTGGAACCGCGCTCTTGATCCAGTCCCCATCCACGAAGACGCCTTCTTCAAGCCACTCTCCAAACGCTACCGCCTCGCGCTTCTTTCCAACACGGACCCTATCCACGTCCAGTACCTGGAAGCTACCTATAGCTTCTTCGCTTTTTTCCCGGTGCGTATCTATTCCTGTGCTGTTGGAGCCAGCAAGCCAAGCCCACTGATCTACCGCGAGGCGCTTCGCGCCCTCAAGGTTAAGGCTGAGGATGCCGTTTATATCGATGACATCCCAGCCTATGTAAACGCGGCTCAACGCCTCGGCATGGGAGGCATACAGTTCCGATCCCCGGCCCAGCTTGCCTCTGATCTCAAGTCTTTCGGAATCGACCTCACCTAGCTTAACGGAAGCGTAAGAAACTCCGAAACGCACACGCCTCGGGTAAAGATTGCAAGGACTAGTACTGCCTGGCAATCGGACGACTTTTCTGACTTCTCAAGCAACCCACACTTATTCATCGATTTACAGCCGTCTTCGCCCCCTCTTCCCCCGCCCTCCTTTGGTTCATCACTTGCACCTTCTCTGTTACGGGCCGATTACAAATTCAAATCGTTCGCCCACATTTGGGTGAGGAGAGAAGATCTTTTATGTCAGAGGATCAAATCATCGAGACAAGAAGTGGTGGTTCATGGCAGTTACCCGCGATCATCGTACTAGGTTTGGTTGCGGTTGGCGGCTTGGCATTTGGCTGGAACGCATCGTCCAAGCTTGACTCTACACAGCAGGCCGTTACTTCAGAAGTCAAGACCGCCCAGCAGGCCGAGCAGCAAGACATGTCCTCTTTGAAAGACCGCATTTCCCAGGATGAGAAGGCCAATGCCGATCTACAGGGCGACCTGAAGGTTGTCACGGACAAGCTCAAGATCACGCAAAGTCAGCTCAGGAAGGCGCGCAAGGAAGCGGCCGATCTGAACGACCAGACAACTCAAAAACTCAGCGCTTTGGACACTTCCGTCCACACGGAACTGGCCACGAAAGCCGGTACCGATGACGTCAAGAACGTCGACACCAGGGTCACTGCGGTCAGCACCGACCTAGATTCCACGAAGCAAGACCTGAAAATGGCCAAGAGCGAAATGGGCACGCTCATTGCTCGCAACCATGATGAAATCGACCAGCTCCGCCGCCTCGGCGAGCGCGACTACGTCGAATTCACCATCGATGGCAGGAACAAACCGCAAAAGGTCGCCAACGTCACACTCGAACTCAAAGGCGTCAACGAGAAGAAGAACCAAGTCAACATCTCCATGGTCGTTGAGGACAAGCGCTTCACAAAGAAGAACCGCGCCTTGAACGAGCCCATCTTCTTCTACACGTCCGGAACTCGCGTGCCGGAAGAAATCGTAATCAACAAAGCGAGCAAGAACCAGATCAGCGGCTATGTCAGCATTCCGAAAGCGAATGCGCAGCCGGCCACTACTTCCACCACTTCTGGCGAGTAAGCCCTTTAGCAACCCTCGGCCACTTCGGCCAACGAGGCAAAAAGCGGGCAGGAATTCCTGCCCGCTTTCTTTTTTTCACCGTTCCCCTTACTCCAGTGCCCTCTCGCGAACACGCAGCAATTGTCCGAATTCCACAGAATCTCCGTTAAGATGGATGCCCGGATCGCGGAGAACTGCTTGCATCAAACTCCTTTCATCCTATACATCGCCGTTGACGACCTAATTCCTGCCCGCGGAAACATCGTCCCCGGCCTCGACGAATTCGCTGCCACGCTAGATCACCGCGGAATTCCCGCCGTTTGGCTCACAAACCGTACCCGCCTCCAAATGGACGAGCCGCGCCGGAAGTTAGCTCACACACACCCATTCATCGCCGAAGACGGCTGCGGTGTGTTTCTGCCGGAAGATTATTTTCACTTGCGGCCACAAACCTCGCCTTCCACCACGCGCAACGCTCCCACTGTCCGACTCGGCCGCTTCACCTGCCTGCCCGTCGCGGAGCAGCAACCCGCCGCTACAGAAGCACTGGAAGCCCTTTCCTCTGAAACCGGCATCTCTGTCGTTCCCTTGCGTTCTCTTCCCCCGCGTGAGCTGGCCCAAAACTTGGATTTGCCTCCCCGCGAAGCCGAGCTGGCCCGCCAGCGTGACTTTGATGAGCTATTTTTCTTTGCCGGAACCTCCGCGCGGGACATTGAGAAATTTCAGGCGGCTGGAAGCCGCAAGAATATCCAACTTCGCCAGCGGCGCGTTTTATGGTCTCTTGCAGTTGGAGCGAATGTTCGGCGCTGCATTACCGAGCTTTCTAAACTCTATGACCGCGCTCTGCGTTCGCACGCTCGGAGCGTTGGGATCGCCACTCCTGGTCAGGAATCAGCACTGTTTGCTGCCTGTGATCGGGCAATTCGACTGACCGATAGAGTTGGGGCTGATACCGAGAGCGCGTCAGAGCAAGCGTCCTCGCGTCCCCACCGGGTAATGGAACTCCCACTCCGCTCTCCCAACACGTGGGAGCAACTGCTCGCCAATCTCCCGATGCGGCGATAGCACCGTGCAACAGCAAATACAGATATTCGGAAACAAGGGGCATATTTTGCTACTGCTTTTCACACGCAGCGTTCGCGCTCCCAGTCCACCTTTTGAAGGCGGCTACCAAGCCCCTTGTTTTCGGGATGATAGCGATCACCTTCACCCCCGCCTTCGTGGCCCTTTGATTGCGCTTTCCGCAGGGGGCGGACGGTACTCGTATACCCATTCGCTCTCTCGGTTTCGCGTTGCAACTGAGAATCTAGCGACCCGAGTACTAGGAGACCCCTCACCATGGCATGGCTCGTTCGTAAGCTTCACATCCCGGCCTCTGAATCCACTTTAGGAATTGTCCTGACTGTCTGCGTCATCAGCATGAGCCTGATGTCGGTTGCTCTTCTCTGGCAGGCTCAGATCATCGCCAATCAGCGCGAAGCGATTCGGTGGCTCGAAACTCTCAAGTTTGGCGGCTAGGTTTCCGGCTCGGCCCCTGCTAGTGCCAGGCGCGCACCCCTCCGCGTGCCTGGCACGCCCTCGCGCAGTTCGCCCGAACGCTTCCTTACAGCAATAAACGCTCTTAGAGAATTAACCGCGACTTTCTCCACTTTTTGTGTTTCAATGCCCGCGCCGCTATTTCTGATTATCGGAGGTGTTTCGTGAATAACCTATTAACTCTCATCTTCCTCGCAGTTGCACCGGCGCTTCTGGCTTCCGCCAAACCAAATATCGCGCCAGCGCAACCGGCTCCTCTATCAACCGCCAGCGAAGCCCCCGGGCAATCTTCGGGCTCGGCTTCTTCGCATCGCCGGCGCCACCGTAAGCACCAGAAACGCCGCCATCATCACCAGAGTTCGGCCCAGCACTAGGCGGAAAATCAAAAGGGGGAACCAGACGGCTCCCCCTTTTGCTAATTGGCTGCGTCGCTTCGGAAGCGCGCAAAATGCACGTATGTTTCGCGAGCGACTCGCACCGCGAGAGCGGTGTGCTCAGCTTTGGTTCAGCTCTAAGCCCGGTGGAATCATGTCCCCTCCGGAGCTCCATGAGCTCTCACCCTTGATGTACTCCCTCGCGGCGGGATTTGCAAGCGAAGAGTGAGTGAACACAAATCTTCCAAACGTGGAACAATTCCTTTCACAACTCTCACTTCTACTTGATAAAAAGGGTTTCCCGCAATTGATCGCGGCTCACGAACGACTTCATCGTGCGGAATCGCCCGAATAGGTCCTGAATCTCGCGATTCTGGTAAACCCTTTGCGCTGGACACAATACACTCGCCGAAATAATTTGCAAAGAATTCGAGTCCGCGATGCGATAGCGCTGGAATCCTTCCGGCTTCTTGCTGTGGAACAGCGCGAAGACGACTCCGCCTGGACGCAGCAATTCCGTTAAATTTGCGATGGTCTGTTTCGCCAGAGCCGGCTCTAGATAATCAATTAAATCCCACACCAGGACTGCGTCAAACGATGCGCGCGGATACTGCAGATTTGATTCGAGGAAACGCGCGGCTCGGCCCGCGGGAGTCATGTCCACGGTTTCGGAAACGACACGAACGTCGTTCAGCCGCACTTCTTCTTCCTTCAGAAAATCCTTCCATTCGCGAAGAATGTCCTCCGAGGACACACGAAAACCGCGCTCGATGAAAAAGCTGATCGTGGTTTGCCATGCAGGGCCAAGGTCCAGCAATGTCCCGTGCCCAAGACCATCCAAGTTCCATAAAAGTTCTTTCAATCCATTCGAGATGCGCGTCGAGTTTGGCGCTTCCGGCGGGCGCGTCGATCCGACTGCCGGGGCGGAGGATACGTTGCGGGTTCTCCCGGTTTGAGTTATAGGCCGCGAAACCTCGCGGCCAGTTGCGGTACCGATGCCAATCCCAAGTTTATGCAGAAAGCTCATGGATCAATCCGCCGCCGATCCGGAGTTCAAGGAAATCGATTTTCCGGATGCCGCTCCGCTTGCAGCCGCCGAAGCATGAGCCTCTCCGGTCTTGCTGGGCTGTTTCCCCGCTTCCACTCTTCCGCGGAGCAACGCGCCATCTTCGATTGCCAGCCGGTCCGTCTGCACTTCCCCGGTTACCTGTCCCGTGCTCCAAAGCTGCACCTTCTCGCGGGCGGAGACTTTTCCTTCCACTTTCCCGCGGACAATCACTTCGCGGGCGGACACGTCTGCCTTGACGCTGCCATTCGGCCCAATTGTCAAGCTCCCATTCGTAAGGCTCAACTTTCCGTCGACTTGGCCGTCCACAAAGAGATCTTCGCTGCCGGTGACTTCCCCTTTTATTCTAATTCCTTGGCTGATACACGCAGCCGCACCGGGCGAAACCGGCACTACTTTAGGCGTCTCTCGATTCGGGGACGAATTTGAACTCGGGGCGCTCGGAATACCCGCAGGCGTTGTGGAAATCTCAGGCACTCCTTGGGGTTTTCCGTCCTCTTTTTTCCACATTAGACACCTCGACACCGAAAACTGGATTTTCGAAGCCGCCGATCGAGTGCTGGGGAAGAGCTGCGACTCAGAAGCGTGAAGATAGTACAGGACTTAGGGGCTGTAAACAAGTATGCGGGGTAGCAAATCTAGGGTGTTTCCTGAAACGCTATACTATATTTTGTGGTTTCAGTTTATCCATTTCCACTACGGATTGTGATGCCTTTGGTCCTTCTTTCCTATCGTCATGTCCCCACATCGCCACGCCTGCAACAATCGTCACTTATGTTTGCCTGTTAGCTGTTATTCTATAAGTTATATTGTCGGCACTGTCTGCTTCTGGCGACTCTGGCGGCTTCCGGCCAACTTCTGGGGGAGTTTTTTCAGGTAAGTTGCCGCGAAAATGCGCCACGTGTCTTGGATTCGCGCTTCGCGCAAACTATGACCACGGAAATTTACGGTTGTTCCGCCCGCTTTTCGATGTGCATTTTCATGAATTGGGATCCAGTCCCCGAAGATGCGCGGCCGCCTGCTCCGGCAGCTCCGCATTGAAGTAGACTTCTTTGATGCTGTAGGATTTGCTGCGCTTTTCCACGATTGGCATGATTTCGATGTGCCAATGATAATCGTCCGCAAGTGTCTTCCAGTAGCCCGCCAGTTCCCCTTTCTTGCTTTTGGTGTTCGGCGCGGTATGCAAAACCAAATGATAGGCTGGCGCCACCTTATCCAGCCTGCGCAGCACTCGCCCGAGTAGCGCTGCTAGTTGTTTGCGGTTCGAGCCCGGCCGCGGCTGCTCGAAGAGCTGATTGTGCTTCCGGTGCAGCAACCAAACTTCGTAGGGCACGCGGGACGCATACGGGCAAAGCGCGTAGTAGTCGCCCTGGACATCGACAATTCGTTTTCCTTGCTTCTCTTCCTGCCGCACAAAATCGCAGAAAATGCAGCGCTCTTTGTCCTTGAACCAGTCGTGCGACGCGTGCAACTCGTACTTGATTCGGCGCGGAACAAAAATTGTTGCCGTCACTTCGGAATGCGCGTGTGGCCACTCCTCGCCCGCCGCCACGCCATGATTCTTGAACACGCTCACGTATTTGAATCGAGCATCCTTTTTTAGGTCCGCAATCCTCGTTCCCCAAACCCACAATACCCGCTCAATCTCCTCATCACTGAATTGCGTCATGCGTTTCTCGTGGCTCGGCGTTTCTACCACGACCTCATGCGCTCCGAGGGGCCCCATTTTGTCGTACATGCCCTCAGCTAATCTCCCCGGATCAACTTCCACTCGGTACAGCGGGTCAGGATGAGGCACCACTCGCACCTGCCACGGCCCCTCCGCAGGCCAACTTAGAATGGGTTTTAGCTTTTCGATCTTTTCAGGCTCAAACGGACATTCAGAAATGGATTCGCCGCCGACTTCCCGGTGTCCAAGTATGATCCAGCTTTGTGTGATGGGATCTTTTCGGAGTTCCATTCAGGTTTCTTTAGGAGATTTTGCAATCGCTCTTCCGCTTGCTGCACACCCAAGAGCAACTGAAAAGAAAATTAATTTGCCGCGCCTGCACCAAGCGCTTCCGCATCAACGTAGTTTGTTTGTCCCCTCCCCAATTGTCAAGCAGCGCGAAAACTCTTGGTTGGAATTTGAACGACCTCCTTATAGGCAGGTAAAATGGTAGACATGCGCTGGCCACAGAAATTGTTCTATCTTGCCCTGGCCTATGCTCTCTTCTTCGTGTTGGTGTTTTCGGTCCCTTTATTTGTTCATCGACGGGCTTTTGATCAAGCTTTTTCCGCTTGGTACAAGAATCCAACGACGCGCAACGCCGCAGCTCTTCGAATTCAGCAGCATAGGAATGAACTAATTCGCGTGGAAGTATCTGCGATGGGAGCTCTCATTTCGCTAGTCCTTGTCAGTGGGATCCACGGAGGTTTGCGAATTGCGAAGCGCTTTTTAGCAAGCAACGATCAGCCCTAGTTTCCACGATGACTTCTCCGCGCTCTGCACATGCTATTCTCAGTCCAAACATGGACGCCGACCTCTCATTTATGCAACTCGCCATTGAGCAAGCTCGCGCGGCGGCTGCAAGCGGCGAAGTCCCTATTGGCGCCCTGATCGTTCATGACGGCAATATCCTCGCTCGCTCTGGCAACCGGACGATTCGCGACTGCGATCCCACGGCCCACGCCGAAATGGTCGTGATTCGCGAAGCGACCCGCGTACTTCAGAACTACCGCATGCCCGGCACAACGCTCTACGTCACGATCGAACCGTGCAGCATGTGTGCTGGCGCCATCATCCAAGCGCGCATCCCCCGCCTGGTCTACGGAGCGGATGACCCCAAAGGCGGCGCGGTTCGGTCCTGCTTCGAAATTCTCACGAACGCCAGTCTCAATCACCATGTAGAGGTGACTCCCGGACTCCTCGCCGCGGACTGCGCTTCCCTGGTTCAGTCTTTCTTCGCCGCCCGCCGATAAGCAACGAACAGATTGGCCGCGCTTTCCTCATGAACCATCACCGAAACGCCGCGTTCGCAAATTTCAAGAGATTCTTCGGCTGTTCTCGATTTCCTGAATCTCGAAGCTTTCGCTATTTCTATTTTTCACCGTCTCTCTCGATAAGAACCTCTTCGCAGCCGGAATACGGCCGCCCAGCTCTATCCGCTTAGGTCATGCCCGATTGCCCGAAACCACTTCCCTTGCTACGATTGAACTTGCCACAACCGCGGAGAGGTGACTGAGCGGTTGAAAGTACTCGCCTCGAAAGCGAGCGTGCGGGAAACCGTACCGTGGGTTCGAATCCCACCCTCTCCGCCACTGTATTCTCTTCTTCAAGAGGAGCGTGCATGATCTTAAAATCAATGATCACACTCCAGCTTATTTCGATCGTGGCCCTTTGTGCTTCAAGTTCAGTTCAACCGACGAACCAAGTAGATCAAGAGACCTGCGCTCAACCGCATGAAGTCTGGGTGGGCCATACCTTGGAGAAAATGGAAAGCATTCAGCCAGGCATGACGCGTGAGGACCTTCTCAAAATCTTCACGACCGAAGGCGGTCTATCAAATCGGTGGCATCAGACTTTTGTAAGCCGGAATTGTGCATATTTCAAAGTGGATGTCGAATTTAAGGCGGTCGCGCGACCGGGCCGCGACATGGACGGCCGGGTGACATTGGAGGAAGATCCGCGGGACATCATTGTCAAGATTTCACGGCCGTATTTGCAATTCAGGATTATTGATTAGTCCGTGGGAGCTTAACTCCAGGTTAGTGGGGTTAGCGGCCGTGCACCGAACCACGGGCGAATCTTCTCTCAAGCAGGAATGCAATCCCAACTACGACCACGACGACCGGCCATAGGAACATCTTGTTCGGGTTCCACATTCCATGAGTTTGCAGCGCAAGGGCAAGAGCGACCAGAAGGAAAAACGGCCCTGTTATAAAACAATGGAAGGTTCTGTTCCGCGCAAAATTGAAAAAGCACGCCAAACCCATCGCCACAAACAACGCGGTGCCCTGGTATCGCTCGATATGCTCCAGGCGCAAAATGATAAGTCCAAGGCCATAGAGAACGACGAAAGCCGCGATCCAGGTACACGCTGCCCGCGGCGTGAGGCAACAAAACCCTTTCTGCCTGGCTTGCTCCATGGCTCAGTAGATGCCCAAACTCTGGATGCTACAAGAAGAAAGTTCGAACTCTACCCGCGCCAGAATCTGACCCATTCCCGATACCGTCGCTCGAATTTGCACACCAAAATAGAACCAGAGGGCATAAACCCGTGCCAAGCGCGGTTTGCACGAGTGACCAGTCACAAATCACCAAGCACTTCCTGCTCTTACTCTCTCAAGCGTGGAGTTCAACCAAAATTAATTCGACGCCACAATAATCCACTGCCCATTGATGCGCCTGAGCTCAAACGTAATCGGCTGGGGCTTGATGTCGCTAGCCTTAGTAAATACGCCTATGCAGCTCACTCTCGCTGTCACGCGGCCCACCTGCGGAGGCGTGCAATTCTGGAGCGTATATCCCTTTCCTCTGAGGCCACTCAGCAGGTCCTGAAGCCTGCCTTGATCCTTCACATCAAATTGCCGTACGGCCGTAAGCGCCAGCATATCCCCCGCGTCGTAGGCCGCCGCATAGCGTCTCAGAACATCGTTGATCGCGGCCGCTTCGCTGCCTTTCCCATTCGCAGTTCCGCCGGATGACTTGCCGGCGTCGATCTCCTTCAAATCCGAGGCAATCTCGGTGACCACGACGCCCGCGTCCTGGCTGTGCCTATCGGCCTTTCCGACTTCGGTGGTGAAATACGGCAGCAGCGTTACCAGCGCATCCTTATTCTTGCTCGCATGGGCGCTGTTGAATGCTGTTTTCATCTGTCCGTAATACTGATCTTCCCGCCGGCCGGTCTCGAGCAATTGTTTCAGCTCGTTGTAATCCGGCTGCGTCGGCGGAATGCTGCTCAATTTCGCGCTGGCATCGTCCCAACGCCCTTGGCCGATTAATTCGCGAACTTCTCCCATCGTTGCCGTGTAATCGGGCGTGTTGTTCGAGGAGTTCGGATTGTGGCCGGCATCTGGAGTTGGCGGCGGCTCGGGAATCGCACCGATTTGATCGATCTCATTTTTTGCCGAGGCCACGAGATCCAAGTCGCCATTTGGAGCTTTCACCACGCGCGCAAAAGCGTCCTTCGCCTGCCGCTTCTTTCCAGACTTTTCCAGTTGCATTCCTTCGTCGAACGCTTTCTTCTGCTCCTCGCGGTCTCGAAGCACGACGATGAGCCCTTCCGCTTGCGCGTCCAAGTCTTTTGACACGCCGTTCGTGTGCGTGACTTGCTGGAAGTCTTGCAAAGCGCCGGCGTAGTCTTTCTTGTCGAAAGCCTGTTTGCCCTCATCGAAAAGAGCTTGCCAGAGCGGCTCCGGAGGCGTTTCGCCCGGACCTTTGCTGGCGATTTCGTATTCGTGGCGCGCCTCATCCAGCTTCCAGGAGTTCATCTGAATGACATCGTTGAACTTCTGGGCCGCATCGGGATATTTTTTCTCTTCGTAGAGAAGTTTCATTCCCTCGGCGTAACGCTGTTCCACCGTTGCCTGCTGCTGCTCGATCTCAATCACGCGTTTGAGCGCTTCGTCGTGCAGCGGCCCGGGATGACCCGCAAGTCTTTTCCAATCGCTAAGCGAGTCATCCAACTTATGGCTGTCCCAAAGTTGTTTGGCCTCGGCTTCAAGCGCCAAATCATCGGCAGAAGGTCTTGAGAGCAACCTCGGAAGGAATCGAAGCGCGGCATAAACCCCACCACCCGCCACCGCGAGCCCGAAGATTACCAGCGCAACGATAGCGAGCGTGCGCGAACCGTTCTTGGGGGCAGGAGCGACTGCTGTTTGCGGAATTCTCTCCTCGACCCGAATTTGCGTTTGAATTAGTGGAACGGTTTGCGGAGCGGACGGCGGAGGCGTCATCACGGGCACGGACGGATTTTGGCGTGAGCGCGTGCTAGCAAAACTGGCGGGAGATTCGATAACCGTAGGCGCGCCTACGCGGGGCGGGCTCGCCGGAGGGAACGAGCTTGGCGCGGGGCTACTCGTTTCTGGCATGGTGGCGGACCATTGATCGCTTTCAGCGGCGTCCGGCGCTCTTGTTCCAGGCTTCGATTGGCTTTGCGCGCCCTTGCGCTTTCGTTCTTCTTCTTCCCTCTTTCTCTTTTGCGTCTCCAGGCGAAGGGCGTCTTCTCTCTCGGTGATGCGAGAAAGCAACAGGCGAGTTTGCATATCCGTCGCCTGAAGGATTCGAGCGGCCATTGCGCGATCGA
>Ga0335074_10009068_pt1 | contig 13859 bp, 11 predicted proteins | sample Lox_Sample_23_FD_206715 | JGI IMG/M metagenome (GOLD analysis project Ga0335074, IMG submission 206715) | Soil microbial communities from Loxahatchee National Wildlife Refuge, Florida, United States - Lox_Sample_2.3 | ecosystem: Environmental > Terrestrial > Soil > Wetlands | place: USA...
CATTCCGCGCCTTCCGATAGAATGACCAAGCAATAATTGCTGGGATTATTCTTCTTGTCGGTGATCAACAGGTCGATCAGCTTTTCCAGATTCACCTTGTATTCGGGAATGCAACATCGAATGGACGTGACATACGCGGTGTAGAGCGAAGTAAATCCGGCGTCGCGGCCGAAGACTCGAAAAATACCGATCCTCTCATGCGAACCCACGGTGGTCCGCTGCCGGGCAATGGCATCCGTGGCTCGCGTGATCGCGGTGGAAAAGCCGATACAGTATTCCGTGTTCCGGACATCGTTGTCCATGGTCTTAGGAACTGCGATCACCTTGACACCCAGGCTATGCAGTTTGGCGGCGTAGCTGAGAGTGTCATCACCCCCGATCGCGATCAGCGAGGTCAGCCCCAACTGCTCGATATTTTTGAGGACCCGCGGGCTGACGTCGTAGACGACTGAGGTTTTGCCGCCTTTTGTGGCTTCCCGTTTCGGAAAATCCTCGTTCTTCAGGAAATCCGGCAATTTTGGCATCTTGGAGGGATTGGTGCGGCTGCTATGAAGGACGGTGCCGCCATATCGATCGATCGTCCGGGTGTTTTCACGGGTCAACGGTAGAATGTAACGGGTGCGGCTGGCCTCGTCCTCCAGCTGGACGTGGGTCAGGCCCTCCCATCCGCGTCGAATCCCCACCACTTCACAGCAATTCTCAGTGGCGCGGTAAGTTACTTCTTTGATAACCGAGTTAAGTCCCGGAACGTCGCCGCCTCCGGTGAGAATACCGATACGCTGAGTGGCCATGGCCTATTTTACTCTAGGCCTTGCGGTTTCCGGCTCCGGGCGGAGGCTGAACCCGAAGCCGGAATCTGCGGGCAAACTACTTAGCGGTGTCCGCCGCCGTGGCCGCCACCACCGTGGAATCCGCCACCGCCACGGAACGCACCGCCGCCATGGTACCCGCCTCCATACCCGTGACCGACGTATCCTCTACCGCCGTAGTAGCCACGGCCATAGCCGCCCCAGCCGCCTACGCCGAAGTACAGGCCGCCGCCGTAGGGATAACCATAGCCATAAGGATACCCATACGCATAGGGGTACCCGTAGTAGGGATAAGGGTACGCGTAGGGATAAGGATACGAATAAGCATAAGGCACGCCGATCCCTACTCCGAAACGCACTGCAGCGTTAGCTTTAGGCGTGCCGACAAACATCATCATGCCCGCCAGCGCTATGATCGGGAGCCCAAGTTTCTTTAACGTTTTCTTGAACATATTCAACCTCTCTGGGGGCTTACTCCCGTTGCCCTCCACTACATTGGATGTCCGCCGTCTACCTGGGTTGCAATGTGCCCAACATTTCTCGAATTGTGCTGGCGCTGACTAAGGCGCGCCGCATAACTCTAAAGAGCTATTGGAGATGAAAGGAAATTTTCCATCTTGCCGTAACTTGACAGCCTCGAGACGCGTTATCTATGCAAATCCCCGTTACGACGGCGGACGCTTCACCCTATCACCCCAAGAGCGTCCGCCATTTCTAGTCTCATTCTCCGGAAATTCCCTCGAACAGCGGAGTGCTGAGATATCGTTCGCCGGAATCCGGCAACACCACCACCAGCATTTTTCCCTTCATCTCAGGTTCCTTGGCCACGCGCACGGCCGCGGCCACGGCGGCTCCGCTCGAAATGCCCGCCAGAATTCCTTCTTCGCGAGCCAACCGCCGCGCCATTTCGATGGACTCTTCGTTGGTGACCTGCTCCACACGATCCACCACCGACAAATCGAGGTTGCCGGGTATAAAGCCGGCCCCGATGCCTTGAATTTTGTGCGGCCCCGGGTGCAGCGGCTGGCCTTTGCGGGCCTGTGTGATCACAGGGCTGCCGGACGGTTCCACCGCGATCGAGATCACCTTTTTGCCTTTCTGAACTGACGTGATAAAACGTGACACGCCGGTTATCGTTCCGCCCGTTCCCACGCCGCACACCAAAGCATCCACCGCTCCTTCGGTATCGTTCCAAATCTCAGGACCGGTGGTTTTGAAATGAATCTCCGGATTGGACGGATTCTGGAACTGCTGCAGCAGCACGTAGCGCTGAGGGTCGGAAGCCACCACCTCTTCGGCTTTGTCGATGGAGCCCTGCATGCCCGCCGCCCCTTCGGTGAGGATCAAATTGGCTCCGAAGGCGCGCAGCACCTTGCGGCGTTCGAGCGACATGGTCTCCGGCATCACGAGCGTAATGGGATATCCGCGCGCCGCGGCGACGAATGCGAGAGCAATCCCGGTATTGCCGCTGGTGGGCTCAATCAGTTCCTTTCCGGGCCCCAATAAGCCGCGTTTTTCGGCGTCCCAGATCATAGCGGCGCCAATCCGGTCCTTCACCGAATAGGCCGGGTTTCGTCCTTCGATTTTGGCCAAAACAGTCGCTTGGCTGCCCTGCGAGATGCGGTTCAGCTTCACGAGCGGCGTTCGGCCGATGCTCAACGAGTTGTCCTGGTAGAACATCAAATCTCCCAATTCGGAATGTATTTAGATTGCCGTTCGCGCCAGTTCCGGACCAGTTCGGCGAACGTGGTTTGATCGATCACGTCGGACACCGATTGATCTACTTTACGCCAAGTGTCGGCAAACGGGTCGGAGGCGGTCTGGTCGCGAGCGGGTTTATTGGCTTTCGCCCCTTCGACATAACGCATCACCTGTCCTACGGTAATGGCTTCCGGGGGCCGAGCGAGCAAATAGCCTCCTTCGGCGCCGCGGCGGGATTCGACAAAGCCGCCCTGTTTCAATCCGGCCAGAATCAGCTCCAGGAATTTTTGCGGAATTTTCTGTCGTTGCGCGATGTCGGCGATTTTGATGGGTTCGCCAGATTTTTGCAAAGCCAAATCGAAGATCGCGTGCAAGGCGTATTCGCCCTTGACGGAGATGTTCATAGGGGCCGAGATGAATCTCCCGCGACCAACTAGAGATTGTAACGCGGCGACTCAGGTAAAGCGCGGGCGCTGCCGGAGGACCGCTGCCGGCTATTTATTTTCGCCCAGATCGCGGAGGGAAACGGTCATTTGCTGGAGTGAAAGATCGTGGAGATGGGCAATCAACTCCTGCGCGCGCCTGCGCAGTTTCCGGGCGAGAGATTTGTTGCCGGCCTTTTGGGTGGCGGAAGCATAATCCAGGAGGATGCCCGCGGCCTCAGGATGCTGGTCGCCGAGGGTTTTTTCTTCCAGCATGAGCGATTGCTCGAAGTAGGGCGCCGAATCGGCGGGTTTGCTTCCGCCAGCCACGATATTCCCCAGATTGCGGAGAATCCGCGACCTCAAGAGCGCGTCGCCGTCGGGGCGCAGCAGTTGTAAAGCGCGCTGCTCGGTTTGACGCGCCTCATCGCGCCGGCCCAGCCGGTCAAACAACTCGCCTTGATTGGCGAGTGTTCCAGCAAGGTCGGTTCTGCCCGCCGGGGCCATATTTTCAAAGATGCCGACGGCTTGATCGTAAAGCGGCAGTGCGGCCTGGAATTCCTTCTTGGTCTTTAATATTTCCGCTAGATTGAGAAGCGCGATGGCATACTCCCGCGTGCTGGTAGCGTGTCGGCGCTGATAGGAAAGCAGGGCGGAGCGGAGCAACTCTTCGGCGCGATCGAACTCGCCGAACCGGCAGACTACGACTGCAAGGTTGCCTTGCACGATGGCATCGTCGGGCGAGCCGGGATGATATTGATCGAGTTTGCGCGCGGCGGCTTCCATCAGATTTCGAGCTTCCCAATCGCGGCCTTCCACGCGATAGATCTCACCCAGATTATTCAGCGAATCGGCCACCTCCAGGCTGGAAGCGGGCAGAGCTTTCTGGCGCCATTCCAGGGCAGCGCGAAACATCCGTTCAGCATCCGGGTAGCGGTCCAGCCGCCGGTAAAGCTCCCCCAGATTATTGGCGATCTTGGCGCTCGCGACATCGTCATTCCGCGCCGCTTCCAGCGCACCGCGATACAGCGCCTCGGCTTCTTCGTTTCGCCCCTCCTGCATGCGTTGAATGGCAAGGTTGTTCCGCGCGGCGGCTTCCCGAAGAGAACTGGGCGTCTGAGCAGAGGCGGCGGCAATGAAAACGGCCAGCAGGATGGCCACCGGTTCGAACCTCACAATCCATTGGTTGTCCGAAGCCGCCGTCCCTCTCATGACGATTCTTATCGGCGCTCATGAAAAAGTTGAGACCAAAGTTCATGACAAAAAATTGGCGCGCCAAGACCATGCCCAACAACGCGCGCCGGAAGGATCTGGCGCCAGAAAGAAACTCCGCAAAGAGCGCCGGATGAGTTCGGCCCCGCGTGCGGATATAATCGACGACTGCGGATATAATCGAACGGGCGGTTGCCCCCTCGAAGGAGAAGTATGAAGATGCAAGCCGTGTTTTCCGGATTGGTCCCGGCGATTTGTTTGGCTGCGTGCGCGCTGCCGCTTGGCGCACAGTCCGGAGCCGCGGGCGGCGAGTGGCGTACCTATGGCGGAGATCTGGGAAACACGCACTACTCGCCTCTCGATCAAATCAATGCGGGTAATTTCGGCAAGCTCGAAGTGGCATGGCGCTTTAAGACCGTGAACCTCGGCCCGCGCCCGGAATTCAACTATGAGGGCACGCCGCTGATGGCGAACGGCGTGATTTACGCCACTGCCGGATCCCGCCGCGACGTGGTGGCGCTGGATGCCGCTACCGGCGAGCTGCTGTGGGTGCACAGCGAGAACGAAGGCGAGCGCGGCAAGGTAGCTCCGCGCCAATTGTCGGGCCGCGGACTGGCTTATTGGACCAACGGTACTGAAGAGCGCATTCTCTACGTGACGCCGGGCTATCGCCTGATCGCGCTGGACGCCAAGACCGGCCAGCCCGTCCCGTCGTTCGGTACGGACGGCGTCGTGGATCTGAAAATGAATGACGACCAGGAAATCGATCCGCTCAGTTCAGAGATTGGATTGCACGCCGCTCCGGTGGTGGCGGGGGACGTCGTCATCGTGGGCGCGGCGGGCAAACCCGGCGGAGTGGTGAAGAGCAAGACCAACGTGAAGGGCTTCGTGCGCGGTTTCGACGTGCGAACCGGCAAGCGGCTATGGATCTTCCACACCATCCCGCGCGCGAACGAATTCGGATACGACACCTGGGAGAAGGATTCCGCTTCGTATACGGGCAATACGGGCGTGTGGGGACAGATCAGCGTCGACCCGCAATTGGGGATGGCGTTCATCCCGGTGGAACTTCCGACCGGCGATTTCTACGGCGGGCATCGCCCGGGCAACGGTCTCTTCGGTGAGACCCTGCTGGCCGTGGATTTGAAGACCGGCCAGCGCAAATGGCATTACCAATTGGTGCATCACGGAATCTGGGACATGGATATCCCGGACGCGCCGATGCTGGTGGACATCACGATTAATGGCCAAACGGTGAAAGCCGTGGCGCAGCCCACTAAACAAGCCTTCCTGTACGTCTTCAATCGCATCACCGGGAAGCCGATCTGGCCGATCGTGGAGCGGCCCGTCGAACAATCCACGGTGCCGGGCGAGCAAACCAGTCCCACGCAGCCGTTCCCCACCAGGCCGCCGGCTTACGATTTGCAGGGGCTCACGCTCGACGATCTGATCGATTTCACGCCCGAGCTGCACAAAGAAGCTCTGGAGCTGGTTTCGCATTACCATCTGGGTCCGGTGTTCACGCCTGGCGTACTCAGCAAGCCGGACGGCCCGTGGTCCACGCTGGCGCTGGCGACCGCGGGCGGCGGCACGAATTGGCCGGGCGGCTCGTACGATCCGGAGACGCACATCGCCTATATTCCGTCGCAACGGTCCGTGACCGAGATCGGCCTGATCCCCGGCGATCCGAAACGAACTGACATGGCGTATATGTCCGGCAGCGCCAAGGCCAGGAAGCCGGGCGACAGGCAGGGGCCCTTCGGCCTCCTCCTGCACGGCCTGCCGATCGAGAAGCCGCCCTACGGGAGCATCACGGCGATCGATTTGAACAAAGGCGAGATTCTGTGGCACATCGCTAACGGCGACACTCCCGATGACATTAAGGACAATCCCGCGCTCAAAGGTGTAAACATTCCGCGCACCGGACGGTCGGGCACTTTCGGGGTATTGGTGACCAAGACCCTGCTGATTTGCGGCGAGCGCAGCGCGGGCAAATCGCCGACCATGCTGCGGGCGTATGACAAGGCCACGGGCCGGGAGGTCGGCGCGGTGACGATGCCTGCCGGACAAACGGGAACGCCGATGACATACATGTTCCATGGCAAGCAATACATCGTAGTGGCGGTGGCGGCGGGGGGATTCCCGGCTGAGCTCGTGGCGTACAGATTGCCCGAAGAGTAAGGCGCCACTCGCTGAAGCGAGTAGCAATAAATCAGGGCCCGTCATGGCGAGCCAGGGTCGCGAGCCAGGGTCGCGAGCCAGCGGACTCGCCAGTGTGAAATACTGCTCGAATGCGAGCGGTTTATCTGCCCTTAGCAGTCTGTATTGTGGCTTTCGCACCAATTGTTGTCGGAGCGGAGCTGCACTCTGGGGAATCGGTACAGAACTCCCTGCATCCCGGCGCAACCGAGGCGTACACCCTCAACTTGCAGGCAGGAGATCTGGTGTCGCTAAAGTTCACCGATACCGGACAAGACATCATCTTGACGGTCTCAACTCCCGGCGGCGAAGTAGCTCGGCGGTTTTCGAGCAAGCTGCAAGACGGAGAACCGGTCGCCTGGTACGTCCCCGAGCGCGGAGCGTGGCAGATCGCTCTCACTGGGCAAGACAAAGGCGCTGAATGCGGCTACAAAATTTCAGACCTGAAGATTAGTAAATCGGAAAGCTTGCTAAAACCCTCCACCGAGATTGCAAGCCCACGCCTCAAGCAGCTTACCGACTCTGCTTCTGTCGCGAAATTCTGGGCTCAGATCGAGAAAGAGGGAACGCCGCTGATTGAGCCGCTCCCGGACGATGCACGCAATATGCTCGTGACATTCATATGGCGAGCGCGCGGCGAAACGAAAGGCCTCATGGTCCAAGGGCAGTTGTGCGGCCAGGAAAACTGCTTCATGAAGCGGCTGGGCAACACCGACCTGTGGTACGTATCGCTGAAAATCAACCGGCACGTTCGCACTTACTACTCGTTCGTGCCCAATATTTCCTCGGCCCCCAAATCCGATGCAGACTTCACACTCGTGGAGGCGCTGACACAACGCGATCCGCTCAATCCGAAGGGGTGGTTTGAGAGCGACGACGACCCGGATGTTCCGATCCACCATGGCGTATCCAGGCTGGAAATGCCCGATGCTCCCGCCCAGCCCTGGGCGGATAAGCGAAAGAATGTCCCTGAAGGACAAGTGGAGAAGCACAGCTTTACGAGCGCATTATTGAAGAACACCCGCGACGTTTGGGTCTACACGCCGCCCGGTTACTCGAAGACCGCGACGCCGTATGCATTGCTGCTGGTCTTCGATGGGGACACCTACATCAAGATAGTGCCCACGCCGGTGACGCTCGACAATTTGCTCGCCGACCAGAGAGTCCCGCCAATGGTTGCGGTAATGATCGGCAACGCACGGGAGGCCAGATCGATCGAGCTTCCGTGCAATCCGCAATTCGCCGACTTCTTGAGCTCTGAACTTGTGCCGTGGGTGCGGCGGATGTATAACGTGACCTCCGATCCCAAGCAGGTGACTATCGGAGGGTCGAGCTATGGAGGACTGGCGGCGACTTACGCCGCTTATCGTCATCCGGAAATCTTCGGCAACGTGCTGTCGCAATCGGGATCTTACTGGTGGACTCCTCCGCCGGATCCATCGAAGCCCTCCAGCTTCGATCCCGATTCCGAGCACAACTATGTGGCCGACCTTTTTATCCGAAGTCCGCGGTTGCCAATCCGCTTCTACTTAGACGCAGGCTCCCTGGAACTGGACCGCTCCGGGCAAGGAGGATCCATTCTGGTTCCCAATCGCGACTTGCGAAATGTTTTGATTTCCAAAGGCTACGAAGTGCATTACCAGCAATTTCAGGGGGCGCACGATTATCTGAGCTGGCGCGGCACGTTGGCCGATGGCTTGATTTTGCTGATGGGCGGCAAGCAGTGATCGCAAAGATCAATTCTCCTTGGGCGCGGGTTCCATGCCGGAAGCCTTGATCGTTTTCGCAGCGCTCGCGCCGGTGAGCGATTTGATGAACTGCTCGGCGGCTGCGCGTTTTTTGGTGGAGCTGGCGATTCCGGCCGCTAGAACGATCCGCTTCTGGAACTCGGCCGGCAGCGGACCGGCTAACTGGACACCCGGAGCTGGTAGTATTTCGCTGATCAGAGCCAAAGCGATGTCGACGTTTCCAGCCGCAAGGTTTTTCATGGATTGTTCGGCGCCCGCTTGATAAACCGTCTTATCCTGGAGCGCCTGTGCGATGCCCAGCTTCTGGAACATGTCCAGGATGGCCGGAGTTCCGGCGCCCACTTTGACGTAGCCGATCGATTTCGCCCCGAGCAGCGTCTGCTTGATGTCTTGGACAGTGCTGACGTCGGGCTTGGGACGTCCGGCGCGAACGGCTACGCCAATGCCGCTCGAGGCCAGATTCACTTCGGTCCCGGAGGCAACCTTGCCGTCTTTGATCAGTTCCTCGATCACCTGCGGCGTCACGATCACAACATCGAAAGGCTGTCCTTGTTCGATGGATTGCTTCAGATTTCGCGAAGCGCCGAAGTCGATTTTCGCCGTGCCTGAAATGGCGCGCTCGCTTTGTGGCAGCAGCTTATTCATGGCCGCGCGAAAGCCATTGGAGCACAGGACGTGAATCTCCGTATTTTGCGCGGAGGCCGTCAACACGGCGAACGCGGAAATTAGGGCGGCTCGCGCGATTTTGGCCATGGAGTTCTCCTATTCTTTAGGCGTGACTTTTACAATCGTGGCGGTGAAGTGCTGTCCCGGTTCCAACCAGAACTGGTGCGGGGCCCCTTTGGGAACGAAGATGGAATCGCCGGCTTTGACGGGGTACTTCGTGCCGCCGTCGATGGAATCGCCCCGTATTTCTCCCGGACCGCTGGGCTTTCCATTGACAATTTTGCCGCCGATAATCACCGCGCCCTCACCTTCGCGAAAGAAGATGAAATCGGCTAGTTCGGTGTGAATCTCCGCCCGCGAATTTCCTTCTCGATACAGGATGAACGCCGAATCCATCAGGCGCGACGTTCCCAGGCCGGCTTGTTTGTTCAGCCGCGACGCCGCGGATTTGTCCAATTCCTTGGTATGGTCCGCACTCCAATATACGGGCGCGGTAGGGTCGGCGGCCCACACCGGAAGAAGCGATGCTATGACGAACAACAGAGTCTGACGCATAATGCCTCCTAAGGCAGCGCAAAAACCCAAACCGCCCCACCTTCGGGAACTTCCGGATACTCTCCGGGAAAGCTGCGATCCAGGCTGGCTTGATCGCCGCGCGAATCCCCGCCCCATCCGGCGTGAACCGCCAGGTATTGTTTGCCGTCTATCAGGAAAGTAGTGGGAGGCGCAAGGATACCGGAGTTGGTCGGAAATTCCCAAAGAAGTTTGCCGGTCGCGGCATCGAACGCGTGGATCTTGCGATCGTTGGTCCCGCCGCTGAATACCAAGCCACCGGCCGTGGCCAGCATGCCGCCCCAATTCGGGCTTTTCGCATAATCATGTTTCCAGACCAGCTTTCCGGTATCGACATTCCAGGCCTGGACCTCGCCGAAATGGTCGGCGCCGGGCACGATACTGCCAGAGCCGATTTTCACTCCGCCAAAACCGGAGCCAGGCACATACTCCACCTCTTTTCCTGTCGATGTGCCGCACATATTGTTATTGGCGGGAATGTAGATCAGGCGCGTCTTCGGATCGAATGCGATCGGCGGCCAATTCTTACCGCCATGGATTCCGGGACAATAAGTGGCGGTTTTTTCCGTGCCCGGCTTGTGATCCGGGTCGATTTCCGGACGCCCGGTTTCGGGATTGAGGCTTTTGAAGACGTTCTGATAAACATACGGCTTGCCTTCGATGAACTTGATCCTTCCGCCGGTGGCCGCGTCGCCGCGATCCAGAAACCAGAGGTAGCCGTCGCGCGCGACATCAATGAGTCCGCGGAAGGTTCTTCCCCCGCGCTCGAAGTCAACCAGGATGGGCGGCGAGACTTCATCCCAATCCCAGGAGTCATTCGGATTGTACTGGAAGTATCCTTTGATCGCGCCGGTGGAAACGTCCAACGCGATGGTGGACGCGACATACAGATTGTCGCCGGGGCGCTGATCGCCCATCCAAGGTCCGCCGTTGCCCACGCCCCAATACGCGATGTTGGTGACGGGATCGTAATTGCCGGTTACCCACACCGGGCCGCCGCCGGTTTTCCACTGATCGCCTTTGGGCCAGGTCTCGCTGCCGGGTTCGCCGGGCGCGGGGATGGTGTAGGTGCGCCACAACTGCTTGCCCGTATCGGGATCGTAGGCGGCGACGAAACCGCGAATTCCAAACTCGCCGCCGGACGCGCCCACCATCACTTTTCCGTCCGCGATGAGCGGAGCCAGCGTCATGTAATAAGCGGCTCTACTGTTTGCGACATTGGTGGCCCATACTTCGTGGCCCGTCCGTGCGTCGAGCGCCACCAATACGGCGTCACCGGCCGCGAAATAAACCTTGTCGCCATAGAGCGCGACGCCGCGGCTGGTATCATGCGCGACCACGGCTCCGGAGGCCCGGGGCTTTTTGAATCGCCACAGAAGATTGCCGCTGCGCACGTCGATGGCGATCACCTGGCTATCGGGCGTAGATACAAACATCACGCCGTTGTTCACCAATGGCGCGGCTTCATGGACCTTGGGCTCGCCGGTGGAGAAAATCCAGACCGGACGCAGGTTCTTGACGTTCTCGGGAGTGATCTGGTCGAGCGGGCTATAGCCCCAGCCATCGTAGGTGCGGCGGATGGAGAGCCAGTTGGCGTCCTCCGGATGCAGGAGGCGCTCGGCCGTCACCGGCTGGTAGTTGCGGAGTACGGCGGGCATCGAGGGGGGCTGCGTGGAAAGCTGAGGTTGAGATTGACCGAAGGCGATCCCGGCGGCAAATTCCAGCATTCCCGCAACCAGCCAAAATGTTCGATCCATGAGCGACCTCCCTCGGTCCAGCGTCAACGAGACCCGCCGGACAGCCATCATACACGATGCTTCGATGTAGAATAAAAGGCCGGAAATGACATTCAATCGGCCAATTGGAATAGCGCTGACCGCAATCGTGTGCGGTGGGTGGGCAGCCTCGCTTGCCGCGGCAAGCGGCGAAGCTTTCAAGGCACAACTGTCTGCGGTGGCGGCGGATGCCAGGACGCGCGCGAATCTGGCGGGGTCGGGTTCGGCGTCGGCGACGCTCAACGGCACGAAGCTGATCATTAACGGCCGGTTCCAGGGCTTGCTGTCTCCGGCGACCAAGGCCGAGCTTCACAGCGGCGTGGCGGCGGGCGTGCGAGGCCCAACCATCTCCGCTCTTTCCGTTACCACGGCCGAGGACGGAATGATCGGCGGAGTTGTCGACCTGACGCCCGAGCAATTGACCAGCCTGCACAAGGGCGGTATCTATATTCAGATTTACAGCCAAAAGGCGCCGGACGGCGTCCTGTGGGGCTGGCTGTTGCATTAGGAGCCAGCTTTTGCTTTAGGAGTTTAAGACACATGTTTAGTAGAATTTTCTTGGCGTGCTTGACCGCCGGCGCTTGTTACGCGCAGACTACTGGGCCTTACACGGCGGCGCAAGCCGCGGCCGGGCGCGCTGCCTATCAGGCCAACTGCGCGGGATGTCACGGCGCCGATCTCAGCGGCCAGAACAGCGCGTCCGCATTGGCGGGCAGCCTCTTCATGAGCAGTTGGGGCGCCCGCACTCCGGCCGACCTGGTTTCGTTCATGGAAGGCGCCATGCCGCCATCGAGTCCCGGCAGCCTGGGCGAACAGACCTACGTGAACGTGACGGCGTTCATTCTGGATTTCAACGGCGCGCGGCCCGGAAATGACCCGTTGACCGCTGCCTCTAAGGTGGCGATCCGTTCGGTTGCCACCGGGCAGCAGAAACCGCGAGCCGCGACCGCGGGCGAACCCCTTGGCGGCCGGGCTGAAGCTCCTGTCCCGGCCACTCCCAGAGGCCTGGTGGTACACGGGGAAGTGAAAAACTTCCAGCCTGTTACGGACGCGATGCTGCGCCATCCCGATCCGACCGATTGGCTGATGATCCGCCACGATTATCACGCCACCAACTACAGCACGCTTAATCAGATCACCACGCAGAACGTCAAGAATCTCCAGCTCCAGTGGGTGTGGGCTATGAACGAAGGCACCAATCAGGCCGCGCCCATCGTGCATAATGGCGTGCTGTACATCAATAATCCCGGCAATATCGTGCAGGCGATCGACGCGCGCTCAGGCAATCTGATTTGGGAGAACCGCATCGGGCCGACCGCGACGGGCAGCTCGCAGCGCGGTCTGGCGATGTACGACGACAAGATCTACGTGACGACAAGTGATGCCCATATCTACGCGCTCGACGCGCGCACCGGCAAGAATGTGTGGGACACCGTGATCGGCGATCGCAGCCAGAGCAAATACTCCACCTCGAGCGGACCCATCATCATCAACGGCAGAGTGGTGCAGGGTTTAGGTGGATGCGCGAAATATCAGGAAGAGAAGTGCTTCATCAGCGCCTACGATGCGCAAACCGGCAAAGAGGTCTGGCGATTCTATACCATCGCGAAGGAAGGCGAGCTGGGCGGCGATAGTTGGGGCAAGCTTCCGAACCTGTTTCGCGCAGGCGGGGAAACCTGGATCACCGGCAGCTACGATCCCGACCTGAATTTGACCTATTGGGGTGTGGCGCAATCGAAGCCCTGGATGCGCGCGAGCCGGCAATCGGGAAATGGTGCGACGCTTTTTGCCAACTGCACGGTGGCTCTCAACGCCGACACCGGCAAATTGGTTTGGTATTACTCGCATGCGCCCGGCGAATCGCTCGATCTGGACGAGGTGTTCGAGCGCGTGCTCGTGGATGAGGGCGCCCAGAAGCTGGTTTTCAGCGCAGGCAAGGCCGGGATCTTATGGAAGCTGGATCGAACCAACGGAAAATATCTGGGGCACAAGGAAACGGTTTTCCAGAACATCTACGATTCGTTCGATCCTAAAACCGGCGAACCGCACTATCGCAACGACATCGTGGAGCAGCAGGTCGGGGAGCTGATCCAAAGCTGCCCGACGTCGGAAGGCGGCCACAATTGGCACGCCATGAGCTATAACCCTGGAAGCGACGAGCTCATCATTCCCGTCGCGCAGAGTTGTCAGGAAATGAAGGCGCAAAAGATCGACCTGGTGGCGGGTGGCGGCAGCGCGGGCGGCGCGAACCGCTGGTTCTTTGAGTCGCCGGGATCGAACGGCAACATCGGCAAGCTGGCGGCCTACGACGTGAAGACGCTCAAGGAAAACTGGAAGATCGAGCAGCGGGCTCCGTTCATGACAGCTGTGCTTTCGACGGCCGGCGGAATCGCGTTCGTGGGCGACATGGACCGGACATTCCGCGCGATCGACGTAAAAACGGGGAAGACGCTGTGGGAGACGCGCCTGGCGACCTCGGTGCAAGGCTTCCCGCTGACCTTCAGTATCGGAGGAAGGCAATACATCGCGGTGACCAGCGGCCTGGGCGGCGGCAGCCCACGCATGGTGCCGACGGTGCTGGCGCCGGAGATCCACTACCCGTCGTACGGGAACGCGCTGTACGTGTTCGCGTTGCCGGAGAAGTAGCTCAGGCGTGTCATTTGGCATTCTTCGCGAGCGCGACAGTTACTAGGTTGGGCCAGCCAATTTTAAATTGAATGGGCCACTCCGTACAGGTATAGGGCAAACAAGCTG
>Ga0335074_10009069_pt1 | contig 13858 bp, 11 predicted proteins | sample Lox_Sample_23_FD_206715 | JGI IMG/M metagenome (GOLD analysis project Ga0335074, IMG submission 206715) | Soil microbial communities from Loxahatchee National Wildlife Refuge, Florida, United States - Lox_Sample_2.3 | ecosystem: Environmental > Terrestrial > Soil > Wetlands | place: USA...
TGGTGTCGACGTTCCCGTTCATCGTCGAAGCCGGGATCTTTCTGGACCTCGTCGCCGCAGTGCTGATCATGATCGTGTTCGTCTCCGGGATCACGCGGCGTCTGGCAGAGGCCACGGCCTCCGAGCTGCGGGAGCTGCAGGGATGACGGCGAGGGCCGGTGGGCGATGAACACATTGGTCGTGCTAATCGTGGCATTCCCCCTACTCGGGGCTTTGGCGGTCGCCACGGGGGCGCGAGCTCGAGGGGGCGGTGCCGCCTTGGCCGTCGGCGGGGCGGGGTCGCTGGTTGCCGCCATCGTACTTGCGGTGCGCGTTGTCCACGCGGGGCACTACCAGACCTGGAGCGGTTTTGTCTACGTCGACTCCCTGGGGGCCTTTTTTGCGGTGGTCATTTCTTCGGTGGTCGTCCTGGCCAGCCTGGCGTCGGTGGCCTACTTGTCCGAGGAAGACGAAAGAGGCGACCTCAGCAGCTTCCAGGTCGGGCTCTACTTGGTGTCCTTTTCCCTCTTCGCCTCGGCCATGCTCGCCGTGTTCCTCACGGGCAACCTGGGCCTCCTGTGGATCCTGGTCGAGGCAAGCACTTTGGCCAGCGTCGTGCTCGTTGGCCTCGAGGCAAAGAGAAGATCGCTCGAGGCAGCGTGGAAGTACGTGATCATCAGCTCCTTCGGGGTCACGATCGCCCTCGTGGCCACACTGTTCCTCTTTTACTCCGCCAGCGCTTTGCACCTCAGCTCCGACCAGCGGCTCACCTGGGCCTATCTCTTCGCCCACGCCCGGTCGCTGGCGCCCGCCAGCATGCGGCTGGCCTTCTTGCTCGCGGTCGTCGGCTATGGCACCAAGGTCGGGCTGGCACCGATGCACACCTGGCTGCCCGACGCCCACTCCGAGGCTCCGAGCCCTGTGAGCGCCATGCTGTCGGCCGGTCTGCTGAACACCGGGATGTACGCCATTATCCGCTTCCACGCCATCGCGAGCGTCGCGCTCGGGCCGACTTACCCGTCCACCACGCTTTTGTTCTTTGGCTTCCTAACTGTGTTCACCGGGGTCATTTTCATGGTCCGGGGAGGGAACTACAAACGGCTGTTCGCCTACTCGTCGGTTGAGCACATGGGCATCATCTCCGTAGCGCTCGGTTTCGGCGGCACCCTCGGGACCTACGGCGCGCTGCTGCAAGTGCTGAGCCATGCGATTGGCAAGTCGGTGCTGTTCCTGTCGTCGGGGCACATTGTCCTCGGCTACCGCACCCGCGAGTCGTCGAAGGTGCGCGGGATGCTGGGCTCCCTCCCCTTGGCCGGGGCCGTGCTCCTGCTCGGGTCGCTTGCCGTCGCTGGCAGCCCACCTTTTGGCGTGTTCCTCTCCGAGCTCACGATCGTGCGGGCGGGTTTCGCCGGTTCGGCCGTTACCGGTCCGGTGCTTGCCGGCTTCCTGGTGCTGCTCCTTGTCGTCGGCTTCGTCTCGCTCGTGGTCCCCGCCATCTCCATGGTCTCGGGCGAAGGGCCGCCCGCGGGCGCGCTGGTGCCGTACCCAAGACGCGCTCGGCGGCTGCTGGCGGCGGCCCCGATGGTCGCTGGGCTGGGCGCGCTAGCGGTGCTGGGCTTGTGGGTGCCCGGTGCCCTGAACGAACTGCTTGTGCACAGCGTCAGGGCAGTCCTGTGAGCGATGTCGACAAAGCCGTCCCGGTCACCTCGCGTACCCGACCTGCCGAGACCCATGTAAGGCGGGTGGAGACCGGCTCCTTCGAGGACCACCTGGTCGCCATGGGAAGCACGCCTGGGGCGCGCCTGGCTGACTTTTTTGGGGCGATCGAGGACGGCGGCCTGGTGTTGCGCCTGGTGTACGCGCTCGACGACGAAGCCCAGTACGAAGTCGTCGAGTGGCCGGTGAGCGGCCCTGAGTACCCCGCGCTGTCGGAGAGCGACCCCGCTGCTTTTGTCGAGGAGTGCGAGATATACGAACAGTTCGGTGTGTCCCCAGCCGGTGGGAGGCTGCTCAACCGCCTGGTGGTTTCGCGCCATGCCAGCCCCGACTTCCCCCGCCTTGGCGCGGCCCCCCCGCGGCCAGGCCGCGAAGTCCATGCCCAGCACTATGTCACCGGCGAAGCCTTCGAGTTCCCGGTCGGGCCCGTGCGCGCGGTTGCCCAGGAGTCGCTCTACATGGGCCTGGTGACAAGTGGCGAGGAGGTCATCGACCTCTACCTTCTGCAGTGGCACAAGCACAGGGGCATCGAGCGCCGCCTCCAAGGGCTCAGCATCGAGCGGGCGCTGTTTATCGTCGAGCGTGCTGAGGGGCCGTCCGCTGTGGCCAACACATGGGCCTTTTGCCGTTCCGCTGAAGCTCTTTGCGGCCTGGCCCTCCCTGAGCCCGTCGAAGCCGCACGTGCCGTCGCCCTTGAACTGGAGCGGCTGTACAACCACGCCGCGGCGATTGCGGCGTTGTGCCAGTCGACCGGGTTGTCGGTCGGCCAAGCCCAGGCCGAGATCGCGCTCGAGGGCTTCCTCCGGCTCAACCTCGCCTCATTCGGGCACCGCTACCTGTTCGGCAGCGTGGCGTTCGGGGAAATGGGCCGCTCCCTCGACCGGGAGGCCCTGTTGAAAGGGCTCCCGGTGGCCTACGACGAGCTGCGGCGGGTTACAGAGTCGCTTTGGTCGACCAACTCGTTCATGGACCGTCTTGAGGCGTGCGGCACCGTCGACGGCGAGGCAGCGGGCCGTCTGGGCCTTGTGGGGCCGGTCGCCCGGGCCGCAGGCCGCGACCTGGACACGCGGCGCGACCATCCCTTCGGTCCGTTCGGCCAGCTTGGCGTCAAAGTGGCCGTCAGGCAGAAAGGTGACGCATTGGCCCGCATGCAGGTGATGGCCGCAGAAGCCGAGGAGTCCGTCCGGCTGGTCCACGACTTGGCGGGTGACGGCGCTCGGGCCGGGCCTCGCCGGGGGTCGGCGATCTTGCCGGACGAAGGCGCCGCGGCCCGGGCTGCTGCTGCTGGCCCGGGGGCGGCGCTCGGTTGGTGCGAGTCCCCCCGTGGTGAATCACTGGCCTGGCTCTCGCTCGACGCTGAGGGCCTCGTTCGCCGTGCGCGGCTGCGACCGGCTTCGGCCCGCAACTGGCGGGCGTTCGACGACGCGGCCCGGTCGCGCAATGTCTTCACGGACATCCCCATCATTGAGGCCAGCTTCTGGCTGACCGTGGCCGGGTTCGCTCGCTGATGGCGCTTTGGTTCTGGCGAGGGCTTCGAAAGGGCGTGGTCACCACGCGCTACCCGGCAGTCACAGACCCCTGGGCACGGGGCCTGCCCACTCCTCCGGTGTTCGACCCTAAGCGCCTGACAGTAGCCATCGCCGACCAGGCGGTGGCCGCGTGCCCGAGCCAGGCATTGGCCCGAGAGGGTACGTTGCTACTGCTCGACTTGGGCGCCTGCTCAGCCTGCGGTCGGTGCCTGGCTGTGGCTGGCCCCGCCGCCCGGCCGAGCGGGTTGTTCGAGCTGGCCGCCACGAGCCGTGGGCACCTCGTCAAGAGCATCCAAATCGGCGGCCCGGCGGAAGGTGGCATCTAATGAGAAAGAGCGGCAGCAGCTCTATTGGTGCGGGTTTGCGACGCCGGCCCTCAGTGACGACCGAGGAAGACGAGGCGTTCGCCAGGCTGGGTGAGGCGCGCGCTGTGTTCGGGCGCAGCCTGCACGTACGCACGATCGATACCGGCTCCTGTGCTGTTTGCGAATCCGAGATCCGGCTCCTGCTCGCCCCCCATTACGACCTGCACCGCTTGGGCCTGTTCTTCACCCCGGCGCCGCGCCACGCCGACCTGCTCATGGTCACCGGGCCGGCCGTAAGGGCTATGGACGTTGCCTTGGGCAAGACCTACGCGGCCATGCCGGAGCCAAAGGTCGTGATCGCGGTGGGTGCCTGCCCCCTGGGCGGCATTTACCCGGAGGACGAGCTGGTCCACGGCAGGCTCGAAAAGGTGATACCCGTCGACGTGTTCGTCCCGGGATGCCCGCCGAGCCCGCTCGCTCTGCTGCAGGGCCTGCTGGTGGCGGTAGGCAGGCTCAGGGAGAAGGTAACCGGGTTTAGCTTCAGTGAGGATTTCGGCGTTCTTGACCCACCGGGCCGGATCAGAAAAGGGCCGGACAGGTGAGCACGACGTTGCTTTGGACAGCGGCTGCGTGCTGGGCGGCCGCGGCGGTGGTCGGCCTGGGGGCCTCCAAGCGAGCGTTTATTTTTCTCGCGGCCTCGGAATCAGCGGCTGGCGGCCTGGCGGCGTTGGTGGGAGGCGTCCTCCTCGCCCTCAGTGGCCGTCCAAGTCCTGAGCTGTCGGCCACGGGGGGTGCCAACGCGGGCCAACTGGTCGGCAACCTTGCCCTGCGGGCCACGCCGCTGTCGGCTGCCTTCATCGTGCTGCTGGGGCTCGTTGCATTGGCCATAGGCGCCTTCGCACCCCGTTACCACGGACCTGGGACGGGCACTGCCGTTTACCTGTGCGTGTACAACCTGGCGCTGCTCGCTTCGCTTGCCGTCCTGGTTGCCGCCGACGTCACCACCTTCCTCGTGGCCTGGGAGTCCATGACGCTGGCCTGCGCCCTGGTCGTGCTCCGCCACCGCGGCCGGCACGGGACCGCCACGGGTGCATTGTGGTTCCTGGCTCTGGGCGAGATCGGCTTCGGGATGGTGACGGTGGCGTTCGTGATCATGGCCACGCAGTGCCACAGCCTCGACCTGGCGACGATCGCCGCGCGAGCGGGCCATGTGCCGGTCACGTGGCGGGACAGTGCCTTCGTTCTGGCGCTGGTCGGTTTCGGTTTCAAGGCCGGCCTGGTGCCCATGCACGTCTGGTTGCCTGCTGCGCACCCCGTGGCTCCAGCGGATGGCTCGGCGTTCCTCTCCGGCCTCGTCGTCAAGCTCGGGGTCTACGGAATGGCACTGTTCGGGTTCCAGCTCCTGGGCCGCCAGCCCACCTGGTGGGGCCTGCTCGCGATGGCCCTGGGCGCCCTTTCAGCGCTGGTCGGCATCCTCTACGCCATGATGGAGCGAGACCTCAAGCGCTTCCTTGCTTATTCGACGGTCGAGAACGTGGGGGTCATCGTTGCGGCGCTTGGCGCGGCGATGACCTTCGCGAGCAACGGCCAACCTCAGTTGGGTGCCTTCTTGCTCCTCGTGGCCCTGTACCACGTGGTGAACCACGGTGCCTACAAGACTCTGCTGTTCCTGGAAGTCGGGGTGGTCGAGCACGGCGCTGGTACCCGGGACCTCGACCATCTGGGTGGCCTCGTGCACCGAATGCCAGCGAGCAGCGTGATCAGCTTTATCGGGGTCCTCGGGATCGCCGCCCTGCCGCCGCTCAACGGCTTTGTCAGCGAGTGGATGGTGTTCCAAGGGCTCTTCCAGGGCTTCCGCCTACCCGGTCACGTCCCTGGGGTGCTCTTCGTCCTCGCTGCCGCAACCTTGGGGCTGACCGCCGGCCTTGCCGTCATGGCGTTTACCCGTGCCTTTGGGGTGGGTTTCTTAGCCATGCCCCGTAGCCGCCAAGCGGCGCAGGCGACCGAGAAGGGCCAACCCCTGTTCGGGCCTGGCGTCCTGGCAACCGCCTGCGTGGCGTTGGCGATAGGTGCACCCGCCGTACTGGTGGCATTGGACCACGTCGTACGGGGAACGATCGGCGTCGATCTGCGGCCGCAATTGCTGGCCCCTGACCTCGTCGTCATACCGGCCCATACAAACTTCTCTGGTTTCTCACCCACATACCTGGGGGTGTTTATCGTGGCTGTCGCGGCTGTGCCTGTACTGCTGTATTTTCTGGCGCGACCCCGGGGCGCCGCGCGCCGAGTCCCCGTATGGGACGGAGGGATGGTCCACTTCCACGCCGGCCTGCAGTACACGGCCACAACTTTCGCCAACCCCGTGAGGGTCATCTTCCAGCGCTTCTACCGGCCCGACGTGCATATAGACCGTGCCTCAGAAGACCCTGCAGGTCGTTCTGGGCCAGTTCACTACCGGATGCACGTCCTGCCCCTGTTCGAGAACTACTTTTACCGCCCGGTCATCCGCTTTTTCCGCCGCCTGGGGCACGTGTTAGGGCGGGTCCAATCGGGCGACGTCAACTGGTACCTGTTCTACATACTGGTCGTGGTCGTCGCTGCATATTTCATTGCCGCCCGGTAGCGGGACGTTCGGCCGTTCTGCTGCGGAAGGCCACGACGCGGCGTCGCGGGGAGTCTCTCCGTGTTCATGCGCCTGGCGCCTCGGGGCCGGAACAGAACGCGGTCCCGTGGCTCGCCACTTCGGGCCCCGCCGTGGGGCCGTCCCCGAGCTGTGCTATAGCGCCTTCTACCGCCGCCATCAGGTCGCGGTGCAGCCTCGGCCACGCCTGCGGGACTTCCCGGACGCCCCACCGCTTGCGCAGGCCTTCGGGCGACAGTTCCACCAGGTCGGCCCACAAGATGTGTAACGGGCCCCGGACACGGCTGCGCACGTCACGTAGTTGAGCATGAAGGCCGAGCTCACGTGCGGCGCTCGCCAAGGCGTCTTCGACGGGCCCGAGGACGAGGTCGAAATCGGGGACCTCTTGGGGGACCGAAAGCAGGCGTCCCGGCCAGGCCTCGTGGCGGAGCGATGCGAGCTGGTCGTCGAGGTAGCGCAAAAGGACGGCGATCCTCGCCACGGGGTTTACAGGCCCGGACGATTGGGCGAGCTCGGGCGGCCCTCCGGTGCCCTCGTGTTGGTCGTCGGGTTTCAAAGGCCCGGCCCGCAGGCAAGCGAAAGAGCGGCGCGAGCAGCTTGGCGGGCCGTGGCCCGCTCGTGCCGGTGGCGCTCACGTTCGGCTTCGGCCATCGCGCGCAGGTCTTCGGCCCTCGCGGTCGCCTCGATGATCGTGGCCACCGAGCGTTCGAGCTCGTCCGCCATGGCAACTTCGAAGCGGCGGCGCACCGCGTCGAGGCGTTGGGTTAGGTCCCAGCGGGCTCTCCCGGCGTGCTTGTCGAACTCCCCAGCCAGGTCCGCCCGGGCACGCCCGAGCAGCCGGCGGCGCACCGCGGGGGCGGGGAGCAACCGCCGCAGGAGGCGGTCAAGGCCCTCACCCGAGTGGCCCACGTTCAAGAAGAGGTAGAAATACCGTTCCCGCTCCTCGGCCACCTGGGGCACTGAAAGCTGCGGCAGCTCGACCTGGAAGATGTCTGCGGCCGCTGCCCGCACGGCGTTGACCCGCTCCTGCGTGCGGTCGCGGAAACGCTCGGCGAGGCGCCTCCACGAGCTCTCTGCCTTATCGGCCTCAGCGAGGCGGAAGCCCTCGAAGCTTTCCCGCACGAGCCCCTCCACCGTGCGGCGCAGCGCGCCTTCGAGCCGGGCCATAGGGGTGGACCGTGCCACCTCGACTAGCCGGTGGTCGCATTTCGCGGGTTCTGTGGCCGCGAAGTCTGCGAGCGCCCTTTCGATGGTCCCGGCCAAGGCGGCGACGTCACGCTCCAAGAGCGTGCGTTCGTCCGCGAAGGCTTGCCTTTGGCCTGCCGCCGCTGCCTGCAGCCTGGACACTCGCTCGGCGAGGGTTGCTGCGTCCAGATCGGCGATGGCGGCCTCGACCGCCAAGGAGTCGTCGAGCTCATGGGCCAGGCGTGACAGCTCGGCCCGGGCCGTCTCGAGCCGGGCGCCGAGCAAATCTTCGGCGATGAAGCGCCGGAACTCGCTATAAAATTCGCCGAAGTCGCCCCCTTCGTCCTGGTTAGGGGCTTGACCGGCCAGGCGGGCGCCTAGGGCAGCACGGGCGCTCACGCACCAGAGCCTCGCTTTGCGGCCGAGTTCGGCCGCCACCGCGTCAGTCACGAACGTGGCCACTTCGTCGCGCTCGCCGCGGTCCAAGTGGTCGACCCGGTTAAGCACGAAGAAGGTCGGCGCGTTGCGCTCGGAAAGAGAGGAAAGGAGGTTGCGCTCCTCCGCTGAGAGTGGGGCATCGGCCGACAGCACCAGCACCGCCCCGTCGGCTTCCAGGAGGGCGCGCCCGGCCGCCTCGTCGTGACGGAAGACCGAGCCGATGCCCGGCGTGTCCACGAGCACCACGCCGGCCCGGAGCAGCTCGACCGGGGCGCGGGCCTCGACCCTCGCTACCTGGCGTTGGTTGGCGGGGTTGCGAGCTTCGGTCACATAGTCGGCCAGGTCCTCGAGGCCCACTTGTTGTGTCGTGCCGTCAAGGTGCACGACGGTCGCCCCGGGCTCGCCGTAGGCAACCTCGGTCACCACGGCGGTGAGCGGCAGCACCCCCGTCGGCATCAGCTCGGCCCCGAGCAGGGCGTTGATAAGCGTCGACTTCCCTCGCTTGAACTCGCCCAGGACCGAGACATTGAACCGCCGCCGGGCCAGGCGGTCCGCCAGGCGTCCAGCGCGTAGCCCGAGCTCTTGCCTGTCGCCGGCCGCCGCCGCCAGGCCCCTGGCAGCCGCCGCCAACTGGTCCAGGTCGCTTTCCATTGGGGCACCTCCTACCACGTCGAAGAACCGTACGGGTAGGAGCCATCGTCCCCGGCCATGCAAAGCAGACCGGAGCAGCGCGGCGGGCTCCATCGCCTGAGCCAAGCGTACCAGGTGGGAGCCGAGGAGGCGTCTGCCCTGACCCTTTGAGAAGCGGGCTGGACCGGTCGCGAGCGCCTGGACCGGTCGCGAGCGCCTGCACCCGGCCGTGGCTTCCTCGCTTGGCCACACCGGGTCGGGCCGCTTGCCGGTAACGTGGTCCGTAGGCGATGAGGCTCGCCTTTAACCGCGCTACCTGGCGCCGATGGCTTCTGCTGCGAGATTGAAGGCAAGGGGCGCGCGACGATGCCGGGTGTCGAAGTCACAGGACCAGCGGTACAAGAGGCAGGTGCGCGAGAGCTGAGCATCCTGTACGGGCCGGCTGGGCCGGCCAGGTCGCAGGCAGCGCCGCAACCGGAGTACTTCGCCGACCTCAACCTGGACCAGTTCGTAGCCGCGGTGACGAGGGGGCGCGAGGAGTACGACCTGGCCCCGTTCTTCTACCAGCACCTCACGGACCAGCCGGCGATCTCTTACCGCCAGGAGGTCTTCAGGGACCTGGCGAGCCCGGCGGTCCTCGGGGCCGTCTCCGCCTTCGCCGAACAGATGCGGGACATGCGGGCGCGCCTGGGCCAAGCCGCAAAGCTCCGTCTGCCCCACCAGGCGGAGATCTGGTTCGTTGAGGCGGTCGAGGTCTACTGCGGGGCCGTCGCGTCCCTCGCTCGCGACCTCGGCCAGGCCGACGTCGGTTCGCGCGCCCTGGAGGACTTCCGCGCTCACCTCGTGCGCTACATCGAACAGGAGGCCTTCACTGAGCTCGTGTTTGGTGCCCAACGAGTGCACAGGGCCTTGTCGGAGGTGCGCTATTCCGTCCTTATCAAAGGTGGCGGGCGGGTCACGGTCTCCAGGTACGAAGGAGAACCGGACTACAGCGCGCAGGTCCTGGCCAGCTTCGAGCGCTTCAAGCAGGGGGCGGTCAAGGACTACCGGGCCCGCTTCCCGGACCCGCCGGACATGAACCATGTAGAGGCCAATGTCCTCGCGCAGGTGGTACGGCTCTACCCCGAAGTGTTCGCCGGCCTCGACGAGTTTTGCCGGAGCCACCGGGACTTTGTTGACCCCACGCTGGGGCGCTTCGACCGGGAAATCCAGTTCTACTTGGGCTACTTGCAGTTCGTGGCGCCGATGCGCGCCGTCGGGCTGCCCTTTTGCCAACCGAAGGTGTCCGGGTCGAAAGAAGTCCTCGCCGAGGAGACCTTTGACGTCGTGCTCGCGCGCAAGCTCGTCGCTGAGCGCTCGAAGGTCGTGTGCAACGACTTTCACCTTCGGGGCGCTGAGCGAGTGCTGGTCGTTTCGGGGCCAAACCAGGGCGGGAAGACGACCTTTGCCCGCACCTTCGGCCAGCTCCACCATCTTGCCTGCATTGGTTGCCCCGTGCCGGGGACCAAAGCGCAGCTCCACCTCTTCGACCAGCTCTACACCCACTTCGAGCGGGAAGAGGACGTTGCCAACATGGCTGGCAAGCTCGAAGACGACCTGATGAGAGCCAGGCGCGTCCTCTCGGCGGCAACGGCCGAGAGCGTCATCGTGCTGAACGAGATCTTCTCGTCGACCACCCTGGCCGATTCGCTCTTCCTCGGCACCAAGGTGATGGACCGGCTGGTTGAGCTCGACGTGCTCGCGGTGCTCGTCACCTTCGTCGTGGAGCTGGCCTCGTTCGGGCCCTCGACGGTGAGCATGGTGAGCACGGTCGTCCCCGAGCAACCAGCCGAGCGTACCTATAAGGTCGTCCGACAGCGCGCCGACGGCCTCGCCTACGCCCTCGCGATAGCGGAGAAGTACGGCGTCACCTACAAGGCTTTGAAAAGGAGGGTCTCCGGGTGAAGGCGCACTTGTTGTTCGAGGACCGCGACCCGGAGCTCCAGATCGAGTACTCGCCGCGCGACGGGTTCATGGCCAGGTCCCCGGGCCTGCCGGCAGGGGCGGAGGATCTCGTCCAAGACCTCGAGCTCGCCCCCGTGCTGGCAGCGATGGCGGGCGGCGACCGCCTCATCGCCCAGGTCGCGAAGTTCGTCGTGCTCTCCGGCTTGGCCGGCACGAGCCAGATCACCTACCGCCAGGAGGTGCTCTTCGACTGCATCGCCCACCCCGGGGTCACCCGTGAGCTGTATGCAATCGCGGTGGACGCGATGGTCGCCCAGAGCAAGATCTGGAGGCCGTTCCTGGACGACTCGTCGTACCTGCTGCAGTACGCAGTCCAGCTGCTCGAGATGTTCGTGGTCCAGTTGAAGCGCCTGCGCCTGCTCGCCGACGACAACGCCGCCAATTTCAGCTCCAAGGGGATGACCGCGCTCTTCGGGATGCTCCAGACCGAGCTCAGCGACAAGTACTTCTCTCAGGTCGACGAGCACCTAAAGCGCCTCAAGTTCAAAGACGGCACCTTGATCAGCGCGAAGCTCGGCCGAGGGAACCGCGGGACCGGCTATGTGCTGCGCGCACGCGACAGTTCGAAACGGAGCTTGAAACAGCGCTTGGGGATCGGGCCGCGCACTTCTTATTCTTTTCTGATCCCGCCTCGGGACGAAGCCGGCTTCCGGATGCTCTCCGAGCTCGCCTCGCGAGGGCTCAACCTGGTGGCCAGTGCGCTCAAGCAGTCGACCGACCATATCCTCAGCTTCTTCGCCCACCTCTGCGGGGAGATGGCCTTCTACGTGGGCTGCCTCAACCTCCACGACCAGCTGGGCGCGCAGGGGGAGCCGACGTGCGCGCCGGCACCCTCCGAACGAGCGCGCCTTGAGCTCTTCTACGAGGGCATCTACGACGTCTCCTTGGCGCTTCGCGCAAAAGCCCGCCTGGTGGGCAACCGGGCGGAAGCCGACGCCAAGTCGCTCGTGATGATCACGGGAGCCAATTCCGGCGGGAAGTCGACGCTGCTGCGCAGCATCGGCCTCGCCCAGCTGATGATGCAATGCGGCATGTTCGTCGGGGCCGAAGAGTTCCGGGCAAGCGTGGCCGACGGCCTCTTCACCCACTTCATCCGGGAAGAGGACAAGACCATGCGCAGCGGCAAGCTCGACGAGGAACTGGCCCGCATGAGCGGGATCGCCGACCAGCTCGTTCCCGGTTCGCTGGTGCTGTTCAACGAGTCCTTCGCAGCGACGAACGAGCGAGAGGGCTCCGAGATAGCACGCCAGGTCATAGAAGCCCTACTGGAATCCGGTGTCAGGGTCGTCTTCGTCACGCACCAGTTCACGTTGGCCAGCACGCTGTACGCCAAGCAGCTCGGCACAACGCTTTTCTTGCGCGCTGGGCGCGGTACGGACGGGTCCCGCACTTTCAAGCTCGTAGAGGGAGAGCCCCTTCCGACGAGCTTCGGTGAGGACCTCTACCGGCGCATCGGCGGTTGGACGGGTAGCCGCTCCTACGGGCTCGTGGCCTCGCCTGAGAGCCGCTAGAGACCGGACGGTCTCCCCCCCCCGGGGGGGGAGCCGCCCATGACCACAACGGCCACGACGTCCGCCAGCAGCCCACTGCAGGACCGTAGTCGCGTGCGCCAGGCCGGCCAACCATTCGAGCCACGGTTGCGCACCGAAAGCGCAGGCGGCGGCGTGCACCTTGTCGGCTGGGCCGGGCGCGGGCACGCTCTCATTGCCGAGGTCGAACGTGGCACGGCCGACGAGACTTTATGGCACACCTGCGGGCCCTGACCGAACGCGACCCGGAGATCCCGGACCGCCTCGCCCAGTGAGGTACCTCAGGCTCGGCGAGGCGCCTGTCATCGCCGAGGCTGTCACTGGCATCCCCGCTGCGGCGCTCGCCATGGGTAGCGGGGTCGGGTTGCTCGACTCCGCGCCCGTTCATTGTGCTGTCGGGCATGGTCACTGCTCGGATTTGCCTTGCAGAATAAGGCGTTCGCGGTGCGCATAAAAGACATTTGGGCGCAAGACGTAGCGCGCCTCGCCGCTTGTTGGCTAGAGCGACAAGCTTTGCTCGGTCTCGCAGTTTTGGTGGTGGCCGTCCCAACACGTTCGTGCAGCGATGAACCAGCAACCGTTCAGTAGCTTTTGGCCGCCGATCTCGTCAGCTAGCTGGTCGCCGGAGAGATAGCGCTTATAGATCCGGTGGCGGGAACCATTGTTGAGTACTCGCTCTTGCCACTCCTCGGCGCCCACCCCGGGTCGGCAAGCTGAGTCGATGACAACGAGCTCCCTGGCCACGCGGCGAACCTCGTTTAGGAACGTCTCGCGCTCGCCGAGCGGGAGGTGCCCGTAGAAGTGGCCGGTCAGGACTCGGTCGAAAGCGCCGTCCGCCACGGCTAGGTGTAACGCGTCGCCCACGATGACCGGTCCGCTACGGAGCCGGGACCGAGCTATCGCCGCCATCGCCGGGCTTTGGTCGACGCCGACAACCGCGCCAGGGACATGCCTGGTCAGAAAGCCGGTTCCACAGGCAACGTCGAGGGTGCGTGCGCTTGGCAGGCTGTGCAGGAGCTGGACGACCTGGTCGACTTCGACCTCCCAACCGGGCCTGTCGCGCTCCGAGAAGAGGCCCTGGCCCGTGTACCAATCGTCGTACTCCGGGGCCCGCTGATCGTAGTAGTCGCCGGTGGCGCGATCTGCGGCGAAACGGGGCTTCGTCATTGGGTCAAGTCTGCCAGCCGAGCAGCTGGCCGGGGTTAGGATCCGATGGGACAGCGCCGCTTCTCAGGCAAGCATTTAGCGGCGGGTGTTCCCCGGCGGCTGCTTCTTTGTCGCAGCGTCAGCCGAGGTCGGGGCCCGGCCCGGGCGAGTACACGACTACGTCGCTCGCATTCAGCAGCAATGGCGTGACCTACTGCAAGGAGAAGCGCAGACCGCGGTTGCGAACGGCGAAGTCGGCGCCGACACCGACCCGGGCCAACTCGCCTTCGAGCTCGGGGTGATCCTGGCGGGGACGGACATCGTTAGCGTCCTCCACGACGACCTCACCGCGATTACGCGAGCCCGGACGGCGGTCCACCGCCGACTTGCAACAAAACGACGCGGGCGCCGGACCGAGTCGTCGGCGGCACATCCAGACCGCGAGCACTAAACGGCACTGGGATCGACGATGATCCCCGATCCGACAATCCCAATTGTGGACTGCTGAACTCGGTTTCCAGGTTGTCACGTCCACGACGTGGACCAAGATCGGGTCGGCGGCCTCTCGGATACTACCTAGCATGATGCTAGGTAGCATAATGCTAGGTAGTACACTGAGCCATGCTTCATAACCCGTTCCAGTACGGCTCGCCGGTGGACGCTGAGCACTTCGCAGGTCGAGCTCGAGAACTGAAGGCCCTTACCTCCCGTATGGCCGATGGTATAAACGTCGTCTTGGTGTCACCTCGACGCTAT
>Ga0335074_10009070_pt1 | contig 13856 bp, 13 predicted proteins | sample Lox_Sample_23_FD_206715 | JGI IMG/M metagenome (GOLD analysis project Ga0335074, IMG submission 206715) | Soil microbial communities from Loxahatchee National Wildlife Refuge, Florida, United States - Lox_Sample_2.3 | ecosystem: Environmental > Terrestrial > Soil > Wetlands | place: USA...
ATTGATGAACGCGGTACCGCACGGGAGCTACCTGACGATCTCGCACCCGGCGTCCGATATCCACGCCGAGGCGATGGCCAAGGGCGGCGCCATGATGAACCGGTCGCTCGCGACACCGGTGACCTTCCGCCCGCGCCCGTTCGTAGCAGGCCTGTTCGAGGGTTACGAACTTGTCGACCCCGGCCTGGTCCCTACGACCCAGTGGCGGCCCCTCCCCGGCGCCGACACCGCCCCGATGCCCGGCTGGGTCGGCGTAGCGCGCAAACCGTAATCGCTCGGCAACGCAGGGTAGTGATAGAAAGATCAGGTGTCACTAGAAGTACCGCCGGACATCGATCCCAACGTGCCGCATATCGCCAGGGTCTACAACTACTGGGTTGGCGGCAAGGACAACTTTCCTGTCGATCGCGAACTCGCCGAGCGGTTCATCGCCGCCGACCCTGGCGTGATCGAGGGCGTGCGGAGCAACCGTGCGTTCCTGGTCAGGGCCGTGGAGTTCCTCGCCCGCGAGTGCGGAATCAGGCAGTTCCTCGACATCGGAACCGGCATACCGACCGCTGACAACGTGCATGAGGTCGCCCTGCGCAATGCCCCCGGCTGCGGGGTGCTCTACGTCGACAACGACCCGCTCTCGATCATCCACGGGCGCGCGCTACTTGCCGAGCACCCGGCAGAGAACGTCAGCTACATCGATGCCGACCTGCGCGACCCTGGCAACCTGCTGCTCACGGCCAGCGACTACCTGGACTTCGGCCAGCCGATCGGCCTGATGATGCTCAGCGTCCTGCATTGCATCCCCGACGCGGACGATCCCGCCGGAGTTTCCGGGACACTCATCGAGGCTCTCCCGGCAGGAAGCTACGTCGCGATCTCGCATCCCGCGTCAGACATTCACGCCGACCAGATCGCGGCCGGGTCGAAGATCCTGAACAAGTCGCTGAGCTCGCCGGTGGCGTTCCGCCCCTACGAGAAGGTACTGAGCTTCTTCAACGACCTCGAACTCGTCGAACCAGGCCTGGTCACCCACTCGCGATGGCGGCCGCATCCAGGTGCCGATACGAGGCTGTACTCCTCGTGGGCGGGAGTTGCCAGGAAGTGAACATCCCGCTAACGTCCGGCTAGAACACGTTCTACCCCTGGTACGGCCGGGAGGTTCGGTGACGGACGCGCACGATCAGAAGATCAAGATGACCGTCAGCGAGCGAAGCCCGGACGCTCTCGCCGCGGCCCTGCGTGACTGGCTTGGCGCGCGCCTCGCCACCGGGGAGCCGCCGGAGATCACCAACGTGCGGATGCCGGAAAGCGGAGGCCTGTCGAGCACATCGGTACTGTTCGAAGCCCAATGGACCCTTTCTGACAACAAGCACTCCGGAGCTTATGTCGCCCGGCTCGCCCCAGAGCAGGGCGCCGTCCCCGTTTTTCCGAAATATGACCTGCCCGCCCAGTACGAGCTGATCAGGGCCGTCGGCGACCGGTGCCGTGCCCCGCTGCCAGCGCTCCGCTGGAACGAGCCTTCCGGCGGGCCGCTCGGTACCCCGTTCTTCGTCATGGACCAGGTCAACGGCCGTATCCCCCTGGACAACCCGCCTTACGTGTTTGCTGGATGGCTCTATGAATCGACACCGGAGGAGCGGGCGGAACTTCGCGACGCGAGCGTGGCGGTGCTGGCCGAGTTGCACTCGATCACCGGCCCGCACGCGGCCTTCCCCTGGCTGAGCCCGCCAGCCGGCCAGGACTCACTGCGCGCCCACGTCGAAGGCCAGCGGGAGTATTACCGGTGGGCGCTGACCGGCGACGGGATCCGGATCCCGGTCATCGAGCGGAGTTTTGAGTGGCTGGAAGACCACTGGCCGGCCGAGCCAGGTCCTGACGTGCTCTCCTGGGGCGACGCCCGCATCGGCAACATCATCTACGACCATCTCACGCCCGTCGCCGTCCTCGACTGGGAGATGGCCGCGATCGGACCGCGCGAGATCGACCTGAGCTGGTTCATATTCCTGCACAGGTTCTTTCAGGACATCGCCGAGTTCTTCGAACTGCCAGGGCTGCCCGATTTCCTTCACCGGTCAGACGTGGAGCGCAAGTACGCGGAGCTGACCGGCTACGAGCCGCGAGACATGGACTTTTACCTGACCTATGCGGCCCTGAGGCATGCGATAGTGATGGCGAGGATCAAGCGCCGCATGGCGCATTTCGGCGAAGATGAGCTACCCGACGACCTGGACGACTACGTCATGCACCGGGCCAGCCTGGAGAAGCTGCTGGCCGGCACCTACCGATGGGACTGATCAGGTTGACTGCCGCAGCGCCGATCGCACTTGACGAGTACCCGATCCACCAGCTACCGCTCCCGATGAACCGGGTAGCGACCAGCGACCGCAACTTCTACGACCGCTGCTACCTGAACGCCCACGACCGTACGGGGAATATCTTCCTGGTCAGCGGACTCGGTGTGTACCCGAACCTCGGCGTGATCGACGCTTACGCGGCCGCTCGGGTCGGTGACAAGCAGTACAGCGTGCGGTTTTCCGGCGCGCTGCCCGAGCGGAGCCTGGAGCAGAAGGTCGGCGGGTACGAGATCTCTGTCGCGGAGCCGCTGCGCCGGCTGGACGTAACGTGCACGTCGCCGGACGGCAGCCTCGACCTGGACCTGCACTGGACGGGGTCTTTTCCTGCCGTGCAGGAAGACACGCACCTGCTGCTGGCCGCTAACCGGCCGATACTTGACGCGTCGCGGTTCTCGCAGGTCGGAACCTGGGAAGGCCGGCTAGCGGTCGGCGGAACCTCGTACGAGGTGACCAGCGACCGGTGGGTAGGGGCCAGGGACAGGTCATGGGGCATCAGGCCGGTCGGCGAGTCCGAGCCCGCCGGGCGGCCGTCCGACGACCCGACGTTCGGGTTCTGGTGGGTCTACCTGCCGCTGCGGTTCGAGTCGAGCATGGTGATCGTGATCGTGCAGGAGAACCCGGACGGTTACCGGACGCTCAACACCGCGAAGCGGGTCTGGGCGGACGGGCGGATCGAGCAGCTCGGCTGGCCTGAGGTGCGGATCTCCTACCGGCCAGGTACCCGCTCGCCCGAGTCGGCGCGGGTCCTGCTCAAGGGCGGCCTTTCGCTGGACATCGAGGTGCTGACCTCGGTGCCGCTGCACGTCGGCGCCGGATACGGCGGCGACCCCGAGTGGGCGCACGGCAAGTGGATGGGCAGGGACTGGAGCAGCACGAGCGTGCATGACCTGAACGATCCGGCGGTCGCGGGGCGGATGCCTTTCGGCGTCACCGATCACCTGGCGCGGGCCACGCTGCATGGCCCGGATGGCAGCGAAGAAGGCAGCGAAGAAGGCAGCGAGGAAGGCTGGGGCATGTTCGAGCACTCAAGCATGGGCCGCCACGACCCCTCGGGCTTCGCCGACTGGTCGTCGGTCGCTTAAGTATCGATGTTCGGGTTACCGGCTCCGATGGGGATCAGCCGCGCGGGCGGGTCAGGGACGGCGATGACCGACTCGATGCTCAGGTCAGGCTTCACGCGGAGCAGCTCGCCAGGCTGGAGCATCCGCCAGCCGGTCTCGCCGTCGAGGCGTTCCGAGGCAACCAGCACCGAGTCGGCCGTCGCAAGGTCGTCAGACTGGTACGACGACATCGAACTGCGGGCGGTCAGGCCGGCTTTGGCCGGGCGCTCGAGCACGTGCAGTGCGTGCTGGTCCGGGTAACGCAGCGCCCAGAACTCACCTGGCATGGCGAGGATGATGTTCAGGGCCGCGACCGGCAGGTTAGCGCCGACCCAGGTCGCGGCGGCGGTGATCCCCGCGGTGACGTCGCCGCCGCGGGCGTCGGTCTCCTTGGTGATCAGCGCGAAAAAGCGCTCAGAATCGGTGTCGCCCTTGACCAGGCCACGGTAGCCGCCCAGCCGTTCTTCCAGTTTCGCCAGTTCGCCGAAGCCGCCGTTATGGGCGAAGACGCGGCCTCGCATCGTGAACGGGTGCGTGTTCGCCATCGTGCGCCCGCCCGTGCTAGCCAGCCGCACGTGCGCGACGAACGTCTCGGACTCGCACTCCTTCGCGGCGTGCAGGAAGTCAGGGTCCCTGAACGCGGGTTCGGGTTCCTTGTCGATGACCGGCACTCCGGCAGGATCGAAGTACCCGACGCCGCTGCCGTCCACGTTCCTGCGGCTCTGCGCCTCAAGCGAGTCGGGCGCGTCGAGCAGCCAGAACGTGGCCCTGATCCGCGTGTGGCCCGAGTTCAGCCCGAACAGCCTGCACATCACTTACCTCCCCGGTGAACCCGACAGCATCGGAGAGCCACCGATGTCGTCCGCCCGCGCCGGGCAACGACAACGATGGCTCCGCGATGCTACCGGGATAGCAACAAGAAGCCAACGTTGTCATAGCCACGGGCCCGGCTACGACATCAGCGAGCCACCGATGCTCTAAGGAGCCAGCCCAGACCACGAAAGGCGCCTGCGGCCGGGCTTCCGGCAACCGTGAGCTAGCTTGATGGCCGGCTAGCTTGATGGCCGGCTAGCTTGATGGCCGGCGGCGGGCGGGCTCCCTGCCCTTGGGCTGCCTGGGGCTCGGGCGCTCGGTGATGGCCGGGATCGGGCGCTCTTCCGGCTTGTCCGTCGCCACGGTCAGTTGCTCGCCGTGATGGGTGATCGTGAACGGCTCGCCGTCCTTGAGCGTGTATTTAGCGGCCGTGCGGGTGACCTCGACGATCAGGTGCCTGCCCTGGGCAAGCACGTTGAAGGAGATCCTGGCTATGCCGCCTGGCAGCCTCGGCTTGAAGGTGATCTCACTGTCCTCGTGCCGCAGGCCGCCGAAACCGCAGACGAGCGCCAGCCAGGCGCCGGCCAGTGACGCGATGTGCACGCCGTCGCGGGTATTGTGCTCGAGGTCATGCAGGTCCATCAGCGCCGCCTCGCCCAGGTAATCGTAGGCGAGTTCGAGATGGCCGACCTCGGCGGCGATGATCGACTGAGTGGACGCGGACAGCGATGAGTCACGCACGGTCAGCGGCTCGTAGTAGTCGAAGTTACGCAGCTTCTGCTCGTCGGTGAACGCCTTGCCGCACACGAACATGGCGAGTACCAGGTCGGCTTGCTTGACGACCTGCTTGCGGTACAGGTCGAAATAAGTGAAATGGAGCAGCAGCGGATACTGTTCAGGCGAGGTGTGCTCGAAATCCCATGCCTGGTAGCGGGTGAACTTGTCGGCCTGGGAGTGGATGCCGAGTGTCTCGTCGAACGGGATGCACATGTCCTCGGCCGCGTCCCGCCAGCTCGCGGTCTCCTCGGCGTCGACTCCGAGTTCGCGCGCCCGGTCAGGGTAGCGGTCGGCCACGTCGGCGGCGGCGATCATGTTCCGCTTGGCCATCAGGTTGGTGTAGACGTTGTCGTCGGCGATCGCGCTGTACTCGTCAGGCCCGGTGATGCCGTCGATGTGGAACTGCCCGTGCGAGTCATGGTGCCCGAGCGCACGCCAGAGCCGCGCGGTCTCGACCAGCAGGTCCATGCCCTGAGCGCTGTCGAAGGCCTTGTCGCCCGTGGCGTCGACGTACCTCACGACGGCGTCGGCGATGTCGGCGTTGACGTGGAAAGCCGCTGTGCCCGCTGGCCAGTAACCCGAGCATTCCTGCCCGGCGATCGTCCGCCAGGGGAACGCGGCGCCGGCCAGACCGAGCTGCGCGGCCCGCTCCTTGGCCAGCGGCAGGGTCTGGTGCCGCCATTTCAGCGCGCTCACCGCGGCGTCGGGATGGGTGGCGATCAGCACGGGCAGCACGAAGCTCTCGGTATCCCAGAACGCGTGCCCGTCGTAGCCAGGACCGGTCAGGCCCTTCGCGGGGATCGGGCGGCTCTCGCCCCTGACGCTGGCCTGCACCAGGTGGAAAAGCGCGAACCTGACCGCCTGCTGGACTTCGGTGTCGCCGTCGACCTCGACGTCGGCGCGGCTCCAGATGTCATCAAGGAACGTGCGCTGCTCGGCGAGCAGGCCCTCCCACTTGCTCTGCCTGGCATTGCTGAGGGCGGCCCACACCTGATCGCGCACGGCCGGCAGTGACCGCTCCCCTGACCAGCCATGAGCCACGAACTTCACAACGCGGAGCGTCTCGCCTGGCTTCAGCGGGGTGGCTGCGGTAATCAGGGCGCCGTCCTCGAAGGCCTTGCATTCCGTCAGCACTCCCGCCGGACCGTCGATCTGGTGATCCATGGCGGCACCGACCCGCAGCGCGCTCTGCCTTGTCCTGTGGACGAGCACGGCAGCGAGACCGTCAGCGCGGTGCATCTCGCTGACCAGGGGCTGGCCGAGCGCGGCGGCGGCCCTCGGATCCCCTGTCATGGCGGGCACGGGCTCGTTGGCGAGCAACTCAGACTGCACGGCGACCCTGACATGCGCGTCGAGAGGAGTCACTTCGTAGCTGACCGCCGCGATGGCCCGCTGGGTGAAGGAAACGAGTCTGGTCGAGGTCACCCGCACGGCGCGGCCGGCCGGCGACACCCACTCGGCCGTGCGCTTCAGCACGCCGGCGCGGAAGTCGAGCACGCGCTCGTGCGAGCGCAACTCCCCGTACCTGACGTCGAAGGGCTCGTCGTCGACGAACAGCCTGATCAGCTTGCCGTTGGTGACGTTGATGACGGTCTGGCCAGACTCGGGCAGCCCGTAGGAGACCTCGGCGTAGGGCAACGGCCGCAGTTCGTAGAACCCGTTCAGATAAGCGCCTGGCAGCCCGTGCGGCTCCCCTTCGTCCAGGTTGGCACGCCAGCCCAGATGCCCGTTGGACAACGCGAACACCGACTCGGTCTGCGGCAGCATGTCGAGGTCGAGCCTCGTCTCGCGCAGCGCCCAGGGCTCTACAGTGAACGCGCTCTGCTTGATCACAACAGCTCACCCAGGTCTTTCACGACGATGTCCGCACCGTGCTCGCGCAGGGCCTCGGCCTGCCCGACCCGGTCAACGCCTACTACGAACCCGAACCCGCCTGCCCGCCCGGCCGCCACTCCGGCCAGCGCGTCCTCGTAAACCGCGGCTTCCTTCGGGTCGAGCCCGAGTGCCTTCGCGCCAGCCAGGTACGTATCGGGCGCGGGCTTGCCATGAAGATGCTCACGCTCGGCCACGACCCCGTCGACCACGGTGCTGAACAGGTCAGCCAGCCCCGCGGCGGCAAGGACAGCCCTGGTGTTCTTGCTCGAGGACACGACCGCGTGCGGCAGCCCGGCGGCGATGACCGCGTGCACGTAGGAGACCGAGCCCTCATAAGGCTGCACCCCGTCGTCGTGCATGATCTTGAGCACGAGCTCGTTCTTGCGGTTGCCGAGACCGTAGACCGTGTTCGCGGCCGGCGGGTCATCAGGACTGCCGTCCGGCAGGTCGATGCCGCGCGATTCGAGGAACGACCTGGTGCCTTCCTCGCGCGGTTTCCCGTCAACATAGTCGTCGTAGTCTTTGACCGGGTCAAAGGGCACGAAGGGCTGCCCGGTCTTTTCCGCCCGCTGCCGCAGGAATTCGTCGAACATCTGTTTCCAGGCAGCGTCGTGGACTTTCGCGGTCTGCGTCAGGACGCCGTCGAGATCGAACAGGCATCCGCGTACGTTATCTGGTAGTCCGAGCACGCGACCTAGCCTACGAGCGAACCCGGCGTCAGGTTGCACCGGGCATTGAAGCGCCCTGCTCCTTGGCCAGGTCAAGGGCGATCTCGATGATCATGTCCTCTTGCCCGCCCACGTATCCGGCTTCGCCGGCCCGCTGCAGGATCGCGTGGGCGGGGACGCCGTAGCGTTCCGCCGCACGCTCCGCGTGCAGGAGGAAGCTCGAGTACACCCCGGCGTGACCCTGCACGATCGACGCACGGTCCGCCCATGGCAGCCTCGGCAGGAACGGCCGCACCACCTCATCGGCCGCCGCCAGGGCGGCGGACACGTCGATCCCTGTCGGCACGCCGAGCTTGTCGAACGTCGCGGCGAGGATCTCCGTCGGCGCGTTGCCCGCGCCGGCACCGAGCGCGCACAGCGCGCCGTCGATCTGCGTGGCGCCGTTCTGGTACGCGAGCACCGAGTTCGCGATCCCCAGCGACAGATTCTGGTGCCCGTGGAACCCGACCTCGGCATCGTCCCCGATCTCGGCGATCAGGGCAGAGACCCGCGCCTGCGCCTCGCCGAGCACCAGCGCCCCCGCCGAGTCGACCACGTACACGCACTGCGCACCGGCGTCGACCATGATCCTGGCCTGCCTAGCCAGATCGGCAGGCGAACTCCGGTGCGCGAGCATGAGGAACCCGACCGTCTCCATGCCGAGGTCCCGCGCGGCGGCGAAGTGCTGGAGCGAGATGTCCGCCTCGGTGCAGTGCGTGGCTACCCTGGCCACGGACGCGCCCGCGTCGAAAGCGTTGCGCAGGTCATCGACGGTCCCGACGCCGGGCAGGATCAGCACGGCGATCCTGGCGGCCGTCGCCTCGTCCACGGCCGCGGCGATCAGGCGGATCTCGTCGGTCAGCGAGAACCCGTAGGTAAACGAGGACCCGCCGAGCCCGTCGCCGTGCGTGACCTCGATGACCTGGACCCCCGCCTCGTCGAGCGCGTGGACGACCGCACGGACCTGGCCCTCGGTGAACTGGTGCGCCATCGCGTGACTGCCGTCACGCAACGTCGAGTCGGTCAGCCGCACCGGTCCCCCGGTCATGCGGGCACCCCGTTACGGCGAGAGGCGAGCAGAGCGCCGACCCGCGCGGCGGCCGCCGTCATGATGTCCAGGTTCCCAGCCCACGGCGGCAGGTAGTCACCGCTGCCAGCGACCTCGAGCAGCACCCCGACCCGCCCGAGCCCGCCCCACGATTCGCGCGGCGAGTCGAACTGGGGGTCAGCCCGGAGCGTATAGCCAGGCACATAGGTCTTCACCTGGTCAACCATCCGCACCACTGACTCGGTGATGGCCTCAGTATCCGCGTCGGGGGGCAGCGAGCAGAACACGGTGTCGCGCATGATCATCGGCGGGTTCACGGGATTGAGCACGATGATCGCCTTGCCCTTCGCCGCCCCGCCGACCGCCTCGATCCCGTGCGCGGTCGTCTTGGTGAACTCGTCGATGTTGGCCCGCGTCCCTGGCCCGGCCGACCGCGAGGAAATCGACGCCACGATCTCGGCGTAATCGACCGGCACCACGGAAGACACGGCGTGCACGATCGGGATCGTGGCCTGCCCGCCGCAGCTGATCATGTTCAGGTTCGGCACGTCAGCGACCGTGTCCAGGTTGACAGGCGGGCACACGAAAGGCCCTAGCGCGGCCGGCGTCAGGTCGATCGCCTGGATCCCCGCCTCCTCATAGAGAGGCGCGTTAGCGAGGTGCGCCCCGGCGGACGTGGCCTCGAAGACCAGGTCGGGCAGGTCGTCCTGGCTGAGCAGCCAGCCGACGCCCGCGGCGGACGCGGTCACGCCGCGCTCGCGTGCCCGGCTGAGCCCATCGGAGTCAGGATCGACCCCGATCATGTACTTGACCTCAATCTGGTCGAGCCGCTGCAGCTTGGCCAGCAAGTCGGTGCCGATGTTGCCCGGCCCGACGATCGCCGCGGTCACGCTCATGCGCGCACGCCCGCGAAACTGGCGGTCACGGTGCCGAGCCCCGCGTACACGGCGGTGATCGTCTCGCCGGCCGCGACAGGTACGGACGCGGTGATCGACCCGGGCAGGATGACGTGCCCGGCCCGCAGCGTCACCTCGCGCCCGGCCAGCGTGTTCGCGAGCCAGATCACCGCGTTCAGCGGGTTGCCGAGTACCGCGCCGCCGGCTCCGCTCTCCGCGAGCCGGCCGTCACGCGACAGCAGGCATCCGACGGCGGAAAGATCGAGGCCTTCCAATTTCCACGGGGTACTGCCGAGCACGACCCCGCCAGATGAGGCGTTGTCAGCAACGGTGTCGTACAGGGTGATCTTCCAGTCCCTGATACGGGAGTCGATCAGCTCGAGCGCGGGCAGCACGAACTCGACCGACCTGATCGCGTCGGCGGCCGTCACGCCAGGCCCGATCAGGTCGCGGCCGAGCACGAAGGCGATCTCCGGCTCGATCCTCGGCTGGAGGTAGCGGCGAAGGTCGATCGGCTGCGCATCGCCGTGGAACATGTCATCCATCAGGTGACCGAAGTCAGACTCGTCCACGCCCATCTGCCGTCGCATCGGCGCCGACGTCAGCCCGACCTTGTGTCCCTTGATGCTCTTGCCCTCGTGTTCCCAGGCACTGACCTGGTGAAGCTGGATCCGGTACGCCTCGTCGAGCCCGAAGTCACCGAACGTCTCGGTCAGCGGCGCGACGGGCACGCCGCTCTGGTAGGCGTCAAGCAGCAGCTCAGCCGCCTTCGTGGTGTCCATAATCGCGATCCGTCCAAGCGGTGGAGTGTCGCCCCGGAGCCTTGATCATGACCTAGCCAGTCAAATTCGGCAATACGCCCTCCCGTGATCAGTTGCCGCGGGTCAGTTGCCGCTCGTCAGTTGCCGCGGGTCAGTTGCCACGCAGCCAGGTGTTGGTGAACTTGCCCGCCGCGGTCATCGCGCTCGGGGAGACCATGACCCGCCCGTCCGCGTCGACCATCTCCACCTCCGTGGGATCCTGCGTTCCCATCGAGGTGCCGTTGACCTTGCAGGCGGTGTAGGTGATCTTGCCGAAATCAAGGAGCGTGGGCCCGATGCCGTTGCTGCTGGCGCCGGGACCTGACGTCACGATCTCGGCCGAGGAACGCTCGAGCCCTGACTGGACCTTGGTAATCGTGTGCGTCCAGCCTTGCGTGCTGTCGCTGAGCCCGAACGTGTAGCTCGCGGTGCCGCTGAACGTTACCGAGGCGCTCATCGAGTCGCCGGGCGAAACGGTGCTGCTGAAGTAGACAGGCGCCGCCGGGTACAGGTCGTACCAGCCGACGTACGAAGCCGTACCCGACGTGCATTCCTCGTCGATGCCGACCTGCTCGACGCTGTCGCTCGAGAAGCCGTCTAGGCCTACCCAGAAGTCGGCGGCCGAACTGCCTGTCGCCTTGCAGGTCGCGGCCGGTGCGGTGAAGGAGGCGGATACGCTGGTGTAGGCGCCGCTCGCACCGCTGAGGTAATAGCCTGCCCAGTTAGCCGACTGGACGGGAGTGACGGGAGTCGCGGTCAGAGATAGGGCTAAAGAGCCGATAACTACCAATATTCGCATGTCTTCAACGTACAAAGCGGAATGAGAACTGTAAATGGCCTAGTCGGGGATGCGCGGCAGAACCGCCAGCGCCGCCCAGACCGCCTTGCTGCGGGCGCCGAGCATCATCCAGCCCCACGCCGCCGCGAGCGCGGCGACGACCTGAAGGCCGCGGCCGGATTCGGCGTCAGAATCGGCTTCGCCGAGCACCGGCGGACGGGGACTGCGGTCGGTGACCATGCAGATGACCCGGCTGGCCTGATGCTGCCAGGAAAGTTCTACCCGGCCGGACTCCCCCTCGGACGAGGCGCAGCAGGCGCCGTGCCTGATCGCGTTGGTCACGAGCTCCGAGGCGATCAGCGCGGCCTCCTGCACCAGGCCGTCAAGTCCCCAATCGCGCAACGTGGACTTGGTGAACTCGCGCGCGGCCTTGGCCGACTCCGGCCCGATCACGAGAAACACCTGCCTGAGACTGGACGGACAGGCGGTGCCGAGCCCGGGCGGCATCGACTCCGTCCCCGCGTCAGCCGTCTCTGCCGGAACGGGCGCTATGACCGGCGAAAGGCTCGGAGGAGCCTGATCACCGGCGCTGTAGCTCACGTCCCAGGTCTGCGCGAATGTCACCTGATGTCCCTAGTGCAGATCTCATATGAATGACGTCGTGATGTCCTGGTCTCGCGCCAGGGCTGACGCGAGACCAAGTGAGCCCGTTCGTCCGTTACGATGCCATTAATGGCGTGCACATGCAAGTGCTGTTGCACAGAACGGCTTCAAGCAGTTGTTATCTGACGTGCCGGTCGGCCGTGACCGACACTGGGAAGGAACTAACAAAGGTGGACGTTGCATACAACGGGGTACAAGCGTCACGGCTCAGAACCCTCGCCTGGCGCAAGAGTCACTACAGCAACCCGAGCGGGAACTGCGTCGAGGCGGCCGGCCTGCCGACCGGCGGAGTCGCGGTGCGCAACTCCAGGTACCCGGACGGGCCCGCGCTGGTGTTCACGCGGGCTGAGTGGGAGGCCTTCCTGCTCGGCGCGAGGGACGGCGACTTCGACGCAGATTTCGACAATCGGGACATGCAGGCAAACTGATTAGCTCTCGCCACGTGGCTTCCGGCTCGTTACGCTGCGCACTTCCTTCTGCACAGGGAGTTTTCGGCATTCCACGACCAGTTAGGCCCGGCTTGTAGCCGAATGGCCAGTGCCCGTGGGAGACTCCATTAGTTGGCACGAAAGTTGACTCCATTGCCGGGGCTCTCGGGATGGCAGGAGGGGTGCATGGTCGCGACAGCCGGAACCGAGGACAGCCCGGTAAGCAGCCTGGTCGAACATCCGGGCAGCGGCGGTCCGACCGTGCTCAGGATCCTGCTCGGCGCTCAGCTCAGGCGGTTGCGCGAGGCGAAGCGCATCTCGCTTGAAGAGGCGGGCAACGTGATCCGTGCCTCGCACAGCAAGGTCAGCCGCCTCGAAACCGGCCGCGTCGGGTTCAAGGACCGCGACATCGCCGACCTGCTCACCTTCTACGGCGTGACAGACGAGAAGGAAAGGCAGGCGCTGCGCGACCTGGCCGGGCATGCCAACAAGCAGGGCTGGTGGCACGACTACTCCGACATCCTGCCTACGTGGTTCGAGGCGTACGTCGGGCTCGAGGAGGCGGCCGCCCAGGTCCGCGCCTACGAGGTGCAGTTCGTTCCTGGCCTGCTGCAGACCGGCGATTACGCCCGGGCGGTGACGCTGCTCGGGTACCCGAACGCTCCCGAGCGCGAACTCGACCGCCGTGTAGGCCTGCGGCTCGCCCGTCAGGTCATCTTCACCAGGCGCGAGCCGCCGAACCTCTGGGCGGTGCTCGACGAGGCCGTGCTCCGCCGTCCGCTCGGCGGCACCGAGATCATGCGGGCGCAGATCAGGCACCTGATCGAGATGTCGCAGCGGCCGAACGTGACGATTCAGGTGGTTCCCTTCCAGGCCGGCGGGCACGCCGCGGCCGGAGGCCCGTTCAGCATCCTGCGCTTCGCCGAGTACGACCTTCCTGACGTGGTCTACCTCGAGCAGCTCACCAGCGCGCTTTACCTGGACAAGCCGGAGATGGTCGACAGTTACCTGATGGTCATGGACCGCCTCGCCGTCGAGGCACTCACCCCGGCCAACAGCATCAAGACCATGCGGGCGCTGCTCAAGGAACTCTGAGCGGCAGCCGCTGAGCCCTGCCGCCCGTTCCGCGGGGAAGCCCGGCCGTGCGATTATCGGGTCGTGCCCCCGCACGATCGACCGCACCTGGTCAGGCCTCAGGGTCGTCCCGCGCAGCTCATCTTGTCGGCGCCGAGGAACTTGCACGCGCCGTTGTGGCGGTCGATCGCGGCTTTCCGCATCGCGTCGCTGGCTTACGCCGCGATCTTGCTCGGGCTGCGCCAGTCCGACTACGCCCACTGGGCGTGGGCCTGGGCGGTGCTGGCCGGAATGGCCGCGTGGACGGCGGCGGCGACGTTGCTGTACGCCTCGCCGAAGCGGCGCGGCTGGCCGTTACTGCTCGCCGACCTTGCCGTGACGGTCGCCGCGCTGCTGTCCACTGACCTGCTGCAGCGCCCCTATCAGATCCATCTCGGCCTGATGCCGGTCACCGCTACCTGGCTTGCCGCGCCGGCGCTGGCCTGGGCGGTCTTCTCGGGAGTCAGGGCAGGCACGATCGCCGCGATCGTTATCGGGGCTTGCGTAGTG